>Ga0070661_100001174_pt1 | contig 18486 bp, 23 predicted proteins | sample KBSC43metaG_FD_64663 | JGI IMG/M metagenome (GOLD analysis project Ga0070661, IMG submission 64663) | Corn rhizosphere microbial communities from Kellogg Biological Station, Michigan, USA - KBS C4-3 metaG | ecosystem: Host-associated > Plants > Roots > Rhizosphere > Soil ... | reverse complement strand
CAGCGTGATCGATCGCGACACGCTCTCGGTGACTGCATCGGCCGATGTCGGCCGCGGGCCCGGCACACCTCTCGTCGACGCGCGAACCGGCCGCCTTTTCGTCAACGCCGTGGATGACCGCGCCGTGTACGTATTGGATGCGACGACGCACGCCGTCGTGGCCGTCATCCCGTCCGGCTCCGCGGCGGCGCATGGCGCGCTGTCGCCGGAGTATCGCAAGCTGTATCTCTCGATCGCCGACGATCAGACGGTCGTGGCCGTCGACCTCGACGGCCTCGAGGTCACCGGCACCTATCGAGTGGGACACGGGCCGCAGGAGGCGCTCGTCGATGCGGACGCCGGCACGGTCTACGTACCGAACCTTGCCGACTCCACCGTTTCCGTCATCGATCCGCAGCACGACGCCGTGGCAGGTGCCTTCTCCATGGGAAGTCATCCATCGCAAATCGCGATCGCCACGTCGCCCGACCGACTCTTGATCGTGAGTGCAGGCCTGACCTCGTCCGACCGCAGCACGTTCGCGGCCAAGGCGGCGCTCGTCCGCGACACGGCCATTGCGGTCGAGTACGCGACGACGGCCGGGGAGCACTATTTCCATACCGCCGATCCGACCGAGCGCCGCCTGCTGGACGACGGAATTCTCGGTACCGCGTGGGCGAGGACCGAGACGTACTGGCGCGTGTGGACCGTGCCGGCAGCGGATCGCATCGCCGTGTGCCGTTTCAGCGCCGCGGAGAAGATGCACGCGTTGGGAAGCGAATGCGAAGCCCTGAAGCGGACGCGCGGCGGCGACTACGAGGGCGTTGCGTACTACGTAATGGCCCCGCGTGCCGACGGAAGTTGCGCGCCGGGAACCGAGGCGCTGTTTCGGCTCGTCGACCGAGGCGCTGCGGATGGCATGGCCACTGACCGCATTACCCCGGACCCGGCGGAACGCGATGCGATGCTCGCCAAAGGCTGGCTGGCCGCAGGCATAGGCGCGGGTCCGACGTTCGCTTGCACGCCGTCGCTTCGCGCGTCGTCGAGCGAGCCATTGGTCGCGCCCGACATCGGTTCGCCGTTCGCCCCGCCGCTGACGCCGGTGCCGATCCCGCTGCGTCCGCGCCCCAAGGACGCGGATGCGCCTTCCCCTGACGTGCACGACCGGCTTCTGCCGATCCTTCACGTGAATGCGTTCTAGATGCTGGAGGCCGGCGCGGGTGTCCGCGCCGGCCATTTGGCTGGCAACGCGTGCACCCCGGGAATCGGACGGAACAACTGCGCGCCGCCTGCACAAAGCTACGCCGGCCGTCGACCCAACGTGCAGGTCACGGCGCCGGATGAGCCGCCTCGTCGCTCGCCGCCTCGGAGGCTTCCAGTCGCTCGATCCGTCGCGCGGGCAACCTCGCCGTGAACGTGCTGCCCCGCCCGGGCTCGCTCGTGATGTCGAGCTGCGCCTGGTGACGCAGGAGCACGTGCTTCACGATCGCAAGACCGAGGCCCGTGCCACCGGTTGCGCGCGATCGGCTGCGGTCGATGCGATAAAAACGCTCAGTGAGCCGCGGAATGTGAGACGCGGCGATGCCGATGCCCGAGTCGCTGACCGAAAACACGCCGCCGCCGTCGGCGTCGATGCGCCAGGCGAGCGTGATGCGACCGCCGCTCGGCGTGTAGCGGATCGCATTGCTCACGAGGTTGCCGAACGCGCTCGCGAGCTCGTCGCGGCTTCCAATCACGCTCGCGGCTTCGCCGATGTCCAGGGCGATCTCGTGCTCGCCGCGCGACAGCGCCTTCGCGTCGCTCGACACCGACAGCAGCAGCGGCACGATGGCGAAGCGCTCCTCGACGAGCGCATTCTGCTCGCTCTCGAGCGAGGATAGCGTCAGCAAGTCCGCGACGAGGCGCTGCATGTTGCGTGCCTGCTCGTGCATGAGCTGCAGGAAGCGCGCGCGCTGGCGCTCATCGACGTCGAGATCCTGCAGCGTTTCGACGAAGCCGCTGATGACCGTGAGCGGCGTCTTGAGCTCGTGCGAGACGTTGGCGATGAAGTCGCGCCGCATGCGCGACACGGCCTCCATCGCGGTGACGTCGCGCGACATCAGGAGCTTCTTGTCCACGGCGAACGGAACCAGCTGGAGCGCGAGGGTATGCCCGGGCGCGCGGCTCGACGGCACCATGGTCGACTCGCCGTAGTCGCCGGTGTCGAGATAGCGCAGGAATTCGGGCTGCCGCACGAGGTTGACGATGGGCTGGCCGACGTCCTGCTCGAGGTCGAGGCCGAGCTGCGCGACGGCGTGCGGGTTCGCCCATTCGATGCGCTGGTTGCGATCCAGCACGACGATGCCGTCGGGAATGGCCTCGGCGGCCTGGCGGAAGCGCATGAGGATGTGCTGAAGGTCGCGCTGCTGCGCATCGCGCAGGCGCGTGCGACGGTAGATCGCGGAAAACACGTCGCCCCACTCGCGGCGCGACTCGGGCACGCGCCCGTCGAGCGCGCCGCTCGCCCAGTCGAGCACGCGCTGCGCGTTGTACAGATGCCACGCGATGATCGAAGCCGCGCCTGCTGCGAGCGTCGCGAGCGCCCATTCGGGTCCCGCGACCGGCCATGCCACAAGCGTGATCGCGGCGACGATCGCCGGTGCAACGAGGCCCTGCCGCACCACGGTTCTCATGCGAACTAGCGCGGCGCGGCGAGCCTGTAGCCGCTGCCTCGCACCGTCTCGATGAGATCCGCGGCGCCGAACGGCTCGAGCGCCACGCGCAGCCGCCGGATGTGGACGTCGACCGTGCGCTCCTCGATGTAGACGTGATCGCCCCACACCTGGTCGAGCAATTGCGCGCGCGAGTGCACGCGCTCGGGCCGGGCGATCAGGTAGCGCAGCAGGCGGAACTCGGTGGGTCCCATGATGACCGTGTCGTCGTTCACGGTCACGCGATGCGTCACCGGATCGAGCTTCAGCGGCCCGACGGACAGCGCCTCCTGCGCCGCCTCGGGTGCGCGCCGCCGCAGCACCGACTTGATGCGCGCCTTGAGCTCGCGCGGCGAGAATGGCTTGGTGACGTAGTCGTCGACCCACGCCTCGAGGCCGGCGACGCGATCGGCTTCCTCGGAGCGGGCGGTGACCATGATGATCGGGATGTCCCGCGTGCGATTGTCGGCGCGCAGCCGCTTTGCCCATGCGAGGCCCGATTGTCCCGGCAGCATCCAGTCGAGGAGGAGAAGATCGGGCAGCGCGGCGTTGAGGAGGCCCTGGGCGGATTCCGCGTCGGAAGCTTCCTGCACTTCGTAACCCGCGTCCACGAGGTTCACCCGCAGGAGCTCGCGGATCGCCGGCTCGTCCTCGACCACGAGAATCCTCGGCATCACGCTTGCCCGACCTCCGCGCGGATCTGGTCCGGCGAGGAATGCCGGACGTCCTTGCCTTTCACGAGCTGAACGACCGCCTCGGCGACGTTCTTGGCGTGGTCGCCGATGCGCTCGATCGACTTGGCGATGAACACGATCTCGAGCGCGGGCGAGATGGTGCGCGGGTCCTCCATCATGTAGCTGATGAGCTGCCGCAGGATCGACGCGAATGCCGCGTCGATCGCCTCGTCGCGGTCGACGACGTCGGCGGCTGCCGCGACGTCGAGCCGTGCGAACGAGTCGAGCGCGAGGCGCAGCATGGCCATCGACTGCTCCGCGGCCCGCGCGACGTCGTAGTAGCGCACGCGGGTGAGCTTGTCGCTGCCGCGCGTCTGCGCCGCCTTGTAGGCGACCTTCTTGACCTCGTCGCCGATGCGCTCGAGGTCGTTCACGATCTTGCTGACCGTCAGCACCATGCGCAGATCCACGGCCGTCGGCTGGCGCCGCGCGATGATCTGCGCGCACTCCTGGTCGATGGTGATCTGCAGCTGGTTGATGGCTGCCTCATCCGCGCCGACCTGTCCCACGAGCTGCGCGTCGTCGTCTCGCTGCAGGAGCTCCATCGCACGGGTCAGCTGCTTTTCGACCATGCCGCCCATCGAGAGGACGCCGGAGCGGATCGACTCCATCTCCGCGTCGAACTGCTTGTTGGTGTGATCGTGTGCCATGGCGTTGCGCTATCCGAAGCGGCCCGTGATGTAGTCCTCGGTCTCCCTGCGCGCCGGCCGCAGGAAGATCTGGTCGGTGGCGCCGAACTCGACGAGCTCGCCGAGATAGATGTACGCGGTGAAGTCCGACACCCGCGCAGCCTGCTGCATGTTATGCGTCACGATGGCGATGGTGTAATCCTGCTTCAGCTCGCTGATGAGCTCCTCGATCTTGGCGGTCGAGATGGGATCGAGCGCCGAGGTCGGCTCGTCCAGCAGCAGCACCTCGGGCTTCACCGCCACCGCTCGCGCGATGCAGAGCCGCTGCTGCTGCCCCCCGGACAGCGCCATGCCGCTCTGCTTCAGCTTGTCCTTCGCCTCGTCCCACATGGCGGCCTTGGTGAGCGCCCATTCCACGCGCTCGTCCATCTGCCGCGTCGAGAGTCCCTCGTAGAGACGCACGCCGAACGCGATGTTGTCGTAGATCGACATCGGAAACGGCGTCGGCTTCTGGAACACCATCCCGACCTTGGCGCGAAGGAGGTTGAGATCGGTATTGCCATTGAGGATGTTGCGGCCGTTGAAGAGGATCGACCCCTCCGCGCGCTGGCCCGGATAGAGCGAGTACATGCGGTTCAGGGTGCGCAGGAGCGTGGACTTGCCGCATCCCGACGGGCCGATGAACGCGGTCACGCGCCGGTCGGCGACGTCGAGACTGACACTCTTCAAGGCGTGGAACTTGCCGTAGTAGAAGTCCAGCGAGCGAACGGCGACCTTGGGCGCCTCGATGGCGTGTTCGCCCGCGCGGGCTTCGGAGGCAATGGCCGTCGCCGCCATGATCACCGAACCGTCGCCTGGCGGAACACGGTGCGCGCCAGGATGTTCAAGACCAGAACCGTGAGGGTGATGAGGAGCGCGGCGGCCCACGCGAGGGTCTTCCAGTCCTCGAAGGGGCTCATCGCGAACTGGAAGATGACCATGGGCAGGTTGGCCATCGGGCCGTTCATGTTGGCACTCCAGAACTGGTTGTTGAGGGCGGTGAAGAGCAGCGGTGCCGTCTCGCCCGAGATACGCGCGACCGCGAGCAGCACGCCGGTGACCACGCCGCCGCGCACCGCACGCAGCGTCACCATGAGGATCACCTTCCACATCGGCGCACCCAGCGCGACGGCGGCCTCGCGCAGGCTGTTCGGCACCAGCGTCAGCATGTTCTCGGTGGTGCGCACGACGACGGGTACCGCGATCAGCGCGAGCGCCATCGAACCCGCCCAGCCGGAGAAGTGCTCGACGCGCGCGACGTAGACGGTGTAGATGAACAGGCCGATCACGATCGAAGGTGCCGAGAGCAGGATGTCGTTGATGAAGCGCGTCGAGCGCGCGAGCCAGCCGCCGCGACCGTATTCGGCGAGGTAGATCCCGGCCAGGATGCCGATCGGCGTGCTGATGAGCGTGGCACTGGCGACGATCACGATGCTGCCGAAGATGGCGTTGCTGAGGCCTCCGGCCGAGCCGGGCGGCGGCGTCGGCGTGGTGAAGAGCTTCGGCGACAACGCGGCGACGCCGTTCTGGAACAGCACGAACAGGATCCAGAGCAGGAACACCATGCCGAAGGCCATCGTGGCGAGCGACATGACGAGGTTGAAGCGATTGACGATCAGCCGCCGGCGATAGCGCGCGCTCACGTGCGTGCGCCTTCGCCGCGCGACAGCCGCGCGATGAGCCAGCGCGAAGCCGCGAGCACGACCAGCGTCAGCACGAAGAGCACGAGCCCGAGCGTGATCAGAGATGCCCGGTGGATGGGATCGGCCGCCTCGTTGAACTCGTTGGCGAGCGCCGACGCGATCGAGTTGCCCGGCTCGAACAACGACGGGCTGATGCGATACGCGTTGCCGATCACGAACGTCACGGCCATCGTCTCGCCGAGCGCGCGGCCGAGCCCCAGCATGACGCCGCCGATGACGCCGACCTTGGTGTACGGCAGCACGACGTTCCAGACGACTTCCCAGGTCGTGCAGCCGAGGCCGTATGCCGATTCCTTCAGCACCGGCGGCACGACGTCGAACACGTCGCGCATCACCGAGGAGATGAAGGGAATGATCATGACCGACAGGATGATTCCCGCGGACAGCACGCCGATGCCGATCGGCGCGCCCTGGAAGAGCGGGCCGATGAGCCAGGTGTTGCCGAGCGTTCTCGTGAGCAACGGCTGGATGTGATCACCGAAGAACGGCGCGAAGACGAACAATCCCCACATGCCGTAGATGATGGAGGGAATCGCCGCCAGCAGCTCGACCGCGGTGCCGAGCGGCCGGCGGAGGAACGCGGGACACATCTCGGTCAGGAAGAGCGCGATACCGAAGCTCACCGGCACGCCGATCAGCAGCGCGATCGCGGACGTCGCCAGCGTGCCGTAGATCGGCGCAAGGCCGCCGAACTCGCCGGTGACCGGATTCCAGACGTTCGTGACGAAGAAGCGGCCGCCGAACTTTTGCAGCGCCGGCAAGGCCGACCATGTCAGCGCGAGGATGATGCCGGCGAGCAGCGCGAGGACCAGCGAGGCGAAGAAGCGCGTCGTGTGCTCGAACACCGCGTCCTGCCAGCGTGCCGAGGCCGTTCGCGCGGTGGGCGGCGTGGGATCGCGCTGCACGCGCTCCGCGTCGCGGTCGGTCATCGGCAGCGTCAGGGCGGCGGTCTGGGAGGCCGACATCATAACGTTACGGCGCAACGTTCCGCGGCGGACGGCGCGCCGCTTCGCTCGCGCCTGCGGTCGAAGAATACTTCGCGCCGGATGAACGTGATCGGACGGCTCGGGGGCGGCCGCTTGCCGCCCTCACGGCCACGGAGAATACGCGTTTGCCGGTGGCTTCAGTGTCAGGATGCCTTCGCCGCCCACAGGGCGTTGCCCGCCGCGTCCTTCACTTGCCTGCCCCACGCGTCCTCGATCTGGCGCACGAGCGCATCGGGCAGCGGCACGTAGTCGAGATCCTCCGCCATCTTCTGGCCGCCGCGGAACGCCCAGTCGAAGAACTTCAGCACCTCGGCGGCGTTCTGCGGCTTGTCCTGCCTGACGTGAAGCAGGATGAAGCTGGTCGCCGCGATCGGCCACGAATCCTTGCCGGGAGAATCGGTGATGATCTGGTAGAAGCCCTGCGCATTCTTCCAGTCGGCGTATGCAGCCGCGGCCTGGAACGTCGCGTTGTCCGGCTTGGGATACTGCCCGTCCTTGTTCTGCACGAGCGTGTACGCGAGGTTGTTGCGCTTCGCGTACGCGTACTCGACGTACCCGATCGAGCCCTTGATGCGCTGCACGTACGCCGCGACGCCCTCGTTGCCCTTGCCGCCCACGCCTTCGGGCCACGACACCGCGGTGCTCGACCCGACCCTGGTCTTCCACTCCGGGCTCACCTTGGCGAGGTAATCGGTGAAGTTGAACGTCGTGCCCGAGCCGTCGGAGCGACGCACCACCGTGATCGGCTCGTTCGCGAGCTTCAATCCCGGATTGAGATCCGCGATCGCCTTGTCGTTCCAGCTCTTGATCTTGCCGAGATAGATATCCGCCAGGACCGGCCCCGTCAGCTTCATCGCGCCCGATGACACGCCGTCGATGTTCACGACCGGCACGATGCCGCCGATGATGGCCGGAAACTGCATCAGGCCGGCGGCTTGCAGATCCTCGGGCTTCAGCGGCATGTCGGACGCGCCGAAATCGACCGTCTTCGCCTTGATCTGCGCAATCCCGCCGCCCGAGCCGATCGACTGGTAGTTCATGCCCGCACCGGTCTTGGCCTTGTACGCCTCGGCCCACTTCGCGTAGATCGGGTAAGGGAAGGTCGCGCCGGCGCCCGTGATGTCGACGGCCTGCACAGCGCCCGCGATGCCGGCGAGCGCGATGCCGACGCTCGCGACGAATGTATGTAGATGCATGCGTCCGGTCCTCGCTGATGTCATGTGCGGAGGTTACCGGCCGTTTGTGACATCGACGTTACGGCGCCCGCTTCATTCGTGACACCTCGGCGTGACCGGGCACATCCGCCGGCGTGATGTCCACCGCCGCCCAGCCGTGCGGCTGTCCCTCGTTGCTGACGCCGCCCGCACGAATCTTGCGATCGATGGAGCTGGCGAGCGTCTGCCATACCGTCTGCAGATCGGACCATGTCGGCCGCTCGCGGCCGGCGAGCGCACGCACGGCATCGCTGTCGATCATGCAGGCGACCGGCCCATGGCCGACGACGGTGGCGCGAACGCGCAGGCGGGAAGGCAGACGTTCTTGCGCGCCGTGGCCGTCGAACCCGACCTCGGGGCGGTCGAGCAGGATGATGGCGGTGCGCAGTGTGGCGGGGTCGGGGAGGCGCGGCATCATGGCGTAGGTGGACGTTCGGCTTCGATCGATGGTGAGACAGAAATGTGACGACTTGGTGACATCCGTGTAGCCGTGCGCAGTGACGTGGACAGCGCTTCGACGACCGCCTCGGCCACGCGCGCAGCCCGCGTATCGAGGCCGTAACACGCGACCGTGTCGCCGCCCGGGTCGATGTCGGCCACGACCTGCCCGGCCGGCACGCGCGCGCCGCGCGCGCTGATGCCGCGCAGCACGCCCGTCGCCGGTGCAACGAGCGCGCTGCCGCTCACGTCGCCCAGCGGCTCGCCGGCCTCGACCCGGTCGCCGATGCGGAACGGCGAGTGCATCCGACCGTTGCGCGGCGCATGCAGCAGCGTTCGGCCGTCCGTGACCTCAGAGTGCGCGTCGACTGCGATATCCACGTGCTCGCCCGCGACGCAGGCCCGCACGCCGGGCGCACGCGCCGCATTGCGCGCATCGATGACGACTTCAGGAGACAGCGCCGACGCGACACCTTGCCAGGACCAGCTCGTCGCAGCGATGAGATTACGCCGATTCAGGACCGACGGAATGCTTTTTACGGACGCACAAAAGCACGCCGCGACGTTCAAAAGCTCGGCCGATCCGAAATACCATGCGTTGACGAAGGACATGCCGCGCCACGGACCGGGCGGATCGATGTCGTCGATCAGCACGACGCTCCAGCCGTGCGCGCACAGGGCGTGCGCGATTGCAGACGGCAGCACGTCGGAACCGAGGACGAGCGCGGTGTCTTGCCGTACAGCAGATCTGGCCACGTGAGCGTCCTCGCCGCGTCGCTGAAGCCGTCACGCTAGACGCCCCGCGCTACGCGCACATGACAGAGCGCACCGGTCGGGTGCAGCGTGCGCCGGCGTTTCGGCGATATCGCGTGCGTGATTTCGTCCGTACAATGGACCGGCCTACCGTGCACGGAAACGAAAGCCAACATGGCTCGCAGCCGTACGTCGCATCCATCGCCATCCCTCGACGCCGACCACATCGCGCAGCTGGCGAGCGAGCTCGACTGCGATGCCGCGCTGGTCGAGGATGTCTACCGCAATGAAGTCAATCGGCTCACGGAATCGGCGCAGGTGCCCGATTACGTGTCCGTCTTCGCCGCGCGTCGTACGCGCGATCGTTTGAAGCGCCTGCGCGGACGCCGCTAGCGTCGGCGCGTTCTAGCCCGCGAGGAGCGACTGGCCAGGTGCCACGCGCGTGAACCGCACCGGCACCATGCGAACGGCGGCTTGGCCATCGGCGCCCAGGCGAGTGCGCGTGAAGCTCGACGCCGCCAGGTCGCCCGGGCGCGGATAGTCGGCTCTGAAATGCGCGCCGCGCGAATCCTCGCGCGCCGCTGCCGCCGCCACGATTGCCTTCGATACGCTGACGAGGTTGGCGAGATTGAGCCAGTCGTGCCATGCCAGGTTGAACGCGGGATCGCGCGCCGAGGAAGGCAAGCGGTAGCGTGACAGCGCATCGCGCATGTCGTCGAGCACGGTGGCGGCGCGCGCGAGCCCCGGGGCGTCGCGCACGATGCCGGCGTCGTCCCACATGAACGTGTACAGGCGCTCGCGCAGCGAGTCGAGCGAGGGGCCGTCCGCGTCGCCTTCGTTGAAGCACGCGCGTGCGCGCGCCAGGGCGTCCTCGATCGCGGATCGGTCGGGCTCGCGCCACCGGCGCGACTCGCGCGCGGAACGCGCCATCGAGTCGCCCGCGATGCCGCCGAACACCGTCGAGTTGGCCACGCCGTTGCCGCCGAGGCGGTTGGCGCCGTGCACGCCGCCCGAATCCTCGCCCGCGACGTAGAGGCCGTCGCATTCGGTCGTGCAATCGGCCGCGAACTCCACGCCGCCCATCATGTAGTGCGCCGTCGGCACGACCTCGACGCGTCCCGCGGCGAGATCGAATCCGCAGTCCGCGCATCGCTCGACCATGCCCTTGAACTGCCGCCGCACATTGTCGGGGCCGAGATGGCCCATGCTGAGATACACGCCGCCGTTCGGCGTCGTGCGACCCGCGCGCATCTCGGCAAAGATCGCGCGCGAGACGATGTCGCGCGTCGCACGCTCGCCGCGCGCGTCGTAGCGCTGCATGAAGCGCTCGCCGCTGCCGTCGAGCAGGTAACCGCCCGCGCCGCGCAGGCCTTCCTCCAGCACCGTGCCGGTCATGCGCGTGTACTCGCCCGCCAGCAAGCCGGTGGGATGGAACTGCACCATCTCCATGTCGCGCAGCGGCAGCCCGGCGCGAAGCGCCATGGCGATGCCATCGCACGTCTTGTCGCCCGACGGCGTGTGGTAGCGGTACATCGTCGGGCCGCCGCCGGTGGCGAGCAGCGTGCACTTCGCCTGCACCCAGAGCGGCTCGCCGCTGCGGATGTCGATCATGAGCACGCCGGCGACGTCGCCGGCACGGTCGTGCACGAACTCGATCGCGCGATGCTCCTCGAGGCGGCGGATGCCGCGCTGCCACACCTGCTCGGCCAGCCGGTTGACGATCTCGATGCCGGTCAGGTCGCCCTTGTGCACTGTTCGGTCGAAGGTCTGCCCCGCGAACGCCTTCTGGTGGATCGTGCCGTCGGGATTGCGATCGAAGAAGCAGCCGAGCTCGTTCTCGAGCTCGTGGATGCGCTCGACCGCGCCGTTGACGAGCGTCCAGGCGAGATCCTGGTCGGGCAGCCAGGCGCCGCCCTGGATCGTGTCCATGAAATGGCGCTCGACCGAGTCGCCGGCCGCCAGCGCGACGTTGTAGCCGCCCTGGACCATGCGCGTGCAGCCGCATTTGCCGAGCAGGCCCTTCACCGCGATCGTGATGTCGAGCGCGGGGTCCGCGCGATGCGCGTGAAGCGCGGCGAACAGCCCAGCGCCCCCGGCGCCGAGGATCAGGATGTCCGTGCGAAGCGTGCGCAAGCGGACGCTAGCGAACGCCCAGCGCCGCCAGCGCGGCGTCGCGCCGGCCGCGTGCCGCCTGCTGCACGGCGTCGTAGAGGCTGCCGCCGTGGCTGTCCATCGCCACGCGCAGCGGACCGAAGTCGCGAATGCGGAACTGCCACAGGCTCTCGGGATTGAGGTCGTCGAGGTCGACGTCCTCGATCGCCTCGATCCATGTGGTCTCCAGCGCCGCCGTACCGCCGATGATCGCGAGATACGCGCCGCCGAGCTCGCCGAACGCCGCGAGCGAGTCGGCTCCGAGACCGCCCTTGCCCACGATGAGCCGCACGCCGAGCTCGCGCAGGAGCGGCCGCGTGAAGCGTTCCATGCGAGCCGACGTCGTGGTGCCGACACAGACGGGCGCATACCCGCTGGGGCTCGCCGCCGAAGCTTGCACTCGCTTGACGTTCGGCGCGGTGTGAATGACCGCCGCGCCCCGCAGATCGAGCCGCGTCGCCCGGCCGCGATCGAAGAGCGCGATCTGCGTGGCGTCGCGAATGCCGAACAGGCGGTCCTGCAGCGTGACCGTGTCCTCGATGCGCAGCGCGCGCACCTGCGCCTCGCTGATCGGCGGCCTGAGCTCGTGGTGCATGACGCACAATTATGGCATGGCGTGATACAGTCGCGAGCGCGTCGCCCACCCCGTTCGCCGCACCTTGCGTCTCGCGCTGCTGCTCGTCTGCCTTGCCGCGGCCTGGCCCTCGTATGCCAGTGCCGATCCCGTTCCCGACTCCTTCGCCGAGAGCGTCGTGCGCATACGCGCAGTCGCCGTCGATGGCTCGCTGCGCCTCGGCTCCGGCATCGTGCTCGCCGCCGATGAAGTCGCGACCGCGTGCCACGTGACGCGCAACGCGGCGTCGATCCAGATCGTCCGCGGCGCGAATCGATGGACGGCCCGGTCGCAGACCGGCAGCGTCGTGCGCGACGTGTGCGTGCTGTCCGTCGCGCCGGCGCAGATCGACGCACCGGCCGTGCGCCTTCGCGATTCGCGCGAGCTGCAGGCGGGAGACCGCGTGTTCGCGGCAAGCTTTGCCGGCGGTCGCCGTACACCGCTCGTCACGCCCGGAATCGTCCAGGCGCTCTACGGCTACGACGGTGGCAACGTGATCCTCACCACCGCGATGTTCGACTTCGGCTCGAGCGGCGGCGCATTGCTCGACGACGACGGACGGGTGGTCGGCCTGCTCGCGTTCAAGAGCGGCGTGGACGACCGGCGATTCGCCGTGCCGTCGGAGTGGATCCACAGCGCAACGCGCGAGGCGCACGTGGCGTTCCCTCTGGAGCCGTCGTCGCCCATCGCGTTCTGGGAGCGCTCGCTGTTCGGTCGCCCGGCATTCCTCGATATCCGCAGCCAGGCGACCTCGCGCGTGCCGTAGCGCGTCAGGGTTGCGCGACTCCGCAGCCGCAACCGCCCGTCGACGCGCTCGATGCGGGCGCGCAGCAGCCGCTCTGCGTGGCTTTCGCGGGCGCGTGCTCACCGTAGGTCGGGATCGAGTCCAGCGTATGAAACGCTTCCCAGGGAATGCCCTGGGGATCCCGCACCCAGTGCTTGTCGGAGACCGCGTAGCAGCAGTGCGCGCCGGGCTCGGCGATCGTCGTCGATGCATCGGCGTCGGCGAAATGCGCGCCGATCTTCTCGAGCTCTTCGTCCGAGTCGGCCTGCACGCCGAGATGGTTGAGGCCGCGCGCGCCGTTCCAGGTCGAGATGGCGAAGTTGACGCGCGGATCGTCGAGCATCCATTTCGCGTAATCGGTTTTCTCGATAGTGGGCGCCGCGCCGAACAGGCGCGAGTAGAAGCCGATGCTCGCCTGCAGATCGGCGACGCTCAGGTGGACATGGAAGCGATTCATGCGGATCTCCTTCGGGCAGTGGGTTTCGGTGACCTGCGTGGCGCGCATGGCGCATCGCAGGCGCTTCCCGCGCAACAGTTCTCGGTGAGGTACCGGACGAGGCCGTTCATGGTCGTGTACTCGGCGCGGTAATAGATGAACCGGCTTTGCGGATTCGCGACGGCCAGCCCGGCGTTCACGAGCTCCTTCAAGTGAAAGGAGGTCGTGGCTGCCGGGAGCCCGACGCGCTCCGCGATGCGGCCCGCCGCGATGCCGGCAGGGCCGGCTTCGACCAGCAGTCGGAAGATCGCGAGGCGGTGCTCCTGCGCGAGTGCGGCGAGGCTCCTGAGTACCTGCGACGTTTCCATGTTTCCAGAATAATGGAAACGTTAGCGACCGTCAAGCTGCCCACGCCGCGCCTCATGCGCGGACCGGCCTGTGCTCAAACGCACACCGCCGGAACGCGGTGCCGGTCGATCCAGTAGCCCCACGCGACGAACAACCATCCCCCGAGACCGGCGACGAGCACCGCGCGCGGGCTGGGCGGCGGCGGACCGAAGACCGCCGCGACGTAGAGCGCCACGAGCACGGCGATGAACGCGCCGATCAGCACGGTGCCGAGTCGATCGCGGGCACGGGTCGCGCGAAGGTAGATCCACGCGCCGCCCGCGAAGAGCGCCGCCTCCACGATGAGCGTCGCGGGCAGCGAGTTCCAAAGCCCGAGCCCGACCTTCGGGCCGCCGGCGAAGAGCGGCAGGTCGGGCCGGTGCGCGACGAAGTCCAGGACCCAATGCGACAGCACGAGGACCGCCATCCATCCTGCCGTGCGCCAGTCCTTGCGCGCAAAGCCATAAATGATGCCGAAGAGCGCCGCCCAGCCGACGTCCGCGGCGAGACTGTGCGAATACGGATAGCTCACGAAGTCGAGCGGCGTCACCCGCGTGATGCCCGGGTCGATGCGCACCTGCTCGAGTCCCGCGAGCGCGAAGATCGGCCACAGGCCGTCGGCCAGCTGCGCGGCGAGCACCGTCGTGCCCAGCGAGGCGGCGGGCGCGACGCGCTTCGCCGCGAGCGCAACGCCGAAATGGCCGAGGAACAGGGAACCTCCGTGCCTAGAGGCTAGTAGCCGTACGCGACGCCGGTCTCGGTGATCATCGCGCTCGAGCGGCGCGCGGAATGGCATTGCATGTTCACGGCGACCGGATTCATGGTGATATGCGTCGCCGCCAGCTCGACGTGGACCGCAAAGGCCGTCGCATCGCCACCGAGCCCCTGGGGTCCCACGCCGAGCAGGTTCACCGCCTTGGTGAGCTCGGATTCGAGCGCCGCGCCCTCGGCATCGTCGCACGCGGTGCCGAGCGCGCGCGTGGCCGCGCGCTTGGCCAGATGCACGCACAGATCGGCGGTGCCGCCGACGCCCACGCCCACGATCGTCGGCGGGCATGTCTTGCCGCCGGCGTCGAGCACGCAGTCGACGACGAATCGCTTGATCGCGTCGACACCCTCGGCCGGCACCGCCATGCGCAGCCACGAGTTGTTCTCGGAGCCCGAGCCCTTGGGGATCATCTCGATGCGCAATCCCTCGAACGCATCGGTGAAGTCGATGTGGATCGCCGGCATGCCGGGCCCGCAGGAGGTGTGCTCGTTGTGCCGCGTGAGCGGGTGCACGACCGAGGACCGCAACGGGTACTCGCGCGTGGCGCGCGCGCAGCCGTCGCGCAACGCCTGCTTGAGCGCCACGCCGTCGACGACGACGTCGCGACCGATCGTCACGTTGTAGATCGGCAGACCGGTATCCTGGCACAGCAGGTTGTCAGTCGCCTCGGCGACGGCGATGTTGCGCACCATCACGTCGAGCACCGATTGCGCCGTCGCATTGGTCTCGCGCCGCACCAGCGCGTCGAATCCGCGCTTCACGTCGGGCGGCAGCATTTTCAGCGCGCGGATGTAGAGCTCCCGCGCGATGTCTTCGATGCGATCCGGCTCGATGCGCAGTGTCATGGGTTGAGGGCCAGCAGCACGCCGACCGCGATCGTGAATGCGGCGGCCAACGCCAGGGCCGATTTCTGCAGCTCGCCCCGCCAGCCGACGAACTCGACCAGCAGCAGGCGAATGCCGCCCGCCAAGTGTGCGGCGAGCGCCACCACGATGGCAAGCTCCGTCACGCGGACGAGCGGTTGCCGGGTCCAGTCGAGGAAGCGATCGAAGGCCGCCGGCTCGAGCGCCTGCGACAGCGCCCAGAAGTGCAGCGGCAGGAACAGCGCGAGCACGAGCCCCGAGACGCGATGCACGACGAACGCCCAGTACGCGGGATGCGCGCGGGCGCGCGCGTCGTTGTGCCGGTGCGGGCTCATGCGATGGCGCTCACCGCACGCAGGCCGCCGGCGAGCAGCGCGAGTGCGAAGAGTAGAAGCAGCACGTCGAGCGCCCGCCCCCGCAGTCCCGACCATTCGTCGAGAATGACGCGCAGGCCGAGCGGCGCGTGCACCGCGACCGCGACGACGAAAAGCCCATAGAACGCGGGCCACAACCGGCTCGCGTGCGTGCGCGCCAGGATCGCCTCCGTCGACAGTCCGTGACGCGTCGCGTAGAGGATCGTCGCCAGGTGAACGAGCACGCATGCCGCCAGCACCGCCGCGCTGATGCGCTGCGCGAGCCATCGCCATGTGGCGGCCGCGACCGGCGTCACAGCTCGCCCTTCAATGCCGCCCGCGCGACGAGCCGCTTGAGCCCCGCGATCGACCCGGTCGGCGCGAGATGCTTGGGACACCGCTCGGTGCACGTCTGCTGCGTGTGACAGGCGTGACAGCCGGCGTCGCCCGCGACCGCGCGCAGCCGCTCCGCATGCGCCCCATCGCGCGCGTCGTTGACCAGCGTCCACGCGCGATTCAGCGCAGCGGGACCGAGGTACTCGGGCTTCCATGCCACGACGTCGCACGACGCGTAGCAGATGCCGCATCCGATGCACTCGATGGCCGCATCGACGGCCTTGCGCGCCGGCGCCGAGGGCGGCACGACGGCGAAGGCGTCGTTGCGCGTGGCGGTCGGCACGAACGCGCCGCGCGCCTCGGCCCAGCGGTCGAAGAAGCGCGACATGTCGACCACGAGATCGCGCACGATCGGCAGATGGGCGAGCGGCGCGATCTCGACGCGCCCCGCATCGGCGACGGCATCGACGTGCGTGCGGCAGGTCCAGCGTGCGCGTCCGTTCACCGTCATCGCGCACGACCCGCACATCCCGACGCGGCACGCGAAGCGGTAGGCAAGCGTCGGGTCGACGTGGCGCTGCACGTGCGTCACGACGTCGAGTACGGTTTGCGCGGGGCGTCGCGGGACGGAGTAGTCGCGCCACGCACCGTCGGCGCCGCCGCGCCAGATGCGTACGGCAAGCGTGGGAGGCTGGGTCAAGGTGTCGTGATGATACTGCGGGGCCCTCGCCCTGGCCTATCGCCGTCGCGTGAACCGGCTACGGCGCCTTCGGCGTCTTGTACTCGACTTCCTTCTGGAAAGGCTTCCAGACGGTCTCGTAGCCGACGAAGCCCTTGGGGCTCGGGGCCTTCTGCCGCGTCGTGTAGAAGCGGGTCTGGCCGTCGGGAACCTTGGTGGGTGGCTTTTGCTCGCTCATCGGTCACCTCCTGGCTGGAGCGGTCTCATCATGGATGGCTCGATGTCGGGCGCAGCGCCGACCGCGCCACCCGCCTTGAGCTCCGCATCGGTGGGCTCGCGCACGTTCAGTACCTCGAGCCGGAAGATCACTTCGCGGCCGCAGAGCGGATTGTTGCCGTCGATCGTGAGCGTCCCGTTCTCGATCCGCGTCACGACGAAGGTGCGCGTGCGCCCGCTCTCGCCTTCCATCAGGATGGAAGTGCCGACCTGCCGGTACGCCTCGGGCACGTTGTCGAGGCGGTCGGTGAAGACGAGCGACTCGTCTCTCGGGCCGAAGATGCGGTTGCCGTCGATGGGTACCTCGATCACCTCGCCGCGGCGCCGGCCGGCGAGCTGCTGGTGAACGGACGGCGCGAGGATCTCGTTGTGTCCGTGAACGTAGCCGAGCGGGAATTCCACGGCGCTCAGCACCTGCCCCGACCGGCGATCGATCACCTGGTAGGTGAGCTCGACGAACTTGCCGTCGGCGATGGCGTCGCTCATGTCCAATGGCCGTGCGATGCTCAGAAGATCGAGGCCGCGAAGATGCGCACGTCGCCGTCTTCGTAGCCGAGGACGAGCCTGCCGAGCCATTCGCCCGGCTTCCTGGTGCTGCGCTGGCGATAGAGCACCGTCACGTGCTCGCCGCGACGGATGATGCCGAGATAGTCCGCTTCGTCGGCCAGGTTGCGCGCGAGCTCGCTGTTGGCGAACTGGTGATTCACCGCGACCTGGTTCATGGCGAGCGCCAGCGGTGCCGCGAAATTCCTCACGAACTCGCCGTAGTTCCCTTCGTTGGATTGCTTGACGAGATGGCGCCACAAGGGATCGGCGAGCGCCCGTATCTCGTCGTCGCTCTTGTCGCCGATGTTCAAGCGGACAGCTTCTGCGCCGGCGCCTGGCGGCTCGCCGTCGCCTCCTCGTCCTCGACGAGGTGGTAGCACGGCGCCCTCTCCATCGTGTATTCGCCGGTTTCCGGATCGCGACGCGAAACGGTCAGCACGTGCCAGTTCTCGTCGTCCACCTTCATGACGTCTCCCCGGTAGTAGTAGCCCGGCCAGCGCGTCTCCTTGCGAAACAGCGTGTGCTGCGTGACGCACTCCGCGGCGCGGTGCCGGTGCTTGAGCTCCCACGCGCGCAGCAGCTCGTGCAGGTCCTTCGCGGCCACGCTCTCGAGGTCCTCCTCCATGATCGCGAGCTTCTTGAGGCAGATGTTGAGCAGCTTCTCGTTGGTCATGTAGCCGACGGTATAGCCGCCGCAGTACTCGTCCATCAGCTTCTGCAGGCGGTCGAGCCCCTGCTGCGGATTGATGTAGTGCGGATTGACGGTGCCCGCGACCACCGCGTTGCGGTAGACGCGGTAGTGCTCCAGCGGCTTGTAGATCTGCTTGCGACGGCGCTCGATCTGTGCGTTCGATACGACGATGCCTTCGCCCTTTCCGTCGTCGATGTACTTGCACGCGGCCTTCGCCGCGAGACGGCCTTCCGTGAACGAGCCCGACGAGAATGCGTGCGGCGTTCCGCCGACGGCGTCGCCCGCGCCGAACAGGCCCTCGACCGTCGTCATGCGGTTGTAGCCCCAGAAGTACTCGGGCGGCGAGACGTCCTCGGGTCCCGAGCACCACGCGCCCGAGCAGGTCGCGTGCGAGCCCATGACGTAGGGCTCGGAGGTCGTGAGCTCGGGATTCTCGT
>Ga0070661_100001171_pt1 | contig 18507 bp, 22 predicted proteins | sample KBSC43metaG_FD_64663 | JGI IMG/M metagenome (GOLD analysis project Ga0070661, IMG submission 64663) | Corn rhizosphere microbial communities from Kellogg Biological Station, Michigan, USA - KBS C4-3 metaG | ecosystem: Host-associated > Plants > Roots > Rhizosphere > Soil ... | reverse complement strand
CGTCCTGCTGCGCGACGACAAGAGCTTCCCCTACATCCTCATCGCCACCGAACACGAAGCGCCCGAGCTGATGAAGCATCGAGGGGTACGCCGCAAACAGGGCCATTATTTCGGCCCGTTCGCGTCGGCGCTTGCGGTCAAACGCACCGTGACGTCGCTGCAGAAGGCATTCCTTTTGCGCACCTGCACCGACAGCTTCTACCGAGCGCGCACGCGCCCCTGCATGTTGCACCAGATCAAGCGTTGTTCGGCCCCCTGCACGGGCGAGATTTCGATCGAGGCTTATGGCGAGCTCGTGCACGAAGCGCGCCAGTTCCTCTCTGGAAAATCGAAGTCGGTGCAGGACCGCCTGCAGAAAGAAATGAATGAGGCGGCGACTTCGCTCGACTTCGAACGCGCCGCCCTACTGCGCGATCGCCTCAGCGCCCTCGCCCTCGTCCAGAGCCAGGGCGATGTCGTTGCCCGCGGCGTCGAGGTGGCCGACGTCTTCGCCATCGCACACGAAGCAGGACAGTTCTGCGTCCAGGTCTTCTTCTTCCGCGCCCACCAGAACTGGGGCAACTACGCCTATCGCCCCAAGGCCGATGCGAGCCTCACTGACACCGAAGTCCTCGAATCCTTCATCGGCCAGTTCTACGAAGACCGCACGCCGCCCAAGCTGGTGCTTCTCAGCCACGAGCCTTCAGACCTTGCGGTGATCGAAGAAGCTCTGACGTCGCGACTGGGCTCGCGTGTCTACGTCGAAATCCCGCAGCGCGGCGAAAAGCGCGACCTCGTCAATCACGCGCTCAACAATGCCCGCGAGGCGCTTGGCCGTCAGCTCGCGGAGGGGGCGACGCAGAAGACGCTGCTCGAAGGCGTCGCCGATCTCTTCGGCCTCGAGGAACCGCCGCGCCGCATCGAAGTCTACGACAACTCGCATATCTCGGGCACGAACGCGGTTGGCGCGATGATCGTCGCCGGCGAGGAGGGCCTGAGCAAAAAGTACTACCGCACCTTCAACATCCGCTCGACCGAGATCACCCCGGGCGACGATTTCGGCATGATGCGCGAGGTCCTGACGCGTCGCTTTTCTCGCCTCGCAAGTGAGAGCACGCCGGAAGCCGAAGACGAAGCCACCGGGATGCCCGACTGGCCCGACGTGGTGTTCATCGACGGCGGTGCCGGCCAGCTCAATGCGGTCCGTGAGGTGATCGCCGGCCTCGACCTGCCACGCGAGGTGACCTTCATCGGCATCGCCAAGGGCGAAGAGCGTGACGCCGGCCGCGAGAAGTTCTTCATGGAAGGCAAGGACGCCTTCATGCTACCGCACCGCGACCCCGTCCTTTATTACGTCCAGCGCCTGCGCGACGAGGCGCATCGCTTCGCCATCGGCACACACCGCGCACGGCGCAAGAAGGACATCGTCAAGAACCCGCTTGACGAAATCGAGGGCATCGGTCCCGCGCGCAAGCGTGCCCTGTTGCAGCATTTCGGCTCCGCCAAAGCCGTGGGCCGCGCGTCACTCGCCGACCTCGCCGCCATCCCGGGGATCTCGACCGCTATGGCACAACTCGTCTACGACCACTTCAATCGCAGCTAGCGGTTGGCCGAGCGAGCCCTCTTGGGATCAGTCGGTCGAGAGCGCATTGAAGAAGAACTTACTCCGCCGGCACCGTTGCCGCCGCGGGCTCGCGCTTGACTGCGCCGCCCACCAACGACGCGACCGCAGCCGCCAGATAGAGCAGCAGCGAAATCGTGAACGCGATCTTGATGCCGACCATAAGCGGCCCGCTCAACAGCTCCGGAAAGAACTCCGGTCCCGTGATCGTCGCCTGCTGCGCTGCCGTCAGAGCGTGCAGCGCATCGGCCGGGATCAGTTCGCCCATCGGATTATAGCCGAGGAACGCCGCAAACAGGCTCGCCACCGGCGGCTCGCTCGCGACCTGCGCAGCGATCTGCTGCGGCAGTCCCTGCGCCACCAGATGCGTCGCCATCGCCGACGGCAACGCCAGCGATAGCCCGACGATCATCAGCGTGAAGAACACGCCGATTGAAAGCACCTGGCCCGCATTCATCGCCGTGGCGCGGATGCCCGAGGCCTGCCCACGTTCAGGAGCCGGCACGGCATTCATCGTCTGCGTGGCGTTCGGAGCGGAAAACAGGCCTGACCCCGCGCCATTTAGGAACAGCAGCGCCGCGAACATCCAGTAGTCGAAATCGGCCCTCAGCAGCATGAGCCCCAGGAACGTCAGCGCGCCGAGCGTCATCCCGCCTGCAGCGAACAGCTTTGGTCCATATTGATCGCTGAGCCAGCCTGAGACCGGACCAACCAGCAGCACGCCCACCGTCAGGGGCAGCATGAAAATCCCGGCCCAGAGCGGTGTCGACTCGAACGAATAGCCATGCAGCGGCAGCCAGATGCCCTGCAGCCACACGATCAGCATGAACTGCAGCCCGCCGCGGCCGACCGAACCCAGCAGCGTCGCGAGCGCTCCGGTCGAGAACGCCCGGATCCGGAACAGCCTCAGATCGATCATGGGAGTCTTGGCCCGTGTCTCGATGACGAAGAACGCGATCAGGAAAAGCAGCCCAAGACCCAGCTCTGCCAGCACGCGCGGGCTGCCCCAGGCCATGAGGTCATGCGCATAAGGCTGGATGCCGTCATTAATGCCGACGAGAACCAACACCAGTCCGATGGCAAAGGTGATATTGCCCGCCCAGTCGAGCCGGCCGTGCTTCGTCTCAACCCCCACATCCTTGAGGCTGAGATACGCCCACACGGTCCCGATCAGCCCGATCGGAACGTTGATCCAGAAGATCAGCCGCCAGTCCCAGTCGGCAAGCAGTCCTCCCAGCACCAGCCCGAGGAACTGCCCTGCAATCGCCGCCATGATGTTGATTCCGAGCGCGAGCCCGCGCTGCTTGGGCGGAAACACATCGATGAGGATCGCCGTCGACGTCGCCGTCAGCATCGCGCCGCCGATCCCCTGGATCACGCGGCCACCGACCAGATACCAGCCCGCCATATCGCCCGTTGGCAGGAAGCTAAGCAGCACCGAAGCGAGCGTGAAGATCAGGAAGCCGAGATTGTAGATGCGCGCCCGGCCGAACATGTCGCCAAGCCGCCCGAAGCTCACGACCAGCACGGAGGTGACCACCATGTAGCCCATGATGGTCCAGAGCAGGACGTTGGTATTGCCCGGATCGAGCGGCTTCAGCCCGATGCCGCGAAAGATCGCCGGCAGGCTGATGAGGACGATGGACGCATTGATGGTGGCCGCCAGCATGCCGAGCGTCGTGTTGCTCAGCACCATCCATTTGTGATTCTTCATTTCGGTGGGCATAGTCGGTCCGGAAAAGCGGCGGCTCGATCCGCCACAACGCGTCAGACCATATACTTAGGATACTAACTATTGGCAACCGATGAGGATGCATACCTGCTGCGCGACCTGACACGCGATCTGCTGCTCGCGGGTCGCCTCTGGCGCAAAATCGCCCGCGCCGCCGCCGCCCGGCACGGGGTTTCGGAAGCCGCGTCCGCGCCGCTGATCTGGATCGATCGCCTCGGGGACAACGTCCGGCAGAACGCTTTGGCCGACGCCATAGGCATCGAGGGCGCCTCGCTCGTGCGATTGATCGACGAGCTCCAGGCTTCAGGTCTCGCGACGCGCACTGCCGACCCGCGCGACCGTCGCGCTAATGCGGTAAGCCTCACCCCCAAAGGCCGCGAGGTCCTGAAGGACGTCACCGAAGCGCTGACCGCCCTGAGGCTGGAAGTCTTCGCCAACGTCTCGGGCAAGGACGCGCGCGCCGCGCTCAAGGTCTTCGACGCCATCAAGGCCGCCGCGGGCGAAACCTCGTGACAGTTCCCGCCGGCTCGGTTACAACGCGCCCATGAACCTCCTCCGCGCCACTTACTTCTATTGGTACTTTAGCAACGGAAGCCGCTGGCAGCCGGAGGGGCGCGTTTGATCTGAAAATCGAGCAAGCAGAATTCCCGAAAGCCGCCAGTGACTGGCGGCTTTTTTGTCGCCGGTCGTTCACCCAAGACCAGGACCAGCGACATGCCTAAATCCACCGACGACCTCCGCATCAAAGATATCCGCGAGCTTCGAACGCCCGCCGAAGTAATAAGGGAGTCCCCGCGCACGGACACGGCGACTCGAACTGTCCTCGCCGCGCGTCACGCGCTCCACAACATCCTCCATGGTACCGATGACCGCCTGATTGTTGTCGTCGGACCCTGCTCCATCCACGATCCTGTCGCCGCCATCGACTACGCCCGCCGCCTCGCCCCGCTGCAGGAAAAGCTCGGCGATCGCCTCGAGCTCGTGATGCGGGTCTATTTCGAGAAGCCCCGCACCACCGTTGGGTGGAAGGGCCTGATCAACGACCCAAGTCTCGATGGCAGCTTCGCGATCGATGAAGGCCTCGGCGTTGCACGCTCGCTCCTGCGGGATATCGCCGACATGGGGCTCCCGGCCGGCTGCGAATTCCTCGACATGACGACCCCGCAATATTTCGCCGACCTTGTCTCTTGGGGCGCCATCGGCGCGCGCACGACCGAGAGCCAGGTTCATCGCGAGCTGGCCTCCGGTCTCAGCTGTCCTGTTGGCTTCAAGAACGGCACGGACGGCAATGTCCGCATCGCACTCGATGCAGTGAAGTCCGCGAGCCAGCCGCATCATTTCCTCGCTGTGACCAAGGACGGTCGCTCGGCGATCGCCACCACGACCGGCAATGACGACTGCCACATCATCCTGCGCGGCGGCAAAGTCCCGAACTTCGACGCCGAGAGCGTCGACGCGGCATGCACCGAAGCCGAGAAGTCCGGCATGCGCCCTGTCGTGATGATCGATGCGAGCCACGCCAATTCCTCCAAAAATCCCGAAAACCAGGCGCTGGTTCTCGCCGATGTGGGCGGACAGATCGCCGGCGGCGACCGGCGCATCGTTGGCGTCATGATCGAGAGCAACCTCGTCGCCGGCCGCCAGGACCTCGTCCCCGGCAAGCCCCTGACTTACGGGCAGTCGATCACGGATGGTTGTATCGGCTGGGACTCAACGCTCGAAGTCTTGGAGAAGCTGGCGGAAGCCGTCGCCGCGCGACGCGTCGGGATCGCGCGAGTCGCGTAAGCCTTCCATCGTGGGGATGGGTCGCCTATCTTGGCCCAATGGCTTCCCTCCCCGCCCCGCTCCGCCAGCTACCCAATCAGCTCACCATTGGCCGCATCGCCGCCATTCCGGTGCTTTGCCTCTTCATCGGCATGGGCAATGGCTGGCTCCGCTGGCTCGCGCTGGTAATCTACGTCGCAGCTGCTGTGTCGGATTGGCTCGACGGCTTCCTGGCACGCCGCATGAATATGCAGTCCGATCTCGGCCGCATGCTCGACCCGATCGCCGACAAGCTTCTCGTCGGCGCGCTCATCGTCACCTTCGCCTGGACGCGCGACTTCTGGGGCCTCGAGCTCGTGCCCGCCATCGCCATCCTGTTCCGCGAGATCTTCGTCTCGGGCCTCCGCGAATTCATGGGCAACCGCAACGTCACAGTGCATGTGACCTTCCTCGCCAAATGGAAGACCACGGTGCAGCTCGTCGCGCTCTTCTTCTTCATCCTTCAGGGACTGCTGCCCGGCTTCAACATCATTGCCGACATCCTGCTCTGGGTCGCCGGCGGCCTCACGGTCTGGACCGGCTGGCAATATCTTCAGTCCGTCTGGCCCTATTTCAGCGCCCCCACTGAATGAAGATCCTCTACTTCGCCCTGCTCCGCGAACGCCTCAATCGTGCCGAGGAAGAGGTGACCCCGCCGGCTTCCGTCGCAACTGTGGCCGATCTCATCGCCTGGCTCCGTCAGCGTGATGAAGCCGCCGACATTGCAATGTCGCAGCCCGAGATCATCGGCGCCGCCATCGACGCAAAAAAAGTCGCCCACACCGCGCCGATCGCAGGCGCAAAGGTGATCGCGCTCTTTCCGCCCATGACCGGCGGCTAGACTCGAATGGCGATCCGGATTCAGACCGAGGCCTTCGATCCTGGCGCCGAGCTCAAAACCTTCATCGCGAGCAGCGACTACGCCGGCGGCGCGGTAACCTTCACCGGCCTCGTCCGGTCCGATCCGCACGATCCCATCTCCGAGCTCACGCTCGAATGCTACCCGGAGCTCGCGTCAAACCAGATTGCGGCGATCGAGGCACAAGCCATCGCCCGCTTCGGTCTCCTCCGTGCCACCGTCATCCATCGCTACGGCCGCCTGCTGCCCGGCGATCCCATCGTCCAGGTGATGACGCTTGCTCCCCATCGCGCCGCCGCGTTCGATGCCGCGCAATTCCTGATGGACTACCTCAAGACCGACGCTCCCTTCTGGAAGAAGGAAGCCGGCCCGTCTGGAGAACACTGGGTCGAGCACAATAGCGCCGACGACAACGCCAAGGCCCGCTGGCGCTAGCGCAAGCTCTGCACGCGCGCCATGTTGAACAGCCTGAGGTTGGCGACCACGCGTGCCTGCTCGCGATCGAAGGGCACCTGCTTGGCCTCGCAATCGCGCTTCATCTCCGCCAGCATCCCGCGGATCGTCGATTGCAACGCAAAGCACTCGCTTGCCGAATGCCGCCGCGCCTGGGTCACGAATGCCGTCGCGCAGCCGATGTAGCTCGCCTTGTGGTGCATCTCATGTGCCCGCGCGAAGGCCGTAAAGCCGTCCCACGCCGCCCGGGTTCTCGCGCTCATCCCCCCAGGATTTGCTGCAACGGGCAGCGTGAGATCGAAATCGACATGCACGCTCACGCTCGAGGGCACACACAATCCGCCGCGCTGCCTCGTCGCCAACGAAAGCTGATAGTCCGGGTGAATGTTTGCGTAGGCCGCGCCGTGATCACCCTGCAGTGGATGGGTATCCATCGCGCGCACCAGACCCAGCGCGGTGGTCCCGCCCACCGCGTAGCTGCGGAGGTCTGTCGAGGACGTCACGCCGCCGCCTGCCGCCCAAACTGCCGGCCATTCGGCAGCCAACATCAATCCAAGCGGAATCGCGGCCCGCGCAAATCCCAGGTACCGCCGGCGCAATGGAGCCCCCGTCGCGCAAGATCGTGACGAGGGCACACTAACATAGGCTAAGTCGGCAGGAAGCCGGCGCTTACTCGGCCGCGACCTTCTTGGGCATCACGGCTTCGCTAAAGGCGTGAATCAGCGTCTCGCAGGCCTTGGCCGGCTTGAAGCTGTATTCGCCGACGAGGGACACCGGCGTGATCTCCGCCGCGGTCCCGGTCAGGAAGCACTCGTCATAGTTCTTGAGCTCTTCCGGCCGGATGTGCCGCTCGATGACCTTGTAGCCATTGGCCTTAGCGAGTTCGATCACCGTCTGCCGCGTAATGCCGTTGAGGAAGCAGTCGGGGTCGGGCGTATGGATTTCATCGCCCTTGATGAAGAACACATTGGCGCCCGTCGCCTCGGCGACATAGCCGCGATAGTCGAGCATCAGCGCGTCGGAATAGCCATTGGCCATCGCCGCGTCCTTGCTCAGCGTGCAGATCATATAGAGGCCGGCGGCCTTGGCATGCGACGGAATGGTCTCGGGGCTCGGGCGCTTCCACCTGCTCCACTCGAGGCGGATGCCCTTGAGCTTCTCCTCGACCGAGAAATAGGACGGCCACACCCAGCTCGCGATCGCGAGGTGAACCTTGTTGTTCCTGCCGGGAACCGACAGCTCTTCCGAACCGCGCCACGCGACAGGGCGCACATAGGCATCGGTCAGCCCGTTCTTTTCGAGCACGAGACGCTTGGCGGCTTCGATCTCATCAACCGAATAGGGGATGGTGAAGTCGAGCATCCCGGCGGAACGATGCAGCCGCTCCGTGTGCTGGCGCGACTTGAAGATCTCGCCGCCATAGGCGCGCTCGCCCTCGAACACCGTGCTCGCATAATGGAGCCCGTGCGTGAGCACGTGTATTTTGGCATCCTTCCAGGGTTTGAGTTCGCCGTCGAACCAGATCCAGCCATCGCGCTGGTCCATTGGAATTGCCATCGGAGCCTCCAGTTATCCTGCCCGGCACGCTTAGCGGCCGATTCTTCCCTGTCCGGCCCTCGCAAGGCCGCTCGCTCTGCGTGCAACCTTGCACCCCTCCACGCAGCCTTGGCAAACCCGGACCGCTTTGGGATAAGTCGCGATTGCACACGCGACGGATGCAGAATGGCACCGGCCAAAATAAATGTCAACACTACTGACATAAATTCGAGGTCCGATGCCGACGAGGCCATCCCCCTCGACGTCATGGGCTTGTTTTACTTCGCTTATCGCGACTTCGTCGGTGACGCCGACGCCCTCCTCGCCCGTCAGGGATTTGGCCGCGCCCATCACCGGGTTCTTTACTTTGTGAACCTCAAACCGGGCATGCCGGTGGCTGATCTCCTCGATATCCTCAAGATCACCAAGCAGAGCCTCGCGCGCGTCCTGCGCCAGCTCATCGACAACGGCTATATCGAGCAAAAGACCGGCGACAGCGACCGTCGCCAGCGCCTGCTCCATGCAACCGATAAGGGCCGCCGCTTTTTTGAAACCCTGTCGGCTACGCAGACCAGCCGCATCGAGGCCGCGATTGCGGCGCTTCCTGACGAGGGCAAGCGCACCGTGCTTCGCTTCTTCGTCGGCATGGTCGAGCCCGGCGATCGTCCCCTGCTCGACCGGCTGAGGCTCACCGACGATATCTGAGAACTAGAGCGACGTTCCTGTCGTCGCCTACTTCTCGCCCCGTCCGAGCTCTTCCGACCGCCGCCGCGCGGCCGTGATTGCCCGATCCATCAATTCCTCGAGCCCTGTCGGCGCCATCAGCACGCCCAGCGCTGCCGCCGTCGTCCCCTTGGGCGACGTCACATTCTCGCGCAGCACCGACACCGGCGTCTCGTCGGCTTCCATGAGCGCCGCCGCGCCAACCACGGTCTGCCGCGCCAGCGCCATTGCCTGCCCCGGATCGAGCCCCTGGCGCATCCCGGCAACCGCCATTGCCTCGACCATGTAGAACACATAGGCCGGCCCGGACCCCGACAGGGCCGTCACGGCATCGAGCCGAGACTCGTCGCCGAACCACATCACTTCGCCGGTAGTGCCCAGCAGTTGGTCCGCCAGCGCACGGTCATCCTCGCTGACCTCGAGCGCCACCACGCCCGTGATCCCGCGCCCGATCTGCGCAGGAGTATTCGGCATCGCGCGGATCACGCGATCCGTATCGAGCCCCGCGCTCAGCGTCGCGAGCGAAATCCCCGCCGCAATCGAAATCACCAGCGTATGCGGCCCGACCGATGGCAGCACCTCGCGCAAAACCTGCATCATGCTCTGCGGCTTCACCGCCAGCACCAGCACATGCACCAGCACGTCCTCGGCGCTCGTCAGCAGCCGCACGCCCGTGGCGTCGGCGAACATCACCGCGGCTTCATTGGCGTAAGGGTCGACCAGGACCAGCCGCTCCGGCGGCAGCCCGCCATTGATCCAGCCGCGCGCCAGCGCCAGCCCCATCTTGCCCGCGCCGATCAGCACGACCGGCCCGATTTCTTCCCAACTCATGCTCGCCAAAGCAAAATCCCCGCTTTCGCGGGGATCATACAGCGACCGATCAACGTCGCGCGACGAAAACCGTCAGGCTTCCCCGACCGTCTCGAACAGCACGCCTTCGAGGGCTTCCTTTGCGGACTTGCCTGCCCAAACCACGAATTGGAACGCCTGGTAATAAAGGTCGCAGCTTTCCGTCGCCGAGCGCAGAAGCGCCTCGCACTGCTGCGGCGTGACGTCAGCACCACCACTCAACAGATGCGAATTACGGAAGAGGATGACGCCCTCGTGGTTCCACATGTCGAAATGGCCGATCCAGAGCTGCTCGTTGACCAGCGCGATCAGCGCCTTCACTTCCGGCCGCCGCGCCTCCGGTACCTTGAGGTCGAAAGCCGACGCGATATGCAGGCTCTCGAGGTCCTGCATCCAGTTGAAGGACACGTGGTAGTCGCTCCAGCCGCCGCGCACCGAGATCGAGATCTCGTCGGCGTCCTGGCGCTCGAAATTCCAGTCATTGATGGCCGCGATATGCTCGATGATATCTACGGGGTGAACTGCACGATCGGGCTCGATTTCGAGGAGATGGGTCATCTGAGGTCCCGCGGGTAAGCGTGGAGGAAAAACGCAGTACTATCAAAGACTTGCCGCACGCGGATCGCCTACGAATCATGCCTTGGCATCAACCTAGGCAGTGTCCCGATTCAGGGGAATCCCCCGAACGCGCCTTCGCGGCTTTCTCCTGTGGATGATCGAGCTTGGACTGTTAAGAACGTCTTAACCATGCGCCCGCCGGCCCATGAAATCTGTGTCACAATGTGACGCTCGGGGCCCGCCGCCTGGCCTAAAACAGCCCCTCGGCCCCGGCCCAGCCGGTCATCAGCACATCGCGCCATGCAGGAAACCCGTTGGCCTCGGCCTGTCGGGCAGCGGCGGCATGGTCGTAGGGTACGACGTGGAAGCTCGGATAATAGGTCCCACCCCGCACTTCGACCGTGGCGTAGCGCGCATCGGGTGAGCCGTGGTGGAATTGCAGCCCCACGCTCCCGGGATTGACGATCAAACGGCCGTCCTTGAGCCGCACAGCCCGCGGGACATGGGTGTGTCCGCACACCATGACCGGAAAATCGAACCCTTCCGCCTTGGCCGCGACCTGCGCCTCGTCGGGCGTCACCACCGTGCGCCCGTTCCACCAATTGTCGAGCCACGGCTCGTCGCAGGACCGCGGGGTGCCGTGACAGAGAAACACGTCATCGAGCATCGCAAGAGTTTCGGGCAGCGCATTCATCCAGGCGCGATGCCGCGTATCCATCTGCTGCTGGGCAAAGCGATCAATGGGTCCGAGCTGCTCCGGCCTGCGCTCGATGATGTTGCGCTCGTGATTGCCGCGCACGGTCGGGATGTCGAGATCGAGCAGAATGTCCGCAGTCCAGTTGGGCTCGAGCGGGCCGCTCACCAGATCGCCGAGGTTGAACGTCGCATCGACCTTCTGCCGGACGATATCCTCGAGCACCGCTTCCAGTGCGAGGCGGTTGCCATGCACATCGGAGATCAGCGCAACCTTCACTGCTTGGTCGCGGTCGGGCTCCCGCTCTTGAGCGCCGCGACCTCGGCCTTGAGGGCACTCAATTCACTGCTCTGTCGCTGCACCAGCTCGCGCAGCGCGTCATGGTCTTCGCGCTTGACGAGATTCATATCCATGATGAACCGCTCCGCCTGCGCCCGGACCATGCTCTCGATCTCGCGGCGAACCCCGTCGGCCATCCCGGCCGCGTCGTTCATGACCTTGCCTACCGTATCGAAGAGCTTGCTGCTTGCCTGGGCCATCTGGCGCCTCCGTCAACGCATTTTGGCATCTATTTAGGACCCGGCGGCCCGCTTGACCAGTGCGCCCAGCCGTCACACAAGAACGCGCGACCGAGGCCAGCCAGCATGCCCTTTCCCGACATCAATCCAGTCGCTTTCGCCATCGGCCCGTTCGCCGTGCGCTGGTACGCCTTGGGCTATCTGGCCGGCGTATTCCTGGGCGCCTGGTATGCGACGAGCCTGCTCAAGCGCGACACGCTCTGGGCAAACAACAAGCCACCCTTCCCCGCCCCGGCCATCTGGGACTTCGCGTTCTGGGCCGTCATCGGCATCGTGGTCGGCGGCCGCACCGGCTATGTGCTGTTTTACAACTTCCCCTACTATGCCGCGCATCCCGCCGACATCATCGCGGTCTGGGATGGCGGTATGAGTTTTCACGGCGGGCTCATCGGCATCCTCATCGCGATGGGTCTGTTCACACGCAGCAAAGGCGGTTCGATCCTCCAGAGCTTCGACCTGCTCGGCGCCATCGGCACCATCGGCATCTTCCTCGTCCGGCTGACCAACTTCATCAATGGCGAGCTCTACGGCGCCCCAACCAACCTGCCCTGGGCCGTGGTCTTTCCGACCGACCCGGAGCAGCTGCCGCGCCATCCGAGCCAGCTCTACGAGGCGGGGCTCGAGGGGCTGCTGCTCTTCGTCATCGTCTTCATCGGCAGCCGCTGGCTCGGCTGGCTGAAGCGCCCCGGACTCGTCGCCGGCATTTTCGGCATCGCCTATGCGCTGAGCCGCATTCTCGTCGAGTTCGTGCGTCTGCCTGACGTCCAGCTCGGCTATCTTCTCGGCACAGGCTGGCTGACCATGGGCCAGGTGCTGAGCCTGCCCATCCTCATCGCGGGCATCGCCCTTGTCGCCTACGCACTGGTCCGTCCCCGTGCCTGACAAATCCCTCTCGCTCGCCGACCAGATCGATGCGCAGATCAAGGCCACCGGCCCGATGTCGATCGCGACCTATATGGGCCTCTGCCTCAGCCACCCGCATCATGGCTACTACGCGGTCGCGCGCCCGATCGGAGCTGAGGGCGACTTCATCACCGCCCCCGAGATCAGCCAGATGTTCGGCGAGCTCATCGGCTTCTTCTTCGTCAACCTGTGGCAGCAGATGGGGCAGCCGCCGAGCTTCACGCTGCTCGAACTGGGACCGGGCCGCGGCACGCTGATGGCCGACGCCCTGCGCGCCGCCGGCAAGGCGGAAGGCTTCCTCGACGCGATGCATCTACAGCTCTTCGAACAGAACTCTGTTCTAAAATCCGAGCAGGAAAAGCGCCTCGGCAAATATCATCCCTACTGGTCGACCGAACTCGATGCGGTCAGCGAAGACCCGCTCTTCATCGTCGCCAACGAATTCTTCGACGCCCTGCCCATCAAGCAATTTGTCAAGACCGACGACGGCTGGCACGAACGCCTTGTCGGTCTCAAGGAAGGCGCTCGTGCTTTCGGCCTATCGCCGACGCCGATCGCCGACTCCGCCGCACCCGTCGAGGTGCACGGCGCCTACGCCGGCGAAATCCTCGAGCTCTCAGCCGCGGCCGCCGACACCATGCAGCGTCTGTCGCGCAAGGTCGCGCTCCAGGGCGGCGCGATCCTCGCCCTCGACTACGGCTACGGAAAAACTCAGACAGGCGAGACCCTGCAGGCGGTAAAGTCACACGCCTTTGCCGAGCCCCTCGCCGAACCCGGCGAAGCAGACCTCTCCTCGCACGTAAATTTCCAGGTCCTCGCCGAAGCCGCGAAAGTCACCGGCCTCGCCACCGCGCCCTTGGCCAATCAGGGCGAGTTCCTCCTGCGTCTTGGTCTCGGTGAGCGCGCCAAGGCGCTCGCGCGCGCCAACCCCGCAGAGGCCGGCAACATCGCGCGCGCCGTTGAGCGCCTCACCTCGCCCAGGCAGATGGGCACATTGTTCAAGGCATTCTGCGCGCACTCGCCCGGCCTCAAACCGGCAGGCTTCTGATGGGCGCACCGTACACCACCAGCAAAGTGCTCGACGATCCGCGCCTCCGTCACGGCTTCTTCGGTCGGCAAGGCGGCCGCTCCCACGGCGACCTCGCGTCCAACAATATGTCGCTCACGGGCGACAATCCGGACTTCGTCATCTCCAATCGCTCGAGCGCCGCCAACTCGATGGGCGGCCACGGGATCAAGGACCTCGTGGTCTTCCGCCAGATCCATTCCACCACGGTCGTCACCCTCATCGATCGTCCTCCATTGGGCGTCGCGATCGAAGGCGATGCGATGGTGACCAACCGCCCCGACCTTCTCCTCGGCATCCTCACCGCCGACTGCGCACCGGTCCTGCTCGCCGATCCGGATGCCCGCGTCGTCGCCGCGGCCCACGCCGGCTGGAAAGGTGCGGCCGGCGGCATCCTCACAAAAACTGTTGCCGCAATGGTCACTCTCGGCGCGAAACCCGACCGCATACGCGCCGCGATAGGCCCCACCATCTCCGGCGCCAATTACGAGGTCGGCCCCGAAACCGCCGCACAGATCGTCGCCCTTGACCCGGCGGCCGCCTCGCAAATCTCAATTCCCACCGGCAAATCCCGCGAGCATTTCGACATTCCCGGCCTGCTGATGTCCCAGCTCTTCGCGGCCGGTGTCGGCCTCGTGGGCGATTTGGCGCTCTGCACCTACGCCGACCCCGCCACCTATTTCTCCCATCGCTACGCGACGCACCACGGCACCACTACGGGCCGACAGATTTCGATCATCGGGCTCGCCTGAAACCATTCATCTTTCCGTCACAAGGCGCATTGCGCGCCCACGGACCGCGGGCTAAAGAGCGCCAGCTTTCCTGAGCCACGGGCGCGCGCACCATGAAACTGGTCACCGGCAACTCGAACCGTGCCCTGGCCGAATCCGTTGCGGCCTACCTGGAGCTCCCCCTCACCGACTGCACCGTAAAGCGCTTCGCGGACAAGGAAGTCTATGTCGAGATGCACGAGAACGTCCGCGGGGAGGACGTGTTCGTTCTCCAGTCGACCTCGTTCCCGGCCAACGACAACCTGATGGAGCTGCTTATCATCATCGATGCGCTGCGCCGCTCCTCGGCCCGCCGCATCACCGCCGTGCTCCCCTATTTCGGCTACGCCCGGCAGGACCGCAAATCGGCGCCGCGCACCCCAATCTCGGCGAAACTTGTCGCCAACCTCATCACCACCGCGGGCGCCAATCGCGTTCTCACCCTCGATCTCCACGCCGCGCAGATCCAGGGCTTCTTCGATATCCCGACCGACAACCTCAGCTACGCGCCGGTCATCGTCCGCGATATCCGCGAGCACTATGAGCTCGCCAACACCATGATCGTCTCGCCTGACGTTGGCGGCGTGGTCCGCGCCCGCGATGTCGCGAGCCGTCTCGGCGTCACCCTCGCAATCGTCGACAAGCGCCGTCCGCGTGCCGGCGTCAGCGAAGTCATGAACATCATCGGCGATGTCGCCGGCCACGACTGCATCTTCTACGACGACATCGCCGATTCAGGCGGCACGCTCGTCAACGCCACCGAAGCCCTGCTCAAGGCCGGAGCCAAATCTGTCTCAGCCTATGTCACCCACGGCGTGCTCTCTGAAAATGCCCCCGCCCGCATCGGTGCGAGCAAGATGAAGGAGCTCGTGGTCTCGGACTCGATCGAGGCTCGGCCCGAGGTCGCCGCCGTCAAGAACATCCGCCGCCTGACCATCGGCCCGCTGATCGGCGAAGCCATCGCGCGCACCGCCTCCGAGCAGTCGGTCTCGAGTCTCTTCGACTGAGAATTATTTCGGCCGCCTGTCGAAATCCTCATTTGTCGCGCGACATTGTTGTGACCAGCTCATGTCACTCGAGAGGATACGATCATGCAGTTCATGCTCCTGCTCTACGCCAATGAAAAAGCCGGCATGGCGTTGCCGAAGGCCGAGATGGACGCCTGGATGGGCAAGATGAACGCTTATGCCGAGGCTTTGACCAAGGCCGGCGCGCACGTCGCGCATGGTGCCCTTGGCGCCACCGCCGATGCCACCACCGTTCATCTCGACAACGGCAAGATGCAGGTCCATCGCGGCCCGTTCGCCGAAACCCAGGAGCAACTGGGCGGCTACTACATCATCAAGGCGAAGGATCGCGCCGAGGCCCACGAATGGGCCGCTCGCTGCCCGGCGTCTGGCTGGGGCCACATCGAGGTCCGCGAGCTCACCTACGCCGGCTGAAATTGCCGCGTGCCAATTTGTAGAACTTCCGGCAGGCTTGCCGTCATTGTCGTGCCGGGGCAGTCCCGGCAGGAATGGAGACGACAATGAAGTACGCACTGCTGATTACCGGCGACGAATCCGTCATGAACCGCGAGCCGCCGCCGGGCGGCGCGCCCATCAGCCCCGAATTCGTGGCTTACACCGAGGCTCTCATCAAGGCTGGTGTTCTCAAGGGCGGCGAACGCCTGAAGTCCACGCGCTCCGCCAGACGCGTCCGCGTTCGCGACGGAAAGGCCGTCGTTCTCGATGGACCCTACGCCGACACCGGCGAACAACTCGGTGGCTTCTTCATTATCGACGTACCGACCGAAGCCGATGCCCTCGCATGGGCAGAGCGCTGCCCGGCGGCAAAGGAGGGCACGGTCGAGGTCCGCGCCATCGGTGCCAGTAGCCCCGTTTGAGAAACTTGCCGGACCCGGTCGAAATCGGTCGGGCCGGCCCGACATTGCAGCATCGGACCCATCGTCCGCCCAACCCACGGAGTGAACAATGCGCTACATGATGCTGATCCACCACGACGAAAAAGCTCTCGCCGCTGCCGACCAGAAGGCCCTCTGGGCCGATTTCGGTGCCTTCAACGAAGCCCTCAGCAAAGCTGAAGGCAGCGCCACCGGCGAGCGCCTACAGCAGAGCAACGCGGCCACCACTGTTCGCCAGCACGACGGCAAGGCCGATGTGCTCGATGGCCCCTACGCCGACACCAAGGAGCAGTTCGCCGGCTATTTCTTCGTCACCGCTCCCGATATCGATGGGGCTATCGCATGGGCGAAGCGCTGCCCTTCGTCCAAATACGGCTCGATCGAGATCCGCCCGGTCGTCGAGCAGACGGACAAGTGGAAGTGACAGGAAATGACGAGGCAGCCAGGGCAGCCGAGCGCGTCGCGCGCGATAGCTATGGCCGCCTCGTCGCCTTCCTCGCCGCCCGCACGCGTGACGTCGCCGGCGCCGAGGACGCCCTCAGCGAAGCCTTCGCCGCCGCTCTCGCCACCTGGCCGCGCGACGGGATCCCCGACAATCCCGACGCCTGGCTGCTCACCGTGGCGCGACGCCGCCAGACCGACGCCGTTCGCCGCCGCCAGACCCGCAAGCAGGGGGAGGAGCATTTGACCCTCATCGCCGACGAGCTCGAAGCCGCGGCACACGAGGGCGAAACCGTCCCCGATCGCCGCCTCGCTTTGATGTTCGCCTGCGCCCATCCGGCGATCGAAAAGGGCATGCGCGCCCCGTTGATCCTCCAAACCATCCTCGGCCTCACAGCGGAGGAAATCGCGGCCGCCTTCCTCATTCCCCCCGCGACCATGGGTCAGCGCCTAGTCCGCGCGAAAATGCGTATCAAGGACGCCGGCATCCCGTTCGGCATCCCCGAAAAGGAAGACGTGGCCGACCGTCTCGATGCCGTGCTTGACGCCATCTACGCCGCCTACGCCAAGGGCTGGAACGAGATGGGCGAGGCCGGCACGCCCGAGATTGCCGACGAAGCCATCTGGCTCGGCCGTCTCCTCATCTCGCTCATGCCCGATGCGCCCGAGGCCAAGGGCATGCTCGCGCTGATGCTCTTTGCGGAGTCACGTCGCACCGCACGCCGCGACGCCTCCGGCGCTTACGTGCCGCTCGAGCAGCAGGACACAAGCCTCTGGGACGACTCACAGATCGTGCTGGCTGAGCGCCTGCTGCGCGAAGCCAACGCCGGCGGTCCCTCGGGCCGCTATCAGATTGAAGCAGCGATCCAGTCGGCACACGTAGCGCGCCGCCTCAATGGCTCCTACACCTGGCCGGCCATTGTCGCGCTCTACGATCACCTTATCGTCATGACCGGATCGCCTGTTGTCGCCCTCAACCGCGCCGTGGCGCTGGCCGAGACTGCGGGGCCTGAAGCTGCCCTCGCAGCCCTCGATCCCATCGACGCCGACAAGCGGCTCAAGTCCTACCAGCCCTACTGGGCCGCCCGCGGCCATCTCCTCGCACGCACCGGCCGCCGCATCGACGCGGCCGAAGCCTTCCGCGTCGCCATCGGCCTCACCACAGACGAGGCCGTCCGAGCTTATCTCCAGGGCCAACTGAGCGCCTTGCACGACGGTTGAGCCGTGCTAGCCTTCCGCAAGGAGGGACCAATGCTCAACCAGATCGGCCAGATCGCCCGCGCCGTCTCCAACACAAACGCGGCCGAGGCCTTTTACGAAAAACTCGGACTCCGAAAGCTCTACCGCTTCGGCGATCTCGCCTTCTTCGACTGCGCCGGCGTCCGCCTGATGCTGTCGCCGAACGAGGATGGCGCAACGATCATCCCGCAGGGCGCCATCTACTTCCGCGTCCCCGACCTGGTCCTCACCGTCAATGAGCTGCACGCGAAAGGCCTCGACATCTTCTCCGAGCCCCACCTCACCGCGCCCATGCCCGACCACGACCTCTGGATGGCCTTCGTCAAAGATCCGGACGGCCATCTGGTCGGCCTGATGATGGAAGCACCCAAGGGGTACAAGCCCGCCTGAGCTACTCGGCCGCCGCGGCACGAACCCCACTCAGGGCCGCGACGATATCTTCCGTCTGCGTCACCCAGCCGAACACCCACTCGAACGCCCATACCGTCGCCTGCCGGTTGAAGTCCGGACCGGCGTGATTGACCGCGTCCTCGACGAGGATCGGCCAGAACTCCTCGAAGAACGCGTGTCGCGCCGTGCTCTCTACGCAGATATTGGTGGCGATGCCCGTGAACAGCAGATTGCGCACCCCCAGACGTCGCAGCGTCTCCGCCAATCCGGTCCGGGTGAAACCATCATAGCGGGACTTCTCGACAACGATGTCGCCGTCCTTCGGCTTTAGCGCCTCGACGATCTGCCAATCCCAGCTGCCGCGGACCAGCAGCTTGCCCGCCAACTCGGGCCGCTGCCGCATCATGATC
>Ga0070661_100001168_pt1 | contig 18524 bp, 18 predicted proteins | sample KBSC43metaG_FD_64663 | JGI IMG/M metagenome (GOLD analysis project Ga0070661, IMG submission 64663) | Corn rhizosphere microbial communities from Kellogg Biological Station, Michigan, USA - KBS C4-3 metaG | ecosystem: Host-associated > Plants > Roots > Rhizosphere > Soil ... | reverse complement strand
GACATGCTGGGCGACGATCTCGACGCCTGGCTTGCCGAATCGGCGCTCTACAAACGCACCTTCCGCAACTGTGCAATTATCTCAGGTTTGATCGAACGCAAGAGCCTCGCGGGCGAAAAAACCGGCCGCCAGGTGAATTTTTCCTCCGATCTGATCTATGACGTCTTGCGCGCGCACGAGCCGGATCACATTCTCCTGCGCGCGACCTATGAGGATGCCGCCACGGGGCTCCTCGACATCGCGCGGCTGTCCGAGATGCTGAAACGGGTCAGGGGCCGCATCATCGTGAAAAATCTGGATCGCGTTTCGCCGCTCGCGGTTCCGGCCCTGCTGGAAATCAGCAAGGAAATGGTGGCCGGCGAAGCCCGCGACGAGTTGTTGCGTGAAACCGAAGAAGCCTTGGTACGGGATGCAATGCGTGTTTGAGCCCATGCGTATAATCGTCAATCGGGAAACACTTCTGCTGGATGCGCTGGGCGCCGTCTTCTGGCCCGCGGAATCCACGCTGGTCGTCTCCGACCTCCATTTCGAGAAGGGTTCCTCCTTCGCGCGCAGGGGCCAATTGCTGCCGCCCTACGACACGATGACCACGCTCGCCCGCATCGCCGATCTCTTCGCGCGCCATAACCCCGCCCGCGTCATCGCGCTGGGCGACTCTTTCCACGACGGCGAAGGCCCCGACCGCCTGCCCGATGCCGCGCGCGAAAGCCTCGCGCGTTTCATTTCGCAATCCGAATGGATCTGGATCGAAGGCAACCACGATCCGGATGTTCCCGCATGGCTCGGCGGCAAGACCACCAGCGAAATCGCCATCGGCGGTCTGGTCTTTCGACACGAACCGCTCGCATCCGGCGCGCTGGGAGAAGTCGCGGGCCATCTGCATCCGTGTGCCACCGTCACGCGCCGCGGCCACTCCATGCGGCGGCGCTGTTTTGTCAGCGACGGCGCGCGCCTCGTGATGCCCGCGTTCGGTGCTTACACAGGTGGCCTCAGCGTGCGCGATCCCGCTTTCCACGCCCTGTTCGGAACGTCCTATCTCGCCTATGCGCTGGGTGGCCGCCGCGTCTATGCGGTGGCGGGCAATCCTCAGGTGATGCGGCGGAACACCAGCGACGACAGCCAGCCAAGCGCCGCCGCCATCAGCACCGTCGAAATGCCGTAAGCGAACGGCTCCTGGTGCGCGAAGTTGAACAGGCGGCGTTCCAATCCCGTCTGGTCGACATAAAGCGGCGTCGATTGCGCGCTCACCACATTGCCGTCGCGAAACAGATAGACCTGCACGTTATATTGCCCGCGCGGCACATCGGCAGGCACCGGCACGCGCGCGCGAAACAAGGTCGGGCTCAAAAATTCCACACCGCCCGCGTTTTCGTTGTAGAGGCCTTCGATGAGCTTGTGCCGCACCAACGCCTGCCGATAGGGCTCCGCAATCGCGGGCGTGCGCGCCGTGGTCGAATCCGGCTCGACCAAATCGAGACCCAGCTCGTACCGCCTCAACGTATCCTCCGGCGCAATCGCCGAAAGCGGCCGGGTGCTCGCGACATAGTAGTAAGACGGAATGGCGCGCATCACGACGCCATGATTGTTGAGCCAGATGCCCGCCACGCGTTCTTTCTTGCGCACGGTGATGTCCGCATCCGGCCCGCGCACCGCCACCACGATGTCCAGCGGCCCCGCCGCCGTCATCACGTTCATGTTCTCGATGGCCCCGAACGCCACGATGTCGGTGCCGGTGTAGTTCGAGGTAATCTGGATGATGTCCTGCGAAAGTCCCGCAACAAGATCGTCGGCCTCAGCCGCACCCGCGCACATCGCCAGACAAATCGCGATCAATACCCGCTTCATGGCGCATCCACCGATGTGCTGAACGGATCGCCGGGCGACACCAGCAATCCGTAGAGCAGCCGCGCCCCTACGGCGAGCACCAGTACCGCAAGCCAAAAGCGCAACTGCTCGCCACGCATTCGCGCTGCCATCCGCACGCCAAGTTGCGCCCCGATCACCCCGCCGGAAATCAGTATGCCCGCCAGAACGATGTCGACGGTGAAATCGCTCACCGAATGCAGGATCGTGCTCGATGCCGTCACGAATATGATCTGCAGCAGCGACGTGCCCATCACGATGTTCGCGGGCACCCGCACCAGATAGATCAGCGCCGGCACCAGAACGAACCCGCCGCCGATACCCATGATCGCCGACAGCACGCCGACCGTGAATCCGATAAGCACCGGCGGGATCACGCTGATGTAGAGCCGTGAATCCCGAAATCGCATCTTGAGCGGCAAGCCGTGAATCCAGTTGTGATGCTGCGCGCGTGCGGAAGGGGCCTGCTCGCCGCGCCGCGACGCCGCCAATGTCTCCAGCGACTCCCGCAGCATCAGCGTGCCGATGGTGCCGAGCAGGATCACATAGGATGCCGAAACGATCAGCTCCATCTGGCCTGCCTCGCGCAACAGGCCGAACAGCCATACGCCGACACCGGTGCCCACGATGCCGCTCACCGTCATGACCGCGCCGAGCTTCAGGTCGACGGCGCGGTTGCGCCAATGGGCAAGGGCGCCCGACATCGACGAGGCCGTGACATGGCTCGTCGTGGTCGCCACCGCCACGCCGGAGGGAATGCCATAGAAGATGAGCAAGGGCGTCAGCAGGAACCCGCCGCCAACGCCGAACATGCCCGACAGGAATCCCACCGCGCCGCCCACGCCGAACAAAAGCAGCCAGTGGACCGACATTTCGGCGATAGGCAGATAGATTTCCATTGATCGGAAAACGAACCGGTTTGAAGGTCCGTAACAATGTCATGGCCAGTCGTGACGGGCCACCCGGTAGAACAAAATTCAGCGATGAATTGTGGGTAAAATGGTTCAGCCGTGTCCCGGCGTCTCCGGCGGCACGTTGGCCGCGCGGTTCAGCGGTTCGGGACGGAACGCATCGGCTGCTTTCTGCGCGGCGTCGTGATCGGCCTGCGAAAGCTGTGTCGTCAGCGCACCCACGCGCGCTTTCGATTCATTGTCGCCCTGCGTCGCCGCGATGGCGTACCATTTGTAGGCCTCTGTCAGGCTCTGCGGCACGCCAAGGCCGCGTTCGTAAAGAACCGCCAGATTGAATTGCGAGTCGGCAAGCCCCAACGCCGCCGCCCGCCCGAACCAGCGCGCGGCTTCGTTGTAGTTCTTCGCGGTGCCCGCGCCTTCCGCATACGCAACGGCCAGATTGTGCATCGCCTTGCGATTGCCCTGACGCGCGGCGGCTTCGTACCAATGCGTCGCCTTGGCGGCATCGGTGGCCACGCCATGGCCGCGCTCGTAAAGCGTGCCCAGGCGGTATTGCGCGATGGGTTCGCCTTGGTCGGCGGCGCGCTGCAGCCATTTGGCGGCAACCGCTTCGTTCACGGTCACGCCGTCGCCATCGAGATATTTCAGCCCGATCAGCAATTGCGCTTTCGAATTGCCGCCATTGGCAAGCGTCGTGAGACGGTCTCCCGCAGCGGCGGATTTTTCCGGTTTGGCCGTCGCTGCCGGTTTCGCCACGGGCTTCGTTTCGGCAGGCGGCAACGTCATCGCATTCGGCTTGGGTTGCGTCTGCGCGGTTGCCGCTTTCGGCGCCACGGCGGGTTTCACGCTGACGGGCGCGGTGTTGGTTGCGGGTGCAAGCTGCAGGATCTGATGGGTGCCGCCAAGGCGTTGGCTCAGAACCACGCCTGCCGCGATGGCAAGGATCGCGACCAGTGCGATGCCGCCGATCAACACTGCGCGCGAACGCGGCTGTTCTTCGCGGACTTCCGGTTCTTCGCGGCGCGCGCCCCAGGTGAAACCGCCCAAGGTCGTCGTCATCGGTTCGTCGGGCATCGCGGCAGCCGCGGTCGTCGCCGAGCGGCGCGCGGCGGAAAGGAAATCGTCGTCCTGCGGCAGCGGGCTTGCGGCAGCAGCCAGCGGATGTTCCTCACGGAAGATATCTTCGTGATCCTCGGCTGGGGAAGCGAACGCTTCGTGATGGCGTTGCCCGAATGCGCGATGGATCGGGCTGTCCTTGAACGCGGCCGCCACCGGCTCGTCGAACGGCGGCATGTCGAATTCCGGCGTGTCGCGGCCCGTCGGCTGTTCGTCCTCGGACGACAATACCACCGGCTCTTCCGCGTCTTCCTTTTCCGGCTCGACGGCTTCCTCGACAACCGGCGCCAGGGAAGGCGAGGGCGCAACGCCTTCGATCACTTCCAGCCTGCCCGACGTGTCCTTCACCGATTGATGCAGTTCGGAAAGCACGCCGCGCGTATCGCGGTCGAACCCTTCGATCCGGCCGTTGAGCGCGCGCAACTGCTCCTCGATGCTGACCGATGTGGCGGAGGCGTTGCGTTCGGCCGCTTCGAGGCGGTCCATCAATTCCTGGATGCTGCGTTCCACGCCATAGACGCGCCGGTCGAGCGAATTGTCCTGCTGCCGGTCTTCGATGCGCGCAAACCCTTCTTCCAGCCGCGCCACCCTGCCCGCGCCTTGCGTTTCCTGCGCCGTCACGCGCGCAGCCAATTCTTCGATCCCGCTTTCCAGGCGTTGCAACTGTTCGGCTATGCCGTCGCTGCGCGAGGTGTCTTCCCGCGTCTGCGCGAACTGTCTTTCGATCTCGGCGATGCGCGCATGGACTTCGTTGATCGCCATCTGCTGCGACGAACGCAGCTCGTCGAGCGCGTGCTGCAACTGTTCGGCGGCGCGTTCGTGTTCGGAAGCGTCGGCTTTCGATGCGAAACTGTTCTCCAGCGCCGCAAGGCGCGCATGAACCTCATTGTGCGCGTCCTGCTGGGTCGTGCGCGCCTCGTCGATAGCGCGGCTCAGTTCCTCGCGCCGCATTCCATAACGCTGGTCGAACGCCTGCAGGTTCTGCCTGAATTCTTCGCGGATCGCCGCGTGGCGTTCTTCCACGCCCGCGAGCAACTGTTCGGAAATGTCGTATTCGGGTGCGGCGCGTTCCTCGAGACGCTGCAATGCGCGGTCCGTCGCTTCGCCTTTCACGCGTAGCGTGGTTTCCATGGCGTGCATGCGGTCGTCGACGAAGCCGATGCGGTGTCCAAGCGCGTTCGCGGCGGAGGCGGCTTCCTTGTGCGCCTCGCTCATCTTGGTGACGACGGCTTCCATCGCGCTCGCCAGCACCGAGATCTGCGAGGCCGACTGGCTCGCCGTCTCGGCCACCTGATCGGCCATGCGCGACAGCCCGTCCTGCAGCCCACGCACGACGTCCTTGGTGGCGTCGGAGCTGGTCTTCTGTTCGAGCCGGTCGATGCGCTCGCCGAGCGCGATCACATGATTGCCCAGCGTATCGAACGCCTGCATCTGTTCGCTGGAAGCGTGGCTGATCTCGTTGGCGGCCTGCGCCAGCACGCGGCTGTTGTCGGTCTGCGCCCGCTCGGTGGTGTCGAGCCTGCGCGCCAGCGACCGCAGATGGTCTTCGATCTTGCGATAGGCGTTGTGCGTCTCGGACTCGCTGCGGCTGACGCGCGCCAGCATGTCCTGGGATTCGCGGAAATTGGTGGCCATGGCGGGCTCCTCAGCGAAGCGCTGTGCCTGCGCCTCGCCCGGCCACGTCATGCGGGCCGGCTCGTAAGCGCCCCCGGCATCCGACGCGTTGCGTGAGATCTGACGTGTGAGCCATTCGCCGACGGACAGGCCCTCGCGTCTCGCCGCGGCCCTGGCCGCTTCGCGCGCTTCTGGAGGTATCCCGGCAACATTCCACGGAAGGTCAGTCCGCATCCGACTCACAGCGCCCGAATAACCCGCAACAAGGCAAGGTATCGACGCCGAGATGTTGTGTAAAGAATCTACACAACGTCGATGGGCTGTGGGTGAATCCCCAGCCGTCGATCCACTATTGTTTAACGATCAGCGTTAATATCGGGTTAGCGGGTGGGAACTCCCGCCCGCGCCAGTTCCGGCCCCAGCCGCCCCACCGCCCAAAGCCCAGCCATCCGGAAGTCCGAGATCAGCGACCAGAACGGATAGGTGAAGGTCGCGGGCCGGTTCTTCTCGATGAAGAAATGCCCGATCCAGGCCGGCGCATACCCGCCCACCAGCGCCAGCAGTCCGAACCAGCCGATGCCGGTCACGGCCAGCGCGATTAGGGACCCCACCGCCAGCCCGGTCCCGAAGAAATGGATTCTCCGCGTCGCAGGCTTGCCGTGCTCACGAAGGTAATAGGGCCAGAAATCGCGATAGGTCGCGATCTTGGAATTGGAGAGATGGACGTTGGCCATGGCGTTCCTCCGCCGTCAGGCTACTTCAATATCGGTCTTGGCGAAATCGTCGCCCTTGAACAGCAGGGGCACACCCAATTCCTTGGCGCAGGCGTACGCGAAGCAATCGCCCATGTTCAATTTCGCGGGGTCACGGCCTTTGCCGAAACGAGAGAACGCCAGGATGGCTTCCGCCCCTATTTTTGAATCGATCCGGGTAATTTCAGTTCTCGTTTCTGTAAGGAAGCGATTGACGGCAAGTTGGGCCTCCTGAAGTCCGATATCGACTGCACGCGAAAGTCCGAGGGTTGCCTCGTAGACTGCTATCGGCGAGGTGAAGATTTTTTCGGCCCGAGTTACTCGCGCTGAAAGATTTTGGGCATCTGCTTCCAGCGCGAGAATCGCGATAATTGCGGACGCATCCATGAACATCAGATATCGCCGGAGAGGTCGTCGAAGAATTCTTTGTCCGCCGGCTGCGGATTTGGTCCTCGAAGTTCTGCGACGCGATCTTGGATTTCCTTGATCCTGTCGAGCAGCGGAATCTTCTCGCGTTCGCGGCGGTATTCTTCTTCCACCGCATCGCGGATCGTCTCCGTCAGCGACTTGCCCTTGATCTTCGCCAGCCGCCGGACGGCTCGGTCGGTAGCGGGGTCTTTCACATGGAATGCCATGTCTACACCAGGTAGTGTATACTTATACACACCAGAGTATACACCAATGATTGCCGAAGGAAACCCTCAGTTTTCCGGCCAATCCGGCATGGCCCGGAGCGCGGGTTTCTTGGCCTGCATGGCCGATTTGGCGGCTTGAGGGCTCGGCATGGCGGCCACCGTGTCTTTCTTGGTGGCTTCCTTGGGCGGGGGCAGGCCGAGATCGGTGGCGAAAAGCTGGGTCACATAAACGGTGTCGCCGTTGATCGCGCAGCCCACGCCGGTCCGGTTGTAGTCGGGGAAGGCGAGGTTCTGCTTGTGGCTCCGGCTGGCGAGCCAGGTGTCGAGGAAGCGTTTGGCAAACGCCTCCACATCCACGCCCGATTGTTTGGTGTAGTGCTGGGCCGCCATGTTCACGCCGAGCAGGCCCTGAAACTTGGCGTCCTCATCCATCACCATCGAGGCCGAGGTCGTGCCGTCCGGCGCGCGATCTTCGAAATAGCCCTTCGCCGCCATATCGGCGCTGCGCTTGCGGGCCACGTCCATCAGGATCGGATCGAGCATCAGCGGTTTCGCCGCCGGGTCGAGCGTCTTGCGCTCGCTCACCACCAGCGCGAAAACGCGCTCTTCGAGCGGCTGCATCTGCGTCGCCGGATCGACAGCGGCAATCTGCGAAGCTTGTGGTGCGCCGGCATATTCCCGCGTCGCGCAGCCCGCTGCCGCCACCGCGACCAGCGGCAGCAAAATGAAAAGGCGCATCCCCCTCCCCAAGCGAGAGAGCGAATGCGCCTTTGTTTGTGTCCTCAACGGATCGGCCTCACGGCCTCATCCTACTGAAGGATTTCGAACAGGCCGGCAGCACCCATGCCGCCGCCGATGCACATGGTCACGACGCCGAGCTTGGCCTTGCGGCGACGGCCTTCGAGCAGCAGATGGCCCGTCATGCGTGCGCCCGACATGCCATAGGGATGGCCGATGGAGATCGCGCCGCCGTCGACATTGAGCTTGTCGTGCGGAATACCGAGCTTGTCGGCGCAGTAGAGCACCTGGCAGGCGAACGCTTCGTTCAGTTCCCACAGGTCGATGTCGTCGACCTTCAGGCCATGGCGTTCCAGAAGGCGCGGCACGGCATAGACCGGACCGATGCCCATTTCGTCGGGCTCAAGGCCGGCGACCGCGAAGCCGCGGAAGATGCCGAGCGGCTTGATCCCGCGCTTTTCGGCGAGCTTGGAATCCATCACCACGCAGGCCGACGCGCCGTCGGAGAACTGCGAGGCGTTGCCCGCCGTGATGTACTTGCCTTCCCGGATCTCCATGCCGCCGCGGAACACCGGCTGCAGCGCCTGCAAACCCTCGAGCGTCGTGTCGGGGCGATTGCACTCGTCGCGATCCACCACATAGTCCACGATGGTTTCGGTACCCGTCGCCTTGTCGACCTTCTTCATCTTGGTCGGCATCGGCACGATTTCGTCCTTGAACTTTTGCGCCTGCTGGGCTGCCGCCGTGCGGCGCTGGCTTTCCAGTGCATACTGGTCCTGACGGTCGCGCGGGACGTTGTAGCGTGCCGAAACCACTTCCGCCGTTTCGATCATGCTCATCCACAATGCGGGCTTCACCTGCATCAGATGTTCTTCGGTGATGTTCTTCAGGTTCATGCCGCCCATCTGCACCAGCGAGATGGATTCGACGCCCGAACCGATGGCGACCGGCGTCTGTTCGGTCATGATCTGCTGCGCCGCCATGGCAATCGCCTGCAGGCCCGAGGAGCAGAAGCGGTTGACGGTCGTGCCCGCCGTGGTGACCGGGCAGCCTGCCCAGACGGCCGCGTTGCGTGCCACGTTCATGCCGGTTGCGCCTTCCGGCTGCGCGCAGCCCATGAACACGTCCTCGACTTCACCCGGCTCGATGCCAGCGCGTTCGATGGCGTGCTTGATGGCGTGACCGCCCATGGCCGCGCCGTGCGTCATGTTGAATCCGCCGCGGACGGATTTGGCGAGACCCGTGCGGGCGGTCGAAACGATGACGGCTTCCTTCATGATATTCCTCCAGATGGGCGGGCAAAAAAGCGGGCGACCCTAGCCCGGCGTGGGGTCGCGGGAAAAGAGGTTCGTACCTGCGACGGATTTCCTAGGGGTTAACCCGGCAATCCGAAGCGTTTGCGCACCACGGACGGGTAACGCACCGAGAACACGATGGCGCCGATAAGCGCCAGAAGCCCGATGGCGATGGCGAGCGGCAGCGACAGGAAGCCCAGCAGCGCCGCCAGATCGGCAGCCGTCATCACGCCGAACGCAGCCGACCACGCCGAACTGATCGTCATGTTCACCTGCAGGAAAATCGGCAGCGTCCAGATCGGCTCCGGCGTCTGTTCCTTGGCGTAGGGCAGGGTGAAGGGCCGCTTCACCGCAAGCGAATACAGCACCACCAGCATCAAGCCGGCATGGATGATCAGCATGATCGCTTCGGGCTTCACCTGTGCAACGGCGGTGAGAATCGTAACGCCGCCGAACAGCATGACGTTGCCCGCATCGAGGATGCGGATTTCGCGCTTCTGCAAAAACGTGCGGATGCCGACGGCGAACGCCGCGGCGAAGGACATCCACAACGCCAGGCTGATCGAGACGTTGCTGACGATCACGAACAAAAGGATTGGCGAAAATCCGAGAAGCATTTGCATCAGAGCCCCCTCCTGTGCCGTTCTCGCGGAAGCAAAAAGCCCCTTCCCGGTGGGGAAGGGGCTTTGTCACATCGTTATTGTTGCGGCTGCTGCGCCGGTTGGGCGGCAGGAGCAGGTGCTGCTGCGGCCGTCGCTTTCGGCAGCTTGGAGTGGCAGTAGGACGACCACAGATGCGCCGCCCTCGCGCGCGCGGCGCGGCCGCCGGCATCTTCCACTTCTTTGAACACTGCTATCGCGTCCTGATACTTCTCCTGACGCGCCAGCGACATGCCCAGCACCATCTTGGTCTGCAGCGAATCCTTGAGGCCGGTCTTGCTCAGCGCGCGGCGGGCGGCTGTTTCCGCTTCCGCGTAGCGCTTGTAGCCGTAATACGTCTCGGCCAGCTTTTCGTCGTAGTCGCCGGTTTTGCGCGTTTCGGCGTCCTTGGCGAATTTCGGCAGCGTCTTGTCGTCGGACGCGGCACCCGCCGTCGCCGACTTGTACTGGCTCGCGGCCTTGCCGGTGGTCGTGATGCGGCCCGCGGCGATTCCTTGATCGAGGATCGTCTTGGCTTCACCCGGATAGCCGAGCTGCAGCGCGATAGTCGCCATCAGCGCGTAATCGTCTGCGTCCTGCATCGCGCCGGTCGCATCGCGCAAGCGATAGAGGTCGATACCGTCCGAGTTCTGGATGCCCGGCGTGCCGAGCGCCACGTCGATCAACTGGCTCCAGTCGCTCGCCTTGCCGTAGTTCGCCGCGATCATTTCCAGCGTGCTGGCGGCATCGGCCTGCTTGCCTTGCTTGGCCTGTGCCGAAAGCAGCACGCTCAGCGCACCCTGGTCGGGCGGCTGGTTTGCCGCGACCGCAGCGTCGATCGCCTTCTTCGACCACTGTTCGGCGTTCGGATAGTTGTTGGTGAAGTAATAGGCCTGCGCCAGCGTCACCGCGATCTTCATGTCGACGGGCGCACCCAGCGCGACCAGTTGCTCGCCATATTTCAGTGTCTTGGCGTAGTCCTTCGCGTCATAGTTGAGCAGCACGAGGTTATGGCGCGTACCGGCCTTGTCGACGGGATCTTCTTCGGGCGACGCCGCCATGGCCTCATAGGCTGCGATGGCCGCCGGGTAGTCCTTCAGGTTGACCGCCGCATACGCCATGAACTGGTTGATCTTGTAATCGTCGAACGGCGTGCGTTCGGGAACGGCCTGCGCTTCCTTGAGCTTCGCCATCGCCGTGGGCCAGTCATTGGCCTGCACGGCCTTCTGGGCTTCGAACATGGGCTTGGTGACGGCCCGGCTGATGGCTTTCTCCGGCGGCTTCTTGTCCTTGTCGGCGGCGGCGGCCGGGACGGCCACCAGAGCCACACTCGCCGTGGCGCTCAAGAGGGCAGCAGCAAACGCAGCACGGACGATCTTCTTGTTCATAAGGCGTTCCTCGTTTTTGATCGGACTGTAGGCCGGCGGAATGGGGCCACGTCGCTGTTCTCGAATGGAAATGCAACTTTAGTGTGGCCAATTTCCGTTTCCAACGGGGATTATTGCCGCGACTTAAGAAACCCCCTATCGAGGCAGGGACCCGCTATTTCGAGTGCCCATGACCACCGCCGCATTGCCCGAGGGGGCCGAGGAAATCCCCTTCGTCGGCTACAATAAATATATCGGCCCCATGTACCGCCTGCCGGACGAGAGCGGGCTCCACCGCTTCTGCTTCCGGGTCGAGGAGCGGCACATGAACTGTGCGGGGACCGTCCATGGCGGGATGTTGATGAGCCTGGCCGACATCTCCATGAGCCGGGCCGCCCGCGACGGTACCGACGCCCAGAATTCGAGCACCGTCTCGCTCTCCTGCGATTTCGTAGGCCCCGGCAAGCTGGGCGATGTGATCGAGGCCCATGTCCGCGTCACGCGACGCACCCGCACCATCGTCTTCCTGTCGGCCGACATACTATCCGGCGGCCGCACGCTCCTTGTGGCTTCCGGCGTGTGGAAAATCGCATGACCTTGCCCGGCTACCGCGAGACGAAGCTCGCCGATCCCTTCGAGATCTATCTCGGTCCGATCTTCGAGATCGGCGAGAAACCCAACCGCCGCTTCGCGATGAAAATCGACGAGCGCCACGTCAATCGCCGCGACGTGATGCATGGCGGCATGATGATGACCTATGCCGACGCCACCCTCGGCGCATACGCCGCCGATCTCAGCGATGGGATCATGAGCGTCACGCTGAACATGCAATCGCAATTCCTGGCGCCCGCTCCGCTCGGCAAGATCATCGAGGTGAAACCGGAACTGACGCGCCGCACACGCGCGATGCTGTTCATCCGGGGCGACTTCACCGTGGACGGCGAAATCGTGATGACCGCATCGAGCGTGTGGAAGCTTTTGGGCGTTTAGCGTCCGCTATTTTTTTACACCCTCAATTGTCATCCCGGACGCGCGTTTGGCGCGATCCGGGACCCATCGAGACGCGGCACGATAGGTCCCGGCTCTCGCTCCGCTCGGCCGGGATGACAAATTTTTGCGAAAGAGCTTGAACGCAACTTGCTCTATCCATCCACACTCATGCCCAGCGCCATGCGCGCCGCATAGAATTGCTGCGTCTTGTCCTGCAGCGGATGGAAACGCGCCGCCTGCAGGTCGCGGAACCTCTGCTCCAGACCCGACGCCCGGAAGAAGCCCGCGCCGCTGCCGACATCGAGCGCCTTCGATCCCACCTCGAGCGCCGCCTTGCCCAGCAATTGGCGCAAGGTCATCACGCGATTGGTGGTCTCTTCCGACGGCTTGTCGTTGCCGCAGGCCGTCAACGCAGCGTAAGCGAGGTTGAGCGACGCGAACGCATTCTCCATCTCGCCCACCGTCATCAGCAGTGCCGGATCGCTTTTCTTCTTGCGCGCCAGTTCGAGCGCGTTCTGCCGGATGCCGTCGGCAATGCCCGCATAGACGGAATAGACAAGCGGCATCGCGATCATCGAGATCAGGTGGAACAGGAAATGCCACACATCGGGATCGCGCGTCGCGGCGATGGCGCTGTCGGGCACGAACACGCCGTCGATTTCGACATCGTTCGAACCCGTGCCGCGCATGCCGAGCGTGTCCCAGTTCGACATCACCTTCACGCCGTCCGCTTTCATGGACAGCGGGAAGTGAAGAACTTGCGGACCTTTGGCCGGATCGTTGTAGACCGCGCTCGTCATCAGGATGTGACCGTCGGGCGAGCCCGACGAGAACACCTTGCGCGCCGTGATCACATAGCCGCCATCGACCTTCTCGGCGCGTCCCGAACCGGGAAGCCAGTCCGAACCGCCGCTCGAAACGAGCCGCACGCCTTCTTCGGCAACGCGCTTTAGAAGTCCTTCGGTCGGCGCGCCCATCACACGGCGCTTCCATTCCGGCACCATCACCTGATGCGTATGCATGGACAAAGTCAGCGCGGTCGATCCGTCCCAGCGCCCGAGCGTCCGCAGCATCTGGCACATGCCGGTGAAGTCGAGCCCGCCGCCGCCGAGTTCGGCCGGCACGCCAAGCGCGAAGAAGCCGTATTGTTGCAACTCGTTGAGATTTGCCGACACGAATGTGCCCATGCGGTCACAGTCGCGGCCCCGCTTTTCCAGTTCGGGTCCGATTTTTTCAAGGATCTCTTGCCAGTTGGCCGCATTTGGCTTGGCGGCTGTGTGGTTTGGCTGGCCTGGAATAACAGCTCTGATGTTCATGACAATTCTCCAATGTTTCGTTTTGGCGGTATGTTGTGCCCTCAAAGAGAGGGGCGCGTTTCGCCTCCGGTATGTGTGCCGGATGCCCGCGCATTGCGATGACCGTGATACCGTCAAACATTGCCGAGACGCCGAACGCCCCCAATGACGTTCTGTCGGAAGTCCTGCGGGCCGTGCGGCTGACCGGCTCCGTCTTTCTTGACGGTCGTTTCACCGAACCGTTCGGCGTTATCAGTCCGCAGCGCTGGGACGGCACCGAGGCGGTGGCGCATTTGCGCCATGTCAGCACTTTTCATCTCATCGCGCGGGGCCGTTGCACGCTCGAAACCGCCGATGGCGAAAGGCATGAAGTCGGCGCCGGCGATGTGTTGATGTTGCCGTTCACGGCGGAGCATCGCTTCTGGCAGGGCCAGACAAACGATTTCGCCTTCGCGCCGGATCTGTTGCAGGCCGGACCGATACCTGGCGTCGACAGATTGTGTTACGGCGGCGGTGGCGACGAAACGCGCTTTGTCTGCGGCTTTATCGAATCCGCCGAACTGATGGCGGCACCTTTGTTCCGTTCGCTGCCGCCGATCCTCATCGTGCGCACGTCGGACGATACGGTGTCGGAACTCCTCGCGGGCATCGTCAAGGAAATCTTCCAGCGCGTGGACAGCGCCGATCCCGGCGCCACATATCTCTTGTCGCGTCTGATGGAGATGCTGTTCCTCGAAGTGCTGCGCGGATACGCGGCGCGTTTGCCGCCGGATTCCAAAGGCATGCTTGCGGCGACGGGCGATGCTGTCGTCAGTCGCGCACTGTCTCTGCTGCACAGCCAACCGATGCGCCGCTGGACCGTCGAATTGCTGGCGGACGAGGCGGGCACCTCGCGCACGGTGTTGAACGAACGCTTCAACCGGCTGCTCGGCAAGTCGCCGATGGAATATCTCACCCATTGGCGCATCCAGCTCGCCGCCGACCGCTTACGCGGCGGTACCCAGCGCCTGGCCCAGATCTCCCATGAAGCCGGCTACGAGAGCGAAGCCGCCTTCAGCCGCGCCTTCAAACGCGTAATGGGCATCAGCCCCGGTGCCTGGCGGGGCGCGTAAAAAAGCACTTACCTCCCCCTACGCGGGGAGGTCGACGTCGCGGAATGCGACGGCGGGTAGGGGCCTCGCAGCAAACTCCGGGCAACGGAGCAGCCGCGTCTTCGTTGCGCGTCCCCCCCACCCGCCGCTGCGCGTCGACCGCCCCGCGAGGGGGCGGTGAGTAGTAAGCGATGGCTCTGTGCTGAGGTGCGAACAAATAATCCCTCAAAATCAAGGATATAGGTAAAAAAACAAAGAAATCGCAAAATTATCCTTGCATACATAGGCTATAAAGCCTATATTCTTTCCCAACCGCTCTTTGACATCGTGAATTCAACGTCTCCCCGGCTTCTCCTTGCCCGGAACGAACGTTCCTAACCGCGCCTTTACCATACGGGAGCGATTCTAAAGCCTCGAAGGGAGTCCCCATGCGCAGCCAGCGTCCGGCCGAACTTGTCTTGGGCTCGGTCCAACTCGGCCTCGACTACGGCGCCGCCAACCGCACGGGAAAACCCTCCCATGAGGCGGCCTTGCGGCTCGTCCGCCGCGCCGCCGAATCCGGCGTGAAGACCTTCGATACCGCGCGCGCCTATGGCGACAGCGAGGAACGGTTGGGCGAAGCGCTCGCCGTCACCAAGCCGGTGCGCACGATCACCAAATTGAGTCCGCTCACCGATCTGAGCGAGCGCCCAAGCTGGCACGCTGTCACCGCAGCCGTGGACGCGAGCATCGAACAATCCCGTTTCGCGCTTCAGCGCGAGAAACTCGATTGCGTTCTTCTGCATCGCGCCCAGCACATGACCGCGTTCGACGGTGCGGTGTGGGCGCGTCTTCTCGAATTGCGCCGCCAGGGCACCATCGCAAGCCTGGGTGTCTCCATACAATCGCCGTCCGAAGCCCTGATGGCGCTCGCCTCGCAGGACGTCGATCACATCCAGTTGGCTTTCAACCTCCTCGATTGGCGCTGGCGCGAGGCCGGTGTCATCGCCGCCATCCGCAAGCGCGGCGACGTCACCGTTCATGCCCGCAGCATCTTCCTGCAGGGCCTTCTTGCGACCGACGACCCGAAAACATGGCCGCGCATCTCTGGCGTCGATGCCGCGAAACTGCTCGCGCTGATCGCGGACATCGCGAAGGAATTTAACCGCGAAAGCGCCGCCGATCTCTGCCTCGCCTATGCGCGCGGGCAGGATTGGATCGACGGCACGGTGGTCGGCATGGAAACCGAAGCGCAACTCGATGCGAACCTTCGCCTCTCGATCAAGCCGCCGCTGTCCGCCGAAGATTGCGCCTGGATCGAAAAGATGATCCCGCGCGTCCCCGAACGCCTGCTCGATCCGGCACAATGGCCGAAATAACGCCCAACTTCCGTCTCGAGGGCCGCATCGCTTTCGTCAGCGGCGCGGCGGGTCATCTCGGCCGCGCCATCGCGCACGCGCTTTCCGAAGCAGGCGCACACCTTGTCCTCAACGGTCGCGACGAATCCCGCCTCAAGGATTTCGCGAAAACTTTGCGCTCCGCCGAATGCGCCGCCTTCGACGTGTCCGATTTTCCCGCGGTGCGCAAATTCTTCGAAAGCCGCGACCGCATCGACGTGATCGTCAACAACGCCATCTCGATGACGCCCAAACCGCGCGACCGTCTGGCACCGGAAGATTTCGACCAGACCTATCGTTCCAGCGTCACCGCCGCTTTCGAAATCACCCGCGCCGCATTGCCTGCTTTGCGCAACGCCGTGAAAGCATCGGGCGACGCCAGCATCATCAACATCGCATCGATGTATGCCGCGGTCTCGCCTGACGCCCGCATCTACGCCAAACCCGAACAGGCAAGCCCCTTTCACTACGGCCCCGCGAAAGCAGCCCTGATCCAGCTCACGCGCCATCTCGCAGCCGAACTGGGCCCCGAACGCATTCGCGTCAACGCGCTGGTGCCCGGCCCCTTTCCGCGCCCGGAGGTGCAGGCCAACGATCCGCAATTCGCCGAGAGGCTTGCGGCGAAAACGATGCTTGGCCGCCTCGGCAAGTCCGATGAAATCGCAGGCCCCGTACAATTCCTCGCCTCGCCCGCATCCAGCTTCGTGACCGGCTCGGCGGTTGCCGTCGATGGGGGCTGGACGGCATGGTAGAAGACGGAAAACCCAGCCGATGAACATGGCCTTTCTGTCATCCTTCAGAGTCGGAAGCGAAACCGTCTATCCGGAATCCTTGCGCACCCAGTTGCGCAGTTTTTCGCTTCTGTCCGAAGTCGGCGACAGCGGCCTCAAGCGCCTGCTCGGCGAAGCGAACTGGTTCTGTCTTCCGGGCGGCATGCTCCTGCAGCGCGACGGCGAGAACTCGCGCGCGCTCTTTCTTGTCGTCACCGGTTCGCTCGGCGTCTTCGTCGAAGACGAACGCGGCAACCGCAAACTGGTCGCCCACATACCCGCAGGCGAAACCGTCGGCGAGATGTCCCTGATCTCCGGCGAAGCCCATTCCGCCCAACTCGTGGCGCTGCGCGACAGCGAACTCCTGCGCGTCAGTCCCGAAGCCTTCAATGGTCTGATCGCGCGCTATCCCCGCGTGATGCTCAATCTCATGCGCGTGATGGTGAAGCGCCTGCAGAACACCACGCGCGGCGGCGACACCAAGGCACGCCCCAAGACCTTCGCGATCATTCCGCTGCAGGAAGGTCTTGACGCCGAACCCATCGCCCATCGCCTCTCCGCCGCTCTGAGCGACATGGGTTCGCATTCCGCCGTTCTGGATTCCAGTGCGTCCGATCAATCCGCCGAGTGGTTCACCAATTTCGAAGCCGATCACGACGTCGTCTTCTATCGCGGCGATGCGCCCGACAGCGCGTGGACACATCTGTGCTTGCGCCAGGCCGACCGTATTTTCCTGCTGGCGCGTTCCGACCGCCCGCTGCCGCTGCGTCCGCTCGACATGCCCGCCTTCAAGGAACGCGCGACGGGCCTGCCGCAGCTTCTTCTTCTCCATCCCGAAAACCAGACGCATGACCTGCCCGAACATTTCGCGCTGCGCAGCGGCCTGTTCGAATCCCATCATCACATCCGCGTCGGCAACCCCAACGACATCCGCCGCGTCGCCCGCTTCGTGGCTGGCCGTGCCGTGGGTCTCGTCCTTGCAGGCGGCGGTGCGCGCGGCTTCGCGCATATCGGCGTGCTCAAGGCGCTCTATGAAGCGGGCGTGCCCATCGACCATCTGGGCGGCACCAGCATGGGCGCCATCGTCGCCGCCGGTGTCGCGATGGAATGGTCCATCGAAGAACTCACCGAGCGGCTGCGCGAAGCCTTCGTCAAATCCAATCCGCTCGACGATTACACTTTCCCGCTGATCGCGCTCGTTCGCGGCCGCAAGGTTTCGCGTCTGCTGCAAAACGGTTTCGGCGACATCCGGATCGAGGAGATGCCGAAGCCGTTCTTCTGCGTGTCGTCCGATCTCACCACCGGCCGTATCCACACCCATCGCGGCGGTCCATTGTGGCGTGCCTTGCGCGCAAGCGTGGCGCTGCCCGGAATCCTTCCGCCCGTCACCTTCCACGGTCATCTGCTGGTCGACGGCGGCGTGATGAACAACCTTCCCGTCGACGTGATGGCCGAACAGTCGAGCGGCCCCATCATCGCTTCGGATGTCACCGGCGAACTCGATCTCAAGGCCACCGACGATCAATATGGCGAACGCCCGTTCTGGTGGCTGATCCGCGAGGGCATGCGCGGCTCGCCTTCCATCGTCTCCATCTTGATGCGCTCCGGCACGGTCGGTTCCGAAGCCCAGCGCCGCGTGGTGCGCGAGCAGGCCGATTACCTGTTCGAACCGCCGCTGAAAGACGTGGGCCTGCGCGACTGGAAAGCCTTCGATCGCGCCATCGCCGAAGGCTATGCCCACGCGGTCGCCACCATCGAACAGAAAGGCGTCCCCCTGACCGACGTCTGGACCGAAGGCCCCGCCGTCGCGATTCCGCAGAAGAAGGCGGTTTGACGCGCATCCCGGCGCTTGCCCGCGGCGGCCGTTTTCGTTTCACTCCCGACCAGCCACGGGAGGACCGAATGCCCATCAATTACGACGAACTCATGCAGGCCAAGGCGACCGACGTTGCCGCGCATTATGGCGACCGCGAAACGATGCTCTATGCGCTGGGCGTGGGCTTCATGCGCGACCCGATGAACGCCGACGAGCTTTCCTTCGCCTATGAGAACGGGCTGAAGACGGTCCCCACC
>Ga0070661_100001167_pt1 | contig 18533 bp, 14 predicted proteins | sample KBSC43metaG_FD_64663 | JGI IMG/M metagenome (GOLD analysis project Ga0070661, IMG submission 64663) | Corn rhizosphere microbial communities from Kellogg Biological Station, Michigan, USA - KBS C4-3 metaG | ecosystem: Host-associated > Plants > Roots > Rhizosphere > Soil ... | reverse complement strand
GACCCAAGGATAAAGGATGAAAAAACGAAATATCTTGAGGCTGCGCGCAATCGCATGCGCGGCCTCCTTCGCCGTTGCGCCGCTCGGCGCACAGGCAGCCGATCCCGTCGCAAAAGTAAATGGCAAAGAAATCCCGCAGAGCCGCATGGACTTCGTAATCAAGGCCAACGCCGGACAGGGGCAGGCTGACTCGCCGGACTTGCGCAACCGCGTGCGCGAAGCACTGATCCGCAATGAATTGCTTGCCCAGGAGGCCGCGAAAAAAGGACTCGACAAAACGCCCGAGTACATCACTCAAGTCGACATCGGCAAGCAGGAAGCGCTCGTCAACGCTTACGTGCAGGATTACGTCAAGAACAATCCGATCACGGACGATGCGATCAAAGCAGAGTACGAACGCGCCAAATCGCAGGCCGGCGACAAGGAATTCAAAGCGCGCCATATTCTCGTCAAAGACGAGAACGAGGCGAAACAAATCATCGCGCAGATCAAGAAAGGCGGCAGCTTCGAAAAAATTGCCGCGCAAAAATCCGAAGATCCGGGCTCAAAGGCCAAGGGCGGCGATCTGGACTGGGCGCCCGGCGGTCGCTATGTGCCGGCCTTTAGCGATGCGCTCAGGAAGCTGAAAAAAGGCCAGATGACGGATACGCCCGTACAAACGCAGTTCGGCTATCACATCATCCGTCTCGATGACGAGCGGCCGATGAAGTTCCCGACGATGGAAGAAGTGAAACCGCAGATCACGCAGGGCCTGCAGCGACAGGCGGTCGAGAAAATGATCGCCGACCTGCGCTCAAAAGCGAAAGTGGAATAAGGCTGCTGCGAATAACGTACTGGCAATTACCGATCACGGCGCCGGGAGGCGCCGTTTTCTTGCCGGCCTAGCGCATCACTGTCAGCTTGTTTTCCACCGCTCTGACGCCTTTCACATGTTCGGCCAGCCGCACCGCCCGCTCGCTTTGTTTGGCATCGCCGATTTCTCCCGTCAGCGTGACGACGTTGCGCAAAGTCTCGACATGCAATCCCGTAGCCTGCAAGTCTTTCGACTTGACCAATGCGGCTTTAACCTTATGCTTGATTACACTGTCGCTAACGTAAGTGCCCGAGCGGCGTGCCGATTGCACGGATTTGAGCTTATGGAATTCTTCGGGGCTCAGCTTGCCGTCCTGGTTTGCGTCGTAAAGCGCAAACTCGCGTGCGGTCGATTTCTCGCCGCTGACCTCCGCATAGGATAGGAAACCGTCGCGATTGAGATCAAGCCGCTCGAAATGCCCATCGCGGCCATCGGCCGCCTGAGCGATGGCGGGCCGCATCGTCAACAGCACAATGCATGCGCAGCCAATCAGCGCGTTGCTGCAAGACGGCGTTCGCATCATTTCTCCCTTCGCGCGAGTTTAACTCGATGCGACCCACTTGCTTGCATTGCGGAAAATGCGCATCCAAGGTCCGTCTTCGCCCCACTCGGGCGGGTGCCAGGAGTTCTGGACAGTGCGAAACACGCGCTCTGGGTGCGGCATCACCACCGTGAAGCGGCCGTCCGTAGTCGTGAGGCCGGTGATGCCCGCGGGTGATCCGTTCGGATTGTAAGGATAGGCCGATGCAATCGCGCCGCGGTTATCCACGAACCGCAGCGTCACCTGCGCCCGCGCCCGTTGGGCGTCCGACTCGAACTCCGCATAGCCTTCGCCATGCGAGACGACGATCGGCAGCCGGCTGCCTGCCATGCCGGTAAAAAAGATCGACGGCGAGGGCGGCACTTCGACCATCACAAAACGCGCTTCGAATTGTTCGGACTTGTTGCGAACGAAATGCGGCCACGCGTCGCTGCCCGGAATGATCTCGTGCAGATTGCTCATCATCTGGCAGCCGTTACACACGCCGAGAGCAAAGCTATCCGGCCGGCTGAAAAACGCAGCGAAGTCGTCGCGAGCACGGCCGTTGAATAATATGGATTTCGCCCAGCCCTCCCCCGCGCCCAGTACGTCGCCATAAGAAAATCCACCGCACGCCGCAAACCCATGGAAGTCTTTCAGCGTCGCGCGGCCGGCGATGATGTCGCTCATATGGACGTCCACCGTCTGGAAGCCGGCGCGGTCAAAGGCCGCTGCCATCTCGAGCTGACCGTTGACGCCCTGCTCACGCAGAATTGCTATGCGCGGCCGCGCCGTCTTTACGTTGGCAAAGCGGATGTTCTCGACAGGATCGAAAGTGAGATGCGGCGTGATGCCGGGATCCGTATCGTCAAGAACACGATCGTATTCATCCTGAGCGCAGTCCGGGTTGTCGCGCATTTGCTGCAAGCGAAACGTCGTCTCAGACCATATGCGCTGCAGCTCCCGACGGTGCTCGGTGAAGATTGGTGCGCCGTCCCACGCTATCGCGATTTGACCGCCGGCGACCGGCTTGCCGATCTCGTGCAACAAATGGCCTAACCCTGCGCTTTTGCAAGCGTCGCGTACGACGGCAAGATCGTGGCGCCGTATCTGCATCACGACGCCAAGCTCTTCATTGAAGAGTGCGGCGAGCACATCCGGGCTTGCTGTCCCTGACTCGAGTGAGATATCGAGGCCGGTGCGCGATGCGAAGGCCATCTCGCACAGACATGTGAACAGGCCACCATCGGAGCGGTCGTGATAAGCGAGAATCCGCCCTTCGCCATTGAGCTGCTGAATGACGGCAAATCCATTAGCGAACATCCGCGCGTCGTCGAGATCGGGGCATACATCACCGAGCTGCCCGTAAACCTGGGCGAGCGCTGAACCACCGAGCCGGTTCCTGCCGGCGCCGTAGTCGAGTAATACGAGCAGCGTTTGACCCTGATCGAGCTGCAACTGCGGCGTCAGCGTGTTGCGCGCGTCCGTCATGCGCGCGAACGCGGAAATGATAAGGGACAGCGGAGCGGTAACTTCCTTTCGCGTGCCTCCATCGCTCCACGTCGTCTTCATCGACATCGAGTCTTTGCCGACGGGGATGCTGATCTTGAGCTCGGGACACAGTTCCATACCGATCGCACACACGGTGTCGTAGAGGACAGCATCTTCGCCGGGGTGGCCCGCTGCAGCCATCCAATTCGCGGATAGTTTAATGTCGCTCAGATCGCCAATCGACGCGGCAGCGATGTTCGTTAGCGCTTCACCGACTGCCATGCGTCCGGACGCAGGTCCATCGATCAGTGCGAGCTGCGTGCGTTCACCGATCGCCATGGCCTCGCCGCGGTATTCGTCGAAGCCGAGCAATGTGACTGCCACATCGGCGACGGGGACTTGCCACGGACCGACCATCTGATCGCGCGCCGTCATGCCGCCGACGGTGCGATCACCGATCGAAATCAGAAATGTCTTATCGGCAACGGCGGGCAGCCGCAGCACGCGCATGCAGGCGTCGCGTAGATCGATTTTCGACAGGTCGATTGGCGGAAGCGGCACGCGCCGATGCACAACGTCGCGCAGCATGCGCGGCGGCTTGCCAAGGAGAACGGACAACTCCATATCGACGGGGGAATTCCGGAAAATGCTGTCGCCCACCACGAGCCTGTCGTCCGCAGTGGCGCTGCCGACGACCGCATAGGGGCATCGCTCACGCTCGCAGATGGCTTTAAACGCATCCAGCCGCGAAGGCATAACCGCCAGCACATAACGCTCCTGCGCTTCGTTGCACCAGATCTGCAGCGGCGACATGCCCGGTTCTTCGTTCGGGATCTTGCGCAGATCGAGGTTTGCTCCGCACGCCGCGCCGTGCGCCAGTTCAGGCAGTGCATTGGAGAGTCCGCCGGCGCCCACGTCGTGTATCGATAGAATCGGATTGTCAGCTCCCAATCCCCAGCACCGGTCAATCACCTCCTGCGCCCGGCGCTCGATCTCAGCGTTCCCGCGCTGTACGGAGTCGAAGTCTAGGTTCTCGATATTGCTGCCGGTTTGCATGCTCGACGCAGCGCCGCCGCCGAGTCCGATCAGTAGTCCCGGCCCGCCGAGCTGAATGAGCAACGTGCCCGCGTCGAACCGATGTTTATGCGCATGCGCAGCCGAAATATTGCCGATGCCGCCCGCAAGCATGATCGGCTTGTGATACCCGCGCATTTCGCCCGCGACCATTTGCTCAAAGCTGCGAAAGTATCCGCATAAATTCGGCCGTCCGAATTCATTGTTGAATGACGCGCCGCCAATCGGTCCATCGATCATGATCTGCAATGCGGACGATATTCGCCCCGGCATGCCGTATTGTTCACGCTCCCATGGCTGGATGAAGTCCGGGATGGAAAGATTGGAGACGCTGAATCCTGTCAGCCCCGCTTTCGGTTTCGCACCGCGGCCCGTTGCCCCTTCATCGCGTATCTCCCCGCCTGCGCCCGTCGCCGCACCCGGGTACGGCGAAATTGCGGTCGGGTGATTGTGCGTCTCGACCTTCATGAGAATATGCGTCTCGTCGTCGACGTATGCGTATTCACCATCTTGCCGCGGATAGAACCGGCGCACACGCGCGCCCTCCATGATTGCGGAATTGTCGGAATAAGCGACGATGGTTCCGCGCGGATGCAATTCGTGCGTGTTGCGGATCATGCTGAACAACGACTTCTGCCGGGACTGCCCGTCGATTATCCAGTCCGCGTTGAAAATCTTGTGGCGGCAGTGCTCGGAATTCGCCTGCGCAAACATCATCAACTCGGTATCCGTCGGATTGCGCTCGAGGCGTGTGAAGTATCGCCACAGATAATCGATTTCGTCTTCGGAAAGCGCGAGGCCGAGGTCGCGATTCGCCGTCTGCAGGGCTTCCATGCCAGCAGCGAGGATGTCGATGTATTTAAGCGGCTGTGGCGGATAATGATGAAACAACTGCACCGCTTCATCGAAGCTGCGGAGCACCGTTTCCGTCATGCGGTCATGGATGTGGGGTAACAGTTCGACCTGTTCGGTTGCCGATAGCTGCTCACCATCGGCCCTGGTTAGATAGAAAGCGGTGCCGCGTTCGATGCGCTCGATTGGGTGGAGGCCGCACTGGCGCGCAATGTCGGTTGCCTTTGATGACCACGGCGATATTGTTCCGAGACGCGGTACCACGAGCAAAAGATGTCCGTCTTCTGCAACCGGTTGCGCGGACGGTCCGTACGTCAGCAAACGCTCTAATACTGTGGTCTGATCGCTGTCAAGGGACTCGCTGCAGCTGACGAAATGCCAGTGTTCGGCGCTGATGCTGGACAGCTTGAGTCGGGCGTTGCGGAGGGCCTGCTGAAGCTTGCGTAACCGGAATTCGGACAGGGCATTGCGCCCCCGCAAGCTGAGGATTTGCGGCATTTAATTCGCGCGATCGTAAAACCGGATTTTACCCGAATCCAGAGCCTGTCTCACCTACATGCGCGGTGTATAGGCGGGAGCATGAGATAACATACGGGGCTCCGGCGCACATGCCACTCGCTATAAAAAAGCGTAACGGGTGCCAGCGCTTGCAAGCAACGTTTTCGCGAAAATGGGTTTTATATCTCGAACGACGCTCCCGGTATATCGCACCGCCGGCATCCGCGAGGTCGAAGCGCGCGCCGTCATTGCCGCGCATGCGCCGTCGCTGATGGAGCGCGCCGGACTCGCCGCCGCTCAAATCGCACGCGACATGATCGCGGACGGAGCGCGTGGTGTACTCGTCCTGGCCGGGCCGGGGAACAACGGCGGTGACGCCTTTGTGGTCGCGCGGCATCTCAAAGAATGGTGGTTTTCGGTCGATGTCGTTTTCGCCGGTGATGAAGCAAAGCTCTCCGGCGACTCGCGTGCGGCACTCGCGGCATGGCGCAAATGTGGCGGCAGCATGCCTAGTGAGATTCCGGCAAACAAACGCTGGGATCTCGTGATCGACGGTCTCTTCGGGATTGGCCTTACACGAGATCTGACTGGCCGCTACGCTGAACTCATAGCAATCATCAACAGTGCTGGCACTCGCATCCTCGCGTTGGACATCGCGAGCGGCCTTGACGCGGACACGGGGCGGGTACTCGGCTGCGCTGTGCGTGCCGATCGCACCGCCACCTTCATTGCATTGAAGCCGGGACTGCTTACATTGGATGGTCCGGACTACAGCGGTGAAGTGAATCTCTGCCCGCTTGATGTCGACGCAGTCAATCTCAGTTCATCGTCCGGTTGGCTGATCGGTAGTGACATCATGCGCACCGTATTGCCTCCGCGCGGTTTGAACACCCATAAGGGTACTTATGGCAGTGCGGCCATCATCGGGGGGGCGCCCGGCATGGTGGGCGCTGCGCTTCTCGCGGGGCGCGCCGCAATCAATCTAGGGGCGGGCCGGGTCTACGTCGGTCTGCTCGCTGACGACGCGCTGGGCTACGATCCGGTTCAACCCGAACTGATGTTGCGGCCGGCGCACGAGATTCCTGTCCTCGATCGGCTCGATTGCATCGCAGTGGGCCCGGGTCTAGGACAGAGTCCGGATGCGTGGCAGGTATTGCACAGCACGTTGCAGAGCGCCGTTCCGCTCGTAGTCGACGCAGATGCGCTGAACATGATCGCGACCGATGCGAATTTGCGCGCGCTTGTTGCGCAGCGCACCGCTGCGACAATTCTGACACCGCACCCCGCAGAAGGCGCGCGGATCCTCGAGTGCACCATCGCAGCAGTCCAGCATGATCGCGTATCCGCTGCGTGCCAAATCGCCACGCGGTTACGGAGCAGCGTCGTGCTGAAAGGCGCCGGCAGCATCTGCGCGTTCGCGGATGGAACATGGTTCGTCAATACGAGCGGCAACCCCGGGATGGCGAGCGCGGGCATGGGCGACGCGTTGACGGGTATGGTTGCGGCGCTACTGGCGCAGGGCGCTGATGCGCATAGCGCGCTGCTCGTCGGCGTGCACATGCACGGTGCTGCGGCCGACATAATTGCCGCCGAAAGCGGCGGCCAATTGGGGATAACCGCGAGCCGGGTCATTGAGAGCGCGCGTAATGTGCTCAACCGCGCGCGCAACGCTGCATCAACTTCGCATTAGTACCGCTTGAGGAATTCGCATGGATTTGAATCTTAAAGGCCGCACCGCATTCGTTACCGGCGCCAGCCGCGGCATCGGCCGGTCGATCGCGATCGCCTTGGCCGCCGAGGGCGTAAACCTGGCGTTGTTCGGGCGCGATGTCGAGCGCTGTGATGCCGTTGCAGCCGAATTGCGACGCAAACATCCGGATATACAGTGTTCGGTTATTGCGCTCGACCTTGGAGACGCTGCTGCGATTAAACCTGCCATCGACAGTGCAATCGCGCAGATAGGCGGCGTTGATATCCTTGTGAACTGTGCAGGCGGCGCATTTCGCGGGCGGCTGAATGAAATACCTGACGACGCATGGGAGCGCTATTTTGCAGTCAAGCCGCTCGGCCTCATCCGCATGACCCGCGAAGCTCTACCGTTCCTCAAGAAATCGAGCCAGGCGCGCATCATCAACATCTCGGGCACGCGCGGGCGCGAGCCGGGTGGCGTCTCCGTCATGTCGGGCCCCATCAATCTCGGCACGCTCAGCATCACGAAGGCGCTTGCGAATGAATTCGGTCAGTACGGCATCACCGTAAATGCGATCTGTCCGGGCTCGACAGATACGGGGCGTTGGACCGAACTCGTCAACATCACTGCGCGCGAGCGCGGCATTTCCATCGATGCGGCGAAAAAACATCTGACCGCGGAAGTGCCGATGGGTCGGGTGGTAGTGCCCGAAGATATCTCCGATCTGACGGTCTTCCTCGCATCGGCGCGCGCGGGAATGATCACCGGCACTGCCATCAATGTCGACGGCGGACGCACGCGCGGCATCTGACAGCGCATGCAAAAGACCCCGGCGCTCGCATGCTGCTTCATTGCAACGCTGGCATTGATAGCGCACGCCGCTGCGCAAGGTTATCCTGCGAAGCCGATCCGTCTTATCGTGCCATTGGCGCCGGGCGGCGGTAATGACGGCGCCGCGCGGCTGGTCGGGCACCGACTGAGTGAAGCGCTGGGACAGCAGGTCATCGTTGAGAATCGTCCGGGCGCCGGGAGCGTGCTGGCATCCGAGGTGGTCGCCAAATCGCCGCCCGACGGCTATACGCTCTATCTCGTGAGTACCGCATTCACCGTCGCGCCCGCTCTATATAAAACGCTTCCATTCGATCCGCTGACCGACTTCGCGCCACTTACTCGCGTCACGATTGCGCCGGGCGCGCTGATCGTGCACCGCTCGTTGCCGGTTCATTCAGTACGCGATCTGGTAACCCTGGCGAAAGCGAAGCCGGGCGAGATCACATTTGGTTCCGCGGGCGTCGGCGCCGGATCGCACCTCGGCGGCGAACTGTTCAATATGCTCGCGAACGTGAAGCTTGTGCATGTACCGTATAAGGGCAGTGCGATTTCAACAGCGGCGGTCATGAGTGGCGAGGTCGCCGTCGCCTTTACCAATCCGGTTGCCTCCATGCCGCACATCAAAAGCGGACGACTCAGGATGATCGCGGTGACAACTGGGCAGCGCTGGCCCCTGTTTCCCGATCTGCCAACAATTGCCGAATCGGGCGTGCCCGGTTACGAGTTACTCCTTTGGAACGGGGTCTCGGCGCCTGCGGCAACACCGATGACCGTCCTGACAACACTGCATCGTGAATTGACACTCATCATGAGCGCAGCATCAACCGCGGAAGTACTTGCTGCTGAAGGGTCACGTCCTTATATAGAGCCGCGGCATGTATTCGCCGCATTTCTCGAACACGAAATCATCAAATGGAAACAGGTTGTGCAGCGCGCGCGAATTAACGCGAACTGACAGCCTGAACTATCACTGGCTTGCTTCCAGACCGGCGACCTTAATCACGGCGGACCACTTAGCCATCTCTGATCTGATGAAAGCGGCGAACTGATCCGGCGTGCTTGCAACCGGTTCTGCGCCCTGCTTGCTCATACTTTCTTTCGTTTCGGGCACCAGCAGACGCGCCGCGATTTCTTTCTGCAGCTTATCCACGATGTCGCGCGATGTGCCGGTGGGCGCTAGCAGCCCCGTCCATCCCGTGATCACGACCGTCTTGTAACCCGCTTCGGTCATGCTCGGCACGTCCGGAAATGCAGCGGCGCGCTCCACGCCACACGTCGCGAGCAGCTTCAGCTTGCCCGCCTTGATATGCGGAACAACGCCCTGCATCGGCGTGAAGATAAGCGCGATTTGCCCACTCAGGAGATCGACGACTGCCGGCGTCTCACCCTTGTAAGGGACGTGCAGCATGCGAATGCCGATCTGTGACGAGAAAAGCTCGCCGCCAAGATGAGTCTGATTGCCGATGCCGAATGACCCAAAGCCTAATTCGCCCGGCCGCGATTTCGCGAGTGCAACCAGCTCGCGGACATTTCGAACCGGCAATGACGGATTGATCACGAGGCCAAAAGTATTCGTCGCTGTTTGCGTGATCGGCACGAAATCGCGCAATGTATCGTACGGTATGGACTTATAAACATAGGGATTCATCGTCAGCGAACTCGGCACGCCGAGACTCAGCGTGTAGCCATCCGGCTTCGCCTTGGCGCCGGCTTCGAGACCGATGATGCCGTTGGCGCCGGGACGGTTGTCCACCACGAATTGCTGCCCCCATGCGTCGGTCAGTTTCTGTGCAACCACGCGTGCGGTGAGATCGACACCGGAACCAGCGGCCTGCGGAACAATGATGCGAACCGGCCGTGTCGGATAATCAGTGCGCGTTTGCGCCATAGTGGACATCGGATAGATGCCGGCGCCGATAAGGAGTGGTAGCAAAAACCTCTCGTGTTGCATGGCTTACGTCCCTCGCGCTATACGCTGAGCCATCGTACGGTCGCTATGCCGAGATACGTCATCGCCAGCGAGCCAAGCAAATGCGAGGCAACAAGTATAAATGTCGAACCCAGCTCGCGGTCCATCAGGAGTTCCACTGCTTCGGCAGAGAACGATGAGAATGTCGTGAGGCCGCCGAGAAAACCGACGATTACAAAGAGACGGAATTCGGGCGGCACGCTGTCGTGGTGAAGAAAATATTCAACAGCAATGCCGATTAGGTAACCACCGACCAGATTGGCCATCAGTGTACCGAGCAGAATGTTCGAAAGCAGCGGGTTGAGTCCGATGCCGAGGAGCCAGCGCAGCCATGCGCCCAGAGTCGCACCGGCACCTACTGCAAGGAATCCATAAAGCGTCATGCGGTGACCTCCCGTCACACGAGACCTGAGAATAGCAGGGAATTTCGCGGGCTTGTGACGCGACGCGCACGCCGGCTCGCGCGGGCCGCGATGCTATACTATTTTTTTCGCGCATCCTCTCTCATGAGCAACCGGCTAGCAAGCGAAACAAGTCCGTATCTCAGGCAGCACGCCGACAATCCGGTTGACTGGTATCCCTGGGGAGATGAAGCGCTCGCGGCCGCACGCGAGCAGGACAAGCCCATACTGCTGTCGATCGGATACTCAGCTTGCCACTGGTGTCACGTCATGGCGCACGAATCATTTGAAGATGCGGAAGTGGCGACAGTGATGAACAAGCTGTTCATCAACATCAAGGTAGATCGCGAAGAGCGTCCGGATCTCGACCAGATTTATCAGACTGCGCATAACGTACTGACCGCGCGCCGCGGCGGCTGGCCGCTCACCATGTTCCTGCTGCCGGATCAGACGCCGTTTTTCGGCGGCACCTACTTTCCCAAGACAGCGCGCTATGACAAGCCCGGATTCATGGATGTCATGCCGCAGGTAGCCGCCTCTTATCGCGAACGACGCGGTGAACTCGAACAGAAGGGCAAATCGCTGCGCGATGCTCTCGTGCAGGTGATTCCGCAGGGAAGCGGCGTGCAGTCACTGAGCCCGGATCTCCTCGATAGCGCACTCGCCGGCATCAAACGAATGTTTGACGAGACCGACGGCGGCATACGGGACCCGCTCAAGTTTCCGCATACAGCCGAGTTTGAATTCTGTCTGCGCCGCGCTGTTCTCGGTGATGAGCATGCCATGCGCGTCACGACACTCACACTGACCAACATGGCGGAGCGCGGGCTCTACGATCAACTCCGCGGCGGCTTTTACCGCTATTGCGTCGACCAGCAATGGAAAATACCTCACTTTGAAAAAATGCTGTACGACAACGGCCCGTTGCTCGCGCTATATACAGACCTGTGGCTGGTTGACCGTCAGCCGCTGTATGCGCGCGTCGTTGCCGACACTGCCGCGTGGGCAATGCGCGAAATGCAGGCGCCGGACGGCGGCTACTATTCGACGCTCGACGCGGACTCGGAGCACGAGGAAGGAAAATTCTACGTTTGGACGCCTGAGGAAGTGCGCGGTGTCCTGACAGAGCAGGAGTATGCCGTCGTTGCACCTCATTTCGGACTCGATGCGCCGCCAAACTTTGAACACAAGTATTGGCACTTGCAGGTCGTAAAACCGCTGGCTGCCATCGTTGCCGGGCTCGGCATCACAATGCAAGAAGCGCAAGCGCGGCTGGACGAGGCTCGCGTGAAGCTGCTTGCATTGCGCGGGCGCCGCGTCCGGCCGGCGCGCGACGAAAAGATACTCACGAGCTGGAATGCGCTCATGATCAAAGGAATGACACATGCGTCACGTGTCTTCGATCAGCCGCAATGGCTCGCGTCAGCTCGCAGCGCTGCGGAGTTTATCCGCGCGAGTCTCTGGATTCCCGATGCAGAACGTGGAAACGGCGGCGGCAGACTGCTTGCCACCTATAAGGACGGCAAGGCTCATCTCAACGCCTATCTCGATGACTACGCATTTTTGCTCGACGCGCTGCTGGAGCTTATGCAGGCGGAGTTTTCGGCGATCGATCTCGAATGGGCGCGTTCACTCGCAGAAGTGATGCTCGACCGCTTTGAAGACCGCGAGCACGGCGGTTTCTTTTTTGTAAGCGACGATCATGAGCAGCTTCTGCATCGGGCGAAGATCGGGCCGCGCAGCGACACACCGTCGGGCAACAGCGTTGCTGCCGTGGCGCTCGAACGCCTGGGTCACATACTTGGCGAGCCGCGCTACACCGAAGCGGCGCGCCGCACCGTCGAGGCATTGGCTCCGTTGCTCGAAACGCAGCCAAACGCACATGGGACTCTCTGCGTTGCATTGGAGGAACAGCTCACACCGCCTGCCGTAACGGTACTGACCGGACCAGCGGCCACTCGGCTGGAATGGCAGCGACAGCTCAATTCACGGTATCTTCCCGGGGTGATCACGCTCTCCATAGCGCCCGATATGCAGGGGCTGCCGCCGATACTTATTAAACCGGCAAGTAAGTCGTCGCAGGCGTGGGTGTGCAAGGGCGTGAGCTGCCTGCCGCCGATCAGCGCATTGCCGCCGCTGCTCACAGCGCTTGCAGACCGCGCAGCGTAAGATCCCGCATTAGAAATCGAAGGAACACCATCATCGCTACGAACTTACAAATGTCCGCCTGTCACGCGCTGCCGTATCACGTCCACGATACGACGCACGCAGTTACGTCTGCGCGCGCCGCGTCGTCAGTCATCCGTTCGGTGTCCCGCATGGCGCTTCGTGTAGCATGCGCTTGCCTGCTGCTCGTGACGTTCGTGACCGTCGCGCCGGCATCAGAGCTGTCGATTGGTATGAGCGCCGACGTGACTTCGCTCGACCCGCATTACGTGGCCACGCAGCACAATGTAGCTATCGGCTGGCACGTGTTTGACGCCTTGACACATGTCGATTCGCGCGCCCGCATCATTCCCGGCCTGGCAATATCGTGGCGCGCCATCGATCCGCTGACGTGGGAATTCAAATTGCGCAAAGGCGTGAAATTTCATGACGGCTCTCCGCTGACCGCGGAGGATGTCGCATTCTCGCTTGTGCGGCCGCTGTCGATTGCAGGCAGCCCGGGCGGCTTCGCGGTCTATGTGCGCCGCATCGTCTCCAAGGAGATCGTTGATCCGTTAACCATACGCCTGAAGACAGCGACGCCATACGGCGCGCTGCCGCAGGATCTCAATGCGGTCATGATCGTATCGAAGAACGTCGCGCTCAAAGCGACGTCCGCTGACTTCGATTCCGGCAAGGCGATGATCGGCAGTGGACCGTTCAAGTTCGTACGCTGGGCGCGCGGCGACCGCGTGGAGCTGGCGCGCTTCGACGGTTACTGGGACAAACCCTCCGCATGGGACAAAGTGAGTTTCCGTGCGATGCCGAGCGATCCTGCGCGTACTGCGGCGCTGCTGGCAGGCGACGTCGACGTGATAGAAAACGTTCCGCCGGCGGACCTCGAGCGGCTGCGCAAGGAAGCGTCGCTGCGCATCGCGCAGACCGTGTCCTGGCGAACCATTTTTTTCCACCTCGATCAGTACCGCCCGAACCCGCCGTCAATAACTGATCTCGACGGCAAGCCGCTTGGCAAGAACCCATTCATGGACCGGCGCGTGCGGCAGGCGGTCTCGAAGGCCATCAACCGCAAAGCGCTGGTAGAACGCGCCATGGAAAACGTCGCCGTGCCGGCGTCAAATGTCGTGGCACCGCAGATTTTCGGTTACAACAGCGCCCTCAAAGTGGAGGCCTTCGATCCAGACGGTGCTAAAAAACTGCTCGCGGAGGCAGGCTACCCGAGCGGCTTTGCGCTGAAAGTTTCGGCGCCGAGCGACCGCTATATCAACGATGACCAGGTAGCACAGGCGGTTGCACAAATGCTGTCGCGCGTCGGGATCAAGTGCACTGTCGAGGCGATGCCCTTCAATGTGTATCTGTCTAAAGCCCGCGACCAGCAGTTCGCTTTCGCCATGCTAGGCTGGGGATCATATGCGGCGGACCTCGCGTTGCGCGCGCTTCTCATGACGCCGAATACCGATATGGGCAACGGCGCATGGAACTGGGCGCACTATGCCAACCCGAAACTTGATCGGCTCGTCGAGCAAGCGCTCGATACCGTCGATGAGAAGAAACGTGAGTCGATCGCACGTGAAGCGTCCGCGGTCGCAGCGGCGGACTACGGCATCATTCCGCTCTACCATCAGATCGTAACCTGGGCGATGAAGAAAAGTATCAACTACGAAGCGCGCACCGATGAGCGCTCGCTCGCCGAGTTCTTTCGTCCGCAATAAACAACCGCCCGCGATTACAGCGTAACGGATGCGATTGAGTCCCTCACAAGACGACGATCGTCGTTCGCGCTTGCTCTGGCTCAAGGCACGGTAACGGGGAAAACGTATGAACACTGCACGTCTGCGCGGGCTCGCCTGGGTCAGCCTCGTCGCCGTACCGCTGCTGCTTGCGGTAATCGAATTGTTCCATCCCGGGCAATTCACCGCGGACCCCGGAATGAGCGCTTTTTTATCTCATCCGCATGACGGCGGTATGCCATTCAACGTCATTCGATACTTCGGGCCCGATTGGTGGTTTCTGATGCACATGATCCAGACACCGCTGATCGTGATCATCGCATTTGGGCTCCTGCTGCTGACCGACGCGTTCGGCGATACCGGCGCAGTACGATTCAATGCCCTCGCCTGGGTGTCACGTATTGCGACGGTTGTCTTCATGACCTACTACACCGTGCTCGACGGCATCGGCGGCATAGGTCTCGGTCGCCAGCTTGTGGTCGTGCAGGAAATGACGGACGCGGGGACTCTAACGGCGCAGCAAGCCGACGCCGTGCGCCTCTTTCTTGACCGCATGTGGGTCGACCATTGGGTGGGCGGAGTTGGTTCCTTCATCAGTCTCACGGGATCGTGGGCAGTATTGGTCGCCGCCCTTGCCGCCGGCGCCTATCTTCTGCTGAATCGTAAAGCGACGTGGCTCGAAGTCGCGCTACTGGCGGCGTTTGGCTGGCAACTACAAATTGCGCATGCCAGTTATCACGGGCCGCTCGCTTTAGCGCTGCTGGCGGCTGCATGCGCGCTGCTGCTGTATCGTAGGCGCGCGGGCATTGTGCGCTAGCATACCAGCATCACACGTCTGGCCGTATCGGCGCCGCTACATAACGCTTAACGACAATCGCGCATGCACCGCGTGGACTTTGTGTCGGGTCGGTCATCGACGTAGAAGTTGCCGGCGTTCGGCATCTTTACTTTCGGCAGGGTGTTCTGATCCATTACAGCGTCCGCTGGAATCAGGCCATTCAGATTCAAGATGTACGCCGAGACCGCATAGACCTCATTCGGCGTGAGCGACTGCGGTTTATCCATCGGCATCGCGCGATTGATGTAATCGTAGAGAATGGGCGCGTACGGATACATGCTGCCCGGCGTCAATACGCGCTTTTCGGTTTTAAACGAACCGATTCCGCCGACCATCGTCCCATATACTGGTCCACCGGCCGCCTTGGCGCCGTGACAGGCTAAACACTTACCGTTGTAGACCTTCTCCCCATCAGCAACCGAGCCGCGGCCCGCGGGCAGCCCCTGCCCGTCGGGCGTACGTATGTCGATATTCCACGGCGCGATATCCGGTTCAGTGATGGGTTGCCCGAGGCGCGGCTTATCTTGCGCGAAGGCAACGGCGGCGAAGGCCGATACAATTGAGACGACGAGTATGTTTTTAGGAAGCGATGACATTGCTCACCTCCCCTCTTTCAGTGACCGCCCAGCTTTGGATACCATTGTGGTGCTGCACGAAGGCATAAGGATGTATGCCGCGTGCAACGCCGATCTCCTGGATAGTCGGTTGCACATAACCCGTGCTGTCCATCACGCGGCTTTGAAGCACCGCGAGCCTGCCATCCCAATTCCATGGCACTCTGAAAGTGGTCAGGCACTTATCGAGTACGGGTTCCTCAAGCGCCGCTTCGCGCCAGTTTTTGCCGCCATCGACCGAGACGTCCACCTTCGCAACTTTGCCGCGGCCCGACCAGGCGAACCCGCGTATTTCATAAAAGCCGGCACCCGCGAGTTTTTGTCCGCCCGATGGATTTGTGATGACCGATTTCGCGTCCATTTCCATGCTGAACTGGCGCCATTTTCCGTCGGGCATAGGGTCGGTATAGCGCGCCGTTTCACTGCGGAAGTGCCACGGCTGGTCGCCGACCTTGATGCGGCGCAGCCATTTGACGTTGACATTGCCTTCCCAGCCGGGAAAGAACGCACGCAGCGGATAACCGTTTTCGGGACGCAACATTTCGCCATTCAGCGCATACACCAGCAAGCCATCGGACATCGCCTTGTTGAGCGGAATGCTGCGTGTGTGTCCCGCGCCATCGGCGCCCTCGACCAGCAGCCACTTGGCGCCCGGTGCAAGGCCGGCTTCGTCGAGCAGTGTTGAGAAAGGCACACCCACCCATTGTCCACAAGAGAGCAATCCATGTGTCTGCTGAACGGTGGTCGACGCCGGTTTCGTCCAGTCGGTCAAGCCGTTCCCCGAACATTCCATGAAATAGAACTTCGATACCGACGGATAGCGCATCAGGTCGCTCATCGTGAACACGAGCGGCTGCTTGACCATCCCATGTATCACCAGCTTATGCGTATCCGGATCGATGTCCGGTGTGCCGTTGTGATGCCGTTCGTAGATGACGCCGTTGGGAGTTACGATTCCCTGCTGGTATTGCAGTGGCGTGAAGCTCCAGTCGGAATGATTTTGCCGGTTAACGAACACGTTCGTTCTTACCCGCACGTAGTCTTTTTCAAACTTCGATGGCATGCCGTACTCTTTGGCCGGGATTGGCCGGCCCATTGCTTTGCCGGCTTCCGGTATCGCCAGCGACTCACCGCGCGCAAGGCCCGCACCCATGGTGCCCGCCGCGAATGCGCTCCCTGCCATGGCAGCGCCCTTATGAAGAAAATGACGACGAGGCAGCGACGCGGGTGCAGCTGCGGTGGACGTGGCTGGCTCTGGCAATGTCGGATCGCGCTTCAGATTTGATGGCAACGTCATATTTGATCTCCTCATATGAATTCGCACGTGCCGCACATTTTGTTTTAAGCAGAATAGCATGTGCAGCGGTCCGAAACGCCTCGTTTTGCGTCGTGCACCGCAACATGCCCGCAGCCGGGCGCCCAATGCGCTAGCGGTCCAGCGACACCGCCTTAACGAGCGCGTACACCTGCTGGCCCGGACTCAGCGCAAGCTTCTGCAGCGAGAAGCGTGTAATCCGCGCGAGCAGCCGAACGCCGCCCACATCTATGCGGACATTGGCGCTTGGCCCCGCTTCCGCATGGATGTCCACGATGCGGCCACTCAGTACGTTGAGCACGCTGATGTCGGGCGGTCGCGTCAGAGCGATCGATACATCGCGCGCCCGCACACGCAACCGGATCTCATGGCCGACGCCTGCATCGGGGGCCGCAATCACAAGCTGGCCGCCATTGAATGCAATCGTTGCCAGGCCATATTCCTTATCCTGCGACACTACCTTGGCTTCTATTACGGTACCGCCTTCGAACCGCCCGGTCTGCTCCCGCAACTCGGGCCGCCCCATAATGTCGCTGACCTTGCCAGCCGTCACCACGCTGCCCGCTGCCATGATCACGACTACATCCGCCAAACGCACGATCTCTTCGATCGCATGAGATACATAGATAATGGGAATTCGGATATTAGCGTGCAGACGCTCGATGTACTCGAGGATTTCCGCCTTGAGCTGTTGGTCGAGCGCAGCAAGCGGCTCGTCCATCAACAGCACGCGAGGACTGGCGAGTAAGGCGCGGCCGATAGCGGCGCGCTGTTTTTCACCGCCTGAAAGATTAGCGGGCCGGCGATCAAGCAGCCCGCCCAATCCCAGCAACTCTACGACATGCGCAAACTCGACGTAACGTTGGTCCGCGCGCGTCAGCCGGTAGCCGTAACTGAGATTGCCGCGCACAGTCAGGTGGGGAAACAGCCGTCCTTCCTGGAATACGTAGCCGACTCGCCGGGAAGCTACTGCAACATCGATGCCGCGCGAGCTGTCGTAGAGACACTCGCCATCGACTTCGACGACACCGCGTTCGGGACACAGCAAGCCTGCAATCGCATTAACGAGAGTGGTCTTACCCGATCCCGAGCGTCCGAATAACGCAGTAACACCAGAATCACTCGTAAACGAAGCGTTCAGTGAAAAATCACCCAGGCGTTTCGTGACATCAATGTTAAGCATCGCGACCCTGCGAGCGGCGTTGCGCACGCCGCACGAGCATCTCTGAAGTGAGCAGCGCCAGTACCGAAAGCACGATTGCAATGATGCTGAGCCGCATCGCTTCCGCATCGCCGTTCGGTATCTGCGTTTGCGAATAAATCGCCAGCGGCAGCGTACGCGTCTCACCGGGGATATTGGAAACGAAGGTGATCGTTGCGCCGAATTCTCCGAGTCCCCGCGCGAATGACAGTAAGACACCCGTTACCACACCCGGCAGTGCAAGCGGGAGCATGATTGTAAAGAAGACGCGCAGACGACTCGCACCCAACGTGCGCGCCGCTGCTTCAAGGCCCGCATCGATACTCTCGATCGACAGCCGAATCGCGCGAACCATCAGCGGAAACCCCATGATGCCGCATGCGATAGCCGCGCCCGTCCAACGAAATGCGACGACGATACCGAGGTACTGATCGAGCAGCGCCCCTATCGGACCTTGCCGCCCCAGCAGCAGCAACAGGAAATATCCGATCAC
>Ga0070661_100001150_pt1 | contig 18627 bp, 17 predicted proteins | sample KBSC43metaG_FD_64663 | JGI IMG/M metagenome (GOLD analysis project Ga0070661, IMG submission 64663) | Corn rhizosphere microbial communities from Kellogg Biological Station, Michigan, USA - KBS C4-3 metaG | ecosystem: Host-associated > Plants > Roots > Rhizosphere > Soil ... | reverse complement strand
CCCTTGAGTCGCACCACGGTCCTGCCTCTGTGCTCCCTTGTCGGCCGCGGTCCTTGACGCCTCGATCTCGCCGACGATAGCGTTTCGCTGCTGCACCAAAACGTGATCACCTTACGGTGGAGGAGAAGCTTCCATGGATTGCATGAAAACAGGTCGGCGCGGCTTCATGCGCGACATGCTGGCGCTGGGCGGTGGGCTCGCGCTCGGTGGCTGCGCGGGGATGCCCGGAACCACGCCGGCCCAGGGCCGGTCTGCGGCCGGCGGAGTTTCGGTGCGCTGGCTCGGCGGCGGAGTGACGGAGATCGCGACCGCCGACTACAAGCAAATCGCGTTCGACGACGCCTGGATCTGGAACAACGCCGGATGGGACCGCTTCGGTGTGCGCAAGCCGCCCGAGTATGCGAGCAAGGAAGGGTTCGTACGCTACGTTGCCGACAAGAAACCGGAGGCGGTCTTCGTGCTCCTCACGCACGATCACGGCGACCACATGGGTGACTACTTCGAGATGCTGAAGGCGCTGACCGCCGCGGGTCTTCCGGTGATGACGACCGGACAGAGCGACCTCATGCGCAAGGGACTTCTCGATGACTTCAAGAGTGCCGGTCTCGACCCCGCCAAGCTTGTCGCCAACGGTGGCGCGGGTCAGAATTTCGGCGGCGTCGCGAAGCACGGCGCCATGACGACGCACCTCGTGCCTGCCATCCATTCCAATCTGCACGGCTTTCCGGCAGCGGGCTTCATGCTCGACATTGGCGGCATGCGCATCTACATCAGCGGCGACACCGACCTCTTCGGGGACATGAAGACACTCGGCGAGCGTTACCGTCCCAACCTGGGTATCGTGTGCGCGGGCGACGGCCCGTACACGATGGGTCCGGAAGACGCCGCGCGCGCGTGCCAGTGGACGGGTGTTTCACAGGCGATACCCGTGCACTATGCGCACAACCCTCAGGTGCTCGGCGTGGAAGCGGGCGAAGACTTCCGGCGTGCGATTGCGACGATTGCGCCAAACGTCGCGGTAACGGTGCTGAGGCCCGGCGAGGCCCACGTTTTCGCGGGCTGACGGAGCAGTACTCGCCGCCCAAAACGGCGGTCTGCCTCTACTCTTCCGACGTATCGACCACTAAAGCTTGGAGAAGCATAAGCGCAGCGTCGACATCTGCTGCCGGGCTGCGAGCGGCGCGGATTGCTCTGATATCAAAACCGGCGAGAGCGGCAGGCGGCTAAGTCCAGTCGACGGCCGGCCACGGCGCGATACAAGGGGTTCCTTCACGTACCAGCGAATCAGCGCCTGTCCACGTTTACGTACCATTCCCGCTATGGTCATGCAGGCCGATGCACTGCATGATCCCAGCCATCCTAAATTGAAAGAGCGAATACATGCCTAGGAAAGAACCGGGATTTGCCGAGCGCCTGCAGACTGCGAGCGAGGCGAAGAAGGCCCAGCTCGAAAAGTTGCGCGCGATGCCGCTGGTCAACGCCGCACAGTCGGCCGAGCGGCAAACCGCGCAGGTCCAAACGGCGGAAGCTCGCAAGAGCCGGGCAGCGGAGCGCAAGTCCTCCAAGCGAGCCGATGCAAAGCAGAGAGAAGCGCAACGCGCGGCTGATAAAGCCCGGCAAGTACAGGCTGCCGTGGAAGAACGTGCGCGCAAGGACGCCGAGCGTGCGGCGCAAGCGGAGGCCGATGCGGCGCGCAAAAGAGATCAGAAGGCCGCGCGCGATGCCAGATACGCTGCGCGCAAAGCGCGCCAGAAATAAGCATACAGCGCGGCCTGCCGAACAGAGGCATAAATGCGAGCAAGCGGCTGTTCCCGCAGCGCTCTACCGCTCTGCTTGGCGCGCTGCCTGCCAAGCTTCCGGTTGGCTCGACCCTCCGTATCTTCTCGGTCTTGGCCGGTGTCTTGCGCGTTTGTTCTATTCCTTGTTCACACCCTGCGCCGCCAGTGCCTGCTTCGCCAGTCGTTTCGCCTGCTTGGCGTGGACGTGCAGACGTTTCTTGGTCTTCTGGCGCTGCCGTCGGGCCTTCAGCATTGACGCATGACTCACGCTGACCTCCGGATGAACGAGAGATTCGATTGACCCTTCAGTTTGATCCGATCCAGCGTCCTTGGCTACCCGACCGCATGAATCGCAAACCGGTTAGGGAATGCGCGTTTCGCCGTCCCCGCTCCGCGAGATTGCGACCAACGGGCGGCATCGGGTCGGACAGCGACCCGCGCCGCGCCGGGGTCTGCGATGGACTTCCTGCAAGGAGGAGAGGCGTCGGCAGCGGTTGGAGCCGCCGCCACGTTTCGCCGTCGTTCCTATCCCAAGCCATCCAAAGATCGCTATGACGCTGTTGCGCGAGGACCTGTCGACTATCACCTCCAAGACGCTCGAGCATTACAACGAGCACGCTGCCCAGTTCTGGGAAGGCACGCGCGACCATGATGTGACGCAGAACATTGCGTCGCTTCTACGACACATGCGCGGCGCACCACCGTTCCGCATACTCGATCTGGGGTGCGGTCCTGGTCGTGATCTCGCGACGTTCCGAGCCCTGGGTCACGAGCCGACCGGCCTGGAGGGTTCGTCGGCGCTCGCCACCATGGCGCGCCGACACAGCGGCTGCGAGGTGTTGGAACAGGATTTCCTCGCACTGAAGCTTCCGTCGTGCTGGTTCGATGGCGTCTTCGCCAACGCCTCGCTGTTCCATGTCCCACGCCAGGAACTGCCGCGGGTGTTGAGCGAACTGCACGCGGCGCTCAAGCCGGACGGCGTGCTCTTCTCTTCGAACCCCCGCGGCCACAACGAGGAGGGGTGGAATCACGGCCGGTATGGCGTCTATCACGACCTCGAATCGTGGCGCGAGCTCCTTCAGGCAGCCGCTTTCGTGGAGTTGGAACACTACTATCGTCCACCGGGGTTGCCGCTTGAGCGGCAACCCTGGCTCGCAACGGTATGGCGGAAGAGCAGCTCCGCCGCCGAACTCGGTCGCTAGCGCAAACCGTACGCGGTCTTGTCGCGGCAGGGCGCGGCTTCGGCCTACGCGTCAGCGGCGTTTGCAGTTTCGGCGGTGACGTAGTGAGTCACCACCGCGGGACGCAGAAGGTACTGCGCGGCGTGTTCTTGCGCGATTGCGTCGGCTTTCGTGACGCGCTCGTGATGACGCATATGATCGAGCCACGATTCATCGAGGAAGGTTTCCACGAGTCGACCGGGCTGGGTTGAATCCTCATAAACGCCCCACGCGTACGCGCCGTCGCGTCGGCGTTCGGCCTCAACGGCCTCCAGCGCGGATAGAAATGCATCTCGATTGGTCGTGGCGACGTGATATTCGACGGTGACCAGGACCGGCCCCGGTTTGTGGCGCAAATCGCTCGCGAGCATCGGGGTAGGCCAGTGCATCGACGGTGTGAGATCCAGACCGGCCCCGGCTTGCAGCTTGGTGCGCCAGGTCAGTGGAATGGAAAGCAGAGCTCCGCCGGCGGCAAGGAAGTGAGCGAGCGAAAGCGTGCTCGCTTGAGCGATCTCACCCCATACGGCGCTTCCCGCGGTGAGCGCGCCGAACATCACGGTGACGTAGACGGCGAGCCCGCGCCCGCGCACCCATTCTGGAAGCGCGATTTGCGCCGATACGTTCAGAGTGGCCACTGCCGCGATCCATGCTGCGCCGGCGAGCACGCTCGCGATGCCGGCCGTAATGGCGTTCGCCGAGAGCGCGAAAAGCACGAGCGCGATTGCCGTCGCGGCGGTCGCGCCGTTCACGAGCCGGTCGGGTCCCAGCGCCGATTTCAGCCGCGGCAGAATGAGAGAGCCGGCGACTGCGCCGGCTCCGATCGCCCCAAGCAGGGCGCCATACAACGACGGCCCGCCACCTATCTGCGTTCGAGCGACGAGTGGAAGGAGCGCCCAGTACGCGCTGGCGAACAGGAAGAAGGCCACGGCACGCGCGAGGGTGGCGCGAAGCGGGCGATTGTTGCGTGCATAGCGCACGCCGATTCGAATCGCGCTTCCCAGGCGTTCAGCCGGCACGCGCGCGACGCTGCGCTTGGCTGGACGCCACCATGCGAGCGCTGCGATCGTTCCCGCGTTGCTGAACGCGTCGAGCCAGAACGGAGCCGCAATGCCGAATGCGCCGGTGATGAGTCCACTCAGTGCAGGACCCACCGCCCGGCTGATGTTGATACCCACGCTGTTCGCCGCGACCGCCGATGGCAGGTCGGCGCGCGGAACGAGAAGGGGTACGACGGACTGCCACGAAGGGGCGGTGAGCGCGCTGCCGACGCTGATCGTGAACATGAAGGCCAGCAGCGAGACCGGCGTGACGAGCTGCAGCGCGACGATGGTCGCAAACAACGCGGATACGACCATGATGCCGATCTCGACGACGATCAGGAATTTGCGCTTGTCGATAATGTCGGCCAGCGCGCCGGCAGGCAACGCCACCAGAAGCATCGGCAGCGTGGTCGCCACCTGAACCAGTGATACGGCCAGCGCGCTGCTGCTGAGACCCGTCATGAGCCACGCGGCGGCCGCGCTGTACATCCATCCGCCGATATTCGAAACGACGGTCGCCGTCCAGATGACGGCGTACGTCCGGTGCCGGAACGGGCGCAGCGCCGAGGCGCTCTCGCTGGGCGTCACATTCGCCACGGAGGGGCTAACGAGCGTTCAAGGCCGGGCAGCGGGCGGCTGCCGTCGTTTTCATGGAGACTACGCTCCTGCCGGCATCGCGCGCGAGAGTGGCGGCGGATCGGCATTCTCGCTCCGAGCCGGGCAGTCCCCGACGGTCGTCCTAGGCCTCGTGTTCCGAGCTCAAGGTCGCGAGAAGGGCCTCGAAGGTGCCGGGCGGTGAAGGCTTCCGCACGTGGTGCTGAAATCCCGCTCGATGCGAGATATCGCCGATTTCGGGGTTCGCGGACGCGCTATGGCTCGCGAAGACGCAGTGCCACGACCAGGATTGCGCTCTCAGGCGCCGCGCCGTCTCGATGCCATCCATGTCGGGCATCTGCAGGTCGAGCACGACAAGGTCGGGATCGAAGGCGGGTGCGATCGTCAGGGCCTGGCGCCCGCTGTAGGCAAGGCGAACGTCGCATCCCAGGAGGTCGAGAAGGAGCCCGAGCGCCTCGGCTCCATCGTGGTGGTCGTCGACCACCAACACTCGGGTCCGGGCGTATTTGATAGTCTGTCCAAAGATGCGTTGACTGTAAAAGCTATCGACAAGGTATGCTCCTGCGTGCGACGCGTATGTAGGACGAACCCCCATTTGCGCAAGGCACCACCCCGCTGATGCTCCACTTGTCATTCCAGGCTAGTCGCGCGGTACGATGAGCGCGGACGATCCGCACCAGCTCGGCAAGCGTTACGAGGCCGGATCCGCGCATCAGCGTCGGACCGACGTACTGGTGCGTCGCGTTGCAATCATCGTGGGCGGAATCGCGCTCGCTCTCATTGCGGCCGCGCTCGTCGTGCTGGATCGGTTGTCCTTGCCCTAGCCACCCGGGCCGCACGACACAAGGTGCGTAGGCTGCGCGGTCGTGGCAGCACGAAAGGCGTCGCTCAGACGCCTGCAGGACGCGGTCCGCGTCAGCGGACAGGCACCCATCCCCCGATCGGGCAGCGGTTCCTCGATAGCCACGCTTGGGGACGCTATATCCCCGGGTGCTTACTGCCCTGGTTGCCAGGGTGTGCACCATCGAGGGTCGGCGCCAGGCGTGTCAACCAACGTATGTCGGTGTTTCGCCGACAGACAGGTCGGGTTCTAAACGTACCATGTCGCCCAAGCGCCATCCCACCGGCGATGGCGAGTGGGCATGCCCGAGCCTCGTGGCTCGCGCGCACGACTTGTCTGATTTGCTCATCGGCCAGAACCGATGCCGAGGAGGCAAGCGATCGATGAGCGTCATCGAAACCAACTCCCCTCCACGCTTCACGGAGCCGTCGGAGCGGCACGCCCATCTCCTGCAGTTCTACGAGGACGACGAGGTCCTTGCGGACGAGGTCGCGGAATTCCTCGAGACGTGCGGCATTGGCGCATCGGGCGCCGCAATCGTCATAGCGACAGGCGCGCATGGCGACGGCATCGAGCGATCGCTTGTCGCTCGTGGTTTGGATGCGAGCGCTCTCAAGAGCAGCGGACGACTCACGATACTCGATGCACGGCAGACGCTCGATGCCTTGCTCGTCGACGGCGTTCTCGACCGTGGTCGCTTCGAAACCATAATCGGGACCCGGGTGGCGCGACTCGCTGCGCGCGGACCACTGTCGTTGTTCGGCGAGATGGTTGCGCTGCTGTGGGCAGAGGGGCGTAATGATGCCGCCCTCGAGCTCGAAGCGCTTTGGAACGACCTGGGGCGCGAGCACCGCTTCTCGCTGCTGTGCGCGTATCCGATGCGCGACATGGCGCAAAGCTCCGACGCCGATCTGCGGCACGTCTGCGCGGCGCACGATCACGCGCTGCCCGTGCGAGGGAATCACGCGGATGCGTCGTGGTCGGATCGGCTTCTCGAACGCTGCGAGCTCCAGCGCCGCGCCTGGGCTCTCGAGCGGGAGGTCCAGCAGCGTCGCGAGGCGGAAGCGCTGCTCCAAAGCCGTGATCGCGAGCTCACCGACTTCCTCGAGAACGCGCCGATTGCGATCCACAAGGTCGGACCCGACGGCACCGTGCTGTGGGCCAATCGCGCCGAGCTCGCGATGCTCGGCTATCCGGCCTCGGAATACATCGGCCGTCATATCGGCGATTTCTACGTCGACCGAGGCGCCGCAGCGGGCGTGCTCGAACGTCTCAGCCGCGGCGAGTGTCTGGCCGACGAACCGGCACAGATGCGCCACCGCGACGGATCGGTTCGCGACGTCCTGGTCTCGTCCAACGTTTGCTGGTCGGAAGGCCGTTTCCTTCACACCCGCTGCTTCACCACGGATGTCACCGCGCGCGTTCGCGCGGAGCGTTCGTTGCGCCAGCTCAAGGAACGCACGCAGCAGGTGCAGGAACTGCTGTCGGCGATCGTCGAGTCGTCACAGGACGCGATCCTCAGCAAGTCGCTGGCCGGGAAGATCACATCGTGGAATCGGGGCGCCGAGGACTTGCTCGGATATGCCGCGAGCGAGGCGATCGGCGCATCGGTGCAGCTCATCATTCCGCCTGAAATGTACGAAGAGGAGAACGCCCTCCTGCAGCGCCTCGCGCAGGGCGAAGCCATCGCACAGTTCGAAACCGTCCGAGTGGCCAAGGATGGTCGACGCGTTGACGTGTCGCTGATGCTGTCTCCCATCCGGGACGGTCAGGGGCAGGTGATCGGCGTGTCCAGCGTGGCGCGCGACATCTCGTATCGCAAGCAGATGGAGCAGCGCCTGCGCAAGGAGGATCGTCTCAAGAACGAGTTCATCGCGATGTTGGGCCACGAGCTGCGCAATCCGCTGGCGCCCATCCGCAGCGGCGTGGAGTTCCTGAGGCGCACGCTCGCGGGCGGGAGCGGATCGGGTCAAGTGTGTGAAATGATCGAGCGGCAGGTGGCGCACATGAGTCGGCTCCTCGATGACCTGCTCGACGTGACGCGCATCACGCGCGGCGAGATCCGGCTGCAGCCCGAGACCATCGATGTTCGAACCATCGTGCAGCGCGCGGTGGAGGCGAGCAGGCCGCTCCTCGAGTCGCATCGCCACGAGCTGCAGGTGCGGCTGCCGCAGGACGAGCTGGCCGTCCATGGAGATGCGGTCCGGCTCGTGCAGATGATGACGAACCTCCTCAACAATGCGGCCCACTACACACCGGAGGGTGGACGCATCGAGGTCTCCGTCGAGGGCCTATCGGATCACATCACGATCCGGGTCAAGGACAATGGCGTCGGGCTCGCTCCGGACTTGCAGGATTGCATCTTCGACTTGTTCGTGCGCGGTCCCATGCCCGAGCACGGCAGCCGGGAAGGGCTTGGCATCGGGCTGTCGCTGGTGCGCATGATCGCCGAGCATCATCACGGCACGGTAGAAGCGCACAGTGCCGGCCCCGGAACGGGCAGCGAGTTCGTCGTCCGGTTGCGTCGCAGCGCAAGCGCTGCTTGCCCTGACGTCGATGCAGTCGCGAACCCCGCGACAGGCACCGTCAAGCGCATCGTGCTGGTCGACGACAACGCCGATGCTGCCCAGGCGCTCGCCATGCTGCTGCGGCTGAGCGGTCACGACGTGTCGATCGCCGGCGATGCACGGTCCGGCATCGATTGCATCGCGGCCGTCAAGCCCCACGTCGCGTTCGTGGATATCGGCCTTCCCGACATGACCGGCTATCAGGTGGCGCAGCACCTTCGCTGCGCCGGTAACGGCGCGACGCTGATCGCAATGACCGGTTATGGAACCGTGGAAGACCGCGCCAAGTCAGCGGCGGCGGGCTTCGACCACCATTTGGTCAAACCCGTCGGGATTGCCGAGATCGAGCGACTGATCGCGAACCCTTGAAGGCTTGCTGCTGCAATTGCGTCAGGTGCGATCTCGGTTACGGGGTCGGCGACGTCCCTGGTGCGAGACGCGGGTGCCGACGTGCACGGAACTGAGCCGGCGGGCGATTCTCCAAGCAGTGCAAGGCTCGCGGACGACTTGCCGCAGATACGGCACGACTCCCGTCCACTCGCATGCCAGCGAACCGGCCGATCACTGCAACTGAAACCACCTTCGTCGCCGAATACCCGGCGCGCTCGGTTGCGTGGACGCTCTACCTGCTGCTGTTTCCCGTTGCGGTCGTAGCGTTTCTCGCCGCACTGGCAACCGACGGCGCGTACGCAGCCACGGCGTACCTGATGTGGCTGCACTTCTCGGAGTGGCTCATCGCCGCCGGGCTCGCGTTCGGTGTGCTCGCCGCACTGGCGCTGCTGGTTGCATTCGTCACGACACCCGTCGCGCGCGAAGCACGCTACGGCCCCGCACATCTCGTGCTTTTCTATGTCGCGCTCGTCGTCGAGCTCGTCAACGCCTTCGTGCATACGGCGGACGGGTGGACGGCGGTCGTGCCGACCGGCCTTGTGCTGTCCGTGCTGGCGGCGATCCTGGCGCTCGCAGCGGTCGCAACGCTGTTCTTCGTGCCCGTGGAATGGGTAGGGGCGCGGAGATGACGTTTCGCCTTGCGGCGCTTGGCGCGTGCATGGTGCTGGCTGCGTGCGGGAGCGGCCAGGACGTCGACCCGGCCGCTCAATATGGCCCGACGCCGAGCCTGCCGGAACCGTCACGCGCGCTGCTGCCGCGCATGCACGTGCCCAAGGTGATCGGCTGGGCGTCGGGCGAAACGCCAACCGTGCCGCAAGGATTCCGCATCGACGCGATGGCGACCGGGCTGTCGAACCCGCGCAACGTGTACCCGTTACCCAACGGCGACGTGTTGGTCATCGAATCGAAAAAGGACGCGAAGGAGCCGGTGGAGCGGCCCAAGCGTCCGGTCATGGCGTGGATCGAAGCGAAGGCGCACGGCGGAAACGGCGGCGGCCCGAGCAACCGGATCCTCCTGCTTCGGGACGCCAACGGCGACGGCAAGCCCGACTCGCAGACGGTCCTCATCGACCGTCTCAACTCCCCGTTCGGCGTGGTCCTCGTCGGCGATGCGCTCTACGTGGCCGACACCGATGCCGTGCTGCGCTTCCCGTTCACGCCCGGACAAACCAGCGTTGCGGGCCCCGGCATGAAAGTGATCGATCTTCCCGCCGGTCCGATCAATCATCACTGGACGAAGAGTCTCACGGCGAGCGCCGACGGCACCAAGCTTTACGTCGGCGTCGGGTCGAACAGCAACGCGATGGAACGCGGCATCGAGGCGGAGACCGATCGAGCAGCTATCTGGGAAGTCGACATTGCCACCGGAGCGTTTCGCGTATTCGCGCGCGGCCTGCGCAATCCGAATGGCCTCACGTTCTATCCCGGCTCCGACACCTTGTGGGCCGTGGTGAACGAGCGCGACGAGCTTGGCCCCAATCTCGTGCCGGATTACATGACCTCGGTGAAGCGCGGCGCCTTCTACGGCTGGCCCTACAGTTACTGGGGCCAGCACGTCGACTCGCGTGTGCGCCCGCAACGCCCCGAGCTGGTCCAATCGGCCATCACACCAGACTACGGCTTGAGCTCGCACGTTGCGCCGCTCGGTCTCGCGTTCTACGCGGGCAGCTCCTTTCCGGCGCAGTTTCGCGGGGGCGCTTTCGTCGGCGAGCACGGCAGCTGGAATCGACCGGAGCTCAACGGCTACAAGGTGGCCTTCATCCGGTTCGAGAATGGTCATCCCGTGGGGCAACCGATGGATTTCGTCACCGGCTTCGTCAAGGATGGTCAGGCACGCGGGCGGCCGGTAGGCGTGGCGGTGGATCGAGCGGGCGCGCTACTGATCGCCGACGACGTGGGAAATACCGTCTGGCGCGTCACGGCCGCAACGCCGTGACGGCAGGGCGGCGCGCCGCGACCGTCGCCCATTACGCTGCGTCCGCAATCAACATGTTTTCTTATCAACCGATTCGGGCGGCGGGAGTCGAACGAAAAGGCACGCGAGGAGGGCGACATGTTCTCGCCGAAAGTGCTCGTGGTCGACGACCACCCCGACGGCGCTGAAGCGCTGGGCAATCTGTTGCAGGCGCTTGGATGCGACGTCAAGGTGGCTTTCAGCGGGGAAGACGCACTGGCGATGGCACCGGAATTCCGGCCCCGCCTGGTGATCCTCGATATCGAAATGGGGGGGCTGAATGGCCTCGAGATTGCGCGCCGCATGCGCAAGCAGGACTGGGCGCAGGCGTCGGTGTTCGCCTCGCATTCAGGCTCGGTGCATCCGAAGATCGCGGATATTTCCCGCAAGGCCGGATTTCATTACCACGTGGCGAAGCCGGCACAGCTCGACACCTTTCGCCACCTGCTGGATGCCTTGGAGGACCCGCCGGAGTCGAGCGCCTAGCGCAACGCCGGTCAGCTTTCCGACATGCGACTCGCGCAACCGGCCCGTCACGTCATCCCTGGCCGCCCGACAAGCTGACGATGGCGATGCCGACGGTGATCATGAGCGTGGCGAGCCAGCGATTGCGTCCCACCTTTTCCTTGAGCACGAAACGGGCGCTCAGTGCGATGAAAAGGTAATGGATGCTCGACAGGCTGAACGCGAAGTTCAGATCCGACATCCCGAGCACGGTGATCCACATGCCGAGGATCGCTAGGCCGGCCCACATGCCGATCCATACGCGGAAGAAGAAGAGCAGGCGCCACGAGAGCATCAGCATCTCGCGAAACGTGTTCGCCGGCATGTTGAGCTTCTCGACCGCGGTCTTGAAGCACAGCTGCGCGCCCGTCTCGGCGAGCGAGATCAAGGTGACGAGGATCAGCACGGTCACGTAGTTCGCGAGAGTCATGGCGCGCTGCCTCGCGTCCCTCTGCACGCGGCGGCGATCATGTGATCCCTTTGGCTTCGGCGGCTTGCAAGGCCGGTTGCTTCTCCGTCACCGAGAGCCACGCGATGCCGCCGGTGATGACGAGAATGCCGAACCATCGCAGCACGCCGATGTGCTCGCCCAGGAAGACGATCGACAGGATCGGGATCAGCACGAAGCTCATGCTGCCGAGCGGGAACGCGACGCTGAGGTCGAGCGCGGCGAGGACGGCGGGCCAGATGATGAACGACGACGCCATGCCGGCGATGCCGAGCCAGAAGTACTTCGTCTGGACCGCGACCCACGCGAGATGCAGCACGCTGCCGACGCCCAGCGTGTCGAGCGACACGGGCGGCAGCTCGGCGGCGACCTTCTTGAACGACACCATGATGATGAACTGGATGACGTCCGCCGCGACGACAAGCATCACGACCCTGAGCGTCAATCCCTTCTTCCTCATCGCAGCGCTTCAGGCCAGCCGGTTGGCGAACCAGTTGACGACCGGGTTGGCGATTCGCGTCATCGTGCGCAGCGGGACGAGCTGTGCGCCGAGCTGCAGCTTCACCCGGTCGCCGCCCTGGCTCAGCATGTACGTCTTCAACCCGTGCTCGATGCACCATTCCACGTTGTTCACGAAGCTGACGAAGTAGAGGTTCAGCTCACGCGACACGGTGTAGTCCATGCCGATGAACTTGTCGATGATGCGATCGGCGAAGTGCAGGCAAAAGTTCACGCCGACGAGCTGCCGCCCGCCCGACTCGTCCTTGAGCCAGTACAGGAAGTACACGGTATTCGCCGGCATCTCGCGCGCGAAATTGAGGAAGAAGGCCTTCGTCAGGCGCTCCCATTGCAGCGGCCCGCGGTCGCGCACGGCGAGGTACAGGCGATGCGCGTCGTCGATGCAGTGCGAAATATCCTTCACCACCTCGATCTGGAGCCGACCGCCGCGGTTCTTCTTGAGCTTGCGCCTGAGGTCCTTGCGCCTGGCGGCGCTCAACATCGCAAGATACTGCTCCGTGGAGGTGAACACGATGTCGAGCTTGGCGGTCGGCACGCTGTCGCCTGTGAACCAGCCGCGCGACTTCAGCGGCGCCAGCACGCCGAGGTCGGCGTCCATGAAATCCTTGAACACGATCATCCACGCGCGATGACGCCGCGCGAGAGCCCGCAGCGCCGCGTCGAATGCGGCGAAGAGCGTCGGATCGCCCCGAAAGCGGTCGTCGACGGCAACGAGGCCTTTCTCGGAAGTCGGCGCGCCGCAGAAGAGCGTCCTGAACACCAGAAGCCTCGGCCACCAGCGCTGCAGCTTCTGCAGGCGCGCGCGTCCGCGCTCGTCGAGCGCGAGGCCAAGGTTGAAGTCTGCTGCGAAGAGCGGCGCGACCAGCGCCGGCTGCTCGCCGGCGTAGAGCGCGGCGTAGAAGAACTCGAATCCTTCGATGCCTGCCTGCTCCTGGCAGCGGTAGAAACCCCAGCCTTCGGCAGCCGGCGGCCATACCGCGTCCCAGTGCTCACGCGGCAGCTCGGTGATCGAGGCGTACGTGCGGAGCTGATAGGAGCCCACGGGCGGCAAGTGTAAGGGCGCGTGACGCGGGGGCCGAACGTGCCGACGGACGGTGACGTCATGGCCTGTCGCGCGGAGCGCGGAGGTCGGCCGGATCTGCCTCGGCGGCCCGCGACGCCAGGCGCGAGGGCGTGTCGGCCGCGTGGGTCATGACCTTTCCTGCAGCCCGCCGTGACCGCGCACCTCAGCCGTCGAGGCGCTTTCGAAAGACGCGCAGCGCATGCAGGAGCTCGGTCATGAGCCGCTCCTGGAACCGGTAGCCCATTTCCTGGCCCATCGGGACGAGCATCGACACCGATTGCCCGCGGCAGCGCTCGACGAGGTGCTCGAGCGCGTCGATGGCGGTGTCGAGACGCGCACGCGCGGCCGGCGTGCGCTGATCGGCGCCGGCTGCCATGGCCTCGATGTCGCGCGCCGTCGTGCCCGGCGCGAAGAGGCGCATGACGTCGTTCTCGATGCGCACGCGGTTGGCGTCCAGACGCCAGAGGCGGAGCCGGTGCCAGGCAGCCTGCGCGCCGAACAGCAGCGAGAACGCGAAGACGAGCTGCAGCCATCGCGCCGTAGGCATGATGTCGATGAACCACGGCAGGTATTCGCCGACGCGATCGGGCCCGTCGTTGTCGAAATAGCTGCGCGCCGCGGAGGCGTATTCCAGCCCGGTGAGGTTCGCGCGCTCGCGATTGATTCGAACGAAATCCGGGAACACGCGCATCAGCGCGGTGATCAGCGCTTGCGTCGCGGACTCGCGCGCGCACCCGTTACCGATGATCAGCGTGTCGACCTGCAGGACATGCTTGTCGACCGGCGGCAGGTTGCGGATCGGATCGTAGTACCCCGCACGGATCACGCCGGCGCGCGCCGAGGGCAACCGGTGCGCCAGCGTCTCGGCTTCGACGATGTCCACGATCTGCAGCTTGCGGTCGCGAACGGCCGCCGTCACGAGCCCTGCATCCGGGTCGATCACCATGGCTGCGAGGTCGAGCTCGCCGTGCTCCACCAGCGCCAGCTGCTCGGGCAGCGAATGCGTGCTGACCCGGATGTCGAGCTCGGCGATCTGCAGGATGAGCCGGCGCGCGAAGTGCTCGCTGCCGCTTCCCGCGGGCCCGATGCCCACGCGCTTGTCCCGCAGGTCCGCGACGGTCCTGATGGCATCCCCGTCCCGCCCGAGCACCAGGAAGGCCTCCGGCAGCGGCAGCCGACCGATGAGCTGGAAAGGATGGGACTGCGGCCAGGGAATGCCATCCTGGACCAGCGCGAACTGGACGTCGCAGCTCGCGCGGGCGGCGGCGAGGCGCGCAATGTTCTCGACCGAGCCTGCGCTCGGAACATTGTCGATGTGCCCCTTCTGGTGGGAGGCCTCCGTCGCGACCTTCGCGACCGTCGCGTAGTAGTTTCCTTCCTCGCTGCCCGAGAGCACGGAAGCGTGCAGATAGGAGAGGTCCGGATTGCGCGCGCGCGTCGCGACCACCACGAACAGGAGGATCAGCGCAACGAACAGCAACGCGCTCTTCAGCGTCCGCGAATATTGCCAGGCGCGTTCGAGCATGCGCGCTCAACGCAGCGTGAAGTCCACGCGCGTTGGTTTGCCCTGGTCCTTGACGCCCCCGTCGAGCTTCGACGCGGTCACGAACATGCGCTCGGACGGCACGTGCGCGCCGCCGGTGAGCTGATCGCGCACGGCGATTGCCCGCTGATCGGCCAGCCGGCGAAGATCGTCGTCGCTGACCGTGACACTCGCCTGCAGCGCGGTCTCCATGTCCGTGCGGGTCGGTTCGCGCGTCGCGCCGGACGAATCGCGAGGCTTCGGCAGGTTCGCGGCGCGAAACACGCTCGCGAGCAGCGCGTCATATTCCTCGGGCACGATCGTGACCGCATCCACCGATGCGGGCGGCGCACGCGACCTCGCGAGCTGGTCGAACTTCACGGCGCGCACCTTACGGTCGACGGCGGCGCGCTTGAGCGCTTCTCGATCGGCCCCAGGATCGACGCGTCCTGCGATGTCGAGCTTGAGCGCCGGCCGGTCGCCGAGGGCCTTGGCGAGCGAGTCGATCTTGTCGTTCGCCGAGGCATCGAGCGCTGCCGAGCCGGGCGCGAACTCGACGTAGGCGAGCGCCTCCCCGTGTCCAGCCAGCTTGCCGAGCAGCGCGAATGGCGCGGATACCATCTTCACGATGAGATTGCCGAGCGCGCGCCACACGAGGCCACCCACCGAGAACTGCGGATCGTCCAGCGAGCCTCCGATCGGCAGCTCGAAATTGATCACGCCATTGCGATCCTTCAGGAGAGAAACCGCGAGCTGGACAGGCAGCTTGGTGGCCTCGGCGCTCTCGACTCTCGGCCCGAAGGTGAGCTGGTCGAGGATGACTGCGTTGTCCGCCGCAAGCTTGCGATCCTCGACGCGATAGTGCACCTTCATCGAGAGCTTGCCCTTCTCGATGCCGTACCCGACGTACTTGGCGGAGTAGGGCGTCAGCGGCGGCAGCTCGACCTCGCGGGCCTCCGCGGCGAGATCCAGGTACAGGCTCCGCGCAAGAGGATTGATCCGGCCCTTGATCTCGACCGGCGCGCTGCCCTGGACGTTGCCGTGCAGCTCCAGATCGGCGGGATGGTCGAACGCGAGCGTCGACAGCGTACCGCTCACGCCGGTCACGTTGGCGGAGTAATTCGGTCGAATGAAGTGATCGGTGAAGTCCAGGTTGCTCGCGGTGAGCGACGCCTTGCCGAGCCGCAGCCGGCTCTTTACCTCCTCGGCGGGCGCCGCGGCATGCGCATCCTGGGTCGCGCCCGATGTCGTCTCGCCGCTCGGCCGATCGCGCGCGAGGGTCTGCAGGTTGAGCTCACCCTGCTCGCTCAGGATCAGCCGCGCGTAGAGCTGATCGGCCGCGATTTCCTCGATGCTCACGGCCAGCGGTGCCGTGGCCGCCTCGATCCTGCCGAGCGCAAGCGAGCGCCATTTGAGCAGGTCACTGTGCGATTCCTCGTCCAGCGTCGCGACGTCGGCGAGCGTTGCGTCGCCCTTGAAGCGCAGCATGGGCGTCGCGTCGCGCGCATATTCGACGGTTCCGCGAAGCGACGCGCGGCCGCCGGTGAGCACGATGCGCGCTTGCTGCGTCAGGTAGCCCTGGAAGGGAACCAGGTCGACGTCCTTCGCGGTGACGTTGAGCGCGGCAGTTCCGCGCGAGGCCGACAGCGGACCCGCGATCGACAGGCTGCCGCGGCGATTGACGGTGCCGCGCACGTTGATGCGGCTCCTGGAGCTGCCCGATGTGGACAGGTCATCGCCGATGGCGACGATGTTGCTCAACGTGACCTTCGCGGGCGGCTGCACCGCTTCATCGACGTAGGTTGCGGACAGTCCATCGAGCGTGGTCTTGCGGATTCCTATCTGCCATGCGTTGCCGGCGGCCGCCGGCTTCGCGCCTGCGGCGGATGCCTTGAGCAGCCGATCGAAGTTCAGGCCGCCGTCCTTGTCCCGACGAACCTGGACGCTGGCGCCATGTGCTTCGACCGTGTCGAAGCCGATCGTCTGCTTGGCCACGTCGACCGCGCCGCCTCCAACGGAGAGCGTGGAGACATGCCACAGCGGTTCTTTCTCATCGGGGAGCCGCAGCGTCAGATCGCGCGCCGTCGCCCGAAGACCGGTGAGCGCGATGGCCTGCGACGCGTCAGCGAACCGGAGATCGGTTGCAAGGTCGAGCGTGCCGTCGTCGACGACCAGATTGAGCGCGCTGCCGTAGTACGGGAAGACGTGCCCGAGCTTCAGTGCCGTGACTTCCAGATGACCGTCGAGTGCCAAGGGTCGCAGCGCGAGCGTTCCCTTGTGGCTGAAGCGCTCGCCGGCATCCGTCGTGAACGACAGCGCGAAGGTCGCGGCACGTCCCGCCTCGCTCCCCAGATCGTTCATCTCGAGGCTGATGTCGCCCAGTGCAGTCGCGAATGCAGGCGCGACGGCCTGATCGGCGTAGCGGACCTTCGCATCCTTCAAAGCGATCTGCGCGACGTGGAACCGAAACGGCTTGCCTTCGTGCGCAGGCGGCGTCGACGGTGACGCAGGCGAGGACGCGATCGCGGCGAGGTTCAGATTGCCGGCGGCGTCGCGACGCACCTCGAGCTCGGCGCCTTCGACCCTCACCGAGCGCACCTGCGCGATGGCGTCGATGACATCGAGCCGGTCCAGCACGACGCTCGCGGAATGGACCGCACCGAGCGGTATCCCCGCGCGCTCCTGCACGACGACATCGTCGACACGAGCATTCCCGGAAAGCGTCAGCTGCGGCGGGTCCCGGCCGCGGGCCACGTAGCTCAAGTCGACCTTCGCATCGAGCGTGCCCGCCGTGACGCGGACGGGCAGGCCGCCCGGAACATAGTCGAGGTACCGCGGCAGCGGAAGACCCGAGGTTTCCCAATGGAGCACCGTCTCGTGCGTGTCCTTGAACGGCCGCGTCTCGCCCGTCACTGCGATGGGGCGACCATTCACGAGCGCCGAGAGCCTCGGTTCGACCCGGATCTCCGCGTCCACGGGCAAGCTCGAAATGAACGGGATGCCGATGTCGATCTTCGTGACCTCATGCTTCTGGCGCTCCGGCCGATCGTCGAAGTCGACGCGACCGTCGACGACGCTGATGTTGCTCACCGCGAAGCGCGGTGGAGGTCCCGGCGGCGCGGCTCGAGCCTGATCCACGAGATCGGACACGTTGTAGCGCGTGGCGCTTTCGCGAACGAGATGCACCGACGGCCGCGTCAGGCGAATCTCGCTGATCACGGGCGCCCGGCGGAAGAGCGACATCGCCTGCAGGTTGGCGTACAACTCGTCGAGGGCCAGCAGATCGGGACCTTCCCCTCGCGGTCCGACCCGCACGTCGTTCAGCGTGGCCGAGAGCATGAGCGGATTGATCCGCAGGCGTCCGACGGTCACGGGGCGCGCGAGCGCCGCGGACAGCTTCTTCTCGACGATGGGCTTCAGGAGCGGCGGCGCGGCCAGGAACCCGAGCGCGACCAGGACCGCCGTTGCAGCCACGCACGCCGCCACGACGCGAACCGTGCGTGACCGCAACGACCGCTTCGCGGTGGGTGCTCCAGTGTCGTCAGGCATGATGCGACACCATTCCTCCCCTTGGCACGCTGCCTATCGCGGGGCGCCGCTCGCCTCACGAGCCCGGCGCGAACGCTGGCCCTCGCGCGGACAGGACGCCGCTGCGGCTGGCTCGCTGAACGTGCCTTCCGGCCATCATATTCTCGATCGACCTCGAATGCGCAAGGGCAGGTCGCGGCGCGGGCCGATAGTACGTCTTCGTGCGACCGCGCGCGGTGAACGGCATCGAAGCAATTCAGAAGCGGGCCCGCGCTTCGCGTGTCGGCGGACGAATGGGGCTCGCTGCGCGGATCGAAGGGACCGCCGTCATGGCGACGTCGTGTCCGACCGCTGCGACGCGCGGCCTGCGCTCGGGACAACACACGCCTTCGCCGGGGTCATCGCGCCATAGGGGCGCGTGAGCGAAGCGGGCGCCGTCGATGCTGGACGAGGGTGAAGCGAGCGCGAGCGTCGGTTGCACGCTTATGCAGCGATTCGCGCAAATGTGCGCCGGCCCGTGACGCGAGGGCCGGCGCAACGCCGTGCGTCTAATGCCGCAGGCTGTCCGGAACCTTGCCGCCGTTTTCGGCGATCTTCTGCATGACCGCCTTGTGCAGGGCGATGTTCTCCTCCGCGCT
>Ga0070661_100001149_pt1 | contig 18629 bp, 19 predicted proteins | sample KBSC43metaG_FD_64663 | JGI IMG/M metagenome (GOLD analysis project Ga0070661, IMG submission 64663) | Corn rhizosphere microbial communities from Kellogg Biological Station, Michigan, USA - KBS C4-3 metaG | ecosystem: Host-associated > Plants > Roots > Rhizosphere > Soil ... | reverse complement strand
ACCTGTTCCACCGTGACGTGGTCGTGGTCGGGGTGCCAGCAATCGTAATCGGTCACCATGGCGACGAGCGCGTAGGGCAGTTCGGCTTCGCGCGCGAGTTTGGCTTCGGGCATGGCCGTCATGCCGATCACCGCGCATCCCCAAGAGCGATAGAGATTGGATTCGGCGAGCGTCGAGAATTGCGGGCCTTCCATCGCCAGATAGGTGCCGCCCTTCACATATTGGATGCCGGTTTGTTTTGCGGCGCTATCGAGTGCGTCCGTCAGTTTCGCGCAGACGGGATGGGCCATCGAGACGTGGGCGACGAAGCCGGGGCCGAAGAAACTTTTCTCGCGCGCGAAGGTGCGGTCGATGAACTGGTCGACGATCACGAAGCTGCCGGGCGGCAGATGCTCCTGCAGCGAGCCGCAGGCCGAGACCGAGATCACATCCGTCACGCCGCTGCGTTTCAGCGCGTCGATGTTGGCGCGGTAGTTGATGGAGGTGGGCGACTGGATGTGGCCGCGGCCGTGGCGCGGCAGGAAGACGAGGTCCACGCCCTTGAAGGTTCCGAATAGCAACTCGTCGCTGGCCTCTCCCCAAGGGCTTTCCACACGCTTCCAGCGCGGGTTTTCGAGGCCCGGAATGTCGTAGACGCCGCTGCCGCCGATGATGCCGAGAACCGTTCGTGTCATAGCAAATCCACTGTGGAAACCCGCTGTTTGGCGGGGGTTTTAGCATGCGAGGCCGGTCAGGCAAGCAAACGGCTTGACCTGCCGCCCGACCGGTGGTGGGTTGCGGCCATGTCGAAACATCTCGCAGGACTGATGGGGCTTCTGGTGGGGCTGGTGGTGCTGATCATCACCGGGTTCATCATGAACGCGATGCTGGAAAGCATTCCGCATTCCAAGCCCAAGCCGCAGCCGACGGAAGTGAGCGTTGGTGTGATTGCGGAATCGGCGCAGACCAAGGGCCCTTGAATAAACAATCGCCATGGCCGGGCTTTGACTGCGGCCGCCTAGCCGCGGCGTGTCCACGCTGCGAATAATGTCTTGCTCAAACAGCTTCTTTGCGCGCGCAGACGCGCGCTTGCTGGGTGGCCGGGTCAAGCCCGGCCATGGTGACAGCTTAACGTTTAATGCTGGTCCGCCCAGAGCTTGCGGTAGGACAGGAAGAGCACGCCCGCAAACGCGATGAGGAACAGCATCACGCCGAAGCCCATGCGCTTGCGTTCTTCCATCTTCGGCTCGCCTGCCCAGGCCAGGAACGTCACCACGTCGTGGGCTTCCTGCTCCACCGTCGCCTTGGTGCCGTCGGAATAGGTCACGCTGTTGGCGTTGAGCGGAGGCGGCATGGAGATGTTCCAGCCCTCGAAATACGGATTGTAGTACTTGCCGTCGATCACCTTGAAACCGGCCGGCGGCTTTTCGCCGAAGCCGGTGAGGATCGAATAGACGTAATGGGCGCCACCGTTGCGCGCCTTTTCGATGATCGACAGATCGGGCGGCAGCGCGCCGTTGTTGGCTGTGCGCGCGGCTTCGTCGTTGGGGAACGGTGCCGGGAAATGATCGGCGAGGATGCCTGGGCGCGTCAGCGGCGTGCCGTTTGCGTCCGTCGTTTCGCCCTTGTCGTTCGGGCCTGCCGGAACCTTGTAGCCGGCGGCGATGGCTTTGGCCTGTGCCTCGGTGAAGCCGGGGCCGCCTTCGTCGGCGAGCGCGTGGAACGCGACGCGGTTCAGGCTGTGACAGGCCGAGCAGACTTCCTTGTAGACCTGGAAGCCGCGCTGCAACGCGCCGCGATCATAGGTACCGAACGGACCTTCGAAGGAGAACGAAACGTCCTTGGGCGGCAAGGCATGGCCGAGGCCTGCTTCGGCAGCCAGGGCGCCGGTGGCGAGCGTTGCTGCAAGGGCGAGACCGAGCGGGAGAGAAATGCGCATGTGTCTCACTCCGCAGCCGCAAGCACGGGCTTGGCGATGCTGTCCGGTAAAGGTTTGGGTGTTTCGAGAAGGCCTATCAACGGCATCAGCAGCAAGAAATAGGCATAGTAATAAGCTGTGCCGAGACGCGCGGGCCACACGAGCGAAATCTCGATGCCGCCGAGATTCCACGTTGCATCCGGGCGATTGGCGCCGAGATAGCCCAGCAGGATGCAATCGAGCACCAGTATCCAGAAGAACGGCTTCATCATCGGGCGGAAGCGCATCGAGCGCACCTTCGACGTGTCGAGCCACGGAGCGAAGGCCAGAACCGCAAGCGCGCCGAACAGCACAATCACGCCGACAAGCTTCTGCGGGATGGAGCGCAGCATCGCGTAGAACGGCAAGAGATACCATTCGGGCACGATTTCCGGCGGCGTCACCAGCGGATTGGCGGGCTGATAGTTCTCCACGTCGCCCACGAAGTTCGGCGCGTAGAACACGAGGCCTGCGAAGACGATGAAGAACAGCACCAGATAGAAGCCGTCCTTCACCGTGTAATAGGGGTGGAAGGGCACGGTGTCCTGCGGGCCCTTCACGTCGATGCCGAGCGGGTTGTTGTTGCCCGGAACGTGCAGCGCCCAGATGTGCAGGCCCACGACCGCGAAGATCACGAACGGCAGCAGGTAGTGCAGCGAGAAGAAGCGGTTGAGCGTGGGATCGCCGACCGCGAAGCCGCCCCACAGCCAGGTCGAGATCGCCGTGCCCAGATGCGGGATGATCTGGTCGATCGACGAGAACAGGTTGGTGATGACGGTGGCGGCCCAGAACGACATCTGGCCCCACGGCAGCACGTAACCGAGGAAGGCGGTCGCGATCATCAGCACGTAGATGATGACGCCCAGAATCCAGAGCACCTCGCGCGGGGCTTTGTACGAGCCGTAATAGAGGCCGCGGAAGATGTGGACATAGACCGCCAGGAAGAACATCGAGGCGCCGTTGGCGTGCGCATAACGCAGCAGCCAGCCGTAGTTCACGTCGCGCATGATGTTTTCGACGGAGTCGAAGGCCATCTTGTCGTTAGCGACGTAGTGCATCGCCAGCACGATGCCAGTCAGGATCTGGAAGACCAGCATGATCGCCAGGATCCCGCCGAACGTGTACCAGATGTTGAGGTTCTTCGGCGTGGGATAGGTCAGCATCGTATCATGCGCGAAACGCATGATCGGCAGACGGCTATCCATCCAGCGCGCAAAACCGGATTTCGGAACGTAAGTCGATTCCCCTGCGGACATTCGGTGCTCCGTTACCCGATCTTGATGCGGGTGTCGTTCATGAAATTGTACGGCGGAATGAAGAGGTTTTCCGGCGCCGGTCCTTTGCGGATGCGCCCCGCCGTGTCGTATTGCGAGCCGTGGCACGGACAGAGATAGCCGCCGAACTCACCCTGGTTGAACAGCGGTATGCAGCCCAGATGCGTGCAGATGCCGATCAGCACCAGCCAGTCGGGCTTGATGACGCGGTTGGCATCGGTTGCGGGCGCGCTGTCCGGCAGGTTTGCGTTGCGCGCCACGCCATCGGGAAGATCGGCCACATTCACGGCCTTTGCTTCCTCGATCTCCTTCTTGGTGCGCTTGCGCACGAAGACGGGCTTGGAACGCCACATGATGGTGATCTGCTGGCCTTCCTGAACGGGGGTCAGATCGACCTCTGTGGAAGACATGGCGAGAACCGCCGCCGAAGGATTCATCTGATCGATGAACGGCCAGGCCGCCAGGCCCACACCCACCGCACCCATCGCGCCCGAAGCGATATAGAGAAAATCGCGGCGCGTGGTGCCGTCCGAAGTCGCTGATGCCACGGATCAACCTCTGAAACTGAACTTCCGGGGCGCGGGTAAAACCCTGCGCACGCCAACCCCCGGAATCCCGGCGCGCGCGGGCTAAAATAGAGAGTCGACCCTAGGGGGTCTCGCGGCACGATGACGCAGAAATCCGGGCGATTTCACGGGGTTGGCAGAAAACGGGGCTAACATTCCAGTGCGCGCAAATGACCCGCAGCGGCGTAGTCGAGAAGGGCATTGTCGCGAGTGACGACGGTATAACCGTACTCTCGCGCGGTGGCGGCGATGATGCGGTCGGCGGGGTCGCGGTGAAGATCGCCGGGTAGAAGCCAAGACTGCAATAATACCTCCGCTGTCAGGTCGCAAAGCGCGATACCGGGGCGGGTGCGCAACATTTCGAACCAGCGCTCTGGGGTAAGCGCAGCACGGAAACGGCCCTCGTCCGTCTTCATCCCGACCTCCCATGCGGTAATAGGACTGATGTAGAGCGGCACGCCATTTTGCGCCGACCGTCTCATCGCTTCGACCGCGGGGCGCGCCATAGATTCCGCCGCCACAAGATACATCGCGGCACAGGTATCGAGCAGAAGCGGAGAACTCATTTTTTGTCTTTCCGGCCTTGCTCGATCTGATCCCAATCCTCCTCTATTAGACGTTCAATTTCTTTCCATTCCTCATCGGTGAACATTGGACTGGTGAGGTCGTAGCCGGGTTCAATGGTGAAAGTGCCCTTCATCGAGCCGAAAGCGGGGTGATGGCCGAGCTTTTTTTCGACCGAATCTGCAGGCGTGAATTCTTGTGCCACATCGGACATGCCGCTCATTCCTTTTGCTTCGCGTGCGATCCGACGGAACACCAGTTTGCGCGCCTGAATGTCGACGCGCGAGGTTTCGTATCCGGCATCGAGCCAGACTTTGGTCATCACGCTGTTGGTTGCGTTGTTGCTCCACCACGGGCGATGGCGATAGGCCGAGGGCGGAAGCCCGGTGCCGACCACGCGCTCGATCTCCGCGAAGGTCATGGGCACTTCGGACGCATGCTGGGTTTTGAGATATTGGCCCAGAAGATCATATTTGCTCATCGTACATATCCAACATGTACTTCTATAAGTAGAAATATGTACTAACTATTCCGGCCTGTCAACCATGCGTCTCGCCCTTTTCCAACCCGATATTGCCCCGAACGCCGGTACCTTGATCGGGCTGGGGGCATGCCTTGGCGTGGCCGTCGACATCATCGAGCCCTGCGGGTTCGTTTTGAGCGATGCACGCTTCCGGCGGGCGGGGATGGATTATCTGGAAATGGCATCCGTCACGCGGCACGCCTCGTGGGAGGCGTTCCGGGGTGCGCTTAACGGACGCCTTGTTCTTTTGACCCCGAAGGGTAGCGATCCCTACACGGGTTTTGCCTTCAAACCTGAGGATACGCTGTTGCTGGGGCGCGAAAGTGCCGGAGTGCCGGACGAGGTTCATGCGAGCGCGGATGCGCGCCTGCGCATTCCGTTGAAGCCCGGTTTGCGCTCGCTCAATGTGGCGCTGGCCGGAGCGATGGTATTGGGCGAAGCGTTACGTCAGACAAAGGGTTTTCCGTGACCGCGCCACCGCCCGACGACCGCAAGGCTTTCGCCCGCGCCTGGTTCGAGGATCTGCGCGATCTGATCTGCGCGGAATTCGAAAAGATCGAAGACGAATATCAAGGGCAGTTAAGCCATCTTCCGTCGGGGCGTTTCGAACGCAAGGCGTGGACGCGCCCGTCCGAAGACGGCGCGGATGCGGGCGGCGGCGTGATGAGCATCCTGCGCGGGCGCGTGTTCGAGAAGGTCGGCGTCAACGTATCGACCGTGTATGGATCGTTTTCGCCGGAATTCGCCAAAACGATTCCGGGCGCGGAGACTGATCCGCGCTTCTGGGCGAGCGGCATTTCGCTTGTGGCGCATATGCACAACCCGCATGTGCCGGCAGTACATATGAACACGCGCCACATCGTGACGACGCAAGGATGGTTCGGCGGCGGCACCGATCTGACGCCGATGTATCCCAACGAGGAAGATGCCCGCACCTTTCATGCAGCACTCGAAACCGCCTGCTGCCAGCACGACCCCGGTTACTACAAGCGCTTCAAGGAATGGTGCGACGAGTATTTCTATCTGCCGCACCGAAACGAGGCGCGCGGGGCGGGCGGGATCTTCTATGACAGGCTTAACACGGGCGATTGGGACGCCGATTTCGCCTTTACCCGCGACGTGGGACTCGCATTTCTGCAGGTCTATCCCCAAATCGTAAGACGGCGGATACACCAGGGCTGGACGGCCGCCGACCGGGACGCACAGCTGGTGCGCCGTGGCCGCTATGTGGAGTTCAACCTGCTGTACGACCGCGGGACCCAGTTTGGGCTGAAAACGGGGGGCAATGTGGAAGCCATACTGATGTCGCTGCCGCCCGAAGCGCGGTGGCCGTAAATGGTTCTCGACCCGGCGTATTTCGCCCTTCTGCAAGTCATCCTGATCGACATCGTATTGGCCGGCGACAACGCCGTGGTGATCGGCATGGCGGCGGCGCATGTGCCGAAGGATCACCGCGCACGGGTCATCTTCTGGGGGCTGGTCGCGGCCGTGGTGCTGCGCATCGCGCTGGCATCGATCACCACCGTCCTGCTCAACGTCATCGGGTTGATGCTGGCGGGCGGCGTTCTGCTTCTGTGGGTGGCGTGGCGGCTTTATCGCGACCTGCGCGCGCACCATGGCGGGCCGGCCGAAGAGATCGACGAGGAAAAACTGGCGACGATAGGACACAAGAGCGTCCGTCAGGCGATCATCCAGATTACGCTCGCCGATCTTTCCATGTCGCTCGACAACGTGCTGGCGGTGGCGGGCGCCGCGATGCACCACGTCTGGGTTCTGGCTGTGGGGTTGGTGCTGTCGGTTGCGTTGATGGGCGCGGCGGCGAATTTCATCGCCAATATTCTCGACCGGCACCGCTGGATCGGATATGCGGGGCTTATTCTCGTGGTCTATGTTGCCTGCTCGATGATCTGGCACGGCGGCAATTCCGTGGTCGACGCGGTGACTTGAACTCCTGAGGTCCGGGGGAATGCAGCGAAGATTTTTGTTCGTCGCGCTGGCCGTGACGGCTGTCATCCTGCACGGATCGCTTTATCCGTACGACTTCCACGTTCCGCCGGACTCCGCCGGCCCGCTCATGGCGCTGGTGCGAAGCTGGGGAGCGCGGCCCGATAGTTTCGGCGAGATGCTCGCGAACATTCTGCTGTATGTACCGTTCGGCTTATTCACGGCACTGGCCATTGGCGGGCGCCAGCGGCTGCTTATCGTGACCTTGCTGGGCCTTGTGCTCTCTACGACCGTCGAACTCGCGCAATTCTACGATGCCGGCCGCATCACCAGCCTGACGGATGTCTGCCTTAATACGTTCGGCACGGCGCTTGGTGCGTTGGCGGCAATCGCCGCTCGCATTCCGTTTGGTCTGCCGGTGTTCAAAGCGCCGTTGGCGCGGCCTGTGCCGTTCATCCTTTTGATCGCAATGTTCGGTTATCGCCTGTATCCGTATGTGCCGACCGTCGATCTGCACAAATATTGGCACAGCGTGAAGCCGCTCCTGTTTCACCCAGCCATCGGTTCGCTCGACATATTCCGATATTTCGCGCTCTGGCTCACGATCTGCTTCCTGACGACGGATGCCGTGGGCCGTGCGCGGTCGTGGTTTTTTATCTTGTGTGTTGGCGCGGTCGTGTTTGCGGGCAAGATCGGGATCGTCAATCAGGCGCTGTCGCTTGCCGAAGTTATCGGCGCGGCGTTGGCGGTTCTGCTTTGGCTGGCAGTGCTGCAACGCATGTCGCGGGCGGCAGTCATCGTCGCGCTGGTCCTTTGTGCGATGATCATACTTGTGCGGCTTGAGCCCTTCGCGTTCCAGGCAATTCCCGAACGCTTCGGCTGGTTGCCGTTCCGGGGCTTTTTGAACGGATCGCTCGCCGTCAACGTGCAGTCTTTGTTCGAAAAAGCGTTTCTATACGGAAGCCTGGTGTGGATCGCCGGCAGAGCGGGGATGAATTTGCGGGCCGCAACCATCGCCGTCGCCTTGCTGGTCCTGATGACGAGCATTGTGGAAATCTTCCTGCCGGGACGCTCGGCTGAGATCACCGACACGCTCATAGCGCTTCTGATGGGCGTGATTTTCATCGCCCTGGCGGGAACCGCTTACGTCGCCGATCGCGGATCGTCGCGTTCGAGACAAAACGTCAAACGATCTTCACCAGCACAGCCGTCGCGTCGTCGCTTTTCTTGAAGCGCGGGTATTTGCGCCCTTCGGGGTCGGCATTCTCGATCTCGCGGATTTCGTTGTAGAGCGCGCGCAAGCCTTTGGACGATGCGGCTTCGAGCAAACCGTCCGCATCGTAGCGGTCATAGTCGCTGGCGAGCGCGAGGAATCCGTCCGAGACCAGCAGGACGCGAGTGTCGCGCGGAGCAGCAAAAGCGAGGCTTTGCGCATAATCGGCGCAGCGCACATCGGGGCTGAAGGCCCAGCTTCCCTCCACCGTGTTGACGCGATTGCGCGCCGCCCTGAGCGCGGGGAGATATTCGGCGCGGTTCACACCGGCCGCAGGCGCGAGATTGCGGGCGGCGGCGAGTTTGACGACACGTGCTGCTTCGGCGGCGCGCTTGTCGAGCGCATCGCCGACGATACGGGCGGGTTCGCCCGGTGCTTTCACCAACGCCGCGCAATCGCCGAACCACAAGGCTTCAATGCCGTTCTTCCGCGCGGAAACGAACATCGTCGAGGCGAAGGGGATTTCGTAGGTCTCGGCGGGCGGGCGCCGGCGCAGTTCGAGGAATTGCTTTTCGGCATCGGCTGCCGCGCGGCGCAGGATCTCACGCGGGGAAAGATTTGGGGCTTCGTGCAGGATCAAGCCTTCGGCGCCTCGGCGGGCGATCCAGGCGGCGTCGCTGTCGACCGGCAATATCTGTTCGCCCAAGCCGGTTGCGCCGTCGAACACGGCGGCGAGCGTTTCGGAATGACAGAACGCATCGTCATTGGGCTTTGCCGGGTTGCCCGGCAGGCTCAGCATGTCGAGAACGTCGAACATCAATAGGCGGTCGCCTGCACCACAGCCTTCAGGCGTTCGGCGAGCGAGAATTCGTCGTCGGTGAAATCGGAGTCGATCCACCAATCCTCGACTTCGGCGAGGATGCGGCCCACCAGCGGGCCTTCCGGCACGCCCGCGTTCATCACCTCGCGGCCCGTCAGCGGGAATTCGGGGCGATCCCACGCATCGGCGACGGCGAGCAATGCGCGCCACTGGACGGCATTTGAATCTTTTGGATCTTCGGCCCAGCGCAGGGTCGCGCGATCTTTAAAGGCTTTGGGACCGAGACGATAAAGAAGTTTGCGCACTTCCTTGATCGAGAGATAGGAGACGATCCTGTCTTTCCCTCCCAAGACGTCTTCGAGGCGCGTGCGGTCGGCGTTGGAGAGCTTGAAGCGGTCGGCAACCGCATTGGCGCTTGTCGCGTCGGGGAGAAGCGATGCGAGACGCAGAATCGGATCGGGCGTGAAGAAATTGTTGGCGTCGATCTGCGCGAGACGTTCGAGACGCGGGATCAGGAGATTGCCGGGCAGGATCTCGCCAAGGATGCCGGACGAGGCCATCAAACGCAGCACCGGCACGGGATTCTCGGCTTCGAGCAGGCGCAGCATTTCCTTTGAAATACGTTCGCCAGAGAGTTGGGCGATGCCGGCCTTTTCGGCGGCGGCGGCGTGCAAAGCATCCTTGTCGATCTCGCCCCTGCCGTACCAGGCGTGGAAGCGGAACAGGCGCAGGATGCGCAGGTAATCTTCGCGGATGCGCGTCGTCGCGTCGCCGACGAAGCGCACCCTGCCCGCTTCGAGATCGGCGATGCCGCCGAAATAATCGAAGATCTCGCCATCGGCCGAGGCATAGAGTGCGTTCATCGTGAAATCGCGCCGCGCGGCGTCTTCCTTCCAATCGGTGGTGAAAGCGACCGTGGCTCTGCGTCCGTCGGTGGCGACGTCGCGGCGCAGGGTCGTCACTTCGAAGGATTTGCCGTTCGCAATCGCCGTGACCGTGCCGTGTTCGATGCCGGTGGGGACGGCCCCCAGTTTTGCGGCCTGCAAGCGTTTGATCACTTCATCGGGGGTGAGCGGTGTGGCGATGTCGACGTCGTTCACCGATTGACGCAGCAGCGCATTGCGCACGGCGCCCCCGACGAAACGCGCGTCGCCGCCGAGCGCGTTCATCATGCTTTGCGTTTCCGGGGCGCGCATCCAGCTTTCGAATTTGGGATCGAGGCGTTTCATCTCACGGATTCTTCTCGATGTGCCCGGGGACGATCTTCCCGTCCACCACATGGGGCGGAATATACACCCCTTTGGTGCTGTCGCCTTCCGTCAAGCCGAGCACGAGGAAGCTCAGGATCACCAGCGAAAGACCGGCGATGAACAAGGGCGTCCAGGGTGTTTGCGGGCGCACCGCGTTGGGGCGCCAGCGCAGCAGAAGCAGGTAAAGCCCATAAAGCGCGAAGGGCAGAAGAAAGAGCGCCAGCCGCGTAAGCACAATGCGGATCATCGCGAAAACCGTTCGGCGAAATTGACGACCATGGCGGCGGTCGCTCCCCAGATGCGATGGCCCGCATAGTGATAGGTATAATAAGTGCGCTTGTGGCCCTGCCATTGGCCGTGGCCCTGCTCGCGGTTCTTCGCGTCCAGCAGGAAGGCGAGCGGGACTTCGAAGATGCGTTCGACTTCCGCCGCGCCGGGGCGCAGCGCGAAACCTTCGCTCAGCACGCCCACCACGGGCAGGATCGCGTAACCGCTGCCGGTTTCATAAGTGTCGAGGAAGCCCGCGACGGTGACGAAAGTCGGTTCGATACCGGTCTCTTCATGGGTTTCGCGCAAGGCGGTTTGCACGAGAGAGACATCGGTGTCGTCGGCGCGGCCGCCGGGGAAACTTACCTGGCCTGCGTGGCGTGTGAGGTGGCGGCTGCGTTCGGTGAACAGCACGCGCGGCGTGGTGCCTGATATGATGGGCATCAGCACGGCAGCGGGTTGAAGCTGACGTTCCTCTTTCGGCCGCATCGAGGGATTGAGATCGAAATCGCCGCGTTTGGGAATGAGCGGAAGCGGCGGCGCCTCCTTCAACAGGGCCGAACGCAATGAATCGATTTCGCCGAGTTCGAGCTCGGCGATCAGGTGATGGGGTGGCGTCTCGTGAACGTTCATTCGGGCTTGCCGATCGCGAAGAACCTGCCCTCGCTCCAGACGCCGAGGCGATCGCCCTTTTCTTCCGGCACGGCGATGTCGGCCATCTGGTAGAACACCGCGCGCGCGATGCGCGCTTCGAGGCCTTTGCGGACGTGAACGTAGGGCGCGGGCTCCTGCGTTTGCGGATCGGTTTCGACGCGGACGGGATTTTCGGCGCTGGCGATCACTTCGTCGCCGACATTGGTGGTGAAGCGCAGGCGTTGATCCTTCCCCTCGCCTTCCACATCCATCAGAACGGCCAGGAACGGCGCGTCGTCCACCGTGATGCGCATCTTCTCCGCCGGCGTGACGAGAACGTAACCGTCGGGGTCTTTGCGCAGGATAGTCGAGAACAGGCGCACCAGCTCGCGACGGCCGATGGGGCTGCCCTGATGATACCAGGTGCCGTCGCGCGCGATCCGCATGTCGATCTCGCCGCAATGGGCGGGGTTCCATTTCTCCACCGGCGGCAGCTTGCGGCCCGCGGCGGTTTCCCGCTGCAGGCTCGCCAATCCGAGTGGTAAATCCTGTGTCATCATTCCGCCGAACTTGCCTAAGACCTTGTTTTCCACGCCTCACGGCGTTGTGCGGGTGTCGCGGTTGCGCGTTACCATGCCAGATGCGACATAGCGAGCAGGCCCCTTATGGTAGGCTTGGGGGCCAGAACCGGCAAGAATCGCGGACCATGAGCGAAACATTGACCTCCGAACCGTTGAAAGGGCCCGCCGTTGCGGACGCCGAACGTACCGCCGCCACATTCGCGCGCGTGCGCGAAGGCATCGGGCGCACGATCTTCGGCCAGCGCGAGGTGATCGACCAATCGCTGATCACGCTTCTGTCGGGCGGACACGGCTTGCTGATCGGCGTGCCGGGATTGGCCAAGACGCGGCTGGTGGAAGCGCTGGGCGTGGTGCTGGGCCTCGACTGGAAGCGCATCCAGTTCACGCCGGATTTGATGCCGGCGGACATCATAGGCTTGGAAGTGCTGGATGACGCGAACGGCACGCGCGAATTCCGATTCATTCGCGGGCCGGTGTTCGCACAGTTGCTGATGGCGGACGAAATCAACCGCGCCTCTCCGCGCACGCAATCGGCATTGCTTCAGGCGATGCAGGAACGCCATGTGACAGTGGCGGGTGCGCGCAACGATTTGCCCAAGCCGTTTCATGTCATCGCGACGCAAAATCCGCTGGAGCAGGAAGGCACCTATCCGCTGCCCGAAGCGCAGCTCGACCGTTTCCTTTTGCAGATCGACGTCGGCTATCCGGATGAAGACGCCGAACGCAAGATGCTGCTCGCCACCACCTTCGGCGAAGAGGACGGAATCTCGACCATCTGCGGACCGAACGATCTGATCGAAGCGCAGAAGATCGTGCGCCGTTTGCCGGTGGGCGAGAAGGTTGTCGATGCGATTTTGAAGCTCGTACGGTCTGCGCGGCCGGGCGAGACGAATGCGGGGGACTTGCGCGACTTCATCGCGTGGGGCCCGGGACCGCGCGCGAGCCAGGCCTTCATGCTGGCGGTGCGCGCACGCGCGCTGCTCGACGGACGCTTTGCACCCAGCGTGGAAGACGTGATCGCGCTGGCGCATCCCGTTCTCAAACATCGCATGGCGCTGAATTTCACGGCGCGCGCGGAGGGCACCACGATCACGGGCGTCATCGACCGCTTATGCCAGAGCCTCTGACGGATCGGGTTTCGCAATCTTCCATCCTGCGCGGAAAGGCGGAGCGGGCCGCAGGCGCCTTGCCGCCCCTGCTCGTCGCCGCCGAACGGTTGGCTTCGACCGTGGCGCTTGGCGTGCATGGACGGCGCAAAGCGGGCATGGGCGAAACGTTCTGGCAATTCCGCCGCTATCGCCAGGAAGATCCGGCCAGCGCCATCGACTGGCGGCAATCGGCGAAATCGCAACACCTATTCGTGCGCGAGCGCGAATGGGAAGCGGCGGAAGCCGTCTGGTTCTGGCGCGACGGATCGGCGGGGATGCGGTTTTCATCCGACGCGCAGATAGAGACCAAGGTGGAGCGCGCCAGTTTGCTGGCGCTGGCGTTGTCGTCGCTGCTGGTGCGCGGCGGAGAACGCATCGCGCTTCTGGGCGAAGGGCGTTTGCCGTCGAGCGGGCGGGCGACGCTTAATCGGATCGGGCATTTGCTGGTGGAGCAGCTTTCGGACGATGCGCTGCCGCCGGACGCGCGAATGACGCGCAACGGGCATTTCGTGTGGCTGAGCGATTTCCTTTCGCCGCTCCCCGAAATCGAGAAAGTGTTGCGGCGTCTGGCGAGCAACGGGTTGCACGCCCATCTCGTTCACATCGTCGATCCGGCGGAAGAGGATTTTCCGTTCACTGGCCGCACGCGGTTCGAGACGGTGGACGGGGGCCTGAAGGAAATCTTTGGGCGCGCGGAAAGCGTGCGCGGAGAATATCGCGCCCGGTTCAAGGCGCATTCGGACAGCATTTCCGATCTGGCGCGGCGGTTGGGTTTTTTCTATCTCACCCATCGCACCGATCACCGGCCGGAACTTGCTCTGGTCGCGCTTTATGCGGCGCTGGGCGGGCCGCGCGCGATGCTCGGGCCGGGGTGAGACGATGAGCTGGCTCGGCAATATCAGTTTCGGTGCGCCGCTTGTTCTGGCCGCACTCGCAGCCCTGCCGGTGATCTTCTGGCTGTTGCGGGTGACGCCGCCTGTGCCGCGTCGCGTGGTGTTTCCGCCGCTGCGGTTGCTGCTGGGACTTTCCGCGACGGAAGAGACGCCCGCGCGCACGCCGCTGTGGCTGCTGCTGTTCAGGTTGCTGATTGCGGCGCTGGTGATTTTCGCGCTGGCGGAACCGATGATCGGGGAAACCAAGACGGCGCGCGCGACGGGACCGCTGGTGCTGTTCGTCGACAACGACTGGATGGCCGCCCATGACTGGAAAGCGCGCGACGACGCGATGACCGAAGCGTTGCGCGCGGCCGCGCGGGACGGGCGGCCGGTCGCTATCGTGGCAACGGCGGATGCGACGCAAAACATTTCCCTGTTGAATGCGGGACAGGCGGCGCGTTCCGCGCACAGCATGGTGCCACAAGCCTGGGCACCCAACCGGATGGCGGCCCTGTCGGCGTTGAAGAAAGTGAAGTTCGCGTCGAAGCCCGATATCGTTTGGTTGAGCGACGGGCTCGATCACAACGATCAGCAGGCGGTGGCCGCGGGACTTTCGACAATCGGCAATCTCACCGTGATGGCGGATGGGCCGGGGCAAGGCGCGATGGCGCTGCTGCCGCCGCAGAACGGAACGGATGGATTCACGGTGAAGGGCGACCGTCTTTCGTCGTTGAGCGAACGCACCGTCGAGATCGAGGCGCTGGGACAGCATTCGGAAGTGTTGTCGACGGCGCATATGGCTTTCGCGCGCGGCAAGACGGAAAGCTCCGTCAAACTTCCCCTGCCATTGGAGATGCGCAACCGGACGGCGCGTATCGTGGTGGCCAATGAAAATTCCGCGGGCTCGGTGCAGCTTCTCGATGCGAGCAATCGCAGGCGCTCGGTGGGGCTGGTGTCGGCCAGCAGTTCGGAGAACCAGCAGCCGCTTCTTTCCGACGTGTTCTATCTGCAGCGCGCGCTTTCGCCTTATGCGGACCTGACCAAAGGCTCCATCGACACGGCGCTGTCGCGCGGGGTTTCGGTGCTGATGCTGGCCGATATCGGCAAGATAACCGGTTCCGATCACGACAAGGTGGCGAAGTTCGTGGAGAGCGGCGGCGTGCTGGTGCGGTTTGCGGGCGCGCGCATGACCGATGGGGCCGACGATCTTGTTCCCGTACGCTTGCGCGGCGGCGGGCGTTATCTCGACGGCGCGCTCGCCTGGGCGGAGCCGCAGCATCTGGCGCCGTTCCCCGACGCAAGCCCGTTCAACGGAATCTCCATTCCGGGCGAAGTGACGATCTCGCGGCAGATCTTGGCTGAGCCTTCGGTGGAACTAGGGCCGCGCACCTGGGCGCGACTGGCGGACGGCACGCCGCTTGTGACGGCGGCGCAGCGCGGCAAGGGATGGATCGTTCTGTTTCATGTGACGGCGAGCCCTGCCTGGTCTTCGCTGCCGCTGTCGGGGCTTTATGTCGACATGCTGCGGCGTTTGCTGGAACTGGCGAACGGATCGCGACCTGCGGCGGTGGGCGCGAACGTTTCGCTGGCGCCTGCGCAGGTGCTGGACGGGTTCGGACGCTTGCAGAAAGCGCCCGCGGACGCGTTTCCGTTGCGCGGCAACCAAATCGGGAAAGTGAAACCATCGGCCACGCATCCGCCGGGCTATTACGGCAGCGAAGGGGCGGAAGTGGCGCTGAATGCGGTGGGCGGCGATTTCTCATTTGACCCGCTAGATCTTCCAGGACAGCACATCGAATATTATGCGGCGAGCAACGCGCTTTCGCTGGGCGCGCCGTTGCTGGCGATTGCGTTCGCGCTGCTGCTGATCGACGCTTTCGTTTCGCTTTGGTTGCGCGGGCTGTTGACGGTGCCGCGCGGAATGCTGGCGCGGGCGGCGCCGGTGTTGCTGTTTTTCGTTCTGCTTGTGCCGCAGGCGCGCGCGGACGATTCGTTCGACATGAAGGCGGCGCTCGACACGCGGCTGGCTTATGTGAAGACGGGATTGTCCGACGTCGACAATATGAGTCACGCGGGGCTTGTAGGGCTCGACGTGGCGTTGACGCAGCGCACATCCTACGAACCCCAAGACCCGATGGGTGTGGATCTGGAGAAGGACGATCTCAGCTTCTTTCCCCTGCTCTACTGGCCGATGGACCCGCGCGAGAAGGATCTGTCGCCGCACGTCATCTCCAAGCTGACCGAATATATGAAGAACGGCGGCACGATCCTGTTCGATACGCGCGACCTGACATTGGGCGCGGTGCGGGGGCCGCAATCGCCGGGCGAACAGACGTTGCGGCGGATCGCGGCAAAGCTCGACTTGCCGCCGCTTGAACCCATTCCGCCGGACCATGTGCTGACGAAAGCGTTTTATCTGCTGCAGAGTTTTCCCGGGCGTTGGGACGGCGGGAAGGTTTGGGTGGAGAAACTTCCGCCTGCCGATCCCGATGCGGGGCCCTCGCCTGCGCGGGGCGGTGACGGCGTTTCGCCTGTTATCATCGGCGGCAATGACTGGGCGGCGGCGTGGGCTGTCGATCAGCAGGGGCGGCCGCTGGTGGCGGTGGTGCCGGGCGGCGAGCACCAGCGCGAGATGGCGTATCGGTTTGGCGTGAACGTGGTGATGTATGCGTTCACGGGCAATTACAAAACCGATCAGGTGCATGTGCCCGCCCTTCTCGAACGGCTTGGGCAATGATCTACAGCTCCATATTGGGATATGCTGTCGACTTCGCGCCGCATGTGCCGATGTGGCTGCTGTGGGCGTTTGGCGGGCTTGCCGTTCTCATCACGCTCTATGCGTTCCTGCAACGTGCGCGCGGAGCATGGGCGCGGGGAATCGCGTTTGCGATCGTGCTGCTCGCGCTGGCCAATCCGCTGATCGTGCATGAGACGCGCGAACCGCTTTCCGATGTGGTGGCGCTTGTCATCGACAAATCGCAGAGCATGGGCGTCAACACGCGCACGGTCGACGCGGCGCGCGCGGCGGACGCCATTCGCAAGGAATTGAAACGCGAAAAGAACCTGGAGGTGCGCGAAGCCGAGATCGTCACCCGCACGACCGGGGACGACAGCGGCACAGAAGCCTTCGCGGCGATCAACCAGGCATTGGCCGACGTGCCGCCGGAACGGGTGGCGGGCGCGATATTGCTGACCGACGGTGAAGTGCACGACGCGCCACCGCCCAAGAAGGTCGCGCTGCATGCGGCCTTGCAGGCGCTCATCGTTGGCAAGCGCAACGAGAAGGACCGCAAGCTGACGGTGGTGAGTGCCGCACGCTACGCCATCGTGGGGCAGCCTGCGGTGATTACGGTGCGCGTCGACGATTTCGGATCGGAAGCCAAGGGCGACGCCACTGTGCATCTGCGCGTGGACGGCGCGGACAAGGGCGTGCGCGAAGTGCCGCTGGGCAAGGAAACGCCCATTCCGGTGCTGGTGGCCCATGGCGGCGAGAACGTCGTCGAGATCGAAGCGGCGCCGGGACCATCCGAACTGACTTTGGAAAACAATCGCGCGGTCGCCACGATTTCCGGCGTGCGCGACCGGTTGCGGGTAATGCTTGTTTCCGGCGAGCCGCATGCGGGCGAGCGCGTGTGGCGCAACCTGTTGAAGGCCGATCCTTCAGTCGATCTGGTTCACTTCACCATCCTGCGGCCGCCGGACAAGCAGGATGCGACGCCCATCGACGAGCTTTCGCTGATCGCGTTTCCGACGCGGCAATTGTTCGACGAGAAACTGGCGTCGTTCGATCTGGTGATCTTCGACCGTTACAGCGAGCGTGGGATTCTGCCGCTCGCCTATTACGAGAATCTCGCGAGCTATGTGGAGAATGGTGGCGCTTTGCTGGTTTCGGCGGGCCCGGAATATGCGCAGGAGATGAGCATCTATCGCACGCCGCTGGCCGCCGTTCTGCCCGCGCAACCGACCGGCGATGTGGTGAGCCAAGGCTACAAGCCGATGGTGACGCCAACGGGATTTGCACATCCGGTGACGCGCGACCTGCCGGGTGAGAACACTGGAAACACGCCGCCGACATGGGGGCGCTGGTTCCGGCTGATCGGATCGGAAAAGGTTTCCGGCGAAACCGTGATGAGCGGGCCGGGCGACAAGCCGCTTCTGGTGCTCGATCACATCGGCAAGGGGCGCGTGGCGGAATTGCTTTCGGATCAGCCATGGCTATGGGCGCGCGGTTTCGAAGGCGGCGGACCGCAGGCCGAACTGCTGCGGCGGCTGGCGCACTGGCTGATGAAAGAACCGGAGCTTGAGGAAGAACGGCTTTCGGCGAGCATCGCGGACGGCAAGCTCACGGTTGAGCGGCGCTCGATGGCGCAGAACGTGGCGCCGGTTTCGTTGACGATGCCGTCCGGAAAAAGATCGAAGCTGATGTTGGCGAAGATCGAGCCCGGTATCTGGCGCGCAACAGCGGATGCGAACGAATTGGGACTTTATCGCCTGACGGACGGCAAGCTGACGGCGGTGACGGCTGCCGGGCCGCTCAATCCGAAGGAAGTCGCCGATATGCGCGCGACCGATGCCATTCTCGATGCGCCAGCGGAAGCGACGGGCGGGTCGGTGCATTGGCTGGCGGACGGATTGCCGGATATCCGCCGCGTGACGCCCGACAGCCGCACCTTCGGCGGCGACTGGATCGGATTGCGGGCGAATGGCGCTTATCGCGTGACGTCAGTGGAACAGCAGGCGCTGCTGCCGCCGTGGCTTGCGGTGATCCTGCTGGTGGGGACGGTGTTGTTCGCCTGGCGGATGGAAGGGCGATAACACCAATCTTACCTCCCCTAGTGGAGAGGTGAGAAGGAAATCAGGCCAATGCGGTGCTGTCCGCGCAGACGGGGTTGTCGATGTGTGGACGGCAGACGTCGCCGGTGAGGTTTTCGAGCGGCGTGCCGTTGAGTGCGAGGCCCAGGATGCGCGCTGGGTTCACCGGGCCGGGAAAGCGAATGCGTCCGGGGGCGATGGGTGCGAAACCGACGCGCGCGTA
>Ga0070661_100001137_pt1 | contig 18727 bp, 17 predicted proteins | sample KBSC43metaG_FD_64663 | JGI IMG/M metagenome (GOLD analysis project Ga0070661, IMG submission 64663) | Corn rhizosphere microbial communities from Kellogg Biological Station, Michigan, USA - KBS C4-3 metaG | ecosystem: Host-associated > Plants > Roots > Rhizosphere > Soil ... | reverse complement strand
TTCACTGCGCGCGTGCTGTGCACCGTGCGCCTGTCGCGGCGCCTGTTTCCGGAAGGAGAGGGACACGGCCTGGACGCGCTCATCGCGCGGCACGGCCTCGCGGTCGACGCGCGCCATCGCGCGCTTGGCGACGCGCGCGCGATCTGGTCGTTCGTGCAGAAGGCGTACGCGCTCCTGCCGCGCGACACCGTCGACGCCGCGATCAAGCGCATCCTGCGCATCCCGAGCCTGCCGGCGCAGCTCGCCGCCGACGCGCTCGACGCGCTGCCCGACGCACCGGGTGTGTATCTCTTCTACGGCGAGAATCCGTTGCCGCTGTACATCGGCAAGAGCGTCGACCTGCGCGAGCGCGTCGGCGCGCATTTCACCGGCGACTGGCGCAGCGAGACCGATCTTCGCCTGTCGCAGGAGATCCGCCGCATCGAGCATGAGGAGACCGCCGGCGAGCTCGGCGCGCTGTTGCGCGAAGCGGTGCTGATCAAGGCGCTGATGCCGGCACACAATCGCGCCCTGCGACGCAAGGAGGATGCCGGCGTGCTCGCATTCCGCGACGACGGAGCGCCGCAGTTCGTGCCGGCGCGTGCCATCGCGCCGTCGGAGCTCGCGGGCATGTATGGACCTTTCGGATCGCGCGACGCGGCGCGCGCGGCGCTGCGCGAACGGGCCGCCGAGCACCGGCTGTGCTGGCGGCGCCTCGCGCTGGAGCGGCGGCCGCAGGGGCCGTGCTTTGCGCGGCAGCTCCGCCGCTGCGGCGGCGTCTGCGTCGGCGAGGAATCACCGCAAGCCCATGACGAGCGCTTGCACGAGGCGCTCGCGCCGCTGCGCATCCCGCCATGGCCCGGCCGCGGGCCCGCGCTCGTGCGCGAGCGCGCGAGAACGGGCGACCGCGTCGACGTGCACGTGTTCAACGCCTGGTGCTGGCTCGGGACCGCGCGCGACCAGGGCGATCTCGACGGCCTGCTCGAAGCGCCGCCGCGACCTGCGTTCGACCTCGACGTGACGCGTCTTTTGCTGCGCCGCTACGCCGCGCGCAAGCTCGAGCTCATTGCCACGCGCTGATCACTCGTCGCGCGTCGCGTGCGCCGCCAGCACATCGGCGACGCATGCGGTGAGCTTCTTCGCGTACGCGATGTGCAGGAACTCGTTGGGACCGTGCGCGTTCGAGTGCGGCCCGAGCACGCCGGTAATGAGGAATTGGGCCGAAGGGAACTGCGCGCCCAGCATCGCCATGAACGGGATCGTCCCGCCCTCTCCCATGCCGGCCGCCGACTTGCCGTAGAACTTCTGCGACGCGCGCTCCAGCGCTTCGCCGAGCCACGGCGCCGTAGGCGGCGCGTTCCAGCCCGTCGCGCCCTGGTCCGCCGCGAAAGCTACCTTCGCGCCGTGCGGCGGATCCGATTCGAGGAGCGCCTTCATCTCCTGCGTCGCGGCGTGACCGTCGATGGGCGGTGGCAGCCGCAGCGACAGCTTGAGCGCCGTGCGCGGCCGCAGAACGTTTCCCGCGTTGGCGATGGCCGGCAGCCCGTCGGCGCCCACGACCGAGAGCGCGGGACGCCACGTGCGATTGAGCAACGCTTCGGCGCCGTCGTTCACCATCGGCTGCGTGCCGCCCGCGAAGGGATACTTGGTCAACACGGTGTCGCCCATGATCGACGCGGCGTGCGCGGCCTGCTCGATCCGCTCCGCCGGGATCGCGGTGTGGAACGCGGAAGGCCGCACCCACCCCGTGCTCGCATCCTCGAGCCGGTCGAGGAGCTTCCGCGCGATGCGAAACGACGAAGGCACGACACCGCTCGCGTCGCCGGAGTGCACGCCTTCGGTGAGCACGTCCACCGACAGCGTGCCCGCGGCGAGCCCGCGCAGCGACGTCGTGACCCACAGGCGCTCGTAGTCGCCGCATCCCGAGTCGAGCCCGACCACGAAATCCACTTCGCCGATACGCGAGCGCAGCGCGCTCAAGTACGCCGGCAGGTCGTAGCTGCCCGACTCCTCGCACGTCTCGATCAGCCCGACGCAGTGCGCGTGCGCGATGCCGTGCGCCTGCAGCGCGCCGATGGCCGACAACGCCGCGAACACGGCGTAGCCATCGTCGGCCGCCCCACGACCGTAGAGCTTGCCGTCGGCGATGCGTGGCTGCCACGGGCCGTACCCTTCGTGCCAGCCCACCATCTCGGGCTGCTTGTCGAGGTGCCCGTACAGGAGCACGGTGCCGGGCGCCGAGCCGGGCACCTGGAAGAACAGCAGCGGCGTTCGCCCGGGGAGGCGAACGATCTCGACCTGAAGTCCGCGCACCGGCTGCGCACGCGACCATGTTTCCGCGAGCCGGATCACGCGCTCGATGTGGCCGTTCGATTCCCATGCCGGGTCGAAGTGCGGCGACTTGGCGGGAATGCGGACGTACTCGACCAGTTGCGGGACGATGTCGTCATCCCACTGGCGGGCGATGCGATCGGCGAAGTCGGACATGTGAAAGGCGCGGCGCGTAAAGGCGCCACGATAGCAGGTCGTTAGAATCGCGCCATGGATGCGCCGGCCTACAGCGGTCTCACGCCGGACGTGGTGCTCGATGCGCTCGATGCGATCGGCGTGCGCGGTGACGGACGCCTGCTGTCCCTGAACAGCTACGAGAATCGGGTGTACCAGGTGTGGTGCGAGGACGGGCCGCCGGTGGTCGCCAAGTTCTACCGTCCGCACCGCTGGACCGACGCGCAGATCCTCGAGGAGCACGCGTTCCTGCTGGAGCTCGCGCACGGCGAGGTGCCCGCGGTGCCGCCGCTCGTGCGCGATGGCCTGACGCTGCATCGCCATGCGGATTTCCGCTTCGCGGTGTTCGCGCGACAGGGCGGTCGCGCGCCGGAGCTCGACGACCGCATGACGCTCGAGCGCCTCGGCCTGTACATCGCGCGCATCCACAGCGTCGGCGCGGCGCGCGCCTTCGCCGAGCGGCCGTCGATCAGCGTGCGCGACTTCGGCGAGGACGCGCGCGACTATGTGCTCGAGCACGATTTCGTGCCGCCCGAACTTCGCGCCGCGTACGTCGCGGTCGTCGACCAGGCGCTCGAAGGCGTGCACGCGGCATTCGCACGCGCGGGCGCGACGACGGCGCTACGGCTTCACGGCGATTGCCATGGCGGCAATGTGCTGTGGACCGACGCCGGCGCGCACTTCGTCGACTTCGACGATGCGCGCAACGGCCCCGCCGTGCAGGACCTCTGGATGCTGCTTTCCGGCGAACGGGCCTCGATGGAGGCCCAGCTTCGCGCGATCCTCGCCGGCTACGAGCGCTTTCGCCTGTTCGATCCGCGCGAGCTGCAGCTCGTCGAGGCGCTGCGCACGCTGCGACTCATCCACTACGCGGCATGGATCGCGCGCCGCTGGGACGATCCTGCCTTTCCCGCTGCGTTCCCGTGGTTCGGCACGCAGCGCTATTGGCAGGACCGCATCCTCGAATTGCGCGAGCAGGTCGGCGCGCTGTCGGAGCCGGCGCTCACGCCCTAGCCGCCGGCCGGCTCCCCGCCCATCACCTGCAGCACCGTGCCGGTGATGTACGAGGAGTCGGCGTTCGAAGCCAGGAACACATAGGCGGGCGCGAGCTCCTCGGGCTGCGCGGGACGGCCGGTCGGGTTCTGCTTTCCGAATTCGGCGACCTTTTCCGCCGGCAGGCCGCTGTCCGACGGATTGAGCGGCGTCCATACGGGGCCCGGCGCGACGGCGTTCACGCGTATCCCCTTGTCGAGCACGTTTTGCGCCAGCGTCTTGGTGAACGCGTTGATCGCGCCCTTCGTTGCCGAATAGTCCGGCAGCTTCGCCGAGCCCAGGATGCCGGTCTCCGAGCTCGTCGCGATGATCGATGCGCCCGCCTTCATGTGCCGCAGCGCCGCGCGCGCGAGGCGGATGTACGCGTAGATGTTGGTCTTGAACGTCTTGTCGAGCTCCTCGTCGGTCAGCTCGTCGAGCGACTGCTTGCGCGTCTGGTGCGCGGCGTTCGACACGAGCACGTCGAGCTTGCCGAACTTCTTCACGGTCTTGTTCACGATTTCGTCGCAGAACCTGGCGTCGGTCAGATCGCCGGGGCACAGGAGGCACTGGCGCCCCTCGGCCTCGACCGCCCGCCGCGTCTCGTCGGCGTCGGACTGCTCCTCCGGCAGATAGCCGATCGCCACGTCGGCGCCTTCGCGCGCGAAGAGCACCGCCACCGCGCGGCCGATACCCGAGTCGCCGCCCGTGATGAGCGCGCTCTTTCCGGACAATTTGCCGGCGGCTCGATAGTCTTCGGCCTCGAACCGCGGGCGCGGCGTGAGCTTGGATTCGAGCCCCGGCTGATCCTGATGCTGCTTCGGGAACGGCGGCTTCGGCTCCGGCTGCGCCGGGTTCGTAACGGCTTTCTGCTTCTCCTTCACTTCGCCCATGTCTGCTCCTCGCGATTGGCCCGAATCGCTAGCAGACAGCGCGAGCGGCACGCGCGTTCGCCCGCGCCGCGTAGGACATACGCCGACATGAACCCGGGCGCACGCCTGATGGAATCGTCGCATGTCACCGAGCACAATCGCTCCTCGCGTGCTGAGCGCGCGGTCGCTGTCCGTCCATTTTTTCCGTCATGTCCGCGCTCCAGTCACGTGCCGAGCTTGTCCCCGCCGTTGGCAGCGAGGCCTTTCGAGCGCTGCTCGACATGCTGCCCGCCGCCGCCTACACCTGCGACGCCGCGGGTCGCATCACGTACTACAACGCGCACGCCATAGCGTTGTGGGGTCGTGTGCCGAAGATGAACGACATGGCGGACGTGTACTGCGGCTCGTGGCGCCTGTACACGCCCGGCGGAGCGCGCATTCCCCACGACGATTGCTGGATGGCGCGCGCATTGCGCGACGGTCGCCAGTACGAGGGCCGCGAAGTCGTGGTCGAGCGCCCCGACGGCAGTCGGCGCATCGCGCTCGCGCATGCGAGCCCGCAGCGCGACCGCAACGGCCGCATCATCGGCGGCGTGAACGTCCTCGTCGACATCACGGGACAGAAGAACGCCGAGGCGCGGCTCATTGAATCGAATCACCGCAAGGACGTGTTCCTCGCCACGCTCGCGCACGAGCTGCGCAACCCGCTCGCGCCGTTGCGCTGCGCGGTGCCGCTCCTGCGCCGCATCGGGCCGGGCGCGGACGCCGAACCGGTGCTCGCGATGGTCGATCGCCAGGTCGAGCACCTCGTGCGGCTCGTCGACGACCTTCTCGATGCGTCGAGGATCACCCGCGGCAAGCTCAAGCTCCAGCGGCAGCGCGTCGACATCGCTTCGGTGATCTCCAGCGCCGTGGAGGCCGCGCGGCCGCACATCGACGCATGCCGACATGCGTTGACGCTGCGTGGCCTCGAGACGCCGGCGTTCGTCGAGGCCGACCCGGTTCGCCTCGCCCAAGCGCTGGAGAACCTGCTCGACAACGCCGCGAAATTCACGCCGTCCGGCGGCCGCATCGACCTCACGGTCGAGCGCGACGGCGGCATGATCGACATCCGCGTCTGCGACAACGGTGTCGGCATCGCGCCCGACGTCCTTCCGCACGTCTTCGACCTCTTCACCCAGGAGGAGCGGTGGGTCGACGGCATGAAGGCCGGTCTCGGCGTCGGCCTGGCGCTGGTGCGAACGCTGGTCGAGCTGCATCAGGGCACCGTGTGCGCCCGCAGCCGCGGCGAGGGACAGGGCAGCGAGTTCACGGTGCGGCTGCCCGCGGCCGATGCCGGGGCTGATCCGGCGGAAGGGGCGCTGCGCCAGACGGACGCTGCGAGCTCACCCGCGCAGCGCGTCCTGATCGTCGACGACAATCGCGACGCGGCGGAGAGCCTGGCGATGCTCGTCGAGCTTCTCGGCAGCACCGCCCACGTCGCCTTCGACGGTGCTTCGGCGTTGGCGGATGCCGCCGACTTCAAGCCCACCGTGGCGCTGCTCGATCTCACGATGCCCGTCATGGACGGCTTCGAGCTCGCGCGCCGCCTTCGCCGGCACGAAGCGATGGGAGGCCTTCGACTCATCGCCCTTTCCGGGCGCAGCGAAGACGCGTATCGTCATCGCAGCCAGGACGCCGGCTTCGACGCGCATCTCACCAAGCCGGTCGACCTGCCCACGCTCCAGGCGGTGCTCGCCGGCCGCATGCCCGGCTAGGGCAACCGGCACAACGCGGTACACTGCGCCACGCCATCGGGGGGCGTTGGCGCCCCGTACAAGTCCTTTCCGCGCCGCGAGCAGCGGGTCGCCATTCAGCCGCTCAACATCGCCCACACGATGAACGCCGCCAACCCCCACATCACCACGCCCACGACGATCCCGAGCGCGATGCCGCGCGCGAGGTCGAAATGGTCGCCATGGTCGTCGTGCACGGGTTGAGGACGCGACTTGTCACGCGTCTCCTGCTCACGTCCATGCGGTGCGCGCGGCACGCGGGTCAGGATCGGGGCCACGCCCGCAGCATTGGCATGCCGGCGACAGCGACAGCCTCGCCCGCGGCGGCACCATCCCGCCGTGCACCTGCGCGCGCGGTCCAGGCCGGCCAAGGGTTCCGGCCAACCAGGCCCCGGCACGCCTCGCCCGCACGAACTGCGCAGATGACCCGTTGCCGCATTCGTCGAACCGATGGTTGTTTACGACAAATTATGGTCACATCGCGTGGATGGCCGCAAGCGTTTGCACCGGGCGAGCGTCGAGCGACCCTCCTACACGCTAAACCGCAGCGCGCCGACAGCCCGGAGCGCGCGCCGTTCAGATACTCATCGCTACACGCATCGGAGGACGTGCCATGCTGGGATTCGGCAGCGACAACCCGACCAATGCCATCGAGCTGCTCAAGAGCGACCACGACGAGGTCGAGAAGCTGTTCGACCAGTACGAGGATGCGCGGGAGGAATCGAACGCCGAGCTGAAGGGGCAGATCGTCGCGATGCTGTGCAAGGCGCTCACCGTGCACGCGCAGATCGAGGAAGAGCTGTTCTATCCGGCGGTGCACAAGGACATCGACGATGTCTCCGATCTCGTCGACGAGGCCACGGTCGAGCATCACATGGTGCGCATGCTCGTCGAGGAGCTCGAATCCGCGGCGCCCGACGACCTGCTCTACGACGCCAAGGTCAAGGTGCTGAGCGAGTACGTGAAGCATCACGTGCGCGAGGAGGAAGGCGAGCTCTTCCCGCTCGCGCGCAGGTCCGAGATCGACCTCGATGCGCTCGGCCTGCAACTGATGGCGCGCAAGGAAGCGCTGGCCACCCAGACGAAGGCACGGCGGCGCACCCGAAACGGCACGCCGAAGCCCGCCGATGCGCCCAAGACCGCCTCGGCACGCGGCGGCGCTGCCAAGACGGGCGCGCGCAAAGCGACGGCCCACGGCCGCCACTAGGACGGAAGGAACGACGGGGCTCATGGCTGCACGCGCGATCGCCTCGCTCACGCTGTCGTTCGGGCTGGTCTCGATCCCGGTCAAGCTGTACTCGGCGACCCAGGCGAGCGGCGCGGTGTCGTTCAACCTCCTGCACAAGGGCTGCGGGTCGCGCCTGCGCCAGCAGTACATCTGCCAGCGCGAAGGCATCCCCGTCGACCGCGGCGACACGATCAAGGGCTACGAGTTCGCGAAGGACCAGTACGTCACCTTCACGTCCGAAGAGCTGAAGGAGATGGAGGAAAAAGGCACGAACCTCGTGGAGATCGACGCGTTCGTTCCCTCCGACAGCATCGATCCGGTCTACTACGATCGCGCGTATTTTCTGGGGCCCGACAAGGGTGGCGACAAGCCGTACGCGCTTCTTGCCGAAGCGATGCGCCGATCCGGTCGCACGGCGGTGGCGCGCTGGGCGGCGCGCGGCAAGCAGTTCATCGTGCAGTTGCGCGCAGTCGAGGGCGGCATCGTCATGCAGCAGCTGCTCTACGCGCCGGAGGTGCGCTCCATCGAGGAGATCGGCATTCCGGCGACGCCCGTGCGTGACCAGGAGCTGGCGCTCGCGCAGCAACTCATCGATCAGATCTCCGAGGAGCGCTTCGACCCGGCAGCGTACAAGGACGACGTGCGCGAGCGCATCGAGGCCGCGATCGAGCGCAAGATCGAAGGCAAGCAGATCGAGGTGGCGCCCACGCTCGCCGAGCCGGCGGGGCAGGTGATCGACCTCATGGAGGCGCTGCGCGCGTCGGTCCAGCAAAAAGCGGCCGGGAAGGCGCCCGTTGAGCGCAAGGCCGCGCGCAAGGCGGCGGCTACACCCGCGGCTGCGCCGGCCCAGCAGCGTGCGCGCGCGGGACGGCGTTAGCACTGGCAACGGGCGTTAGCGCCCGCAACGGAGCGTCGGCCCTGTCGCGCGTCTGGCTGGCTCAGCCGAAGAGGCGCGCGGCGAAATGCAGCGCGTACGCCAGACCGAACTCCACGTCCACGAAAGCGACGAGCCCTGCCGCGACCAGCAGCACGCTATGGAGACGGTCCGCGCGCGGTGTGGGCGTCGACGCCGGCAGCGCGCGCCGCAGCGGCGTGTAGTGCACGCGGCTCGGCGAGATCGTGATGACGATAGCGGACATGGCTCGTACATTAGCCGCGCCGCGACCCATGAGGTATCAGCCAAAGGACGGAATTCCTGTCGGTCGCGAGCCGACGGGACGCAGTGTCAATTGTGCGGTGCGGGAGCCGTGGCGAGCCATGCGCGAAGCACTTCCGCGACGCTCCAGGCCTGCGCGATGCAGCCGCGCGGAATGAAGGGCGCGTCGGCATCGAAGATCTCGCTGATGCTGCCGACACCGGCATCGCGCAGATGATCGCGAAAGCCGTGCAGCAACGGGCGCAGTGCGGCGGCATCACCCTCGACGCGCAGGCATGCGTTGGTGAAGTGCCCGATCAGCCAGGGCCACACCGTGCCCTGGTGATACGCGGCATCGCGCGCGCGGAGGTCGCCTTCGTAGTTGCGCTTGTAGTCGGGATGGTCCGGTGACAGCGAGCGCAGGCCGTACGGCGTCAGGAGCGCGCGGCGCACGTGCTCGAGCACGGCACGCCAATGCTCGCGCGCGAGCACCGGATGGTGCAGCGACAGGCTGAACACCTGGTTCGGACGGCAGCTCGCGTCGTCGCCGCGCTCGCCGTCGACGACGTCGTACAGGTAGCCGCGCTCGGGATTCCAGAAGCGCCGGTTGAAGCTCTGCGCGACGCGCTCCGCGCGCGCTCCGTACTCGTCGCCGGACTCGCGCACGAGCGCCGACCACGCGTGCATCCGGCGCAGCGCGTTGTACCAGAGCGCCTGGATCTCGACCGGCTTGCCACGGCGTGGCGTGACGACCCAGTCGCCGACCTTCGCATCCATCCAGGTGAGCTGGTAGCCCGCGGCGCCGGCATGGATCAGCTCGTCCGCGGGATCGACGCCGATGTTGAAGCGCGTGCCGCGCACATGATGCGCGATGATGTCGCGAAGCACCGGCATGAGGCCCGTCACGAGCGCCGTGTCGCCCGTGACTTCCGTGTAGCGATCGAGCGCGTGGAAGTACCACAGCGTCGCGTCGACGGTGTGGTACAGCGCCTCGCGCGCGCCTTCCGGAAAGAGGTTCGGCAGCAGGCCGTCGCGCACGTAGTGCGAGAACGTGCGCAGGATCGCGGCCGCCTCGCGCCACCGGCCGGTGCAGAGCGTGAGGCCTTCCAGGCTGATCATCGTGTCGCGGCCCCAATCGCCGAACCAGTGATAGCCTGCGATGACGGTGCGCACCTCGTCGCCCGACGCGCCCGCCTGCAACGTCTCCTCCAGGCGGCTTCCCGGAAGCACGATGAACTGGTCCGCCGCCGCGACGAGCTGCGCAGCCATCTCGGTGCGCGCGTTCTCGGGCGCCATGCCGAGCAAGCGCTCGACGCGCGTGCGCTCGGCGGCGACGGCCTCGTCGCCGTCGACTGCGAGCGCTTCCCATCCTTGCGTCGTCGCGAGGAACGTGGTCGTCGCGCCCGGCTCGAGGTCGACGGCGAAGTAGCCGGGACTGAAGAGGTTCTCGCTGTGATCGTAACCGCGCGCCTGCTCGACGCGGTAGAGCACGTCGCGGCTCGCCTTTTCGTCGCACACGAACACGCCGTTCGCCGCCTGCAGCCCGAACCGCAGCGCGAGATCGCCGTCCGATCGCCGCAGCTCGTGTCGTCCTCGCGCATACGTGAACACGAAGGGCCAGTCGTCGTGATGCTCGAGCACGGCGTCCTGTCGACGGAAGGCGGCGAACGGCCGCAGCCGCAGGCGCAGGCCCGATCCTTCGACCAGGCGATACCTGACGCACACCGTGTTCTGGTACTCCGGCATCACGATCGTCTTTTCGATGACGTGCTCGCCGATCTGAAAGCGCCACGTGGGCATCAGCGCTTCGAGCGTGAAGCGCCGCAGGCAGCGGTGGACGTCGGTCTCGAGCCGGCCGTCGAGGAACTCGGCGCCGCCGAGGCGCACGACGCGATCGGCCAGAACGATTTCCTCGTCGAAACGCGCGATCATGACGTGGCGCCCTTTGGGCGCGACGAGATTGGGCACGAAGAGTCCGTGGTAACGGCGCGTGCCGATGCCGAGCAGCGTGCCCGACGCGTAACCGCCGAGGCCGTTGGTGACGAGCCACTCCCGATCGCGGAGGAACGCGGGATCGCCCTCGCCCGTCCAGTCGAACACGATCGCAGGCGGCAGCGTCATGCCTGCACGCTGCGGATCGCGACCAGCAGCGTCGCACTCTCGCCGGGGATGCGCCAGCCCTCCTCGCTGCACGGATCGACGGCACCCGGACCGTCGTAGCGCGGGGCGTCGCTCGACCAGCGCATGCTCCACGCGGCACCGCGCGGCGGCGCGAGCAGCGGCTCGGGTGCGGGGCGGAAATCGACGTCGTCACGAAGCGCGATGACGAGCAGGCGATCGCCATGCTGCGTGTCGCGCCAGCGCAGCACGAACGCGTGCTCGGATAGCACGGCGCCGTCGATGGCCTCGCGGCATTGCCGCGCGATCACCGGATCGCTGCGGCGAAGCGCCAGCAGATCGCGGTACAGCGCGGCGATCGACGCATCCGTGTCGTTTGCGCGATCGAGCTTGCACGACACGAACGTATCGGGGTTGCCGGGATCGGGCACGCGGCGCTGCGCCTCCTCCGTGGCGTAGGAACTGAACTGCCTCAGGAACTCGCGGCGACCCTCGTAAACCTTCTGCGCGAGCTTCGGCTCATGGTCCGCGAAGAAGCGAAAGGGCCGCATCGACCCGAACTCCTGTCCCATGAAGAGCATCGGCGTCTGCGGGCCGAGGAGCAGCAGCGCCGACAGCGCGCGATAGCGACCCGGACTGGTGCACGTCCGCACGCGCGCGCCCTTCAGCGTGTTCGCGACCTGGTCGTGATTCTCGAGGAAGTGCACGAAGCTCGCGGCGGGCTCGTCGGTCACAACCGTCCCCCGCGACTTGCCCTGCCATTGGTAGCGCTGTCCCTGGAAGAGGAATCCATGCCGTGCCGCGGACACGAACTCCTGCGCCGTGCCTCGGTGATCGTGGTAGTAGCCGTCGCGGCGGCCGGTGAGCGCCACGTGGGCCGAATGGTGGAAGTCGTCGTTCCACAGCGCGTCGAGGCCCCAGCCGCCGCGCTCGACCGGCCACAACGCCTCGACGTGCTGCGGCTCGTTCTCGCCCACCACGACGATGGAGCGCGGGGAGGCCGCCGCGCGCGCCGCCTGCACGATCTCCGCGATGATGTGGGGCTTCGTATCGTCGAATATGCTCTGCGTCGCGTCGAGTCGCAGGCCGTCGAGATGGAATTCTTCGATCCAGTACGCGGCGTTGCGCTTGAAGAGATCGCGCACCGGCGCTGCATCGCGCCCGTCGAAATTGAGCGCGTCTCCCCACTCCGTGCGATGCCGCGTGCTGAAGTAGTCGCCGCTGTAGGCGGCCAGGTAGTTTCCGTCGGGCCCGAGATGGTTGTAGACCACGTCGAGCAGCACGCCGAGGCCCGCGCCGTGCGCGGCATCCACGAAGCGCCGCAGCGCGTGCGGGTCCCCGTAGCCATGGTAAGGCGCGAAGAGGCCCACGCCGTCGTAGCCCCAGTTGCAGCGGCCCGGGAATTCGGCGACGGGCATGATCTCGATGAGCGTCACGCCGAGCTCGCGAAGCGCTTCGAGCTCGCCGATTGCGGCATCGAACGTGCCTTCCGCGGTGAACGACCCGATGTGCAGCTCGTACACGACCTGCCCGTGCATCGACACGCCGCGCCAATCGGCGTCGCGCCATGCGTAGCCGGACGGGTCGACGATCATCGAGGCACCGTGCACGCCCGCGGGCTGGAAGCGCGAGCACGGATCGGGGTAGAGCGCGTCGTCGACGCGGTAGCGGTACAGCATTCCCGCGCGAAGATCCGTTGCGTCCACGTGCCACGCGCCGCGGCCGTCGCGCGTCATGGCGATCTCGACCGATCCTCCTTCAGGCACCACCGCGACGCGGCGCGCGTTCGGCGCATGAACGCGAAACGAGGTGCCTCGGGGCCTGACGTGCGCGCCTGGTGCGTCCATGAGCCGACTGCCTGCGGTCGACACATCGCGACCCCTCTCTCCGTTACGTGCCATGCGCCTTTGCCGAGTGTTCGAAGCCTGCGATTGGACCGGCAAGCGCGCGCGGCGTTGCGCGTGTAGGCGCTTTCCTACGCGAGTTGACCTTTGCCGCGCGCGTCCGCAACATGCACGCATGGCGCGCGAGGAGCTCTACCCCTTCCGCTACAAGGATCCGGTCACCGGCAAATGGGTGCGCGCGCGCTACCGCGCGAGCCTCGACAATATCGCTGCGCGCTACGCGACCTGGGAGCTGACCGGCGCGCCCAGCGTTCCTGCGCCAACGGCCGGTGGCTACAACCCGCACCGGCGCGTGGTATCGCACCGCGAGCTGTCGCGCATCAGCGAGCCGCCGCTCAAGCTCGTCTCCAGCCTCGAGGATGGCGTCGAGCGCGACCTCGTGCGGATTTTCCTGCGGCGGTACGTCACCTACTGTGCGCGGCGCGGCCGTTTCGCCCAGATGAACGGCGCGGCACAGCTGCTGCGTCGGACGTTTCCTACAGGCGGAGGCGCGTGCGGCGGATAGTGCCGCGTAACCGCGGACGGTAGTGTGTCCGCCTCATGGACCGCGCACGTGCTTCAGCTATCGCGCAGATCGAGCGGGCACTTCGCTCGACGCTCGACGACATCACGAGCCGTGTTCGCAACGGCGCCGGCCGGTCGACCGTGAGCGAGCTGGTGCGCCACGCGCGCGAGCTCGCCGCTCTGCTCGACCAGGCCGTCCAGCGCCTCGACGCGGACGCCGATTCGGAATCGGCGCGTCGAGTCGCCGGCGACCTCGTGAGCCACCTGCGCGTGCTCGAGCGCGACCTCGCCAACCGGTCGCTGCAGTAGGCGCCCCGATCCCTTCAGGCGGCGCGCGCGAGGTCCCGCGCGCGCACGCTGGGATCGCGGTGGTGCGCGCGATGCTCCCTCACGATCGTCACCGGCTCCCGGCCGAAAGCCAGCTGCGCCATCGCGACCGCGCGCCGCGACACCCCGGGGAACGCGAACGTGCCCAGGGCACCGTCGCGGTTGTGCATGAGGTGATGGAACACGAAGCTCGCCCCGCCGATGCACACACGCAGCGTCGCCCAGTAGGCCGCGAATACCGGTGGGTTCAACGCCACGAGGCACGCGAACAGTGCGCCGCGCACGCCGGCCTGCCAAAGCAGGTCGCGAGACAAGCCGCGCTCGCGGACCCATCGCCATGCAGCGTACTCGGGCGATACGAGCGCGCAGCCGAGCGCCCGCAGGTGACCACCCTCGATCTGGAAGAGCTCGGGATCCCGCACCGTCCCGGCGTGGCGATGGTGCCGCAGGTGGATCGCGCGGTGCTCGCGATAACCGAGTCCGAGCGGCGTGTCGAAGATCATGGCGAGCGCGTGGAACCACGACACCTGCGCTGCCGTGCGCAGGTGCATCAGCTCGTGCAAGGCGAGCGACAGCCGCACGTACAGCAGCGGCAGCACGACGACGAACACCCACGGCGAGAGCCGGCCGAGAAGCGCGGCGGCCAGAATCGCATACAGAACGAGCGTCAGCGCGACGGTGCGTCGCGCATAGCGTCGTGCGTCGCCAGCGTCCCGCGCGTGTGGGCTCGGCATGGCCGATGCTAGTCCGCCATTTCGCGCATCGTCAACGTTGCTATCATCGCCCCATGCGGCGCATCGGCATCGTCGGCGCAGGTCCCGCAGGGTCGGCGGCTGGATTTCACCTGGCGGCACGCGGCTTTTCGGTCACCCTGATCGATCGCGCCCATTTTCCGCGCGACAAGGTGTGTGGCGACTGGATCCCTCACGCTGCGCTGCGCGAGCTCGAGAGCCTCGGTGTCGATGCCGCGGCGCTGCCGGGTGCGACGCTCATCCGTGGCACCGCGCTCGCGTCCCCCGCGGGGCTCGAAACGTTCGCAACGCTTGCGCGCCCGGCGCGTTGCATCCGTCGCTGCGTGCTCGATGACGCGGTCCGGGACCGCGCGCTCGCCGCGGGGTGCACGCCGCTGCTTCGCGACGTGCGCGTCGGCAGCGACCCGCTCCTCGACGAGTTCGACCTCGTCATCGACGCGCGCGGGGCGCACACTGCCGCGGCGAACGCCGTGGGCCTGCGGGCGTACTGGCGCGTACCACGTGAGGCGATGACGACGCACGAGCGCGCCTGTGTACGGCTTTTCACCGATGCTGCGTTCCCCCGCGGTTATGCGTGGATCTTCCCACTCGACGACGGCGACGACGCCGTGCGGCTCAATATCGGCGTCGGCATGCTGCGGTCGGACTCGCGGCGGGGGCATACGGTCACCGATTTCCTCGCGCGCTTCGAAACGCGCAACCCGATGCTTCGACGCCTCGCGCCCACGGCCGTCGGGCGAGAGCGGCCGATCGGCTGTCACGTCGGGCTCGGCGGCTGGAACCTGCATGCGGCGGACGACAATGTGTTGCGCGTAGGCGATGCCGCGAACCTCGCCGATCCGCTCACCGGCGACGGCATCGGCAATGCGCTGCGCAGCGGATCGCTGGTCGCGGACGCGATCGCTCGCAGTCGCGACGCGGCCGAGGCGGCGTCGCGGTGGCGACGCTCGTGCGCGGAGCACTTCGGGCCCGAGCATCGCCGCGCGCTGATCCTGCGGCGGCTGCTGCAATCCACACCCGCCAAGAACGCCGCCGCACGCCTGCTGCGCGCGAGCGCCGGTGCGCGAGGCCGTCTCCATGCGACGCTCTTCGGCGAAGCGCCGTATCGCGCGCTTCTCCTGCCCGATGCCTGACGAGACCGTTCCGGACGAAGCTACCGCGCGGGCAATCGTCGAGTCGATCGCCGACGCGGTGATCTTCGCCGATCCGCAGGGCGTGATCCGCGCCTGGAATCCCGCCGCGACGGCGGTGTTCGGCTTTTCCGCCGATGAGGCGATCGGCCAGAGCCTAGACCTGATCATTCCCGAGCGACTGCGTGCCGCGCACTGGACCGGATTCGATCGCGCCATGGCCTCGGGCGCGCTGCGGCTTGCGGGGCGCGCGACGCTGACCCGAGGGATTCACAAGACGGGCGGCCGGTTGTATGTCGAGATGAGCTTCGCGGTCGTGCGCTCGGCCACCGGTGCGCTGCTCGGCGCCGTGGCCGTCGCACGCGACGTCACGGCCGCGCAGGAAGCGCGGCGCGCGCAATCGACACCTGCGGTATCCTGATTCCCATGGACGATCTTCGAAAGGCCGCCAGCGGCCCGACGCTGGACCCCGACGATTGGACCGCCGTGCGCCGGCAGGCGCACGTCATGCTCGACGACATGCTCGACTACGTCGAGCACATCCGCGAGCGTCCGGTGTGGCAGCCCATCCCCGACGAGGTGCGCGCGCGATTCCGTGCCGCGCTGCCGCGCGCGCCGTCCGAGCTGGCGGATGTCTACAGAGAATTCGCGCAATACGTGCTGCCTTACACCACGGGCAACGTGCATCCGGGGTTCATGGGGTGGGTGCACGGCGGCGGCAACGTCGTGGGCATGCTGGCGGAGATGCTCGCCGGAGGACTCAATGCGAACCTCGGCGGCCGCGATCACGTTCCGATCGAGGTCGAGCGCCAGATCGTCGAATGGGCCCGGCAGATGTTCGCGTTCCCTCAAACGGCGAGCGGAGTCTTCGTCACGGGTACGTCGATGGCGAATTTCCTCGCGGTCATCATCGCGCGAACGACAGCGCTCGGTGCCGGCGTGCGTCAGGAAGGCCTCGCCGCGGCACACGAGCGCCTCGTGGCGTACACCTCGCGATCGGCGCACGGCTGCGTGCGCCAGGCGATGGAGCTGTCGGGCCTCGGCGGACAGGCGTTGCGCGTCATCGAAACCGACGCGCAGCACCGGATGAGCGTGCCGGCGCTCCAGGCGGCGATCGCAGCGGATCGCGAGGCGGGCCTCACGCCGTTCCTCGTCATCGGCACGGCGGGCAGCGTCGACGTCGGCGCCATCGACGATCTCGCAACGCTCGCGCGCATCTGCCGGGACGGCAAGCTGTGGTTCCACATCGACGGCGCCTTCGGCGCGCTCGGCGTGCTGGCTCGCGATCTCGCGCCCCGCCTGGCCGGCATCGAGCAGGCCGATTCCATCGCGTTCGATTTCCACAAATGGGGCCAGGTGCCGTACGACGCCGGCTTCCTCATCGTGCGCGACGGCACGAAGCATCGCGCGGCGTTCGCGTCGCCCGCGGCGTACCTGCGCCGCGAGACGCGCGGCCTCGCCGCGGGATCGCCATGGCCGTGCGACTTCGGGCCCGATCTGTCGCGCGGCTTTCGCGCGCTGAAAACGTGGTTCACCCTCAAGGTGTTCGGCACCGAGCGCCTCGGCGCCGTCATTTCGCGCACGTGCGCGCTCGCCCGCTATCTCGAACGGCGGGTGCGCGGGGAGCCGAGTCTCGAGCTGCTCGCGCCGGCGCAGCTCAACATCGTGTGCTTCCGCTATCGCAGCGACGATGCGGATGCGGTCAACGCGCGCATCATCGCGGACCTTCACGAGTCGGGTATCGCCGCGCCGTCTGCCACCACCGTGGATGGGCGGCTGGCGATCCGTGCCTGCATCGTCAATCACCGCACGCAGCCGGGCGATCTCGACGCGCTGGTCGATGCGGCGCTCGAGTTCGGCGCGCATCCGCGCCGGGCGCCAGCGCTCGCCGCTCAGTAGATCTCGGGCATCGGGACGGGCTGCGCCTCGGGCTTGCACTGCCCGCACCAGAGCGCGTCGGCCACGACGACCGCCTTGGGCGTGCTCTGCGCACCGACGAAGATGGTGCTGATGTAGGGCATGCGCTTCTGCGCATGATCGGCGCACGTTGCGCGCCCGCAGAAGCGGCAGACGCCGCGCGCCTCGTTGTCGTCGAAAAAACACTTCACTGAAGCTCCTCCCCGCGATTCATCGCGCTGGTTGATTTCGCGCGGCGAGCGCCGCGTCGACGCGCGCGTACAGCGAGGGCGCCCCCGGCGTAGCCGGTTGCGCGCTCGCGAGCGTCTGGCCGAGGCGCGCCCACAGCGACCAGGAGGCGCGCGGAACGATCGATCGCACGTACGACATCACGTACAGACCAACCTCGCCGCGCTGTCGCTTGAGCGCGGCCTTGGCCACCGTGATCTCCGCGGCCAGCTCGCGCTGCAGCTCACGATCACGGGTGCCGCGCATCTGCGCCTGCTTCATCGCGAGCTGCGCGCCGAGCAGCAAGGCATGCGCCACCTGCTCTCGCTTGCTCGCGCCGAACCGCGCCTCGACCGGGTCGAGGAGATGGTCGAGATCGTCGATATGACGGATGAGGCCCGCCTCGGCCTTCGACACGCCGGCGCGCGTGACCAGCGTGCGTCGAATGCGCGCTCGCTCGCGGCGCAGGCCCCACAGGATCACCGCGCTGACGACGACGAGTCCGGTGAATGCGATGCCGCAGATGACGAGGAGGCCTTTCTGGCCCCAGTTCTTGAACGCGAGGTCGTTGTACGTCATGTGGTAGGCGATCGCGAGCGCCCAGCCGATCAGCAGGGCGATGAGCGGATGCACGGCCCGCGCCAGCGGAAAGCCGCCGATCACGATCCCGACCAGCGCCGTCGATCCGCCGTGCATGACCGATGACGAGAACGCGCGCGTGATGGCCACGATGAGGCCGCTGCTGACGTCCACGCGGCTCAGGTACAGCATGTTCTCCGCGACGGCGAAGCCGATGCCCACGGCGAAGCCGTAGACCGCGCCATCGACGAAGTACGTGTAGTCGGCGCGCCGGACCAGGTACACGAGCATCAGGGATTTGAAGATTTCCTCGACCGCGGGCCCGATCTTCACCGCCACCGTCGGCCTTCCGAAGATCGGTACCAGCGGGTGGTCGACCGCGTACGACAGCGCGAATGCCACCACACCCCAGCCGAGCGCGAGCAGCAGCGAGCCCGAGCGGTTCGTCTCGAAGAAGTTCAGCCAGCGGACGATGTACAGGAAGAGGAGCGGGACGACGCTTGCGATCAGGATCGAGTAGACCATCGCGGCCAGGCAAAAAGAAAGGCGGTAGTCTCGCGACTATCGCCCTGGGATGGAAGTGACGCTTATCGGGACGCGGGGTCCCGGCCGCGCCGCACTATTGCGCCGACGATGCGTTCGACGCGTTGCTCGCGTTCGACGCGTTGCTCGCGTTCGAGGCATTGCTCGCGTTCGAGGCGTTGCTCGCGTTCGAGGCGTTGCTCGCGTTCGAGGCGTTGCTCGCGTTCGAGGCGTTGCTCGC
>Ga0070661_100001119_pt1 | contig 18814 bp, 16 predicted proteins | sample KBSC43metaG_FD_64663 | JGI IMG/M metagenome (GOLD analysis project Ga0070661, IMG submission 64663) | Corn rhizosphere microbial communities from Kellogg Biological Station, Michigan, USA - KBS C4-3 metaG | ecosystem: Host-associated > Plants > Roots > Rhizosphere > Soil ... | reverse complement strand
CCGATGGTCAAGAAGGCCCGCGAAGGCGTGATGGAATTCCTGCTGATCAACCATCCGCTGGACTGCCCGATCTGCGATCAGGGCGGCGAATGCGATTTGCAGGACCAGGCGATGGCCTATGGCGTCGACAGCTCGCGCTTTGCCGAAAACAAGCGCGCCGTCGAAGACAAATACATGGGCCCGCTGGTCAAGACCTCGATGAACCGCTGCATCGACTGCACGCGGTGTGTTCGCTTCACGACGGAGGTCGCCGGTGTCACCGAGATGGGCCTCACCGGCCGCGGCGAGGATGTCGAGATCACGACCTATCTCGAGCAGGCGCTGACCAGCGAGCTCTCGGGCAACGTCGTCGACCTCTGCCCGGTGGGTGCGCTCACCAGCAAGCCCTACGCCTTCATCGCCCGCCCGTGGGAGCTGGTGAAAACCGAGTCCATCGACGTCATGGACGCCGTCGGCTCGAACATCCGCGTCGACAGCCGCGACGGCAAGGTGCTCCGCATCCTGCCGCGCGTGAACGATGCGGTGAACGAGGAATGGATTTCCGACAAGACCCGCCACGTCTGGGATGGGCTCAAGTCGCAGCGACTCGATCGCCCCTATGTCCGCCGGAACGGCAAGCTCCAGCCAGCGAGCTGGGATGAAGCCTTCGCTGCCGTCGCTTCGGCCCTCAAGGCCTCGGGCATGGGCAAGAAGGTCGGCGCCATCGCCGGTGACCTCGCTGCCGTCGAGGACATGTATGCCCTCAAGGCACTGATGACGGCGATGGGCTCGGGCATGACCGATGTCCGTCCGCCCATGTCGGGGATCGACCCGAACATGCCGCGCGCCGCCCACCTCTTCAATGCCGGCATCGCCGGGATCGAGGAAGCCGATGCGATCCTCATCATCGGCGCCAATCCGCGCAAGGAAGCGGCGGTGCTGAACGCTCGCATCCGTAAGGCCTGGCGCAACAAGACAACGCCGATTGCCGTGATCGGCGACCGACCGGACCTCACCTACCCCTACGAATATCTCGGCGACGATTTCGCGGCGCTGAAAAAGGTCGCGGCAGGGCAGGGGTTCGGCGAAAAGCTCAGGGCGGCCAAGAAGCCGCTGGTGATCGTCGGCGAAGCTGCCGTGTCGCACGGCCCCCTCTGGAACAAGCAGATCGGCCGCGACGTCATCGCGCTCGCCGCCAAGGCGGCGACCATGGGCGACATCGCCGAGGGCTGGAACGGCTTCGCGCTGCTCCACAATGCCGCCTCTCGTGTGGGCGGCATCGATATCGGCTTCGTGCCGCACGATGGCGGCATCTGCTCGGCCGACCAGCTCAAGGCGGCCGGCGAAGGCAAGATGGACGTGCTCTTCATCCTCGGCGCCGACGAGTACGACCTCAATGCGGCGGGCAAGGCGTTCATCGTTTATGTCGGCACGCATGGCGATGCCGGCGCGCACCGCGCCGATGTGATCTTGCCGTCGGCTGCGTACACCGAAAAATCCGGCACCTACGTCAACACCGAGGGCCGCGTGCAGGTCACCGAACGCGCCGTGTTCCCGCCGGGCGAGGCCAAGGAAGACTGGGCGATTTTCCGTGCGCTCAGCGCCGTGCTCGCCATGCCGCTGCCGTTCAACTCGCTGCGCGACCTGCGCAAGGCGATGTATGCGGAATTCCCGCATCTCGCCGCCATCGACCAGATCACCCCGGCCGACATTGCCGGCGTCCGCGAGCTCGCCGCGCGCGAGATCAAGACGGACAATGCCAAACTGTTGCCGACTGTAACGGATTTCTACATGACCAACCCCATCGCCCGCGCCTCGGCCATCATGGCCGAGTGCTCGCAGATGCAGATGGGTTTGAAGCAGGCGGCGGAGTAGGGCATGGATTTCATCGCCGCAGCCGCGAACTACCTGCTGGGCATCCCGATCCTGGGGTGGGGCACCGATGTCGGCTTCGTCTACAAGGGACTTCTGTTCCTTGTCGCGCTGCTGGTCTTCACGGCCTACATCCTCCTCGCCGACCGCAAGATCTGGGCGGCAGTGCAGGTGCGCCGTGGTCCCAACGTCGTCGGCCCGTTCGGCCTGCTGCAGTCGTTCGCCGATCTCCTCAAGTTCCTGCTCAAGGAACCGATGGTGCCGGCCTCGGCCGACAAGGTCGTGTTCCTGCTCGCGCCGCTGGTTACCGCGGTCCTCGCGCTCAGCGCCTGGGTGGTGATCCCGCTCGCGCCGGGTTGGGCACTCGCCAACATCAATGTCGGCGTCCTCTACATCTTCGCGATCTCGTCGCTCGGCGTTTACGGCATCATCATGGGCGGCTGGGCGTCGAATTCGAAATACGCTTTCCTCGGCGCGCTCCGGTCCGCCGCGCAGATGGTGAGCTACGAAGTCTCGATCGGCTTCGTCATCATCACCGTGCTGCTCTGCGTCGGATCGCTGAACCTTTCCGACATCGTTACCGCGCAAAATTCGATGGGCCTCGCACATCTGCTCGGCGTGCCGTGGCTGCGCTTCCTCGACTGGTTCTGGCTGCCGCTGTTCCCGATGTTCATCGTGTTCTTCATCTCGGCGCTCGCCGAGACGAACCGGCCGCCCTTCGACCTGCCGGAAGCTGAGTCCGAACTCGTCGCCGGCTTCATGGTCGAATATTCGTCCGCGCCCTATTTGCTGTTCCAGCTCGGCGAATACATCGCCATCCAGCTGATGTGCGCGATGACCACGATCCTCTTCCTCGGAGGCTGGGCATCGCCCATCGACCTGCCGCCCTTTACCTGGATCCCCGGACCCATCTGGTTCATCCTGAAGCTCATCTTCGTCTTCTTCGGCTTTGCGATGGTGAAGGCCTTCGTGCCCCGCTACCGCTATGACCAGCTGATGCGGATCGGCTGGAAGGTCTTCCTGCCGCTGTCGCTCATCGCTGTGGTGGTGGTTGCGGGCATCCTGCAGCTGACGGGCTGGGGCTGGCACGGAGGAGCTGCGTGATGAATCCATTCCGCATCATCAACGGCCTTCTGCTCCGCGAATTCGTCGGCGCGTTCTTCCTGTCGATGCGCTACTTCTTCTCGCCCAAGAAGACGATCAACTATCCCTTCGAGAAGATGCCCTATTCGCCGCGCTTCCGCGGCGAGCACGCGCTGCGCCGCTATCCCAATGGCGAAGAGCGCTGCATTGCCTGCAAGCTCTGCGAAGCGATCTGCCCCGCGCAGGCCATCACCATCGAAGCCGGCCCGCGCCAGAACGACGGCACCCGCCGCACGGTCCGCTACGACATCGACATGGTAAAATGCATCTATTGCGGCATGTGTCAGGAGGCCTGCCCGGTCGACGCCATCGTCGAGGGCCCGAACTTCGAATTCGCGACCGAAACCCGCGAAGAGCTCTATTTCGACAAGGCCCGTCTGCTGGCCAATGGCGACCGCTGGGAGCGCGAACTCGCGCGCAACATAGCGCAGGACGCGCCGTACAGATGACAATGACGCCCGATCAAATGGTTCAGTCGGGTCCCTCCCCCAGAAAGGGGGAGGAGAGGAGGGGGTTGACCCCACCGGCTCATCCTTCAACTGCGACCTTCGCTCATACCGCGAAGAAGACTGCGGGCGCCCGAAAGCTGCGCGCTAACATGACCGGGGCCGAGCGCAAGCTCTGGTCGAAGTTGCGGGGCGCGCAACTGGACGGCCACAGCTTTCGCCGTCAGCATCCGATCGGGAGCTACGTCGTTGACTTCTGGTGCGCCGACGCCAGGCTGGTGGTTGAAGTGGATGGCGGGCAGCATGGCTTTGGCACGAATGTCCGACAGGATGCGATGCGCACGCAGATGCTTGAGGGGCAAGGTATCAAGGTCATTCGGTTCTGGAACAATGATGTGCTGCAGAACATCAGTGGCGTTTGGGATGTGATCGCACAGGAATTCTGCGAGCGCGTGCCGTCAACCCCCACCCCGACCCTCCCCCTTTCTGGGGGAGGGAGCGCAGCACCTGGGAAGGACACGACCCAATGACCCTCGCGCTGTTGTTCTTTTACGTCTTCTCGATCATCGCGGTCGCTTCCGCGCTGATGGTCATTGCCTCGCGCAATCCGGTGCACTCGGTGCTGTTCCTGATCCTCTGCTTCGTTAATGCTGCGGGCCTCTTCATGCTGGCCGGCGCCGAGTTCCTCGCGCTGATCCTCATCGTCGTCTATGTCGGCGCGGTCGCGGTGCTGTTCCTCTTCGTCACCATGATGCTCGACGTCGATTTCGCGTCGATGCGGCAGGGCATGCTGCAATACGCGCCGGTCGGCGTTGTGATCGGGGTGATCCTCCTGCTCGAGCTGCTGCTCGTGGGTGGCTCCTACGTGCTGGCCCCGAGCGTGAGCGCCTCCAGCGCCGTCCCGATCGACACCGCGATGGATAACACCCGCGCGCTCGGTCAGGTGATCTACACGCGCTACGTGTTCCTCTTCCAGCTCGCGGGCGGCGTGCTGCTCGTCTCGATGGTCGGCGCGATCGTTCTCACGCTGCAGCACAAGTCGGGCGTCAAGCGGCAGAACGTCATGCGCCAGATTTCGCGCAAGCGCTCCGAAGGCACTGAGCTCGTCAAGGTCAAGTCGGGGCAGGGGGTCTGAGCATGTTGGCAGCAGCAGGCATCGGCCTCGGCCACTATCTCACCGTCGGCGCGATCCTTTTCACGCTCGGTGTGTTCGGCATTTTCCTCAACCGCAAGAACATCATCATCATCCTGATGTCGGTCGAGCTGATCCTGCTTGCGGTGAACATCAACTTCGTTGCGTTTTCGGCGCAGCTCGGCGATCTCGCCGGCCAGGTGTTCGCGCTCCTGATCCTCACGGTCGCCGCCGCCGAGGCTGCGATCGGTCTTGCCATCCTCGTCATCTTCTATCGCAACCGCGGCACCATCGCGGTCGAAGACGTCAACAAGCTCAAGGGCTGACCTAATTGATCCAGGCCATCGTCTTCTTCCCGCTGATCGGCGCGCTCGTTGCGGGGCTGCTCGGCCGCATCATCGGCCACCGGACTTCGGAATATGTAACGACAGGGTTGCTGATCGTCGCGGCCGTGCTGAGCTGGATCGTCTTCACCACCGGCTATTGGCTTGCCCCCGCCGAAGCTGCGGCGAACGTGCAGAAGGTCGAGGTGCTGCGCTGGATCACTTCCGCGCCGCTCGACATCCATTGGCTGCTGCGGGTCGATACGCTGACGGCGATCATGCTCGTGGTGGTCACCACTGTTTCGAGCCTCGTCCACGTCTATTCCATCGGCTACATGGCCGACGATCCGCATCGCGCGCGGTTCTTCGCGTATCTGTCGCTCTTTACCTTCGCGATGCTGATGCTGGTGACGGCGGATAACTTCGTCCAGATGTTCTTCGGCTGGGAGGGCGTGGGCCTCGCGTCCTATCTGCTTATCGGCTTCTGGTACACGCGGCCCTCGGCCAACGCCGCGGCCATCAAGGCGTTCGTCGTCAACCGCGTCGGAGATTTCGGCTTCGCGCTCGGCATCTTTGCGACCTTCATGGTGTTCGGCCATTTGAGCTTCGACGACGTCTTTGCGGGCGTCGCGGGCCAGGCCGGCAAGACGATGCATTTCCTGAGCTGGGACTTCGACGCGCTCACCGTCTGCTGCCTGCTGCTGTTCATGGGCGCGATGGGCAAGTCGGCGCAGTTCCTGCTCCACACCTGGTTGCCGGACGCGATGGAGGGCCCGACCCCGGTCTCGGCGCTCATCCATGCAGCGACCATGGTCACCGCCGGCGTGTTCATGGTGGCGCGGCTCTCGCCCATGTTCGATGCCTCGCCCTTCGCGATGAGCTTCGTCTTCGTCATCGGCGCGATCACGGCGTTCTTTGCGGCCACGGTCGGCCTCGTCCAGAACGACATCAAGCGCGTCATTGCTTATTCGACCTGCTCGCAGCTGGGCTACATGTTCGTCGCGCTCGGGGCAGGGGTCTATTCGGCGGGCATTTTCCACCTGTTCACCCACGCCTTCTTCAAGGCGCTACTGTTCCTCGGCGCCGGCTCCGTCATTCACGCGATGCACCACGAGCAGGACATGCGGAAGATGGGCGGGCTCGCCCGCAAGATCCCGACCACCTACGTCCTCATGCTCATCGGCACGCTGGCACTCACCGGCGTCGGCATTCCGTTCACGCCGATCGGCTTTGCGGGCTTCTTCTCCAAGGACGCCATCATCGAGACCGCGTACTCGGTGGGCGGCAATCTGGGTGGCTTCGGCTTCTGGGCGCTGACCATCGCCGCCTGCTTCACGAGCTTCTACTCGTGGCGACTGATCCACCTGACATTCCACGGCGAAGCCCGCTGGGCCAACGCCGATCACAGCCACGGGCATGACGAGCACCCGCATAGTGATCACGGGCACCACGCGCTCGTCCCGCATGAGAGCCCCAATGTCATGCTGGTGCCGCTCTACATCCTCGGCGCCGGTGCGGTGCTGGCGGGCGGGGTCTTCACCAACTGGTTCTTCGCCAACCCCGAGATGGTCGCCAATTTCTTCAAGGGCGCCGTCAGTGTTGTGACCGAGCGCTACGAAGCCGCGCACTCGGTGCCGGTCTGGGTCAGCCTTGCGGCCACCGTCGCGATGCTCATCGGCTTTGGCGTCGCCTGGTATATGTACATGGTCGACAAGACCGCGCCCGCGCGCCTCGCGGCGGCCAATCGCGGTCTCTACCTGTTCCTGCTCAACAAATGGTACTTCGACGAACTCTACGACCGCATCTTCGTCAAGCCGGCGCTCTGGCTCGGCAATGCTCTGTGGAAGGGCTTTGACGACTGGCTGGTCGACCAGACCATCGTCGAGGGCCTCGGCCACCGCGTGAAGGACGTCACCGGTCGCGTGGTCCGCCTGCAGTCGGGCTACCTCTACACCTATGCCTTCGTCATGCTGATCGGTATCGCGGCGCTGCTCACCTGGGTCATGGTCGCGGGAGGGCATCTCTGATGAACCCCTTCGATCACATCCTGACGCTCGTCACGTTCCTGCCGCTGGTCGGGGCGGCGCTGCTGCTGTTCGTCCCGGGTGATGAGGGCGGTAAGGAGATCGCGCGCTGGGTTGCGCTCGTCACCTCGATCCTCACCTTCATTCTCTCGCTCTGGATGTGGGCGCGCTTCGACAATGCCGATGCCGGCTTCCAGTTCGTCGAGAATTACGAGTGGATCGGCAATTCCATCGGCTATCGCATGGGTGTCGATGGCGTCTCGGTGCTGTTCGTGGTGCTGACGGCGCTGCTGCTCCCCGCCTGCATCCTCGCCAGCTGGAAGCCGATCCAAAAGCGCGTGCGCGAGTACATGATCGTCTTCCTCGTGCTCGAGACCATGTGCATCGGCGTCTTCTCGACGCTCGATCTCGCCATGTTCTACGTGTTCTTCGAGGGCAGCCTGATCCCGATGTTCCTCATCATCGGCATCTGGGGCGGACCGCGGCGTATCCAGGCCGCCTATAAGTTCTTCTTCTATTCGTTTACCGGCACGGTCCTGATGCTGCTCGCCATCATGACCATGTACTGGCAGGCGGGCACGCTCGACGTCCGCGCCCTCCTCAAATTCCATTTCGATCCGGCGCTGCAGACGTGGCTCTGGCTCGCCTTCTTCGCCTCGTTCGCGGTGAAGATGCCGATGTGGCCGTTCCACCGCTGGCTGCCGGAAGCGCACGTCGAGGCGCCCACTGCCGGCTCGGTGATCCTGGCCGCGATCCTCTTGAAGCTCGGGGGCTACGGCTTCATCCGCTTCTCGCTGTCGATGTTCCCGGACGCATCGCTGCAGTTCGCACCCTTCGTCTTCACGCTCTCGGTCGCGGCCATCGTCATCACCTCGCTGGTGGCGCTGGTGCAGACCGACATGAAAAAGCTCATCGCCTACTCGTCGGTCGCGCATATGGGCTTTGTGACCATGGGCATCTTCTCGGGCAACGCCATGGCCGTCCACGGCGCGGTGTTCCAGATGATCTCGCACGGCATCGTCTCAGCCGCGCTCTTCCTCTGCGTCGGCGTCGTCTACGACCGCATGCACACCCGCGAGATCTCGGCCTATGGCGGGCTGGTCAACCGCATGCCGAATTACGCTGTCGTGTTCATGGTCTTCACCATGGCCAATGTCGGCCTGCCGGGCACCTCGGGTTTCATCGGCGAATTCCTCACCATAATCGGCACCTTCCAGGTCAACACCTGGGTCGTGTTCTTCGCGAGCCTCGGCGTGATCCTTTCGGCCGCCTATGCGCTCTGGCTCTACCGCCGGATCATCTTCGGTGCGCTGACCAAGGAGAGCCTGATGGGCATCCTCGATCTCGACGCGCGCGAGATCGTCGTTCTGGTGCCGCTGGTCGTCCTCACTATCTTCTTCGGCTTCTACCCGGCGCCGATCCTCGATGCGACCGCGGCATCCGTTCATCTCATCACCGACAATTTCGGCAAGGCGTTGAGCACGGTGCAGACCGTCGCGTCGCTGAACTAGGGACATTCCATGGGCTTCGACCTTTCAATGTTGAACGCGCTGGCGCCGGTCTGGCCCGAGCTGCTGCTCGCGGTCGGCGCGGTCGTGCTGCTGCTGGTCGGCGTGATCTGGTCGCGCGAGCGGTCCACGGCGCTGGCGTTCGTCTCGATCCTGCTGCTTGTCGCCGTCATCGCCGTCGCCATCTGGCAACCGGCGCAGGGCACGCTGTTCAATGGCGGCTTCATCGTCGACAGTTTCGCGCGCTTCATGAAGTTCCTCGTGCTCGGCGGCTCGGCCTTCACGCTGATCCTCTCCACCTCGACGGCAAAGCCGTTCGGCCTCGACAAGTTCGAGTACGCAATCCTCGTCCTGCTCGCGACGCTGGGCATGATGGTGATGGTCTCGGCCAATGACCTCATGTCGCTCTATGTCGGCCTCGAGCTGCAGAGCCTTGCGCTCTACGTTGTCGCTGCGCTGCGTCGGGATGATGCGAGGGCCACCGAAGCCGGCCTCAAATATTTCGTCCTCGGCGCGCTCAGCTCCGGCATGCTGCTTTACGGCGCGTCGCTGGTCTATGGCTTCACCGGCCTCACCCAGCTCGACCAGATCGTCAGCGCCGTCGCTTCCGCGAACCGCCCGATCGGCCTGATCTTCGGCATGGTGTTCCTGCTGGCGGGTGTCGCGTTCAAGATCTCGGCGGTGCCGTTCCACATGTGGACGCCCGACGTGTACGAAGGCGCGCCCACGCCCGTGACGGCGTTCTTTGCCGCCGCCCCCAAGGTCGCGGCCATGGCGCTCTTCATTCGTCTCGTCACCGTGCCGTTCGGCGCCATGACGCATGACTGGCAGCAGATCGTGATCTTCCTCTCGATCGCCTCGATGGTGCTCGCGGCCTTCGCCGCCATCGGCCAGAACAATATCAAGCGGCTCCTCGCCTATTCCTCCATCGGCCATGTCGGCTTTGCGCTTGTCGGTCTCAGCGCCGGCTCGCAGGTCGGCGTCGAGGGTGTCGCCGTCTACATGGCGGTCTACATCGTCATGACCATCGGCATCTTCGCTGCGATCCTGTCGTTGCGCACCAAGGACGGCTTCGTCGAGACCATCCCGCAAATGGCCGGCCTTGCGCAGAAGCGGCCCTTCGCGGCGGCAATCATCGCGATCATCATGTTCTCGTTCATAGGCCTGCCGCCGCTCGCCGGGTTCTTCGCCAAATGGCAGGTGTTTCTTGCGGCGATCGACGCGCACCTCTTCGGCTTGGCGATTGTCGGTGTGCTCGCGAGCGCGGTGAGCGCGTTCTATTATCTGAGGATCATCAAGGTCATGTATTTCGATGAGCCCACCACCGAGTTCGTGGCGGTGCCGGCGGAGCTCGGCGCGGTGATGGCGCTCTCGGGCTTCCTGATCGTCACCTATTTCGTCACCGTCGGCTCGCCGCTCTACAACGCGGCGCACATCGCCGCGGGAAGCCTGTTCTAATTGGCCCAGTTCTGGCTCGGCCCAATCGCCAGCGCACGCGGCTATCGCCTCTTCGGCTACGACGAGATCGGCTCGACCAGCACGGAGGCCTCCGAGGCCGCTGCGCGTGGTGATGCCGGCGAGGTCTGGTTCACATCGCTGAAGCAGACCGCGGGCAGAGGCCGTCGTGGTCGCGCCTGGGAGACGCCCTCGGGCAATCTCGCAGCGAGCCTTTTGATCGTTCCCAATTGCGATCCGGCCATCGCGGCAACGCTCGGATTCGTTGCCGGTGTCGCGCTCAATCGGGCGCTCGCCGCAACTCTGCCCAAGGGGCTCCTCAAGCAGGGCATCGACGGCGTCGAGGGCGGCAACCGCATCGCGCTCAAATGGCCCAATGACGTGCTGGCCGACGGCTCGAAGCTCGCTGGCATCCTGCTCGAGGCGCACAAGCGCAGCGACGGAACGCACGCCATCGTTATCGGCTTTGGCGTCAATATCGTATCGGCACCCGAGGGGTTGCCATACCCCGCGACCTCGCTGGCTCAACTGGGAGCGGACCTGACGGCTGAAACGCTGTTTGAGGCGCTCGCCGAGGAATGGGTTGTCGCTTATGAGCTCTGGGATCACGGCCGCGACGTGGCCGATATCCTGCGCCTCTGGCGCGCGTCGGCCGCCGGTATCGGCGCCGAGGTCGCGGTCAGCAAGGACGGGGGCGTCGTGCGCGGCGTCTTTGAATCGATCGACGACATGGGCCGGCTGATCGTTCGCGCCAACGACAATTCGCGCATCACCATCACCGCGGGCGACGTGCATTTCGGCGTCACCGCCAGCGTGAGGGCGTAGTGGCGCAGCCGCTGCCCCAAGAGCTCGTCTTCGTGCCGCTCGGCGGCGTCGGCGAGATCGGCATGAACATGGGCGCCTATGGGTTCGGCCCGCGTAACGATCGCAAATGGATCGTGGTCGATTGCGGTGTGACCTTCGCCGGTCCCGCTCAGCCCGGCATCGAGCTCATCATGGCCGATCCGAGCTTTCTCGAGGACAATGCCGACGACGTCCTCGCGCTGATCCTTACGCACAGCCATGAGGATCACTACGGCGCCGTGCTCGACCTCTGGCCGGCCTTCGACCGGCCGGTCTATGCCACCGCTTTCACCGCTTCGATGCTGAGCGCCAAGCGAGCCGCCGACAACATCGTCGACGACGTGTCGATCGTTCCGATGCATGTCGGTAAGCCGTTCGAGATCGGTCCGTTCACCATCGAGGCCGTCAACGTCGCGCACTCGATCCCCGAGAGCTGCGCGCTTTCGATTACGACGTCCGCTGGTCGGGTGATCCACACGGGCGACTGGAAGCTCGATCCGCGCCCGATCGCCGCGCCGCCGACCGACGAGGCGCGCCTGCGTGCGCTCGCGTCCGAGGGCATCCCGATCGCGCTCATCTGCGACTCCACCAATGCTCTCAAGGACGGGACGAGCCCGAGTGAGGACGAAGTGTCCGCCACCCTCGCGGCGATGATCGCCGAAGCGCCGTATCGCGTCGTGCTCACCACCTTCGCCTCCAATGTCGGCCGCGTCATCTCGGTCGCCCGGGCCGCCGAGAAAGCGGGGCGACAGATCGTCATGTCCGGCCGCGCGCTGCACCGGATCAGCACCATCGCCCGCGAGCTCGGCATGCTCGAGGGGATCGCGCCGTTCCTCGACCAGGATGCGTTCAAGACCCTGCCGCGCAGCAAGATCGTGGTGCTCTGCACCGGCTCGCAGGGCGAGCCTCGCGCCGCCATCTCGCGTATCGCGCGCGCCGAGCATCCGGCGATCGAGCTCAACGCCGGGGACCGCGTGATCTTTTCGTCGTGGGCCATTCCCGGCAATGAGCGCGAAGTCATCGATATCCAGAATTTGCTGATCGACCGCGGCATCGAGGTCATCACGCAGCGCGAAGGGCTCGTCCACACCACCGGCCATCCGCGGCGCGAGGAGCTGAAGCGGCTCTACGATATCCTGAAACCCCAGACTCTCGTTCCAGTCCACGGCGAAGCGGCCCATCTTGAGGCGCACGCCGCCCTGGGCCGCCAGCACGGCATCCCCAACGTGCTCCATGCCCGCAACGGCGACATGGTCCGGCTCTTCCCCGATCCGCTGCTGTTCCCCGGCGAAGTGCGCACCGGCGAGCTTTATCTCGACGGCAATATCCTCTGCACGCCCGAAGAGAGCGGCGTGAAGGGCCGGCGCCGCCTGAGCTTCGGCGGCCATATCGGGGTCAGCCTCGTGGTCAATGCGAGTGGCGCAGTTGTCTCGGGTCCGGATATCAGCATCGAGGGGTTGCCCGAAGTCGAAGACGATGACGAGTCGATCGAGGGCCTCGTGCGCGGCGTCGTCAGCGGCGCGCTCAAATCCATCCCTCCCAAGCGGCGCTCCGACCCGGACGTCGTCGATGCGGCGCTGCAGCGCGCCATCCGTGGCGAGGTCAATGCGTGGTGGGGCAAAAAGCCCAATGTGACGGTGTTCGTTCACCGCATATGACGCGACGGCCATTCGGGAGCATAATCGCTGCTCCGAAAGGCCATGTATTTGGGACCGACCGTATGATCTCGCCCGCCACCTTCCTTGCGATCTATTTCGTCGTCTGGTGGATTTGCCTGTTCGTCGTGTTGCCCTTCGGCGTCAAGAACCAGGTGGATAGCGGCAGCTACATCCAGGGCACCGAGCGCGGCGCGCCGGAGCATCCGATGTGGTGGCGGCGCGTCCTGTGGACCACGCTGCTCTCCGTCCCGGTGACCGCTATCCTTTTGTGGGCGCTCAGCAATCCGCTGCTGCAGCGCTATTGGAGCTGACGGCCCAAAGAAAAAGCAGGGCGCGAAGCCCTGCCATGAATAGTTTGACGACAATACGCTGGTCTTAGGCACGCGATTAAGCGGCGGCCAGCGCTCCTCCCTTGACGTTGTCGACGTCCGGCGACTTCGAGGCCGCCTGTAATTAATTGCCCGGGACCGTAACAAGCGCGCACATGGCTGTCACCTGGATTCTGCGACCTTTTTTGCCTCCGACCGTGGCTGGACACCGCTTGACCGATACGATTTGACTGTGGCGCCGCGCGGCCACGAGTCGCCCGGAATTTCAGGAGTTTCGATGCGTCTCAGCCGCTATTTCCTGCCCGTCCTCAAGGAATCCCCGAAGGAAGCCGAGATCGTCTCGCACAAGCTGATGCTGCGCGCCGGCATGATCAAGCAGCAGGCGGCGGGCTCCTATTCCTGGCTGCCGTTCGGCTTCAAGACTCTGCAGAAAATCGTCCGCATCATCGAGGAGGAGCAGAACCGCTCGGGCGCCGTCGAGCTCCTGATGCCGACCCTGCAATCGGCCGACCTCTGGCGCGAATCCGGCCGCTACGACGCCTATGGCAAGGAGATGCTGCGCGTCGAAGACCGGCACGAGCGCGAGATGCTTTATGGTCCGACCAACGAGGAGATGATCACAGACATCTTCCGCACATACGTCAAATCTTACAAGGACTTGCCGCTCAATCTTTATCACGTGCAGTGGAAGTTCCGCGACGAGGTCCGGCCGCGCTTCGGCACAATGCGCAGCCGCGAATTCCTGATGAAGGACGCCTATTCGTTCGATCTCGACGAGCCCACGGCGACGCAGGCCTTCTACCGGATGTTCGTCGCCTACCTCCGCACTTTTCACCGCATGGGTCTCGTTGGCATTCCGATGCGCGCCGACACCGGCCCGATTGGCGGCAATCTCAGCTACGAGTTCCACGTCCTTGCCGACACCGGCGAGAGCGGCGTGTTTCTCGACAAGCGGCTCGTCGACAAGCCGATCCCGCCGATCGACATCGATTTCCGCAGCGACCTCACGCCCATCTTCAAGGACTGGACGTCACTGTTTGCCGCGACCGACGAGATGACGGACGAAGCGAAGTTCAAGGCTGCCGTCGAGCCCGCTCACCAGCTGGCGGCGCGCGGCATCGAAGTCGGCCACATTTTCTACTTCGGCACCAAGTACTCCGACCCCATGAAGGCGAGCGTCACTGGCCCGGACGGCAAGGACATCGCGGTCCACATGGGCAGCTACGGCATCGGCCCGACCCGTGTCGTACCCGCGATCATCGAGGCGAGCCACGACGACGCGGGCATCATCTGGCCCGTGAGTGTGGCGCCGTTCGAGGTGATGCTGATCAACCTCAAGGCAGGCGATGCTGCGACCGACGCGGCGTGTGCCGCGCTCTACGCGGAGCTCGGGAATGCTGGCCTCGATACGCTCTACGACGACCGCGACCAGCCGGCCGGTGCGAAGTTCGCCGTCGCCGACCTCATCGGCATTCCGTACCAGATCATCCTCGGGCCGCGTGGGCTCAAGGAGGGGCAGGTCGAGATCAAGCACCGCAAGACCGGCGAGCGCGAGACGCTGCCGCTCGCGTCCGCGGTGGCCCGGCTCAAGTTGCTGATCGAGCCCGAAAGGCGGGACAAGGTTTGACCGAGACCACGGCACCCGCCCAGCGGACCGCCGGCCCTTTTTCGCGCTTCGAGTGGATGCTGGCGGGGCGCTATCTGCGGGCCCGCCGTAAGGAAACGTTCATCTCGGTCATCTCCTGGCTGACGCTGATTGGCGTCGCACTGGGCGTTGCAACGTTGATCGTCGTGATGTCGGTGATGAACGGGTTTCGCGCCGAGCTTTTGAGCAAGATCCTCGGTCTCAACGGCCACTTCACGGCCTATCCTATCGACTCTAAATTCACCGACTACGATGCGACCGCAATGAAGCTCGAGAAGGTAAACGGCGTTCTATTCGCCATTCCTTATGTCGAAGGCCAGGCGCTCGCTTCGGGCCAATCTGACTCCACCGGCGTGTCGGTCCGCGGCATCACCGCTGCATCCGTCGATAAGCTCAAGCTTTTGAAGAACGGCGCCGTGCTCGGTGGCTGGAACGGCTGGGATGCGGGGCAGGGAGTCGCGATCGGCCAGCGGCTCGCCGAAAAGCTCGGCATTACCGTTGGCGACCCGATCACCATCGTCAATCCGAACGGGCCGACCACACCCTTCGGGCGCACGCCAAACATCCGGTCCTACCCGGTCAGCGTGATCTTCAACCTGGGCATGGTCGAGTTCGACAGCTTCTACGTCTACATGCCGATGCAGGCGGCGCAGAAGTATTTCAAGCAATACGAAGATGTGCTGAAGCCCGGCGTCGAGCCGCCTGCTCCAGACGCGACCGACGAGCAGATCAACGCCGCCTATCAGCGCAACTGGATCGCGACCGCGGTCGAAGTCTTCATCGATGATCCCGACAATGTCGATGCGGTTCGCAAGCGCATCCAGGACCAGGTCGATCGCCCGCTGATCCTCTACGACTGGCAGCAGCGCAACGAGACCTTCTTCTCCGCGCTCCAGGTCGAGCGCGTGGTGATGTTCGTGATCCTCTCGATGATCATCGTCGTCGCAGCGTTCAACATCATCTCGAGCCTCGTGATGCTCGTGAAGGACAAGGGCAGCGACATTGCGATCCTGCGCACCATGGGCGCGACGCGCGGCTCGATCATGCGCGTGTTCTCGATCACCGGAACCGCCATCGGCGTCGCAGGCACGCTGGCCGGCTTGATCCTCGGCCTCGTTGTGGCGAGCAACGCCGAAGCGCTGCGCTCCTTCATTTCAAATCTAACCAATGTGCCGATCTTTCCGCCAGAGGTCTTCTTCCTCTCGAGCCTGCCCTCAAAGATCGACCCGACCGAGGTGAGCGTCGTGGCGGGCCTTGCGCTCGGCCTGAGTTTCCTTGCGACGCTCTATCCCGCTTGGCGCGCGGCGCAGTATGACCCGGTCGAGGCGCTCCGTTATGAGTGAGCCGCTGCTGAGGCTCCGGCAGGTCCACCGGCACTACGGCAAGGACGAAACCTTCGTGCGCGTGCTCGAGGCTGCGGACCTCGACGTCATGCCCGGCGAACTCGTCGCGATCGTCGCGCCTTCTGGCGCCGGCAAGTCGACACTACTGCATCTGAGCGGCCTGCTCGAGCGGCCGCAGTCCGGCGAGATCGAGATCATGGGCACGCCGACCATGCAACTCAACGAGCGCGGTCGGACGCTGCTGAGGCGCACGACTATCGGTTATCTCTATCAATTCCATCATCTGTTGCCTGAGTTCACGGCGCTCGAGAACATCAACATCCCGCAGATGATCGCGGGCGCGCCGCCTGCCGCGGCCAAGGCCCGCAGCCGTGAGCTCCTGACGATGCTCGGCGTCGAGCCGCGTGCGTCGCATCGCCCTGCCGAGCTCTCCGGCGGCGAGCAGCAGCGCGTGGCCATCGCGCGCGCCGCCGCCAATCACCCCAAGGTCATCCTCGCCGACGAACCGACCGGCAATCTTGATCCCGCGACCAGCGACCTCGTCTTCGGCGCGCTCCGCAGTATGATCTCCGAAGAGGGCGCCGCGGGGCTGATCGCAACGCACAACCACGACCTCGCTCGTCGCGCGGACCGTATTGTGACCTTGCGCAATGGCCTGGTCGAACCGCTAACGCTCTAGGCGGCCCGTAGCCGCCACAGCGACACGACTTCCTTCGATCGCGCGAAATGTAGCGGATCGTCCTTGTCCCGTGCGCCCTTGGGCGACGGCGGCGTATCCCGTCGCTCCGCCACTACCAGACCCGCACTCGCGATCATCTCCGATAGCTCGCCGGGCTGGCGCAGTCCCAGATGCTCCGCGAGATCGGACATGATCAGCCAGCCTTGGCCGTTGGGCTCGAGATGCGCCACGAGGCCATCGAGAAAGCCGCGCAGCATGCGCGAGTCCGGATCGTACACCGCGGCCTCGAGGTCGGTGCCTGCTTTGCCCGGCAGCCAGGGAGGGTTGCAGACGATCAGTCCAGCCTTGCCCTCTGGATACAAGGAACCTGACGCCAGTTCGGCCCGGCTACCAAAGCCGAGCCGGTCGAACGTGTCCCGTGCCGTTGCGATCGCGCTGTCCGAGAGGTCCGTGGCGACCAGCCGGGGCATCCCGCGTTTCAGCAATACTGCTCCCAGCACGCCGCTGCCCGTGCCGAGGTCGAACGCTGTTTCAGCCGCGGGCAATGGCGCCCGCGCCACCAGCTCAACGTAGTCTTGCCGGGTCGGCGGGAACACACCGAAGCGCGGGTGGATAGATGCTCCAAGCGCGGCCACCGGCACGCCCTTTCGCTGCCATTCCGCCGCGCTGACGGCGGTCAGCACATCACGCAATGGGATGACGGCGGCTTCCGGTAATTCACTGAACGCGTCGCGCAGTGCCGGGCCCGCGTCGGGCGCGCGGGGCAGGGCGATGGCGCCCGCTGTGACCGGCACGAGCAGCAGCGACAGCATGTTGGCGCGCTGCGCATTCACCTGCCGCCAGGAATTGAACGACGCCGCCGGCTCCACAGCATCGGACTTCACCTTCAGCCGGCCGTCGACACGGCGACCCAGTGCCTGGAGCAATTGCCGGCCATTGACGAAATCGCCGCGCCAGATGATCGCGGTGCCCTGCGACACCAGGCGGAACGCGGCGTCTGCGGCGAGCGTGTCGTCTGCCACGGTCGCACGACGCGGCGCCTCGCTGCCGCGCAATGATGCGTAACCGGCCGTGATCTCCCGGCCACCTTCGTGCCAGCTTAGCATCGATGAATTATTGGCCACGCATCAGCCGGTTGACGGCATCGGTGCTGAGAATGCCCTCGGCAAAGCCGAAGGTCCCCGATCCAAGCAGCTCCTCGCCCGCGCGCTTGAGCGCCGTCAGGGCCACGCGCGACAACGACCCGCCAAGACTCACCCGCCGCACGCCCGCGTCCGCCAGCTCGGCAATGCTCGGGCCCGGCCCGCCGCGCACGACGTTGACCGGCTTGCTCACGGATTTCACCACCGTCCGTATCGCCTCGATGTTCGGCAGTCCGGGCGCGAACAGGACATCGGCGCCCGCTTTCTCGAACGCCTGCAGCCGCCGGATGATTTCGTCGAGATCGGGCTTGCCCCAGAGAAAGCCCTCGGCGCGCGCAACGAAGGTGAACGGAAAGCTCAGCGCATGAGCGGCTTCCGCCGCCGCCGCCACGCGCTCCACCGCGAACTCGAAATCATAGATCGGCCGCGCCGGGTCACCGGTCGCATCCTCGATCGAGCCTCCCACGAGACCCGCTTCTGCTGCCGCCCGGATCGCCTCAGCGGCATCTTCAGGCCCGTGCCCAAAGCCATTCTCGAGATCGCCGGCAACGGGCAGATCGACGCTGTCGGCGATCAGCTTCGCGTTTGCCAGCGACCCCTCGCGCGTCACGCCCCCATCGGGCTTGCCGAGCGTAAATGCCATGCCGGCGCTGGTCGTCGTCAGCGCCTTGAAGCCGAGCGAGGCGAGCACCTTGGCGCTGGCGCCGTCCCACGGATTGGGGATGATGAAAAGCTCGTTCCGCTCATGCAGCGCGCGAAACGCCCGCGCCTTGGCAAGTTGGTCCAATTAGAGCAGCATTCCAAGCGATTTGGCGGTCGCGGCTTCCGTCGCGCACCAGGCGCTGATCTGATCCTTGGTCCAGTCCTTCTGCGCGCCGTAAAGGTCATGCGTCGCACGGAACACGTCCACATTGAACAGCGCGTCGCCTGCCGGCCGCGCGGCGTCGGCATAGGCGTTCACCTTGTCGCGACTGATCGAGAGGTTGCACGCATCGGCCGAGTAGTAGAGCGCGGCGAGGGTCGATATCGCGGTGGCGCGGTCGGGCGGCGGGGTCGTGGCGGCGAAGACGGGCGTTGCGGCGAGGATCAGGGCAGGGATCAGGGCTTTGAGCATGCGCTTTCTTAGCACGCGCTCGGCGTCTGCAAAGGGGCACGCCACGTCACTCGTTAGCGATTGATTCACGGTTACAGCGTTGTTTCTGGACGTGAACAAATCTGGAACATATAAGAACAAAACACAAACACGGAGACGGATATGCTCTACTTCCTCAAGGACGCCCTGGCTCTCGTTGC
>Ga0070661_100001112_pt1 | contig 18880 bp, 7 predicted proteins | sample KBSC43metaG_FD_64663 | JGI IMG/M metagenome (GOLD analysis project Ga0070661, IMG submission 64663) | Corn rhizosphere microbial communities from Kellogg Biological Station, Michigan, USA - KBS C4-3 metaG | ecosystem: Host-associated > Plants > Roots > Rhizosphere > Soil ... | reverse complement strand
GGCCATTTTCCCAACGACGTGCACGGCCTCGCGCATTTCGACGGTACCGCGCTGTTCGAGCACGCCCATCCGTTCCAGGGTTTCCATCCCGAATGGCGCAGCCACGTCTTCAACTTCGGCCGCAACGAGGTGCGTGCGTTCCTCACGTCGAGCGCGATGTTCTGGCTCGACCGCTATCACTTCGACGGCCTGCGCGTCGACGGCGTCGCGTCGATGCTCTACCTCGACTACGCGCGGAAAGCCGGCGAATGGATCCCCAATGCGCACGGCGGCCGCGAGAACCTCGACGCAGTGGCGTTCCTGCGCGACCTCAACACCGCGATCTATCGCGAGCATCCCGACGTGCAGACGATCGCGGAGGAATCGACGGCATGGCCGCAGGTCTCGCGCCCGGTCGACAGTGGCGGGCTCGGCTTCGGGCTCAAGTGGAACATGGGCTGGATGCACGACACGCTCGCGTACTTTGCGCGCGACCCGGTGCATCGCCGCCACCACCAGGGCGAGCTCACCTTCAGCCTGATCTACGCGTTCGACGAAAACTTCGTGCTGCCGCTGTCGCACGACGAGGTCGTCTACGGCAAGCGCTCGCTGATCGACAAGATGCCGGGCGACCTGTGGCAGCAGTTCGCCAACCTGCGCGCGCTGTACGGCTACATGTGGGCGCACCCGGGCAAGAAGCTCCTGTTCATGGGCGGCGAGATCGCGCAGCGCCACGAATGGGCGCACGGCGGCTTCCTCGAATGGGACCTGCTGCGCCATCGCGAGCACGCGGGGCTGCGCGACTGGCTGCGCGACCTCAACGGCTACTACCGGCGCACGCCCGCGCTGCACGAGGTCGACTTCGAGCCCGCGGGCTTTGCGTGGATCGACATGGCCGACGCCGCGCAGAGCGTGGTTGCGTTCGTGCGCAAGCCGCGGGGCGCCGCAGCGCCGCTGGTGCTCGCGTGCTGCAATTTCACGCCGGTGCCTCGCACCGGCTACCGCGTCGGTGTGCCGCGCGCCGGCCGCTGGCGCGAGGCGCTCAACAGCGACGCGACCGACTACGGCGGCAGCGGCGTGGGCAACCTGGGCGGCGCGACGACACGCGCGATCGCCGCGCATGGCCATGCGCAATCGCTCGAGCTCGCGCTGCCGCCGCTGTCGGTGACGCTGTTCGAGAGCGAGGGCGGCGCGCAATGACGATCGACGCGCGGATCCGTCCCGGCACGCGCCGCCGCGTCGTGATCGCCAACCTCGCGCCGCAGGTCGACGCGGGCCGCTTCCCGGTCAAGCGTTGCGTCGGCGACGTCGTCGCGGTCGAGGCCGACGTCTTCATCGACGGCCACGACGTGCTGCGCGCGCGGCTGCTGTCGCGCGCCCAGGGCGCCCGCGCGTGGCGCGAGGCGGAGATGCGCCCGCTCGGCAACGACCGCTGGCGCGCCGAATTCGTCGTCGATGCGCTCGGCGCGTTCGAGTACACGGTGATGGCGTGGCCGGACGCGCTTGCGACCTGGCTCGCCGACCTCGTGCGCTGGCAAACGGCCGGCGACGTCGCGCAGTCGGTCGCGCACGGCGCGCGCATCGCCGCCTCGATCGCGAAGCGCGCGCGCGGCAACGACGCCCGCGCGCTCGCCGCCTGGGGCAAGGCGTTGGCGGACGAAGCCACCGACGCGTTCGCGCGCCGCGAGCGCGCGCTCGACACGGCAATGCACGCGCTCGCCGCGCCGTATGCCGATCGCAGCCTCGCGGTCGTGCACACGCCCCCGCTTCTGGTTCGCAGCGACCCCGCCCTGGCGCGCTTCTCGACGTGGTACGAGCTCTTCCCGCGCTCTGCCGGCGACGGCCGGCGCCACGGCACGTTCGACGACTGCGTCTCGCTGCTGCCATCGATCAAGTCGATGGGCTTCGACGTGCTGTACCTGCCGCCGATCCATCCGATCGGGCGCACGCGCCGCAAGGGGCGCAACAACGCGCTCGCCGCCGCGCCGGGCGACCCGGGCAGCCCATGGGCGATCGGCGCCCCCGACGGCGGCCACCGCGCGATCCACGCCGCGCTCGGCACCGCGGAGGACTTCCGCCGGCTCGTCGAGGCCGCGCGGGCGATGGACATCGAGGTCGCGCTCGACATCGCGTTCCAGTGCTCGCCCGACCATCCGTACGTCCGCGAGCATCCGTCGTGGTTCCGCCACCGCGACGACGGCAGCATCCAGTTCGCCGAGAACCCGCCGAAGAAGTACGAGGACATCTACCCGTTCGACTTCGAGTCGCCCGATGCGAGCGCGCTGTGGAACGAGCTCCTCGGCGTCGTCCGCCACTGGATCGGCGAGGGTGTCCGCGTGTTCCGCGTCGACAACCCGCACACCAAGCCTTTCCGGTTCTGGGAATGGCTGATCGCCAACGTGCGCCGCGATCATCCGGACACGATCTTCCTCGCCGAGGCGTTCACGCGTCCGAAGGTGATGCACGCGCTCGCCAAGCTGGGCTTCGGCCAGTCGTACACCTACTTCACGTGGCGCAACACCAAGGCCGAGCTGACCGAGTACTTCGGCGAGCTCGCGCACGATGCGTCGCGCGAATATTTCCGGCCCAACGTCTGGCCGAACACGCCCGACATCCTCCCGGCGTCGCTGCGCGACGGCACGCGCGCGGCGTTCGCGGTGCGCCTCGTGCTGGCGGCGACGCTCGCCGCGAACTACGGCATCTACGGGCCGTCGTTCGAGCTGATGGACAACCGCGCGAGCGGCATCGGCGAGGAATACGCCGATTCGGAGAAGTACGAGATCCGCGCGTGGCCGCGCGAGCGTGCCGACAGCCTCGGACCGCTCGTCGCCCGCGTCAACTCGATCCGGCACGCGCACCGCGCGCTGCAGCAGGATTGGACGCTTGAATTCTTCGACACCGACAACGCCGAGCTCCTGTGCTACGCCAAGACCGCGCGCGATCCGGACGACGCGATCGTCGTCGTCGTCAACCTCGACCCCGCGCACGTCCAATCGGGCTTCGTGACGCTCGGCCTCGCCGCGCTCGGCCTCGCCGACGACGCGCCGTTCGAGGTGCGCGACCTGTTGCAGCCCGCGACCTACACGTGGCGCGGCGCGCGCAATTTCGTGAAGCTCGATCCGGCGGTCGCGCCCGCGCATGTCTTCGCGGTGCGCGCCGCGCGGCCGGCGACGGGAGCCCGCACGTGAAGATCGACCAGGAAGCGCTGCTGCAGCACACGTCCGCGCAGCCGAAGGCGCCGCTGCGCCCGCCGCTGTGGTTCAAGGATGCGGTCATCTACCAGCTCCACGTCAAGGCCTTCCGCGACAGCAACGGCGACGGCATCGGCGACTTCCGCGGGCTGACCGAATCGCTCGGCTACATCAAGGACCTCGGCGTCAACACGATCTGGCTGCTGCCGTTCTACCCGTCGCCGCTGCGCGACGACGGGTACGACATCGCCGACTACCACAACGTGCACGCGAGCAGCGGCACGATGGCCGACTTCCGGCGCTTCATCCGCGAGGCGCACCACCTCGAGCTGCGCGTCGTCACCGAGCTCGTCATCAACCACACCTCCGACCAGCACCCGTGGTTCCAGGCGGCGCGGCGCGCGCCGCCCGGCTCGGTGAAGCGCGACTACTACGTGTGGAGCGATTCCGCCGACAAGTGGAAGGAGACGCGGATCATCTTCACCGACACCGAGACGTCGAACTGGGCCTGGGACGACGTCGCCAAGGCGTTCTACTGGCACCGCTTCTTCTCGCACCAGCCGGACTTGAACTTCCGCAACCCGCACGTGATCCGCGCGGTGATCCGCGTGATGAACTACTGGTTCGAGATGGGCGTCGACGGCATGCGACTCGACGCGATTCCCTACCTCGTCGAGCGGGACGGCACCAACAACGAGAACCTGCCGGAGACCCACGACGTCCTCAAGATCATGCGCAGCGAGCTCGACGCGCGCTACCCCGACCGCTTCTTCCTCGCCGAGGTCAACCAGTGGCCGGAGGACGTGCGCGAGTACTTCGGCAACGGCGACGAGTGCCACATGGCGTACCACTTCCCGCTGATGCCGCGGATGTACATGGCGGTCGCCGCCGAGGACCGCCAGCCGATCATCGACATCATGGCGCAGACGCCGGACATCCCCGACAACTGCCAGTGGGCGGTGTTCCTGCGCAACCACGACGAGCTGACGCTCGAGATGGTGACCGAGCGCGAGCGCGCCTACATGTACGACATTTACGCGCGGGATAGCCGGATGCGCATCAACGTCGGCATCCGCCGCCGTCTCGCGCCGCTGATGGACAACGACCGGCGGCGCATCGAGCTCGTCAACAGCCTTTTGATGTCGATCCTCGGCTCGCCGGTCGTCTACTACGGCGACGAGATCGGCATGGGCGACAACGTCTACCTCGGCGATCGCAACGGCGTGCGCACGCCGATGCAGTGGAGCCCGGACCGCAACGGCGGGTTCTCGCGCGCCGACCCCCAGACGCTGTACGCGTCGCCGGTGATGGACCCGATCTACGGCTACCAGTCGGTCAATGTCGAGGCGCAGGCGCGAAGCAGCTCGTCGCTGCTCGCCTGGATGAAGCGGCTCATCGCCGTGCGCAAGTCGCATCCGGCGCTGTCGCGCGGCACGCTGCGCTTCGTGCGCCCGGGCAACCGCAAGATCCTCGCCTACATCCGCGAGCACGGCGACGAAGTGCTGCTGTGCGTCGCCAACCTCGCGCGCTCGAGCCAGCCGGTCGAGCTCGACCTGCGCGAGTTCAAGGGCCGCACGCCGGTCGAGCTCCTCGGCGACACCTCGTTCCCGCCGATCGGCGAGCTGCCTTATTTGCTGACGCTGCCGGGCTGGGGCTTCTACTGGTTCGCGCTGTCGAAGAGCGCCGCGCATCCCGCGTGGCACGACGATCGCCCCGCACCCGCCGAGTTGCCGGTGCTCGTCATTCCGAACGGCGTGCTCGAAGTGCTCAACGCCGAGCACGCCGGCAACGAGATCCGCGCGCTGATGCTGCGCCGCAGCCGCCAGCAGATCGAGCAGGAGGCGCTGCCCGCGTTCCTCGCCGCGCAGCGCTGGTTCGCCGGCAAGGGTCGCGTCATCGACCGGATCAAGCTCGTCGCCGACGACGAGATCGGCGACGGCGGCACGCGCTGGGTGCTCGGCACGCTCGACACGACCTACACCAACGGCACGCATCACGTCTACGCGCTGCCGCTCGCGCTCGCGTGGGAGGACTCCGAGTTCGAGCGCGTGCAGGCGCTGCGCCACGCGACGGTGACGCGCGTGCGCCAACGCGCGAAGATGGGCATCCTCTACGACGCCTTCTGGGACGATGCGTATTGCCGTCGCATCGTCGACGGCATGCGCCGCGCCGAGACGCTCACGCTGAAGACCGGCACGCTCGAATTCGCGCGGACGTCGGCGTTCGCCGGCGCCGTCGACGAAGCGGCGGTCGCGGCCGGCACGCTCGCCGTCCGGCACCCCGCGTTCGAGCAGAGCAACACGCTCGCCGTGCTAGGCGAGGCGCTGGTGCTCAAGGGCTACCGGCGGCTGCGCCGCGGTGTCAATCCCGAGATCGAGATGGGCCGCTTCCTCACCGAGGTGTCGCCTTTCCCGCGCATCGCGCCGGTGCTCGGCACGCTGGTTCACCGCAGCCCCGCGGGGGAGCCGATCGCCCTTGCGGTGCTGCAATCGTTCGTCGATAACGAGGGCAGCGGGTGGACGTACGCGACCGAGTATCTCGGCCGGTTCCTCGACGATCGGCTCGCGGCCCCGGCGCATCCGGCCGCGCTGCCGGGCGTGGAGGCCGTGGCGCCGGCATTCGCGGAATCGACGGATGCGCACGTGGCCTTCGTCGCGCGAATGGCGACGCTCGGCACGCGCACCGCCGAGCTGCATCGCGCGCTGGCGGTCACGAGCGGCGATCCGGCGTTCGATCCCGAGCCCGCCACGCCCGACGACCTGCGCCAGTGGGCGGAGGTCGTGCGTGCCGACGTGGCGACGACGCTCGACGCGCTCGAACGCCAGCGCGGCGCGCTGCCCGCGGCGCTCGCGCCGCAGATCGATGCGGTGCTGGCGGCGCGCGGCGCGCTCGACGCGCGGCTCGCGGCGTTCGCCGTGCCGGGCGACGCCGGCGCGAAGACGCGATTGCACGGCGACTACCACCTCGGACAAGTACTCGTCACCGGCGCCGACTTCGTCATCGTCGACTTCGAGGGCGAGCCGGGTCGCGGCCTCGACGAGCGCCGCCGCAAGCATTCGCCGCTGCGCGACGTCGCAGGCATGCTGCGCTCGTTCAGCTACGCGGCGGCGTTCGCGTTCGACAAGGCGACCCTGCAGCGGCCGCAGGACCAGCCGCGCGTCGTCGCACCGCTCATCGCGTGGCGCCAGGCAAGCGTCGCGGCGTTCCTCGGCGCCTATCGCGAGGCGATCCGCGGCTCGCCCGCGCATCCGGCCGATGCCGCGACCGCCGATGCGCTCGTCGAGCTGTTCGTGCTGGAGAAGACGCTCTACGAATTGCGCTACGAGCTCGCCAATCGCGTCGACTGGGTACGCATTCCGCTGGCCGGCCTCGCGCAGCAGATCGCCGGGCCGGATCGCTGATGGAGCGCGCCGCCGACGCGCGAGCGATCGCGCCGACCGTGCGTGGCGCCCATCCGGCGCGCCCGCAGTGGCGCGGTCATCCGTACCCGCTCGGTGCCACCTGGGACGGCGCGGGCGTCAACTTCGCGATCTACTCGGACAACGCCGAGCGCGTCGAGCTGTGCCTGTTCGACGCCAAGGGTCGCCGCGAGCTCGAGCGCATCGCGTTGCGCGAGCGCACCGACTTCATCTGGCACGGCTACCTGCCGGAGGCGCGGCCGGGCCAGCGCTACGGCTACCGCCTGCACGGTCCCTACGACCCGGCACGCGGCCTGCGCTTCAATCCCAACAAGCTCTTGCTCGATCCCTACGCCAAGATGATCGTCGGCGCGCTGCGCTGGAACGACGCGCTGTTCGGCTACCGCGTCGGCAGCCGGCGCGAGGACCTCTCGATGGACGCGCGCGACAGCGCCGGCGCCATGCCCAAATGCGAGGTCATCGACCCGGCGTTCACCTGGGGCAACGACCGCCATCCGCACACGCCGTGGAAGGACACGGTGATCTACGAGCTGCACGTCAAGGGCTTCACTCGCCAGCACCCCGACGTGCCTCCGCAGCTGCGCGGCACGTACGCGGGCCTCGCGACGGCGGCGTCGATCCATCACCTGCGCTCGCTCGGCGTCACCGCCGTCGAGTTGATGCCGATCCACACCTACATCGACGACAAGCGCCTCGTCGAGCAGGGCCTGCGCAACTACTGGGGCTACAACTCGATCGGCTTCTTCGCGCCCGACATGCGCTACAGCGCGACGGGCACGCTCGGCGAGTTCAAGACGATGGTGAAGGCGCTGCACGCGGCCAACATCGAGGTCATCCTCGACGTCGTCTACAACCACACGGCCGAAGGCAACCAGCTCGGGCCGACGCTCGCGTTCCGCGGCATCGACAACGGCGTCTATTACCGCCTCGCGGAGGACCCGCGCTACTACGTCGACTTCACCGGCACCGGCAACACGCTGACGACGATGCACCCGATCGCGTTGCGCCTCATCATGGACAGCCTGCGCTACTGGGTCACCGACATGCACGTCGATGGCTTCCGCTTCGACTTGGCGACGTCGCTGACGCGCGAGGCGCACGACGTCGACCGCTTCGGCGCGTTCCTCGACATCCTGCGCCAGGATCCGGTGCTCGCACCCATGAAGCTGATCGCCGAGCCCTGGGATCTCGGCGAGAACGGCTACCAGGTGGGCGGCTTCCCGCCGGGCTGGGCGGAATGGAACGGCCGCTACCGCGACGACATCCGCGCGTACTGGAAGGGCGATGGCGGACTCGTCGGCGACACCGCGTCGCGGATCGCAGGGTCGAGCGACATCTTCGCGCCGAGCGGCCGCGGCCCGACGTCGAGCATCAACTTCATCACCGCCCACGACGGCTTCACGCTGCGCGACCTCGTCAGCTACAACGACAAGCACAACGAGGCCAACGGCGAGGGCAACCGCGACGGCGAGTCGCACAACCGCAGCTGGAACTGCGGCGTCGAGGGTCCGAGCGACGATCCCGCGATCGTCGCGCTGCGGATGCGCCAGTCGCGCAACTTCCTCGCCACCCTGTTCCTCTCGCAGGGCGTGCCGATGCTGCTCGCCGGCGACGAGATGGGCCGCACCCAGCAGGGCAACAACAACGCGTATTGCCAGGACAACGTCACGAGCTGGGTCGACTGGTCGATCGACGACGACGCGCGCGCGCTCCTCGCGTTCACCGCGCGCGTCATCGCGCTGCGCAAGCGCCATCCGCTGTTCCAGCGCCGCACGTTCTTCCTCGGCCGCGCCACCGATGCCGTGCAGAAGGACATCGTCTGGCTCAACCCCGACGGCGGCGAGATGACCGACGAGCAATGGGGCCAGTCGTCGTCGAGCAGCTTCGGCGCCGCGCTGTCCGGCCAGGGCGTCACCGAGCGCGACGAGCACGGCCATCCGGTGGTCGACGACGACCTGATGCTGCTGTTCAACGCGCATCACGAGGCCGTCGCGTTCAAGCTCCCGGACGGCGGCGGGCCGCCGTGGGCGGCGCTGCTCGACACGTCGAGCGACGACGGCGCGCCGCTCGCGGGCGAGCACCCGCCCGGCTCGAGCTATTCGTTGCAGGCACGTTCGCTCGCGTTGCTCGGCCGGCCGCGCGCATGACGCGGCTGCACCCGATGCCGTTCGGCGCCCAGGTGCTCGCCGACGGCCGCACGCGCTTTCGCCTGTGGGCGCCGGCGGCGCGCGATGTCGCGATCGCCATCGAGGCGCCCGCGCCGCGTCTTTTGCCGATGAACGCACGCGACGACGGCTGGTTCGAGGCGATCATCGACGCGCCCGCCGGCACGCGCTATCGCTATCGCGTCGACGGCGCGACCGGCGTGCCCGACCCCGCGTCGCGGCGCAATCCGGACGGCGTGCACGGCGCGAGCGAGGTCATCGACCCGCACGATTACGACTGGCAGGACGTGCACTGGCGCGGCCGGCCGTGGCACGAGGCCGTGATCTACGAGCTCCACGTCGGCACGTTCACGCCGGAGGGCACGTTTGGCGCGGCGGCGGCGCGCCTCGACTACCTCGCGGCGCTGGGCGTCACCGCGATCGAGCTGATGCCGCTGGCGGCGTTCGCCGGCGCGCGCGGCTGGGGCTACGACGGCGTGCTGCCGTTCGCGCCGCACGCGGCCTACGGCACGCCCGTCGACTTGAAGCGCTTCGTCGACGCGGCGCATGCGCGCGGACTGATGGTTCTGCTCGACGTCGTCTACAACCACTTCGGCCCCGACGGCAACTACCTCGCCACGACCGCGCCCTGGTTTTTCCACGGTGACGCATCGACGCCTTGGGGCGGCGCGATCGGCTTCGACGGGCCGCACAGCGCGCCGGTGCGCGACTTCTTCACGCATAACGCGCTCTACTGGCTCGTCGAGTACAACCTCGATGGCTTGCGGCTCGACGCGGTGCACGCGATCGTCGATCGCTCGTCGCCGTCGTTCCTCGCCTCGCTCGCGGCCGAAGCCCGGGCCGCATGCCCGGGCCGTGAGATCCACCTCGTGCTCGAGGACGATGCCAATCGCGCGAGCTTCGCGCGGCCCGATCGCGTGAACGGCGCGCGCTACGACGCGCTGTGGGACGACGACGTCCATCACGCGCTGCACGTGCTCGTCACCGGCGAGACCGGCGGGTACTACGCCGATGCGGCGCGCGACCCGCTTGCGCGGCTCGGACGCTGCCTGACCGAGGGCTTCGCCGACCAGGGCGAGCCGTCGCCGATGCGCGGCGGCGCGCCCCGCGGCGAGCCGTCGTCCGGCTTGCCGCCGCGTGCATTCGTCACGTACCTGCAGAACCACGACCAGGTCGGCAACCGCGCGGGAGGCGAGCGGATTTTCGCGCTGGCAAGCGCGCGCCGCGTCGAGGCGGCGCTCGCGATCGTGCTCCTCGCGCCCTCGATTCCGCTGCTGTTCATGGGCGACGAGTTCGCCGCGGCGACGCCGTTCCTGTACTTCTGCGACGTCGACCGCGCGCTCGCCGACGCGATTCGCGAAGGTCGCCGCCGCGAGTTCGCCGCCCATGGCGCTGCGCCGTCGTCGCTCGCCGATCCGGACGACCCGGCGACGTTCGCGCGAAGCCGCCTCGACTGGACATCGCTCGCGTCGCCGGCGCACGAGCGTGCCCTGGCTTGGACGACCGCGCTGCTCGACAAGCGGCGCCGGTTCGTCACGCCGCTCGTGGCGACGCTCGGCGGGAGTGCGGCGGCGTGGCAGCGCCTCGGCGAGCGGGCACTGCGCGTGACGTGGCGGGCGCCGCAGGCGACGTTGTGGATGCTCGCCAACCTCGGCGACGACGCCGTCGCCGTCGAGCGGCCGCGTGGCACGCGCGTGCATCCGCACGACGATGTCGCGGCGGATGGCATGCTGCCACCGTGGCAGGTCGTCGTTGGCGTCGACGCGCGCTCACCGTGACGGCAAGCCGCGGCATGCCTGCCCCGACCAACGTGGCCGACGCCGCGCTGCGCGCCCGCGCGGAGGCGCTCGGCATCGAGACGTCTTACCTCGACGTGGCCGGCGTACGCAAGGAGGCCCCGCGCGCGACACTCGAGGCGCTGGTCGCCGCGATCGGCGATGCCGGAGCGGTGCCGTCTCCAGCCGACGATCCGCGCGCGCGTGCCGACGGCTCGCGCTGCTTCCTGCCCGACGCGATCGCCGGAACAGGACGCGCATGGGGTTTCGCCGCGGCGCTCTACGCGGTGCGCTCGTCGCGCAACTGGGGTATCGGCGATTTCACCGACCTCGCGGCGCTCGTCGAGATCGCGCGCACGAGCGGCGCGGCGCTCGTCGGCATCAATCCCTTGCATCGACTCTTCGCCGATCGGCCGGAGCAGGCGAGTCCGTACAGCCCGTCGGACCGCACCGCGCTCAACGCGCTGTATCTCGACGTCGAGGCGATCCCGGAGTTTGCGCACTGCACCGCCGCGCGCAAGCTCGTGGAGTCGGCCGGCTTCACCGCGACACTCGCCTCGCTCCGCGCAAGCACGCTGGTCGACTACACCGGCGTCACCGCGGCGAAGCGCGCGGTGCTCGACCTGCTGCATACGCATTTCCACGACGCCGAGCTCGCGGGAGACACGCCGCGCGGCCGTGCGTTTCGCGCCTGGCAAACTGGCGATGGCGCCGCGATGCGCCCGGTCGCGATTTTCGAGACGATCCGCGGGGCACGGGCGCGCGCCGGCGAAATCCTCGACTGGCGCGATTGGCCCCGCGAGCTGCGCGACGCCGCCGGGCCCGGCGTCGCGGCGTTCGCGGCGGCGCATTCGCTCGAGGTCGAGCGCCACGAATACGTCGAGTGGTGCGCGCGCGAGCAGCTCGCCGCGGTCGCGGCGAAAGCGCGCGCCCTGTCGATCGGTCTCTACCTCGACGTCGCCGTCGGCGCCGATCCCGCCGGCGCCGAAGCCTGGCGCACGGCATCGCTGGCCGCGCGCGACGTCGCCATCGGCGCGCCGCCCGACGAATTCAATCCGCTCGGCCAGGACTGGGGGCTCGTGCCGTTCCTGCCGGCGCGATTGCGCGACACGGGATTCGCGCCCATCGCGGCGATGCTGCGCGCGGCGATGCGCGACGCGGGCGCGGTGCGCATCGACCACGTGATGGGGCTCGTTCGACAGTTCTGGATCCCGCGCGGCGCGCCGCCTGCCGCGGGCGCGTACGTCCGCTACCCGCGCGACGCGCTGTTCGACGTCGTCGCGCGCGAGAGTGTCCGTGCGCGCTGCGCCGTTGTCGGCGAGGACCTCGGCACGCTGCCTCAAGGGCTACCCCAGGCGCTCGCCGCACGCGCCATTCTTTCCTATCGGCTGCTGTATTTCGAGCGCGAGGCGAACGGCGCCTTCCGCCGCTCGGCCGACTACCCGCGCGATGCGCTGGTGGCGGCGACCACGCACGACCTCGCGACGCTGGCCGGTTGGTGGCGCGGCGACGACATCGCGCTGCGCGATGATCTCGGTCTCTTCCCATCGCAGGCGTCGCGCGACGTGCAGCGCCGCGAGCGCGTCGACGACCGCGCACGTCTCCTCGCGCGCCTTGCCGCGGAGGGCTTCTTGCCCGCCGCGGTCGATGCTCCGACGACGCCCGCGGCGATGCCGCCCGGCCTCGCGCTCGCCGTGCATCGCTTCCTCGCCGCGACGCCATCGCGCATCGCCGTCGTGCAGGTCGACGACATGCTCGGCGTGCGCGAGCAGATGAACGTGCCGAGCACGACCGACGACGTCCATCCCAACTGGCGCCGCAAGCTGACGCTGCCGGTCGAGGACTGGACGCGCGATCCGCGCGTCGCACGCACGTTCGCCGCGCTACGCGCCGAGCGCCCGTGATCCCGCGTGCGACGTACCGGCTGCAGTTCCATCGCGGCTTCACGTTCGCCGACGCGGCCGCGATCCTGCCTTACCTCGCGCGCCTCGGCGTAAGCCACGTCTACGCTTCGCCGATCTTTACCGCGCGGCCGGGCAGCACCCACGGCTACGACGTCATCGACCCGACGGCGATCAACCCCGAGCTCGGCGGCGAGGACGGCTACGCGGCTTTCGTCGCCGCGCTCGCCGCGCACGGCCTCGCGCTGATGCAGGACATCGTGCCCAACCACATGGCGGTGCTCGAGGCGCAAAACCCGTGGTGGCACGATGTGCTGAAGCACGGCCGCGCGTCGCGCCATGCCGACTGGTTCGACATCGAATGGACGCCGGCGAGCGAGGAGCTGCGCGACAAGGTCCTGCTGCCCGTGCTCGAGTCGCCGTACGGCGACGCGCTGGCGCGCGGCGTCATCGTCGCGGCGTTCGACGCCGATCGCGGCACGTTCGTGCTGCGCGTCGGCGATGCGACGCTGCCGCTCGATCCGCGCGAGGCCGCGCGCGCGATCGATGCGCTGCCGCGGCCCGGCGAGGATGCCGCAACGCTCGTCGGATGGCAGGCGCTGGCCGCGGCGATGGCGTCGCTGCCGGCGACGAGCGACGCGAGCGACGCCGCACGACGCACGCGCGCAGCGCGCACGGCGACGCTCGAGGCGAGCCTCGCCGAACTTTGCGCGCGCGAGCCGGCGGTGCGTGCCGCGATCGAGCGGCGCGTCGCGCGCCTCAACGGTACGCCGGGCGACGACGCGAGCTTCGACGCGCTGCACGGGCTCCTGAAAGCGCAGCCCTATCGCCTCGCCTACTGGCGGGTGGCGGGCGACGAGATCAACTACCGGCGCTTCTTCGACGTCAACGCGCTGGCCGCGCTCCGGATGGAGCGCGACGACGTGTTCGAGGCGACGCATGCGCGCATCCTCGCGATGGTGGCGCGCGGCGAGGTCGCGGCCCTGCGCGTCGACCACCCGGACGGCCTCGCCGATCCTGGCGCGTACTTCGCGCGGCTCCAGCGTGCGGTGCGCCCGCCGGCCGAGGCGACGCACGCCGGCGTCCACACGTCGACGGGCCGTCCTCTGCCGATCTACCTCGTCGTCGAGAAGATCCTCGCCGAGGACGAGGCGCTGCCCGGGTCGTGGCCGGTGCACGGCACGACCGGCTACGACTTCGCCGCGCTGACGCACGCGCTGTTCGTCGACGGCGCGTCGGCGGCGCGCTTCGAGCGGCTTTACCGCGCGTTCACCCGCGCCGACGTCACGTTCGCCGACGTCGCTGTCCGCGCGCGGCGCGCGGCGATGCGAAGCGCGCTGGCGAGCGACGTCGTCACGCTGGCGACGCGCCTCACGCGGCTCGCCAAGGCGGATCGTCACACCAGCGACCACACCTATCTCGGCTTGCACGAGGCGATCGTCGACATCGCCGCGCATTTTCCCGTCTACCGCACCTACGCCGGCGACGGCGGCGCATCCGCCGTCGACCGCGCGGTCGTCGACACGGCGCTCGCCGGCGCGACGCGCCACCGGATCACCGGCCGCGCTGCCTGCGACTTCGTCGCGGCGACCCTCGTCGACCCGCTGCCGGCCGACACTGCGCGCCGCGCGCTGGCCCACGCGTTCGTGACGCGCTTCCAGCAGTTCACGCCGCCGGTGATGGCGAAAGGCGTCGAGGACACGGCGTTCTACGTCTACAACCGGCTCGTGTCGCTCAACGACGTCGGCAGCGACCCCCGGCGCTTCGGCGTCAGCGCACGTGCGTGGCATGCGGCGATGGCGGCGCGCGCGCGGCGCTGGCCGCATGCGCTGCTCGCGTCGACGACGCACGACAGCAAGCGTGCCGAGGACGTGCGCGCACGCCTCGCCGCGCTCGCCGGCATGCCCGCGGAGTGGCGGCTGGCGTTGCGGCGTTGGCGTCGCCTCAACGCGCACCACAAGCGCCACGTCGACGACCACATGGCACCGTCGGCCAGCGACGAGTACCTGCTGTACCAGACGCTGCTCGGCGCATGGCCGCTCGCGCTGCCCGACGCACCCGCGCGCGACGCGTGGCGCGAGCGCGTGCAACGCTTCATGCTGAAGGCCGCGCGCGAGGCGAAGCTGCACACGAGCTGGATCCATCCGCACGCCGGCTACGAGGACGCGCTCACGCGGTTCATCGACGCGATTCTCGACCCCGCCTCGGGTGCAGCGTTCCTCGAAGACTTCGTGCCCGCGCAGGCGCGGCTCGCGCGCTTCGGCTTTTGCAACGGCCTCGCGCAAACGCTGCTCAAGCTCGCAGCGCCCGGCGTGCCGGATTTCTACCAGGGCTCGGAGCTCTGGGACCTGCGCCTCGTCGACCCCGACAACCGCGGCCCGGTCGACTTCGGCGCGCGCGAGGCGGCGCTCGCCGACGTGCAGTCGATCGACCTCGACACCCCCGGCGCGCCGGCACGCGTGCGCGCGCTGTGCGACACGCTCGACGACGGCCGCGCCAAGCTTCACGTCATCGCGCGCGCGCTGGCGATGCGCGCGCGCAAGCCCGACCTCTTCGCCGGCGGCGGTTACGCGCCGCTGCGCGCGACCGGCGCACGGGCCGCGCATGTCGTCGCATTCACGCGTACGCTCGGCGACGAGGCGCTCATCGCCATCGTGCCGCGGCTCGTCGTGCGGCTGCTCGACGGCCACGCCGACCGGCTGCCGCTCGGCGAAGACGTGTGGGGCGATACCACGCTTGCGCTGCCCGGCGCGTGGAGGCGCTGGCGCAACGCGCTGACCGGCGTCTCGCTGACGCTCGATGCGGCGCCGCAGGCGCTGCTCGCCGACGTGCTCGCCGATTTTCCCGTCGCGCTGCTCGAAGCCGCTTGAGCGCTGCCGCGTGGACCGGTGGATCCTGCGTAGCGTCAGATCCAGCGCATCAGCCCCATCTCGAGCGGATGCGACAGCCGCGCATGCGACGGATACGCGCGGATGGTGTAGTCGAGGCTGCCGCAGAGGTCGGGGCGCAGACGCAGCACGTAGCGTTGCCGCCCGTCGTCGAGCAATGCGTCGGCCGCGAAGCTGTGACGCTCCTCGCGCACCGACTGCGGCGCCCGCCCGCGGCGTAGCAAAAGCTCGACGGCGACATCGGTCGGCGCAAGGCCGTTGAGCGCGAGCGCGACCTCGATGGTCATCGCCTCGCCGAAGCGCAGCCGCCGCGCCGGCGCGTCGAGCCGCGCGATCGACACGCCGGGCCACGCCTCGCGCGCGCGCGCCTTCCACGCCGCCACCTCGGTTGCCGCCGCGCCGCCCTGCTCGCGGTACACGCGGCCCTGGTGCGCGCCGGGCACGTAGCTTTTCAGCACGTATTCGCGCAGCATCCGCGCCGCCGAGAAGCGCGGCAGGATCGACGCCATCGAGCGCTTGGCCATCTCGATCCACTCGTCCGGCAGACCCGACGAGGCGCGCGCGTAATAGAGCGGCACGACGCTCTCGCGCAGCATCTCGTAGAGCGTGCGCGCATCCTCACGGTCACGGCGGAATGGATCGAGCGACTGCGTGTCGGGCTTGATCGCCCAGCCGTTCGCACCATCGTAACCCTCACCCCACCAGCCGTCGAGGATCGACAGGTTGATGACGCCGTTGATGCCCGCCTTCATGCCCGACGTGCCGCTCGCCTCGAGCGGATACACGGGGTTGTTGAGCCACACGTCGACGCCGGTGACGAGGTGGCGCGCGAAGCGCATGTCGTAGCCCTCGACGAGCACGACGCTTCCCTCGAACGCCGGCTCGCGGCCCATTCGCGAGATCGCGCGGATCAGGTCCTGCCCCGGCTCGTCGGCCGGATGCGCCTTGCCGGCGAACACGAACACTACCGGACGCTCGGCATCGGCGACGATCCGGCGTATCGCGTCGAGGTCGTTGAACAAGAGCGTCGCGCGCTTGTAGGTGGCGAACCGCCGCCCGAAGCCGATCGTCAGCACGTTGGGGTCGTCGGCGCGCAGGAGCCGCAGCATCCGGTCGATGTGCGACTCGCTGCCGCCGTTGCGCAGGTACTGGGCGCGCACGCGCTTCTGCACGAGCTTCAGGAGCTCGGTCTTGCGTTGCTGGTGCGTGCTCCAGAACACCTGGTCGGGAATCGCGAAGAGGTCGCGCTCGGTGCGCGGGTCGCCCAGGCGATTGAGCCAGCCGTAGCCGAGGAAGCGGTCGAACACCGCGCTCCACTCCGGCGCGAGGAACGTCGGCACGTGCACGCCGTTGGTCACGTAGCCGATCGGGTTCTCGTCGGCGTCGACCTCGGGCCACAGGTCGCCCAGCATCCGCGCCGACACGCCGCCATGGATGCGTGACACGCCGTTGTGGAAGCGCGAGCCGCGCAGCGCGAGCGTCGTCATGTTGAAGGCGTCGCCGCCGGGCGGGCGGCCGAGCGCGAGGATGCGCTCGACGTCGATGCCGGTGGCCGCGGCATCCGCGCCGAGCGCCGCCGCGACGTCGGCCGCGGCGAACTCGTCGTGCCCGGCCGGAACGGGCGTGTGCGTGGTGAACACCGTCGATGCCGCGACCGCCTCGAGCGCGGCGTCCTGCGAAAGGCCGCCGCGCATCGCGCGGCCCGTGCGCTCGACGATCATGAAGGCCGGGTGCCCCTCGTTGACATGCCACACGGCGGGCTCGATGCCGAGCGCGGCGAGCGCGCGCACGCCGCCGATGCCGAGCAGGAGCTCCTGCTCGAGGCGCGTGCGCCGGTCGCCGCCGTACAGGCGGTACGTGATGAGGCGGTCGTCCTCGGCGTTCTGCGCGATGTCGGTGTCGAGGAGGTACAGCGGCACGCGCCCGACCGCGCAATGCCACACCTTGGCACCGACGCGCCGGCCGCCCATGTCGACCTCGACGACGAGTGCCGCCCCGGTCGCGTCGGTCACGGCGTCGATCGGTAGGTCGTCGAAATCGGAATCGTGGTACGCCGCTGCCTGCTCGCCTTCCGCGTCGATCGTCTGCACGAAATAGCCCTGGCGATACAGGAGCCCGATGGCCACGAACGGCAGGCCGGCGTCGCTCGCCGCCTTGCAGTGATCGCCGGCGAGGATGCCCAGGCCCCCCGAGTAGATCGGCAGGCTCTCGTGGATGCCGAACTCGGCGCAGAAATAGGCGACGAGCCCCGTGTCGGCGTCGGACGAGGGCGGCAGCGTCTCGCGCATGTACGTGTCGAACGTCGCCAGCACCTGGTGGTAGGCATGCAGGAACACGGCGTCCTGCGCGGCCGCCTGCAGCTTCGCCTCGTCGATGCGCTTCAGGAGCGCCTTGGGGCTTTGCCCCACCGCGCGCCAGAGCTCGGAGTCGAGCCGCGCGAAGAGGGCTCGCGTCGTGTGGCTCCACCCGTACCAAAGGTTGTCGGCGAGCTCGGCGAGCCGGGCGAGGCGCTCGGGGATCGCGGGATTGACTTCGAGGGAAAAGATCGACGGCGTGGACATGGAGGACCGGCGCGGGAACGGCCTGGAAGCGCGGCGCGGGAACGCGGCGCGTCAGCGCGTCGACGCGGGTGGCGATGCATTCCCGCGCCGATGCGCGACGACCGATGCTAGCGCAGTCGTGACGGCGCCGGTAGCGCGGGTCTGCAACTGCGCCGCGTGGCGCGCGACGTGCTCGCGCGCGACCAGCGCGCCATAGAGGAACATCGCGGTGACGTAATAGACCCACAGCATCAGCACGACGAGCGCGCCGGCCGCGCCGTACGCCTTGATCACCGTCGCGTGGCGAATATAGGCGGCGATGCCGAAGCGCGCGACCTCGAAGAGCAGCGCCGCGGTGACCGCGCCGATCAGCGTCGCGCGCCGCGGGAGGGGCTCGCCGGGCACGAAGCGCAAGAGGCCGTAGAACGCGCCGGTCACCACCGCGAGCGACACGACCTCGTTGCCGGCGAGCGCGAGCGCGTGCGCGAGGTCGCCGGTGACGCCGAGGCTGCCGATGAACGCCGTCAGGAGCGAGCTCGCCACCAGCGTCGCGACGATGACGAAGCCGAGCGCGAGCGCGGCCACGAGCGCAACGAGCCGTACGCGCACGAGGCGGCGCATCAGCCCGCGCGCCTCGGGCTCGCAGAACAGGCTGTCGAGGGCTGCCTTGAGCTCGGCGACCGCCGCCGTCGCGCCGAACAGCGTGGCGCCGAGCGCGACCATCGCGGCGACGCCGCTGTAGCGTGTCTCGTTGGCGCTCGACACCATCGTCGCGACGAGGTCGGCCGCCTCGGGACCGACCAGCGACCCGAGCTGCCGGCGCACCTGCGAGATCGCCATGCCGCCGTCGACGAGGAAGCTCGCCGCGGCGAGCGCCAGCACGAGGAACGGCGACAGCGACAGCACCGTGTAGAACGCGATGCCCGCCGAGTGGCTCAAGCACCGCTCGTCGAGCCACGCCTTCGCCGCTGTCCACAGCGTCCCGATCATCCCGCGCTCCCCGCCCTCGCCCTCGCCCTCGC
>Ga0070661_100001111_pt1 | contig 18909 bp, 21 predicted proteins | sample KBSC43metaG_FD_64663 | JGI IMG/M metagenome (GOLD analysis project Ga0070661, IMG submission 64663) | Corn rhizosphere microbial communities from Kellogg Biological Station, Michigan, USA - KBS C4-3 metaG | ecosystem: Host-associated > Plants > Roots > Rhizosphere > Soil ... | reverse complement strand
GCGGCGACGAACGCCAGCGCGATGCCGGTGTTGCCGCTCGTCGGCTCGACGATGACGGTGCGCTCGTTGATCAGGCCCTTCGACTCGGCGTCCTCGATCATCGCCATGCCGATGCGGTCCTTCACGCTGCCGAGCGGATTGAAGAACTCGCATTTGAGCGCGATGGTCGCGGGCAGGCCGGCGGTCACGCGGTTGAGTTTGACGAGCGGCGTGTTGCCGACGGTTTCGACGATGTTGTTGTAAATTTTGCCCATGGGAACGGTCGATGGATTGGGAGTTTGGCAGGCTACACAACGCCCCTTGCGCGGGCAAAGGCTTTCTTCTAGCTTGGAACCATGCCCGCGTTGCTGACCGAGTCGGAAATCGCCACCGCTCTCGAGGGCCTACCGAGTTGGCGGCTCGAAGGCACGGAAATCGTCCGCACCTTCACCTTCCGAAATTTCGTCGAGTCCGTCGAATTCGTGAACCGTGTGACCGAGATCGCCGAGGAGGCCAACCACCATCCCGACGTCGATATTCGCTGGAACCAGGTCACCCTGCGGTTGTCCACGCACAGCCAGGGCGGCCTCACGGCGGCGGATTTCGCGCTGGCGGCGCGCCTGCACGCGTAGAGCGATTTCGGTAAGGCGGCACAAGAACTGCTGCCGGCGACGTTCTTTTGCGGTCCTGACGGGCCGCGTCCGTCGCCCGACCGTGAACGCGCCTTCCATTTCCCTTCTCGACGACCTCGTCCGCAGCTGGCAGCCGCACGAAGGCACTTTGCGGCGGACGCTTCTCGACCGCACGCCGCTGTTCTGGCGGTTTCAAATCCTCGGTTGGGCCAGCTGGACCGTCTGGTCGATGCCGATCAAGTTCAGCCACTACGAGGATATTGCGACGGGATTCTGGATGGGCTTGCTCGAGGAAATCCTCGGGTTTTCCACGACTCTTGGCCTGCGGGAAATCTACCGTCGCGGCGCGCTCGACCGCTTCGGCGTCTGGATCCTCGCGCCGCTCATCGTCGCCATTGCCATCCTCGCGGCCGCGCTCAACGCCTTCGTCTTCATCCAGATTCAACATCTGCTCGGCCTGGAGCCAACCGGCGAGACGAGCGCGTCGGGCTACGCCTTTTGCCTGCGCACGGTGCTCTTCGTGGCGTGGAGCGGCCTGTATTTTTCGATTCAAAACCTGATCGAGACGCAGGAAAAAACGCGCCAGCTCGTCGAGGCCGAGCGCCTGCGCCACGACGCCGAGCTCCAGATGCTGCGCTCGCAGACGAATCCGCATTTTCTCTTCAACGCCTTCAACACCATCCTCAGCGAAGGCCGGGGCAACCCGAAAGTGACCGCCCTCGTGAAGGGCCTCTCCGACTACCTGCGCTACTCGCTGGCCTGCCGCCATGAGGGCTTTGTCTCGCTCGGCGCGGAGATCGACGCCATCACGAGCTACCTCGAGGTCGAGAAATCGCGCTTCGGCGGCGACCTCGAGCTCGAAATCGCCGTCACGCAGATGGCGCGCTCGGCCGGCGTGCCCGGCGTCATCGTCCAGCCGCTCGTCGAGAATGCGATCAAATACGGCCGCGAGACCTCCGAGAAACCGCTGCGCCTGCGCATCGCCGCGGAGACCGGCCCGCACACGCTGCGCCTCGAAGTCTGCAACTCCGGCACGTGGATCGAGCCGCAACCCTGGCAGATGGGCCAACCCTCCGGCTCCGGACTCGACAACCTCCGCCGCCGGCTGGACGCGATTTATCCCGGACGGCATCGCTTCGAGATCGGCCAACGCGGACGCGATGTGGTTGCTCTCGTGGAAATTCAGATGGACCACGACTACGACGTGCGCCTGCAAAATTACGAACTGCGGCAGCGCATGGAACCCTCCTATTGATGTGGCGCGCGCTCCTGATCGACGATGAAGCCCCGGCGCGCAGCCATCTCGGCGATTTGCTGCGGGCGCATGCGGATGTCGAAATCGTCGGCGAGGCTTGCTGCGTCGCCGAGGCCGCGGAACGGTGCGAGGCGCTGCATCCGACACTCCTCTTCCTCGACCTGCAAATGCCGAAGGGCTCCGGCTTCGAACTCCTGCCTCGCTTGAACATCGTGCCGGAGATCATCTTCGTCACCGCCTACGAGCAATATGCCGTGCGCGCCTTCGAGGTGAACGCGATCGATTATCTGCTCAAGCCCGTCTTCGAGGACCGCCTCGCCCTGGCGCTCAGCCGCCTCGGCCAGCGCCACAGCGAGGCCGAGCGCGCACCCGAGGTCATGCACGACGACGACCGCGTCTTCCTCCGCACGAGCAAGGGCCTGCGCGTCGTCCTCGTGCGCCAGATCACGCACATCGTCGCCGACGGCAATTACACGACCGTCTGGCTGCTCGATGGCCAGTCGCATCTCATCGACCGCACGATGAACGTCTGGGAGGGCATGTTGCATCACACGCGCCTGATCCGGCTCGACCGCTCGCTCATGCTCAATCTCGCGCACCTCGTGGAACTGCGCGTGAACTCGCGCGACCTGGCGCAGTTGACCGTTCACGGCCGCGCCGATGTGGTCAAAATTGGACGCGCCGCCCGTTCGCGGTTGCAATCCATCCTGCGCGAAACGCCGCTCGCGGCGCGCTGATTTCCGCCCCTGCCCGATTCACGGAATCGTCTGCCCGATTCGCGGAGAACACGCCCCCGTGGCCTCTCCGAGGTTCATTTCATGCTGGGTTGGCACGCGTTCGCCGGACGCCGAAGCGTGCGGTGAGCACAAAAAACAACCCTAAAAAAGAAGACCTATCATGCGCAAAAAATTGAGCCATTGCGTGGCCATGGCCACCATCGCTGTCGGCGTCCTCGCCCACAGCGGATTCGCCGGAACGGAAGCTCCCGCGAAGGAATCCAAACAAGTCATCGTCGAGGAGACGAAACCCGCCTTCAGCGGCTGGCTGTCCTTCGACCTCAACAGCCACTTCATCTCCTACGGCACGGACGTCTGGAAGGGCGGCACGAACTGGAACAAGGGCGTGTTCAACCCCTCCGGCGAACTCGATTGGGCGACGCCCGTCCCCGGCCTCACGTTCATCGTCGGCACGTGGTGGGACGTGACGAACAACACGGTCTCGCCCCTCGGCGGCTGGATTCAGGAAATCGATGTGTGGACTGGCGCGAGCTATGCTTACAAGGACGCGTCCGTGACCGTGCTCTACCAGGCATGGAACTACCTCAGCGATACCGAGCAGATCCTCGACGTGATCCTCAAGTATTCGAATAACACGTTCCTCAACCCGGCGGTTACGATCCATAACCGCCTCGATCCCGGCGCTTCGGGTGGCAACGTCGGCACCTACTTCGTCCCGAACCTCAGTTACAACTTCAAGGTCGGCCCGGTCACGATCACGCCCTCCGCGGCGATCGCCTTCTGCACCGACGGTTACAACGCCGGCGGCGGCGGTTACGCCTACACCGCGCTCGGCCTCAACGGCAGCGTCCCCATCCCGTATCTCCCCGGCAGCTGGGAGCTCCACGGCGGCGTCACCTACTACAACACGAACGACTACTCCGTCCCCGGCAACCCGGCCGAAAATTTCCTGACGGGCAACATCGGCGTGAAGCTCAGTTTCTAACATTCCCTGTGAAGAAAAAACACAAACCACAACTCATCATAACATCATGAAGATCCTTCACTCACTGCCCGCTCTGGCCCTTGGCGTCAGCCTCGGGCTCGGAATGCTCACTCCGGCCCGCGCCGCGGACGACACCGTCAAGGTCGGCGTCCTTCACTCCCTCAGCGGCACCATGGCCATCAGCGAAACCTCGCTGCGCGACGTCCTCCTGTTCGCCTTCGACGAGATCAACGCCAAGGGCGGCGTGCTCGGTAAAAAGATCGAGCCCGTCGTCGTCGATGGCGCCTCGAACTGGCCGCTCTTCGCCGAAAAGGCGAAGCAGCTCCTCGAGGTGGACAAGGTCTCCGTCGTCTTCGGTTGCTGGACCTCCGTCAGCCGCAAGTCGGTGCTGCCCGTGTTCGAGAAGGACAACGGCCTGCTCTTCTACCCCGTGCAATACGAGGGCGAGGAAATGTCGAAGAACATCTTCTACACGGCCGAGGCGGTGAACCAGCAGGCCATTCCCGCGGTGGATTACCTCCTCGAGGACGGCCGCAAGAAGTTCTACCTCATCGGCACCGACTACGTTTATCCGCAGACGACGAACCTCGTCCTGCTCGAGTATCTCCTCAGCAAGGGCATCCCGATCGAAAACATCGGCGGCGGCCTGCGCAAGGACGACGCCGGCAAGGTCATCTCCGCGGGCAAATACACGCCCTTCGGCCATACCGACTACCAGCAGATCGTCGCGGAGATCAAACAGTTCGCCGCCACCGGCGACGCCTGCGTGATCAACACGATCAACGGCGACTCCAACGTCCCGTTCTTCAAGGAGCTCGCCGGCGCCGGCCTCTCCGCCGCGGATTGCCCGGTCGCTTCCCTCAGCCTCTCCGAGGACGAGTTCCGCTCGCTCCCGGCCAAGGATCTCATCGGCCAGCTCGGCTGCTGGGCTTACTTCATGAGCATCGACTCGCCTGCGAACGCGAAGTTCAAGAGCGATTTCTTCGCATGGCTGAAGACCGCAAGCGTCTCCGGCATCGAGAGGGAAAACCGCGTCACCTGCAGCCCAATGGTCCTCTCCTACGACGGCGTTTACCTCTGGAAAGCCGCGGTGGAAAAAGCCGGCAGCTTCGATGTGGACAAGGTTCGCGAGGTCCTGGAGTCCGGAAAAATTACCTTCGATGGACCAAACGGCCTGAACACGGTCGATAAAAATCACCACACGACGAAGAACGTCTATATCGGCGAAACCAAGGCCGACGGGCAGTTCAAGATCGTGCAGGAATTCAAGCAGGTTTACCCCGAGCCCTTCCTCAAGGGCACCTTCGGCAAGAAATAATTTCCGGGGTTGTTTCCCGGTTAGGCAAATGGTGAAGGGGCGAGCCTGGTTCCCTCGTCCCTTCTCCACGCCCAAAGAATTCCAAAATCCATGAAAATCAAAATTCCTCCGCTGCTCGGCGCGGCCCTTCTTTTCCTCTCGCCGCTTGCCGCGCTGCACGCGGACGATCCCAACGAAGCCGGCGCCCGCCAGGGCATGGCCGCCGCGATCCTCGCTTCCGAGACCGACCAGCCCGCCCTTGTCGCCAAGCTCGGCGAAAAACCCAGTCCCGTCCTCAAAGGCCTTTTCGAATCCTGGCAACGCGGCGGCATCTTCCTCTTCACCGCCCCCGACGGCGCGAAGATTCCCTTCACTCTCGACGCCGGCAAAGCCCTGCGCGTCGATACCGGTGCCCCGCTCCTCGACGCCAGCGGCGCGCCCCTCGCTTTCCAGGAATCCACCCTCACCGCCGTGGATACCTCCTCCAAACTGCGCCGCGCCATCCGCGCGACCACCGATTCCCTCGCCCTCGCCGATCCGAACCCCGAGACGCGCAAAAGTGCCGTTCTCAAGCTCGGCATGAAGCAATCCCTCGCCTCCCTCCCCATCCTCGAGGGTCGCGTCTCCGTCGAGACCGATCCCGGCGTCCGCAAATCCCTCGTCGAGGCCATCGCGATGACGCAGCTCGCCTCACCCGACCCCGCCACCCGCATCGACGCGCTCAAGCAGCTCAAAAAAATCACATCCGTCCCGAGCCGGGACGCCGTCGCCAAAATCGCCGCCGACGCGAGCGCCCCCGCCGACGTGCGCGAGGCCGCGGCCTCGACTCTCAAGGCCATCGACAACCACCTCTTCTGGGTCGATTTCTTCGGCACCATGTTCCGTGGCATCAGCCTCGGCTCCGTGCTGCTCGTCGTCGCCCTCGGCCTCGCCATCACCTTCGGCCTCATGGGCGTCATCAACATGGCGCACGGCGAGATCATGGTCGTCGGCGGTTACGCCACCTACCTCACGCAATGCGTCTTCAGCAACGGCGTCTCGCTCGCCCCGTTCGGAATCCCCGTGCATATCCCGGGCTTTGGATTCGACCCCGCCTCGGGCCTTTACCAGAGCTACTTCCTCTTCGCCCTGCCCGCCGCCTTCGTCAGCGCCGCCCTCGTCGGCCTGCTCCTCGAGCGCAGCGTCATCCAATTCCTCTACCGCCGCCCGCTCGAGTCGCTCCTCGCCACCTGGGGCGTCTCGCTCGTGCTCCAGCAGGTCTTCCGCCTCGTCTTCGGCCCCGCGAATGCGCCCGTCTACTCGCCCGCCTGGCTGCTCGGCAGCTTCTCCGCCGGCGGCGTCATCATGAATTACAACCGCGTGTTCGTCATCGGCTTCGCCATCGTCATTGTCTTCGGCACCGCGCTGCTGCTGGCAAGGACCCCGCTCGGCCTGCTCATTCGCGCCGTCATGCAGGACCGCAACATGGCCTCCTGCATGGGCGTCAGCACCGAGAAGGTGAACATGCTCACGTTCGCCTTCGGCTGCGGCCTCGCCGGGCTCGCCGGCGCGTTCCTCTCGCAGATCGGAAACATCGGGCCCAGCACCGGCCAGACTTACATCGTCGATTCCTTCATGGTCGTCGTCGTAGGCGGCGTCGGCAATTTGATCGGCACCGTCATCTCCGCGCTCGGCATCGGCGCGACCGACCAGATTCTGCAAACGATGCTGCGCAATCCCGTCATCGGCAAGGTCCTCGTCCTCGTCGCCATCATCCTCTTCCTCCAATGGAAACCATCCGGCCTCTTCGCCACCAAGGGACGCGGCCTCGAAAATTGATCCGATGAAAACCGAGGTCTCCAAAACCGAAATCCTCACCGCGGCCGCGCTCGCCGCGCTCCTCATCTTCATCGTGCCGGCGCTCAACGCCTTCACTCCCGACGGGAGCGCCCTCCACGTCAGCAACTTCAACATCAACCTCTGGGGCCAGTATCTCTGCCTCGCCATCGTCGCCATGAGCATCGACCTGCTCTGGGGCTATACCGGCTTGCTCAGTCTCGGCCAGATGCTCTTCTTCGCCCTCGGCGGCTATGCAATGGGCATGCACCTCATGCTCATGATCGGCAAGCTCGGCCAATACAAGAGCGACCTGCCCGACTTCATGGTGTTCCTCGGTTACAATAAACTGCCGATCCACTGGGAGCCCTTCTACAACGTCTGGTTCTCCCTCGGCGCCGTCTTCTGGGTGCCCGGCCTCGTCGCCCTCATCTTCGGCTACCTCGCCTTCCGCTCCCGCATCAAGGGCGTGTATTTTTCCATCCTCACCCAGGCGCTCACCTACGCCGCGTGCCTGCTCTTCTTCCGCAACGAACTCACCTTCGGCGGCAACAACGGCTTCACCGATTTCAAGACGCTCTTCGGCGCGCCCCTCGGCGCCGCCACCACCCAGCGCACGCTCTACATCGCCTCCGCCGTTGCCCTCGTGCTCGTCTATGCCTTCTGCCGCTGGCTCACGCTCACGAAATTCGGCAAGGTCCAGCGCGCCATCCGCGACAGCGAAAACCGCGTCCTCTTCTCCGGCTACGCCGCCGCGAACTTCAAGCTCTTCGTCTTCGTCGTCGCCGGAATGATCGCCGGTGTCGCCGGCGCGCTCTACGTCCCGCAGGTCGGCATCATCAATCCCAGCCAGATGGAGCCCGCGAAATCCCTCGAGGCCATCGTCTGGGTCGCCGTCGGCGGCCGCGCCACCCTGCTCGGCCCCGTGCTCGGTGCCATCGTCGTGAACGCCCTCAAAAGCTGGGCCAGCCAGGCTTATCCTGCTTACTGGCCCATCTTCCTCGGCGGCATGTTCGTCCTCGTCGTCCTCTTCATGCCCAAGGGCCTCGTCGGCATCCCCGGCCAGCTCCAGGACCTCTATCGCCGCTACAAAACCTCGCGCGAACCCGACGCCCCCGCCCCGCTCGAGCCAGCCCCGGAGGAATCGAAATGAACAAAAACTTCCTGCTCACCGCCGAAGGCGTCTCGAAAAGTTTCGACGGCTTCAAGGCCATCAACGACCTCAACTTCTACCTCGATAAGGGCGAGATGCGCACCATCATCGGCCCAAACGGCGCCGGCAAGAGCACCTTCCTCGACCTCATCACCGGCCGCACCCGCCCCGACGTCGGCCGGATCGAATACGAAGGCACCCCGCTCACCAAGCTGCGCGAATACGAGATCTACCGTCTCGGCATCGGCCGCAAATTCCAGACGCCCAGCGTTTACAGCGACCACACCGTCTTCGAGAACATCCTCATGGGCCTCGAAGGCAGCCGTGGCGTCTGGCCGTCGATCTTCGGCCGCGTAAAGCCCGCGCAGAAGGACCGCATCTACGAAGTCCTCGAGACCATCGGCCTCAAGGAACGCGCCGAGGTCAAGGCCGGCACCCTCGCCCACGGGCAAAAGCAGTGGCTCGAGATCGGCATGCTCCTCGCGCAAAACGCCCAGCTCCTCCTCGTGGATGAACCCGCCGCCGGCATGACCGACGAGGAAACCGCGAAGACCGGCGAACTCCTCCTCAGCCTCGTCGGCAAGCACACCATCATCGTCATCGAGCACGACATGGTCTTCGTCCGCCAGCTCGGCAGCAAAGTCACCGTCCTCCACCAGGGCCACGTCCTCTGCGACGGCACCCTCGACGAAGTCCAGGCCGACGAACGCGTCATCGAAGTCTATCTCGGCCGCAAAAAGAAACACTGACCATGCTCCAGATCGAAAACCTCCAGGTCTCGCTCGACGGCTCCCGCATCCTCCGTGGCGTCACCCTCGAGGTGCCTGCAAATCAAGTCTTCTGCCTCATGGGCCGCAACGGCGTCGGCAAAACGACCACGCTCAAGTCCATCATCGGCATCCACCGGCCCAACGCCGGCCGCATCGTCTTCAACGGCGAAGACATCAGCCGAACGCCCGCCGAATTCCGCGCCCGCGCCGGCATCGGTTACGTTCCCCAGGGCCGCGGCATTTTCCCGCACCTCACGGTCGAGGAAAACCTCTTTATCGGCGCCATCGCCCAGGGCAAAAATCCCAAACGCGCCGTCGAGCGCGTCTATGCCCTGTTCCCCATCCTCAAGGACTTCCTCGCCCGCAAGGGCGGCATGCTCTCCGGTGGCCAGCAGCAGCAGCTCGCCATCGGCCGCGCCCTCCTCACCGAGCCGTCGCTCCTCCTCCTCGACGAGCCCACCGAGGGCATCCAGCCCAACATCATCGACCAGATCGGCGACGCCATTAAGTTGCTCCGCCGCGGCGGTCACCACAACGAGCCCGGCCTCCTCGCCGAAGCCTCGCAAACCCTCAAAAAACTCCGCGCCGGCTTCGATTATCCGAACCCCGCCCTCCTCGACCAACTCGCCGACGAGATCAACGCCCTCCGCCGCGTCGGCTCGCACAAGGAACCCGCCGCCTTCGAAAAGCTCTCGCAGACTTTCGACGAAGTCCGCCGCGAAGGCCCGCACGACGGCAACCTCCTCGGCGAGGAAATCGCCGCCGCCCTCGCCCAGCTCCACAGCGAGAAATCCATGACCATTCTCCTCGTCGAGCAATACCTCGATTTCTGCAAGGAACTCGCCGACAACTTCGCCATCCTCGACCGCGGCGCCGTCGTCGCCCGGGGAACCGTCGCCGACCTCACCGACGAGGTTGTCAAAACGCACCTCACCGTATGATTTACGTCGCATGCACCTGAGCCCGCGCGAACAGGAAAAACTTCTCGTCGTCGTCGCCGCCGACCTCGCCCGCCGCCGCCAGCAGCGCGGCTTGAAACTCAACTATCCCGAGTCCGTCGCCCTCATCACCGCCGAGATCTTCGAAGGCGCGCGCGACGGCCGCAGCGTCGCCGACCTCATGAGCTATGGAACGACGATCCTGAAGCGCGCCGACGTCATGGAAGGCGTCCCCGAAATGGTGGCCGAGGTCCAGGTCGAGGCCACCTTCCCCGACGGCACAAAACTAGTAACGGTCCACAATCCGATCCGATGAATTCCCATTGCTGTCCATCAGTGTCCATTAGTGGTTAAAACCGATGATCCCCGGCGAATACATCCTCGCGCAAACCGAGCCGCACGAAGCCAACATCGGCCTCGAAGTCCGCACGATCACCGTCGCGAACCGCGGCGACCGACCCATCCAGGTCGGCAGCCATTATCATTTCTACGAGGTCAACGAGTCCCTCGACTTCGACCGCGAGACGGCTCGCGGTTTTCGCCTGCGCATTCCCGCCGGCACCGCCGTCCGCTTCGAGCCCGGCGATACGCGTGAAGTCGACCTCGTCGCCCTGGCCGGCACCCGCGAGGTTTACGGCCTGAACGGACTCATCAACGGAAAGCTTTGAACCACTAATCTTCACTGATCGACAACAATGGGGAAACTGGTTGCGGAAGGTTACGAGCTCATGGGAGCCGCATTCGCGGTTCACAACGAAACCGGTGGCGGCCTGCTCGAGGAAATCTATCAGGAGAGCTTCGAAATCGAACTGGTTCTCCGCAAAATCCCATTCACCGCAAAACCACCCGTGCCCGTCTTCTACAAAGGCCGCGAACTCCAGAAGCGTTACATTCCGGACTTGATCGTCCACGGCACCATGATCGTGGAACTCAAAGCCGTTTCAGCCCTGGCCCCGGAGCACGAGGCCCAGCTTCTAAACTACATGCGCATTTCGAAAAGCGAGGTGGGCTACCTTCTCAACTTCGCCCCCATCGAGGCCATCGAGTGGAAACGCTTCGTCCTATGACCTCCATTGCATCTCGTAAAACCACTGATCGACAACAATCGGCATCAATCAAGGACCTCAGAATATCTTCACTCCATTGCTGTCCATCAGTGTCCATTAGTGGTTTAAAAAAATGAAACTCACCCGCGAGCTCTACGCCGAGATGTTCGGCCCTACGATTGGCGATCAGGTTCGCCTCGGCGATACCGACCTCTTCATCCAGGTCGAACGCGACTTCATCCTCGAAAACGGCGGCTACGGCAACGAGGTGAAATTCGGCGGCGGCAAGGTCATTCGCGACGGCATGGGCCAGTCCCCGCTTGCGCTCGACGCCGATTGTCCCGACCTCGTCATCACGAACGCTCTCATCCTCGATCCCGTCCAGGGTGTCATCAAAGCCGACATCGGCATCAAGCACGGCCGCATCGTCGGCATCGGCCACGCCGGCAATCCCGGCATCCAGAGCGACGTCACCATGACGATCGGCGCTGCCACCGAGATCATCGCCGGCGAAGGCTGCATCATCACGCCCGGCGGCATCGACTCCCACATCCACTTCATCTGCCCCCAGCAGATCGAACACGCCATTGCGAGCGGCACCACCACGCTCATCGGCGGCGGCACCGGACCCGCCACCGGCACCTATGCCACCACCTGCACGCCCGGCGCCTGGAACATCCGCCGCATGCTCGAGGCCGCCGAGGAATACCCCGTCAACCTCGGCTTTCTCGGCAAGGGCAACTGCTCGACGCCGGAGCCGCTCCGCGAGCAGGTGCGCGCCGGCGCGATGGGTCTCAAGCTTCACGAGGATTGGGGCACCACGCCCGCTGCCATCGACTGCTGCCTCGGCGTCGCCGACGAGTTCGACGTCCAGGTTGCCATCCACACGGACACCCTCAACGAGGCCGGCTACGTCGAGGCCACCCTCGCCGCGTTCAAGAGCCGCGCCATCCACACGTACCACTCCGAGGGCGCCGGCGGCGGCCACGCCCCCGACATCATTCGCGTCTGCGGCGAGGCCAACGTCCTGCCCTCGTCGACGAATCCCACGCGCCCCTACACGGTGAACACCATCGACGAGCACCTCGACATGCTCATGGTCTGCCACCACCTCGACTCGAACATCCCCGAGGACGTCGCCTTCGCCGAGTCGCGCATTCGCGGCGAGACCATCGCCGCCGAGGATCTCCTCCACGACCTCGGCGCCATGTCCATGATGTCCAGCGACAGCCAAGCCATGGGCCGCATCGGCGAAACGATCACCCGCACGTGGCAGACCGCGCACAAGATGAAAACCCAGTTCGGCAAGTTGGAAGGCGGCCCCGCCGTGCACTCCGCCGCCGACAATTTCCGCGCCCTCCGCTACCTCGCAAAATATACGATCAATCCCGCCCTCACCCACGGCGTGGCGCACGAAGTCGGCTCCCTCGAAGTCGGCAAACTGGCCGATCTCGTCATCTGGAAGCCCGCCTTCTTCGGCGTGAAACCCGAACTCATCCTCAAGGGCGGCCTCATCGCCTGCGCGAACATGGGCGACCCGAACGCCTCCATCCCCACGCCCCAGCCTACCATCTACCGCCCGCAATTCGCCGCCCACGGCCGCGCCCGCGGCTCGACCTCCGTCACTTTCGTCAGCCAGGCCGCCCTCGCCGGCGGCACCCTCGCCGACCTCGGCCTCCGCAAACGCCTCGTCGCCGTCCGCAACACCCGCAACATCACGAAACGCGACCTCCTCTGGAACGACGCCATGCCCAAAATCGAAGTCGATCCCGAGACCTACACCGTCAAAGCCGATGGCCGAGAACTCCGCTGCGCCCCCGTTTCCGTCCTCCCGCTCGCCCAGCGCTACTTCCTCTTCTGAAAAAAGTCTTCTTCGTCCCATCGGTCCCATGATCCTCGTTAACCAAGCCTCCGCCGAGCCCGCCGCCGACCTGAAGATCGCGGTGCCCGCCGACCGCCTCAACCTTGCGAAACGCCGCTGGCGCGCCGTCGCCGCCGACGGCCGCGAATTCGGCTTCGACCTCGAGCGTCATCTCCACGATGGCGACGTCGTCCACCGCGAGGAATCCATCGCCTACGTCCTTGCCCAAAAGCCCGAGCCCGTCCTTGAAATCACCCTCCCCGCCGATCCCACCGCCGCCGCCCGCCTCGGCTGGCAGATCGGCAACCTCCATTTCCCGTTGGAAACCACCGCCGGCGCGATCCGGGTCACCGACGATCCCGCCCTCCGTCAATTCCTCGAGCGCGAGCACCTTCCTTTCACGGCCCGCACCGCCGTCTTTCGTCCAATCGCGCATGGCCACCACCACTGACGCCCTACCCGCCTGGCTCCCGTTCCTCCTCCAGACGAACGATGCCACCTTCCCCAGCGGCGGCTACGCCCATTCGCTCGGCCTCGAGGAAATGACGCAATCCGGCCGCGTCCGCGACGAGGCCACGCTCATCGACTTCCTCCGTCGCCATGTCGTCCCCGCCCTCGAGCACCTCGAGCTTCCCCTCGTCCGCGAGGCTCACCGCGCCGCCGAAAACCTCGACCGCCTGCTCGAGATCGACCGCCTCGCCGGCGCGCTCAAACTCCCGCGCGAACTCCGCGAGGCCAGCCTGCAAACCGGCCGCCGCCGCCTCGCCACGCTCCTCCGCGTCCGCCCCACGCCTGCCCTCGCCGCCCTTCACGCCGCCATCGAATCCACGCCCACCCGCGGCCATCATGCCGTCGTCTGGGGCGCCGCCTGCGCGGACCTCCCCGCTCCCGTCGCGCTCGGCGCCTGCTTCTACCAAACGGTTGCCTGCCAGTGCATGGCCGCGCCAAAAATTCTCCGCATCGGCCAGGAAGCCGCCCAACGCGCCCTCGCCGCCACCCTCGACCACCTGCCCCTCGCCGTGGAACACGCCCTCGCCATCCCGCTCGACGAAATCGGCTGGTTCGACCCCGCCCTCGACCTCGCCAGCATGCGCCACGAGCTCTCGAACGAACGCCTCTTCATTTCCTGAACCACTGATCGACAACAATCGACATCAATGAAGAACTCCAGAAGCCCTCACTCCATTGCTGTCCATCAGTGTCCATTAGTGGTTCCCTTTCTTCTTCCATGAGTGGTTCGACACCCATCCGCATCGGCATCGGCGGTCCCGTTGGCTCCGGTAAGACCATGCTCGTCCTCCGGCTCTGCCAGTGGCTGCGCGACGAGTTCAGCCTCGCCGTCGTCACCAACGACATCTACACCCGCGAGGACGCCGAGTTCCTCGTGCGCAACGAAGCCCTGCCCGCCGACCGCGTCGCCGGCGTCGAGACCGGCGGCTGCCCGCACACCGCCATCCGCGACGACACGAGCATGAACGAGGCCGCCGTCGCGCACTTCGTCCGCACCATTCCCGACCTCCAGATCGTCCTCATCGAAAGCGGCGGCGACAACCTCTCCGCCACCTTTTCGCCCGAACTCGCCGACGCATTCATCTACGTCATCGATGTCGCGCAAGGCGACAAGATCCCCCGCAAGGGCGGCCCCGCCATCCGCCACAGCGACCTTCTCCTCATCAACAAAATCACCCTCGCCCCGCACGTCGGCGCCGACCTCGCCGTGATGGATCGCGACGCTAAAAAAATGCGCGGCGAAAAACCCTTCCTCTTCGCCGACCTCAAGTCCGAACAGGGCAAGGACGCCATCCTCGCCTGGCTCCGCCGCGAAACCCTCTTCGCATGAGCTCCGCCCTGCGCGGACACCTCGACCTCGTCTGCGCGCCCGACGCCGCCGGCCGCACCCACCTCGCGCGACAATCCTTCGCCGCGCCCATGCATCTCAGCAAGCCCCACTGGGACGGCCACACCCTCGTCATCAACGCCGTGAACCCCACCGCCGGCCTCTTCTCCGGCGACGCCATCGACATCAACGTCCACGCCGCCACCGGCGCCAGCGCACTCCTCACCAGCCCGAGCGCCAGCCGCGTCCACCGCGCCCGCGACACCGAACCCGCCGCCCGCGTCCGTCAAAAATTTTCCGTCGAATCCGGCGCGTGGCTCGAAGTCTGCCCAGAAATGCTCATCGCCCAGGCCGGCGCCCGCTACGAGCAGCACACCACGCTCGACGTCGTCCCCGGCGGCGGCCTGCTTGCCATCGACAGCCTCGCGCCCGGCCGCGTTGCCTCCGGCGAAGTCTTCGCCTTCGAGCACGTCTACATGCGCACGCGGCTAACGGTGGATGGCGAACTCCTCGCCCTCGAAAATTGCCGCCTCGCGCCCGGTGACGACAGCCTCCACCCACTGCGTGTCCATCACGCGCATTCATACCACGCGACGTGGTTCGCCGTTTTCCCCACGCCCGTCGCGCTGCCGCAGGAAACGATTTCCGGCTTGAGCGGCGCAACCCTCGCCGCCGGCGCAAGCGCGCTCAACGAACGCGCCTTCATCGGAAAAATTCTCGCCGCCGACAGCCCGTCACTCCGCCGCGCCGTCACGCAAGTGCGCGAAATCTGTTACGCCGCCGCCCACAAATCACTTCCGGAGTGGCGCAAGCTTTGAGGGAACCACTAATCTCCACTCATCCTCACTAATTAGTGAATGTCAGTGCAGATCAGTGGTTTCCAAAAACCGAACCGGCCGTTCGTAAATCGCCAGCGCGATGCACCCCGTATCGCTCACAACCTCGTGCTGCGTGCCCGGCGGATGAATCGCCAGCGTTCCGACGCGCAACTCGCCCGCGTCGTCGCGCTGCGAACCCGCGAGCACGAAGATGTGTTCGTAGCCGAGGTGCTCGTGCCGCGGAATGCACCCGCCCGGCGCGTAACGCAAAAGCGCCGCCCACGGGCCGACTTCTCCGTCGCCATACAGGCGGTGAATTTCGACTCCCTCGCGAAACGGCTCCCACGCCACGGAATCGGGTTGCCGGGCGATCCGCAGCAAGTCGGGGATCTCGATGCGGTTACTAAGGACGAGGCAGTCTGAATTCACAGGCAAAATAACGTCTTACCTGCTCGTTCGGACCGCCGCAAACTTCAACTCGTAATTGCGTCCACGAAGGCTCGTGAATCCGCAACGGCGCCAAACACCCCTCCCTGCATCTTCACCATTTGAAGCGCCGCGAGATGATTGTTGTGATCCGTCGCCGCCGTGCAGTCGGAGAGCAGCAGGCATTCGTAGCCGCGATCGTTCGCCTCGCGCATCGTCGTATGCACGCACACGTCGGTCGTGATGCCGGCCAGCGCGATGTTCCGAATACCCTTTTGCCGCAGCAGCATGTCGAGATCCGTCGCGTAGAAGGACCCCTTGCCGGGCTTGTCGATCACCGCCTCACCCGGGACGGGCGCCAGCTCGGGAATGATTTCCCAGCCGGGCTCGCCACGCGTGAGGATGCGACCGCAGGGGCCGGGATCGCCGATGCCGGCGCCGATCTGGCGGCTGCGCCAGCGCTTGTTGTCCGGCAGGTCGGCGAGATCGGGCCGGTGGCCCTCCCTCGTATGCATCACGTGATACCCCCCCGCGCGCGCTGCGGCGAGCGCGCGCTGGATCGGGTAAATGGGCGCCCGCGTCAGCCGGATATCGTAACCCATCGCATCGACATACCCGCCCTTCCCGCAGAAGTCGGTCTGCATGTCGATGATGATGAGCACGGTATTTTCCGGCCGCAGATCCCCGTCGTATGGCCAACGGTAGGGATCGGATTCCACGGTGCGCCCACTCATGTCAGCTCCTCGCTTTTAGAAGAACAGGCTGATGCCGCCATACCACTGGACCGGGTCGCGGTTCGTGGAGCCGGAGGGCAAGAACGTGTTTCCGAGCGCGAGGCCATCGTTGTAGATGTGGTAGTATTGCACGCCCGCATACACGCTCCAGGAGCCGTATTTCTGCGGGATGAACTTGAGCGGCACCGTGACTTTCGCGCCCGTGGTGATCAAGCCCGGATCGCCGTTCTGGCTGTAGAATCCATTACCGGGAAAGGTGATGAACGTCGGCGTCTCGATGCTGATCGGGTAGAAGTCGAACGTGTATTTCGGATTGATGCCGAGCTCGAAGTTGTAGCTCGAATCCGTCGTGGAGACGGTCGCCTTGTTCTCGAGCTCGATGAAGAGCTTCACGTAGGGATTGACCGAGAATTTGCCGACGCCGGGCGTGAGGCCTTCGAAGATGTGATCCGAATAGCTGAGCGCGAGCTCGAGGTTGCTCGGGGATTCGTAGGCGTCATTCGGGCTGACGAAGAGCAGATACGTCGCACTCAAGGTGATGTCCTTGAAGACCGTGGTGCTAATGCCGGCAATGAAGTCGAACTCGTTCCAGTGCGGCGTCGTGGTAGCCACGGGATCAGCTTTCGTGTGGACGCTGTTCCAGCAGCCGACGGTGAGCTTGATGTTGTTGAGCCATCCGTCGCCCTTGTAGAGGTCGGCGAAGAGCAGGGCCAGCGACTGCCAGACCAAGCCCTCATCCTGCACGATCAAGCCGCGGGGCGTGATGTAGTAGTTCGAGAACTGGTTTTGTAACAGCACGTGGAAGATCGACCCTTCCTCGGTTTTGATGGGCTCGATGACCGTTTTTTCCTGCACCCCGGCCCAGGCGGGCACAGCGAGCAGGGCGGTGGCGGTCAGCGCGGCAAGCGCGGTGAAACGACTTTGGTTTGGCAGTTTTGTTTTCATGGCGACCACGGGAGGAGAACGCCCCGTGCCAACGCCTTTGCGATTTTCGCAACCAGTTCACTACGAGCGGCTTTTGAAATTCGAACTCCCGACCGTCCGCGACCGCGACGTGTCCCTCGTGTTGCCGGGCGCAACACCCGCTACACCGCCGGTTGCTGGAAGCGCCGATAGATTCGGCTGCGGTTCACACCCAGCAAACGCGCCGCCTCCGCGACGTTGCCCTCGGTCTCGTGCAAGGCCCGCTGGATGAGCGCCTGCTCGGCAGCCTCGAGATTGAGCGGCAGCGGGACCGGCGTCGGCATCGAAGGAACCGGCGCGCCGGCCGGTGCGGCCCGGCGCACCGTCGGCGCGACCAGCCGCAAATGCTCCGGCCCGATCGCGCGGCCGCGGCTCTCGATGAGCGCACGCTCGATCACGTTTTTCAACTCGCGCACGTTCCCCGGGAACGCGTGCCCCGCGAGCAACGCCAGCGCGGCGGGCGTGAGCTCCGGACGCGGCATGCCCATTTCAGCGGCGAAGACCGCCAGGAAATGCGCCGCCAGCAGCGGAATGTCCTCCGCGCGTTCGCGCAGCGGCGGCATCTCGACCGTGTAACGCGCGAGGCGAAAATACAAATCCTGCCGGAATCCGCCGGCGGCGATTTTTTCGTCGAGTTCCGCGTTCGTCGCCGCGACCACGCGCACGTCCACGCGCCGCGAGCGCGAGGCGCCGACGGGCGTGATCTCGCCATCCTCAAGCACCCGCAGCAGCTTCGCCTGCAATGGCGCCGGCATGTCGCCGATCTCGTCGAGGAACAACGTGCCGCCGTCTGCCAGCTCGAAGCAGCCCTTGCGGTCGGCCACCGCGCCGGTGAAGGAGCCCTTCATGTGCCCGAAGAGCATCGACTCCGCCAGCTCCGCGGGAATCGCGACGCAGTTCACCGGCACGAACGGCCCGCGCGACCGCGTGCTGCTGTGGTGCACGGCCCGCGCGATCAATTCCTTGCCCGTGCCGCTCTCGCCGGTGATCAGCACGTTCGTGCCGGGAAAGCCCCGCAGCCGCTCGATGTCGGCCAGCACCCCGCGCACCAGCCGGCTGCGGCCGACAAATCCGCCCAGTCCCCAGCGGCGTGCCTCCTGCTCGCCGAGCAGCTCCAACCGCTCGTCGACCTTGTGTTTCTCGGCCTCCACAGCCCGACGCCGCGCGCTTTCCGCCTCGAGCTGGGCGTTGCGCTCCTGCAGCTCGCGGGTGAGCCGGCTGATCTTGAGATGCGTCTCGACGCGAATCGCCACTTCCTCGACTTGGAACGGCTTCGGAATGTAATCGATCGCCCCGGCCTGAAATCCCTTGAGCACGTTTTTCGTCTCGTCCTTCGCCGTCACGAAGAGCACCGGAATCTCGCGCGTCGCCTCGTCCGCCTTCAGCGCGCGGCAGACGGAATAGCCGTCCACGTCCGGCATCACCACGTCGAGCAGGATGAGATCGGGCCGCGACCGCGCCGCGATTTTGAGGGCCTGCCCGCCATTCGATGCGGCGAGAATTTCGTAGCCCGACGGTTCGAGCGCCTCGGTGAGCAGGCGGATGTTCGCCGGGGTGTCATCGACAATGAGAATTTTTTCGGGGTTCATACGGATTCTTCGATCGGGACCTGCGCGACGATGCGCTGGATGGTTTCCATGTCGTAGCTGGCGAGAAAGCCGCG
>Ga0070661_100001103_pt1 | contig 18993 bp, 17 predicted proteins | sample KBSC43metaG_FD_64663 | JGI IMG/M metagenome (GOLD analysis project Ga0070661, IMG submission 64663) | Corn rhizosphere microbial communities from Kellogg Biological Station, Michigan, USA - KBS C4-3 metaG | ecosystem: Host-associated > Plants > Roots > Rhizosphere > Soil ... | reverse complement strand
GCGCCGCTCGTTCCGGTGCAGCCGTTCATGGGCCTCGACTACATCCTGATGTCGTTCTTCGTCCTCGTCGTCGGCGGCCTCGGCTCGCTGGCCGGGCTCTCGACCGGCTCGGCGCTGATCGGCGGCGTCAACAGCGCCGTCTCGGCGCTCAGCGACAGCACTGGCGGCTACCTCAGCGTTCTCGTCATCGCGATCCTCTTCCTCTGGCTGCGGCCGCGCGGCATCCATGCGCGCTAACGGCGCGGCGACGGCGCTGCGTGTCGGCGCGGCGGCGCTCGCGCTCGCCGCGCTGCCGCTGCTGGTCGGCGACTTCTGGGCCTACCAGCTCGGCCTCTTCTATCTCTACGCGATCGCCGCACTCGGCGTCGGCGTGTGCTGGGGACGCGCCGGCTTCCTGCCGCTCGGCCAAGGACTCTTCTTCGGCCTCGCCGCATACCTCTCGGGGCTCGCGCTGATCGCGTTCGAGCAGAGGCCGGGCTGGCTGCTGCTGATGCTGCCGCTCGCCGTCTGCGTGCCGGGCGCGCTCGCGTTCGCGATCGGCGTGCTCGTGTTCCGCCGTCGCGGCGAGAGCGGCCCGTATTTCTCGATGATCACGCTCGCGCTCGCGCTGCTCGCGTTCCAGGTCGCGAACAACTGGGAATCGGTGACCGGCGGCTTCAACGGCCTGAAGGGAATCCCGGGCCTGCCGGGGCTCGACAGCTACGCCGCGGCGTACGCCGTCGCCGCCGCGGCGCTCGTCGCCGCGGCGCTGCTCGTCGCCTGGCTGTACCGCGCGCCGCTCGGCGTGCTCTGGGCAGCGCTGGCGCAGAACGAGCGCCGCGTCGTCATGTTCGGCTTCGACAGCAACCGGCTGAAGGCGGTCGCGTTCGCGGCGAGCGGCGCCCTCGCCGGCATCGGGGGCGCGCTCTACGCGCCGCAGCAGGGGCTGGTGACGCCGCAGCTCGTCGGCTTCGCGCTCTCGGCCGACCTCGTGATCTGGGCCGCGGTCGGCGGCCGCGGCAGCCTGCTCGGCCCGGCGCTCGGCGCGATCGCGATCGGCGTGCTTTCCGGTGAGCTGCGCGACCGGTTCCCGTACTGGGAGATCGTGCTCGCGATCGTGTTCATCGCCGTCGTCCTGTTCGCTCCCGAAGGGCTCGCCGGCGCGATCGCCCCGCTTGCGCGCTGGCGGCGACGCCGGCAGGCGCAGGCGGACAGTCCGGCGATCGCGGCGCCGCCGCGCGCCGATGCGGGTCGGGCGGCACGGCTCGAGCTCGACGGCGTCGACGTCCGCATCGGCGAGGTGACGATCCTCGATCGCCTCGCGCTCTCGTTCGACCGGCCGGCGATCTACTGTGTGATCGGCCCAAACGGCGCCGGCAAGACGTCGACGTTCAACGTCATCACCGGCGAGTTGGCCGCGCAAGCGGGTTCGGTGCGCTTCGACTCGCGCGCGATCGAGAGCTTGCCGGCGCACCGCGTCGTCCGTCTCGGCATCGGCCGCAAGTTCCAGATCCCGTCGGTGTTTCCAGCGCTCTCGGTCGCCGACCACCTCGCGATCGCGCTCTGGAGCGCGCGCGCGCGGCCGCTCGACCTGCTGCGGCCGAGCCTGCGACGCTGGTCGAGCCCGCTGCTCGATGCATTGCGCGCGCGCTATCCGTTCCTCGCCGACGGCACGCGCGCCGCGGCGGCGCTCTCGCACGGCGAGCGGCAGATCCTCGAGCTCGCGATGGCGCTGCTCGGCGAGCCGCGCCTGGTCCTCCTCGACGAGCCGTGCGCCGGCCTCTCGCCGCAGGAGACCGCCGCCGTGATCGACGTCATCCGCTGGGTGCGCACGCAGCACGGCGCGACGATCGTCGTCATCGAGCACGACATGGCGCTCGTGCGCACGCTCGCCGACCACGTGTTCGTGCTCCACAACGGCAAAGTGCTCGCCGAAGGCACCGTAGCGGCGATCCAGGCAGACCCCGCCGTGCAGGCGATCTACGTCGGCGCCGCGAAATGAGCGCACTCGCGCGACTTGACTTCGACGGCGTCGCGGGCGGCTACGGCGACGCCGACGTCGTCCGCGGCGTCTCCGGCGCGGTCGCCGCCGGCGAGACGCTTTGCGTCGTCGGCCGCAACGGCGTCGGCAAGAGCACGCTCCTGAAGCTGCTCTTCGGCGAGCTCGCGTGCCGCGCCGGCAGCGTCCGCTTCGAAGGTCGCGAGGTCGCCGCGCTCGACGCTTCCGCGCGCCGCGCGCTCGGCATCGGCTACTGCCCGCAGGAGCGCCCGGTATTCGACGACCTGAGCGTGCGCGACAACCTGACGCTGATGCGCGCCGATCGCAGCGTCGACGCGTTCGCGCCGCTGTTCCGGCGCTTCCCGGTGCTCGGCCGCCGCCTCGCGCAGCACGCCGGGACGCTCTCGGGCGGCGAGAAGAAGATGCTGTCGTTCGCGCGCGGCCACGCCGAGGCGCTGCCGCTGTGGCTGCTGGACGAGCCGAGCGAAGGCGTGCAGTGGGAGAACGTCGTGCAGATGGCCGAGCTCGTCGACGAGGCGAAGGCGGCCGGGCGCGCGCTCGTCGTCGTCGAGCAGAACCTCGCGTTCGCCGAGCGCATCGCCGACCGCTATCTCGTCATCGACCAGGGTCGCGTCGTGCTCGAAGGGCGCGCCGGGACGATCGATCGCGAGCGGCTGCTGGCGCATCTGCACGTCTGACGCCTCGTCAATCGACGATCTCGTCGTCCCTCATCAGCGATGCGGCAGCAAACAGATCCAACTTGAACAACGCGATCCATGTCGCGCCGCCGGTTCGGGCGCGGCGGCGTTCACATCGCGGGCCCTGACAGGTTCGCGACCGCCCGCGCCGCCTCGACCGCCTCGTCCCGCAGCGGATCGCGGGGCGCGTGGTGCGAGACCAAGATCTGGCCGAGGAAGTTGCGCGTCCTCTCGTCTTTCGGGTTGGCGAAGAAGTCCCCGGGCGGCGCCTCCTCGACGATGCGGCCCTCGGCCATGAAGACGACGCGGTCGGCGACGCTTCTCGCGAAGCCCATCTCGTGCGTCACGCACAGCATCGTCATGCCGTCCTCGGCCAGCCCGATCATCGTGTCGAGCACCTCCTTGACCATTTCCGGGTCGAGCGCCGAGGTCGGCTCGTCGAACAGCATGATCTTCGGGTTCATGCACAAGGCGCGCGCGATCGCGACGCGCTGCTGCTGGCCGCCCGAGAGTTGGCTCGGGTACTTGTTCGCCTGCTCGGGGATGCGCACGCGGGTCAGGTACTTCATCGCCGTCGCTTCCGCCTCCTGGCGGCTCATGCCGCGCGAGCGCATCGGCGCGAGGGTGCAGTTCTGCAGCGCCGTCAGGTGCGGGAACAGATTGAACTGCTGGAACACCATGCCGACCTCGCGCCGCACCACGTCGACGTTGCGGCGGCCGGCGGCGAGGTCGACGCCGTCGACGATGATGCGGCCCTTCTGCGCCGTCTCGAGCCGGTTGATGCAGCGGATGAGCGTCGACTTGCCCGAGCCCGATGGGCCGCAGATGACGATCCGCTCACCCGGCCTGACCGACAGGTTGATGTCGGTCAGGACCTGGAAGTGGCCGAACCACTTGTCGAGCCCTTCGATGCGAATGATCGGCTCGGCGCCGCTGTCGCTCATCGCCACACCGCCAGGTCAACTCGCCTGCATCGCCGGCAGCTTGGTGCCGAGCCATTTCTGGTAGAGCTTGTCGAGCTCGCCGTTGGCCTTGTTCTTGTCGATGAAGTCGTTGACGGCCTTGTCCAGCGCCGCCTGGCCCGGCCGCATCGCGATGGCCATCACCTGCTGCTTGAGGACGAACTTCTCCTCGTAGGTGTTCGCGGCTGCGCGCTTCTCGATCTGCGCGGCGACCGTCGTCGAGCAGCCGAGCGCGTCGACCTGGCCCGACATCAGCGCCTGCATTCCCGAGGCATCGTCGTCGAAGCGGCGGATCTCGGTGCCGGGCGGCGCGACCGCGGTGAGCGCGATGTCCTGGGTGCTCGCCCGGGCGACGCCGACGCGCAGGCCCTTGAGGTCGGCGGGGCCCTTGACGTTGGTCTTCTTGCCCGCGAGCAGCACGATCGTCGCCGCCGCGTACGGCTTGGAGAACTGCACCTGCTTGGCGCGCTCGGGGGTGATCGCCAGCGAGGCGATGAGCAGGTCGACCTTGTTGGTGAGAAGGAACGGGATCCGGTTCGGCCCGGTGACCGGAACGAGCTTGAGCTTGACGCCCCAGTCCTTGGCGAGCAGGCGGGCGACGTCGGCGTCGTAGCCGTCGGGCTCGTTGTTGCTGTTGACCGTGCCGTAGGGCGGGAAGTCGACCAGGAGGCCGACCACGAGCTCGCCCTTCTTCTTGATCTCGTCGACGGTCTGCGCCTGGGCCGTCAGCAGCCAGGCGGGCACGGCGGCCGCAAGGCCGAGGCTCAGCGCGCCGATGCCGAAGCGGCGTCGTTGGGGGGATCGGATCATGCCGTTGTCTCCTGTCGAGTCACTGATGAAGCGATCATGGGCAATCGGCGCGCCCCTGAACGCTCAGCGGGCAAGCACCCTGCGGTGCCGCCGCTCGATGCCCGCCGCCAGCAGTGAGAGCGGCCAGCACAGCACGAAGTAGATGGCGGCCACCGTGCTGAAGACGATCAGCGGCTGGAACGTGGCGTTGTTGATGATCTGGCCGGCGCGGGTCACCTCGGTGAAGCCGATGATCGCCGCGAGCGACGTGCCCTTGATGATCTGCACCATGTAGCCCACCGTCGGCGCGACTGCGATGCGGACCGCCTGCGGCAGGATGACGTCGCGCATGCGGTCGCGGTACGAGAGGCTGAGCGCATCGGCGGCCTCGCGCTGGCCGCGCGGAATGGCCTCCACGCAGCCGCGCCAGATCTGGCCGAGGAAGGCGCTGCTGTTGAGGACGAGGGCGACGCCGGCGGCGACCCACGGATTGATGTCGAAGCCGAGCACCGGCGCGCCGAAGAAGATGAGGAACAGCTGCAGCAGCAGCGGCGTGCCCTGGAACAGCTGGATGAACGCTGCCGAAGCGCTGCGCAGCCAGGGGATGTCGCTGGTGCGGCTGAGGGCAACGACCAGGCCGCCGATCGCGCCGCCGATGAACGCAATCAGCGAGAGCGCGAGCGTCCAGCGCGCCGCCTCGAGGATGAACAGGAAATCGTTCGGGCCGAACGTGCGCATCCGTCGTCTCCTATCGCCGGTCGGGGTAGTCGAACGCGCGCCGGTAGACAGCGCGGAACAGGGTCGAGAACGAGAGCGCCAGTGCTAGGTAGATCGCCGCCACGACGATGTAGATCTCGAAGCTGCGGAAGGTCTGCGACTGCAGGTTGGAGGCGACCGACGTGAGGTCGTCGGCCGAGATCACCGAAACGACGCTCGAGCTCAGCATGAGGAGGATGAACTGGCTCGTCAGCGCCGGATAGATCGCCTTCAGCGCGGGCTTCAGGACGACGTAGCGGAAGATCTCGTGCGCCTTCAGGTTGAGCGCGAGGCCAGCTTCGATCTGACCCCTCGGGATCGCCTCGATGCCGGCACGGATGATCTCGGTCGCGTAGGCGCCGAGGTTGACGATCATCGCAGTCAGCGCCGCCGTGTGCGCCGACCAGCGCAGGCCGATTGCCGGCAGCGCGAAGAAGAAGAAGAACAGCTGGACCAGGAAAGGCGTGTTGCGGATGAGCTCGATGTAGGCGTTGACGAGCCAGCGGAGCGGCGCCGGCCCACCGGTCTTCGCCCACGCACAAACGATCGCCACCGCGAGGCCGCCGAGCATGGCCAGGAACGAGAGCTCGATCGTCTTCCAGGTGCCCTCGAGCAGGAGCGGCCAGGCCGCGAACACCGCCCCGAACTGGAACGAGTAGTTCATTCGCTGCCCTGCTGGCGACGCATCCGGGCCGACGAGGCGCGCCGAGCTCAGGTCTTGGCGGACTTCCGCTCGGCTTTCTTTGCGGCATCGACGTTCGCCGCCTTCTGCATCTGCTTGTCCGCGCGCGAGGGCTTGTTCCCCTTGGTCGCCTTGGCTTCCTTCGGCGGCTTGGCCGGCTTCGGCGCTTTCGGCGCTTTCGGAGGCTTGGCCTCTTTCACCGGCCTCACCGCCTTGGGCCTGGGCAGCAGCGCCTGAGCGCGACGTTGCTGCTGCTGCTCTTTGAGCCGGCGGTGCTCTTCTCGTAGGGCCTGCTCCGCCTCGTCGGCCGGCTGCTCCGGGCCCTGCGAAAACGCCCGGCTCGCCATGACGAAATGGAGCCGCTGGCCATTCCTGTGGATCCGGCGGGAAAGCGATGCGAACCGTACAGGCATGACAGTGCTCCTGGTTGGACGAGTTGGACTGTAGACCCGCGCGCGATCAAGCGCCGCGAGCTGGTCGCTCGCGCCAGGGCCGGCTTCCGCCAGCCGTCTGCAACAGTCGGCCGCGAGTGCCGGACGTCGGCGAGCCGGCACCCGACAGTGTGAACGCGGGCGAGAATCGGTCCATGACCAAGACCCTCGCCTCCCCCCGCTCGCTCGGCTTCGACGCCGACCGCCTCGCCCGCATCGACCGCTTCCTCGCCGAGCGCTACATCGAGCCCGGCCTCTTGCCGTGCGCGCAGCTGCTCGTCGCGCGTCGCGGCGAGCTCGTCCACCGTTCCGTTCTCGGCCATGCCTCGCTCGAGAAGAAGCAGCGGCTCGCCGACGACACGATCTTTCGCATCTACTCGATGACCAAGCCGGTGACGAGCGTCGCCTTCATGATGCTCGTCGAGGAAGGGCGGATCGCGATCGACGACCCGGTCGCGAAGTGGATCCCGTCGTGGCGCGACCAGGCGGTCTACCGCTCCGGCGTTCCGGGCGCGTTCGTCACGCGCGCGGTCGACGCGCCGATGCGCGTGCTCGACCTGCTGCGCCACACGTCGGGGCTGACGTACGGCTTCCAGCTGCGCACCAACGTCGACGCTGCGTACCGCGCTCTCCACGTCGACGCGTTCGAGTCGGAGAACCTCGAGGCGTTCGTCGACAAGCTCGGCCGCCTGCCGCTCGAGTTCTCGCCGGGGACGGCGTGGAACTACTCGGTCTCGACCGACGTCATCGGCCACCTCGTGAGCGTCGTCTCGGGAGTGCCGTTCGACGACTTCGTGCGCACGCGCATCCTGCAGCCGCTCGGCATGCGCGACACCGACTTCTTCGTCCCCGCAGAAAAGGCGGCGCGTTTCGCCGACTGCTATGTCAAGGGAGCGAGCGGCAAGCTCGAGCCGGCGCCGCCGGTCGATTTCTCGAAGCCGCCCCGCGCACCGTCCGGAGGTGGCGGACTCGTCTCGACCGCCGCCGACTACCTGCGCTTCTGCGAGATGCTGCGTCGCGGCGGCGAGCTCGACGGCGTCCGGCTGCTCGGGCCGAAGACGCTGCGGCTGATGTGCGCGAACCACCTGCCCGGCGGGCGCGACCTCGCCGACATCTCGATCTCGATGTTCTCGGAGGCGATGTTCCAGGGCGTCGGTTTCGGCCTCGGCTTCGCGATGACGACCGACCCGGTGCGCTGTGGCGTGACGTCGTCGCCGGGCGAATTCTGGTGGGGCGGGATGGCGTCGACCGCGTTCTGGGTCGACCCGGTCGAGGACGTCTGCGTCGTCTTCCTCACGCAGCTCATCCCGTCGAGCACGTACCCGATCCGCCGCGAGCTGCGGACGTTGATCAACGCGGCGATCGTCGAGCCGGCGTGAGCCGGTGCCGCGCCGGCGAGCGTGAGTGCGCCCGCGGCAACGCTCGCGGCGCGCGCCGGATCAATCGACGCGCACGAAGCTGTGCCGAACGTGCTCGCGGTCGCCGAGCTCGAAGTGCCACCACTCGTTGGCGATGCCGCGGAATCCGGCGGCCCGGAGCGCACCGCGCAGCAGCTCGCGGTGCCCGTGCTGCGCCGCGGTCAGCGCGCCGCTCGCGAGATGGCGCTGCTCGAGCTCGGGGTGCGACAGCTCGGTCATCTCGTCGAACGCCGTGCCCATGTCGAGCTCGCGGCCGGCGGCGTCGACGATCGTCGCGTCGATCGCCATCCCGAACGAGTGGATCGAGCCGCGCGCCGGATCGGCGACGTAGCGGCGCAGCCCGGTGCCGTCGAGGTGGTCCCAGAGCTCGATCTGCACGCGGTGGGGCCTGAGCGCATCGAGCAGCACGAGGCGGTGGCCGGGCGCGGTCTCGGCCAGGCGCGCGACCGAGCGCTCGACCGCATCGGCGGCGTCGCGGTGCAGCCAGGCGCAGTCGAGGCTGCGGTAGAGATCGCGGCCGACGAAGTTGCGAACGCCGGCGTAGCGCAGGTCGACGGCGACGCCGGCGATCGTCGCCAGGCGACGGAAGTCGCCGTGCGAGGCGATGTCTTCGCAGCGGATCGTCACGCGCTGCCTTCCGCGGTCGAATCGATCAGAGCGGCTCGAGGTTCGCGCCGCGCAGGCCGACGAGCAGCGCGCGGCCGTTCGCGTCGACGCGAAACTCGCCGAAGCGCGCACCCGCCCAGCGATGCGCCTCGCCTTCGGGAAACGACCACGCATCGCTGACGAGCACCCAGTCGCCGTGCATCGGCGTCAGCTCGATGCGCAGCTCGTCGGCGGCGAGCGGCTCGCCCTGGTGGAGCCGCAGCAGCGTCGCGACGTTGCGGCCGTCGCGCCGCGCGACGACGTGCGGGCGGCCGCGATCGAGCAGACCGCCGACGTCGTCTCGCACCTGCAGCGGCATCGCGAAGTCGAGCCGCATGTAGTCGCCCTGCATCAGCGAACGCGGGTCGACCGGAGCGAGACGGACGAAGACCGGCTGGCCGTGCGCGATCAGCTGCTGCTTCTGCGCGATGGCGACGTTCGCAGCGACGACGACGAGAAGCGCGGTGACGACGATGCCGATCTGATCGATCGAAACCGCGACGCCGCCGATCTGCCAACGCGGCGCGCGCGGCGCCGCGGCCGTCGAGGCAGTGGACGCCGCCGTCGTCGTGCGCGACGACAGCCACGCGAGCGCGCCGAGCGCGACGCCGGCGGCGACGAGGACGATCGCCTTCGTCGCGAGCGGCCACGCCAGCTGGTAGTAGAAGCCGCCGACGATCCACGCAGCGGCGAGCGCCGCTGTCGACGCGAGTCGCCAGCGCTTGCCGGTCGCACAGACGGCGAGCGCGATGAGGGTCGCGCCGAGCGCCGGCAGGAACCACGCGAGCGCGACGAGCACGGCAGCGACGCCGATCCCGGCGACGCTGCGCAGCGTCGCCCAGCATCGCATCGCCCACGCGGCAGCGCCGGCGGCGAGCAGCAACGACGCGAGCCGCAGCGGCGTCATCGCGCCGCTGCGCGACAACGCCGGCGCGATCTCGCGGCCGAGATCGGCGAGCGGACCCGACGACAGCGTCGCGCCGACGAGAAACGTCATTCCCGACCACCACGCGAGGCCGACCAGCGTCGCGAGCAGCCAGCCGGCGCGCACGGAGTCGCACGCCGCTGCGAGCCGTGCCTGCGCGCCATCGTTCAGTGCCCGCGCCGCGACGACGCCGGCGCCGAGCCAGAGCAGCAGGTCGACGTGCCAGGCGAGCCAGAAGCGGATCAGCGCCTCGGACCGCCAGCCGCCGCTCGAAGGAAACCACGCGAAGACGACGAGCGTCGCGGCCGCCGCGCCAAGAACCACGCGCAGCCAGGCGCGCGGGATCGCGAGCGCCGTCCCGATCGCGACGAGCGCGAGCACGACCGCCGCCAGGGCCGGCGGGAAATCGCGGAAGACGCCCCAGCCGACGAGCCCGGCACCGACGATCAGCGTCGGCGTCACGAGCTGCTCGACGAAGAGCGGCAACCGCTCGTTGCGCAGCGCGACGACGGCGCCGGCGAGGACGAGCGCGCCGACGACATACGCGCCGACGGCGTGGCGGAGCAGCTCGCCGAACATCATGCCGACGACCGCGAACAGCGGCAGCGCAGCGAGCCACGCGCCGAACGCCGTCAGCAGGACGACCGGCCACGGGCGGTCGTCGTGCTGCGGCACCGTCGCGGTCGCGGGCAGCACGCCTTCGGCGATCGCCGCGCGAACGACGTCGGCGAGCCGCTGCTCGGCGCTCATCGCGCCGCTCCGTGGCGCCGCGACAAGCGCAGCAGCAGCGACACCGTGCCCGCGAGCAGCGCCGCAGCGACGAGCGCGAGCAGCATCAGCCGGGCGAACGCGTCGCTGCCGCTCGCACCGTGGAAGAGCGCGTACGCGAGGCCGCCGACGACGAGCGTGTCGATGCCGAGCGCGACCGCGCTGAGCCCGAAGATCTCGAACGCGTCGTCGCGCGCGAGCAGCACCGCGGCGACGGCGAAGACGGCGAGACCGCAGAAGTAGTGCGCGAGCGCCTTGTCGCCGACCAGGCCGGCGATCGCGGTCAGCCCGATCATGACGACGGCCAGCGCGATCGCGACGCGCTGGCCCCAGACGCCGGCGCCGGTGACGTTGCGCAGCGGTGCGCTTAGGAAGGCGACGAGCGCGAGCGCGGCAGCCCAGCCGGCGAGGTGCGCGGCGAGGTCGTCGGGCTGGACGCGCCAGCGGTGTCCGGTGTGCGCGTGGACCCAGAGCGAGACGCCGGTCATGGCGACCAGCGCCCACGGCGCCCACAGCACGTCGCTGCGCGCAGCGATGCAGAGCGGCAGCGCGAGCAGCGCCCACACCGCGAACAGCTGCCACGGATCGGCGCCGGTCTGGTAGGTCTGGCCGAAATAGGCGAAGAGCGCGCCGATCGCGAGCAGTGCGACGAGTCCGAGCGGAGCGCGCGCCGCCGGCTTCCAGAGCGCGCCGGCGCACATCGCGAGGACGAAGCCTTCGAGCAGCGCGAAGCGACCGAAGCGGCCGAGCGTCTGCCAGTTGGCGGCGATCCAGAAGACGACGCCGAGGCCGCCGAGCGCCGCGGCGAGCACGGCGACGCCGCGCGGCAGCCACGTCGCGAGCGACGCCGGCTCGTCGTGCAGGCCGGCGAGCGCTTCGAGCCGGCGCGTCGCCGCGGCGTCGAGACGATGCTCGACGGCGATCTCCGCCAATCCCGTTCGAATGTCCATCGAAGGCTCCGCTGCCGCGGCTTGCTACACGCAGTAGAAGTCGAGCATCGTCGGAATCGTGTCGTTCATGAGCACGATCGTCTTGGCGGCGATGCGCCATTGTTCACGGTCGCGGCGCAGTCGATGCGCGTAACGGCCGTGGAAGACGTGCGTCGTGCGCTCCTTGAGCGCGAAGACGTGGCAGGTCCAGCTCGACTCGACGACGACGTCGCCGCCGGCAGGATCGTCGGCGAGCCTGGCGACGCTGTTCGCGACCGAGTGCGTCGTCCGCGGCAGCGGCCGCGATGCGACCGAGAGCCCCGAGCGGATGCGCCAGACGCGGTCCTCGAGGCCGGCGCGCGAGCCGCAGTAGATCAGCGACAGCTCGCGCTCGGGCGATGCCGCGCATCGCTGGTCGTCGGTCCACGCCGGCAGCCAGAAACGCGCGTCGTCGGCGTAGAGCGCGAGCCAGTCGTCCCAGCGCTGCGCATCGAGGAGCAACGCCTCGCGCGCGACCACGTTGCACGCCGCGAACGCGACCTCCATCGCGACGTCGCTCATCGCGCGGTCTCGGCGAGCCGGTGCGCCCAATGCCGGTAGAGGGACTGGAACACGGTTTCGTCGGCCATCGTGAACGTGCCCGACGTCGACGTCTCCGGCGCGATGCCGAGTTCGGCAGCGTGCGCGTCGGCGCCGCGCTGCACGAGCGTCTGGCCACGCGCCGAACCCTGCTGCCAGGCGATCGCGCCGCTGCGAAAACCGCGCTGACAGTCCTCGAACGTCGTCGTGTCGTCCGGCGTCGCGAGGCCGCTCGGATTGAAGAAGTCCTCGTACTGGCGCAGCCGCCGCGCGCGCGCCGCGTCGCCCTCGCCGACCGGCGCGAGGCAGTACGACGTGATCTCGGTGCGGTCGACCGCGAGCGGCGTGACGACGCGCATCTGCAGCGCGGCGTTCGACGCGATCTGCAGATTTGGAAAGACGTTGAGCTGACGCGTCCGCATCATCCAGTCGGCACGGACCGCGCCGACGCGCGCGACCAGCGCCTCGCGGCCGGCGTAGAGCGGATGGTGCTCGACCGGCGACGTCGTCCAGACCATCGCGTGACCGTTGCGCAGGCCGAACGAGCCCATCCGCTCTTCGTCGTTGCGCTCGCTCTGCCAGATCGCCTTCGGCACGTCGCTCCGCTCCGACTGCGTCGAGCGGCGCTCGAGCAAGCGCAGATACGAAGGATGCGTCGACGTGAAGTGGTAGGCGTCGAGCGAGTTCTCGAGCTGCAGCTTCCAGTTGCCGCGGTAGGTGTAGCGGACGACGCCGGGAACGAGCTCGAGGCCGCCCGGCGATTGGTCGACCGCGAGGTCGAGCAGCGCGCGCGTCGCCGAGATGCTCCTCGAGCGGCTCGACGTCGGCGGCGAGGCTCGCGAACAGGAAGCCGCGGTATTCGCCGAAGCACGCGACCGCGGCGAGGTCGTGGCCGTCGGCGTCGAACGCCGGCGCATACGCGCCTTCGGCCTTCGCCTTGACGGCGACGTTGCTGCCGTCGCTCGCGTAGCTCCAGCCGTGGTACTGGCAGACGTGGACGCGGCGGCAGCCGCGCGCCTCGTGGCAGACGAGCGCGCCCTTGTGGCGGCACGCGTTGTGGAACGCGCGCAGCGTGCCGTCGCCGCCGCGCATGACGACGAGCGGCTGGCCGCGCACCGCGAGCGTCATGAAGTCGTGCGGCGCCGGCATCTGGCTGGCGTGGCCGACGAACACCCAGCCGCGCTCGAAGAAGGTCGCCATCTCGCGCGCGAACACGTCGGCATCGCGGAAGGCATCGCGGTGGACGCGAAAGACGCCGTCGCCGGGACGGTCGTCGACGAGTGCGGAGAGGTCTGCCGGGTCGCGCATGGCGATCGACATGCTAGGCCCTGCAGGCGCCCGCCTGTCGCTGCGACGTCGGGCGCAGACAGCTTCGCCTGAGCGCACACAATGGCGGCTCCGGCAATCGAGGAGCTGTGCGATGCAATGCGTTCTGGCGGGATCCCGCTACTTCGGCGCGACCGTGCTCGAGGCGCTGCGCCGCGAGGCGGGGGTGACTTTCGCGTGCGTGATCGTCCCCGCCGCCGACGATCGCCTCGCCCTCGCTGCCGCCAAGAGCGGGCTGCCGGTGCATGTGCTCGCGAATCCGAAGATCGTTCCCGCCGAAGCGATCCCCGAAGGCACCGACCTCGTCGTCGCGGCGCACACGCACGCGCGGATCAGCGACGAGGCGCTGGCACGCTCGCGCCTCGGCGGGATCGGCTACCACCCGTCGCTGCTGCCGCGCCATCGCGGCATCGCCGCCGTCGAATGGACGATCCTCGAAGGCGATCCGATCGCAGGCGGCTCGGTCTACCACCTCGCCGACGGCTGGGACGCCGGCCCGATCGCGGCGCAGGACTGGTGCTTCGTCGCACGCGGCGAGTCGGCGCGCGAGCTGTGGGAGCGCGCGCTCGCGCCAATGGGGCTCGACCTGCTCGCGCGCGTCGTCCGCCACGCGCGCGATCACGGCGAGCTGCCGGCGAAGCCGCAGGATGCGCGCTTCGCGACGCGCGCGCCGATGCTGCGCCGCGCCGTCGTCCTCGACGAGCACGCCCCGCCGGGCACGACGTCGCTCGTCGTCACCGTCGTCGGTCCCGACCGGCCCGGCATCGTGCGGATGCTCTCCGAGCGCGCGCAGCGCTTCGGCGCCAACTGGGAGGCGAGCCGGCTGTCGCGGCTGGCGGGCGAGTTCGCAGGGATGGTGCACTTCGAGGTGCCGGGCGAGAACGCCGACGCACTGGCCGCATCGCTGCAGGGCCTCGAATCGTCGGGGCTGAAGCTCGTGATCGCGAAGAGCGACGCGTCGGGAGCGCCCGCGGGGATGCGCAGCATCGACCTTTCGCTCGTCGGCGACGACCGCGTCGGCATCGTGAGCCACCTGACGCGCATCCTCGCCGAGGCGGGAATCAGCATCGAGCACATCCACACCGAGGTCGTCGGCTCGACCGCCGCGGCGCCGAAGAAGTTCAAGGTCTCGGCGCACCTGCTGGTTCCGAACGCGGTCGCGACCGACGACCTGCGCAAGCACCTCGAGCCGGTGGCGAGCGAGATGAAGGTCGACATCGCGCTCGGCAACCGCGGCGACTGAGCGCATCGGCGTCCCACCTCCGGTGGATGGCTGCGCAGCCCGTTGAGGGCTTTAATGCGGCGCTCTTTCATCGCCCGCTCGCCGGGTGGAGGAATGTCGCCATGACCACGACCGACACCGCGCTGCGGCAATGGCTGCCGCAAGTCACGCACGAGCTCTTCAGCCGGCGATCGCTGGCGCTGCGCGCCCACGACCATCCGACCGCCGCCGCGTTCGACCGCGCGATGGATCGCTTCGAGCACGGCGAATGGTCGCGCGCGTTCGCCGAGCTCGTTCCGCTCGCCGACGCCGGCGACCGCGAGGCGGCACGGATCGCGCTCTTGATGGCGGTGCGCGGCCCGCGCCTGTTCGGCCGTTCGTTCGTCACCTCGCCGGAACAGCGCGAGCGCTGGAGCGAGGCGTCGAGCGGCAGACGCTGGTCGTGACGTTCGGCGGCGGCGGCGATGCGGCGCTTCAGAAGCGCCACGCCACTGCCGCGTAGACACGCCACTCGCTCGCCGACGCTGTCAAAGGGCTCGCCGCCGCCGGGCCGAGCAAGCGCCCGATCGACCCGCCCCAGAGCACGATCCAGTCCTGGCCGATCTCGGTTCGCCAACCGCTCGAGAAGCTGACGTCGCGCAGCCCCGCGCCAGGCTGGTAGACCGGCTTGCCGGTCGCGGCCGAGCTGTTCTCGCTGACGCCGAACCAGCTGCGCATGTAGCGGGCATCGCCGGCGGTGACGACCGCACCGAGACTCCAAGTCGTCGCCTCGCTCCAGCGGCGGTCGTGCGTCGCGCCGAGGTCGAGCACGTTGCCGCCGCCGTGGCCGAGCAGGTCGACGTTGAGGCCGCTCGCGACCTTCCAGGCCGGCTCGACCTGCCACGTCGCCGAGAAGCGCGCGCGCAGCGTTCGCCTGACGTCGTCGATGCCTTCGAGCCCGCGCGTGTCCGAGGACTTGCGGCCGTTGTCGATCCGCAGCGTCGCGTTGTAGCGGACGGTGTCGCTGCGCTTGAGGTCGAGGCCGAGGCCCTGGAAGATGTCGTCGGTGTTGCGGCGGGTGACGAAGCCGCCGACGTTGCTCGCGGTGAGCCGGCCGTAGCGGATGTAAAAGCCCGGCGTCACGCCGACCTTGCGCGTGTTCGCGCCCGAGTAGTCGGGAGCGAGGTTGACGACCGGCCCGATCGCGCCTTCCCACTTCCAGTCCTTGAACGGCAGCGGCTCGGGCGACGCAGCGCTCGCCGCGGACGCCGGCGCGGAGGCGGCATTCGCAGGTGCGCTCGCCGATGCTGCAGGCTCCGCCCCGCTCACGGCCGCCGGCGCGGAGGCCTGCGCGGCCGGAGCCGCGGCAGACGGCTCCTGCGCCGATGCCGCTGCGGAAACCACCCACACCGACGCGGCGAGGACGAGTGCCTTCGACGTCACGGGGCCCCTTCGCCGCGACGATCGCCTGCGAACGCGACGGCGGCGATCTCGGCGTCGCGCAACGTCGCGCCTTCCGCGCGCAACCGCTCGATCGTCCCGGCGTCGAGCGCGCCGCGCGCAAGCGACCACGCGCGCGCAGTCGCCTCGGCTTCGTTGCGCTCGCGCGCTTCGCCGCGCGCGGCGTAGATCGCTTCCGAGTACGCGGCGAGCTTGACCGCCGCATCGCATCGCCCCTCGAGCGCGCAGAAAAGTGCCAGGTAGGCGGCGGTCGCGTGCTGCACGTCGAACACCGGGGCATTCGCCCATGCCGCCTCCGCGAGGCCGTGCGCGGCCCCAGCGTCTCCCTGCGCGAGCAGCGCCGCGAGCAGGTTGATGCGCGCGAAGGCGAGGCCGTGTTCGTGTCGCGTTCCCGTGAGCGACGCGATCAGCTCGCGCCCGAGCGATGCCGCCGCACGCGGATCGCCGGCGGCGAGCTCGGCATCGATCAGGTTGCCGGTCGCGACCACCGGATGGCTGCCGCGTTCGCGGTCGAGCGCGAGCAGACGTCGCCCGCGCCGCAGCGCCTCTGCGGCGTCGCCGCTCATGCGCGCGATCCACTGCGCCGCCTCGGCGCGCCAGAGCAGGCGTTGCGCCGGCCATGACGGCTGCTCGAGACGCTCGGCTTCGTCGAGCAGCACGCGCGCAGCGGGCAGGTCATCGCATTGCGCCGCCGCCGACGCCGCACGGCAGAGCGCGTGATAGAGGTTGAAACGATCGCCTTGCTCGTCATCGAGGCGGCGCGCGACCGCGAGCGCGTGATTCGCAGCAGCGCGTGCACGCGGCTTTTGCGTGTCGGCGAGGACGCAGCTGAGCTCGATCCACGCCTGCAGCCTGAGCGGCTCGGCGATTTCCGCGCCGATGCGCGCCTCGCACGCGTCGGCGAGCGCGAGCCGCTCGGCGTGCAGCGTAGGCGGCAGCGCGCGCAGCAGCGTCGCGCCGATGCGCAGCTCGACATCGGCGGCGGCGGCGGCACGCGCCCAGCGCAGCGCGTCGCGCGCGTTGTCGAAGTCGAGCTCGACGCGACGCAGCCACTCGTCGACGCCGACCTCGCCCGCGAAGTACTCGCGGTACGCGGCGTCGAACAGCGCGGCGATGGCGAGCGCGTGGCGACGGCGCAGCGCGGCGCGCTCGCCGGCGGCGTCGAGCCGCTCGAGCGCGTAGGCGCGCGGCGTCTCGAGCAGGCGGTAGCGAACGCTGCTCGCGTCGGCCGTCATCACGACGGCGACGAGCGAGCGGTCGACGAGGACGTCGAGCGCATCGATGACGTCCCAGCGGTCGAGCCCGGCGTCGGCGTCGACGACCACCTTCTCGACGCACTCGAGCGACGCGCTGCCGGCGAAGACGGCGAAGCGGCGGAACACCTTGCGCTCGCGTTCGTCGAGCAGCGCCTCGCTCCATTCGAGCGCCGAGCGGAGCGCCCGCTGGCGCGCCGGAGCGGCGCGGTTGCGGCCGCCGGTCAGCCAGCGAAAGCGCTCCTGCATCGACGCCAACAGCCGATCGACGCCGAGCGTCGGCGCGCGCGCCGCGGCGAGCTCGATCGCGAGCGGCACGCCGTCGAGCGCGCGGCAGGTCGCGATCACCGCGCCGGCGTTCGCGTCGCTGAGCGCGAAGCGCTGGTCGAGCGCTTGCGCACGCTCGACGAAGAGCGCGATGGCGCCGAAGCGGAGCGCCTGCGTCGCCGGCACTGCGTCGTCCGGAGCCGCGAGCGGCCCGATGCGCAAGACGCGCTCGGCGGCGAGCTTGAGCGGCGCCTGCGTCGTCACCACGAGCCGCAGCGTCGGCGCCGCCTCGTGCAGCACCCGGCAGACGTGCGCGACGCCGTCGAGCAGATGCTCGGCGTTGTCGAGCGCGATCAGCATCGCCAGCGGCGCGAGCGCGCCGGCGAGCGCAGCGAGCGGCTCGCCCTGGCCGACGTCGACGCCGAGCGCGGCGGCGATCGCTCCCGGAAGCGCGGCGGCGTCGACCACGTTGGTCAGCTCGACCCAGCACACGCCCTGCGGATACGCGTCGCGGCGCGACGCCAGCAGGTGCTGCACGAGAAGCGACTTGCCGATGCCGCCGGCGCCGACCACGCTGACGAGGCGGTGGCCGTCGACGAGCGCGGCGAGCGCTTCGCGGTCGGAGGCGCGCCCGAGCAGCGCCGGCAGCTCGGCCGGCAGGTTCGTTCGCAGCGCCGACAAGGTCGCGTCGTCGTGCGCTGCCGGCGGCTCGACCGCCTCGGCATCGCTGGCTGCCCCCGGCGTTGCGAGCGACGCGATGAAACGGTAGCCGCGGCCCGGGATCGTCGCGATCACCTCGCCGCCGAGCACCTTGCGCAGCGCGCTGACCTGCGCCGCGAGGTTGTTCTCCTCGACGACGAGCCCCGGCCAGACGAGGTCCATCAGCGTGTGCTTGCCGACCAGCTGGCCCGGCCGCTCGGCGAGCGCGTGCAGGAGGTCGAAGGCGCGGCCGCCGATCGCGACCGGAGTGCCGTCGGCGAGCAGCCGGCGCTCGTCGGGCTGCAGCTCGAAGCGGCCGAAGCAGAGCCGTGCGGGAACGGGGGACGTCAGCGGCGGCGTCATCGCAGCGGAAGTCGCATCACGCGATTGAAGAACGTTTCAGAGCGCTTTCAGGACGCCGGACGGGCGCGCGCCGACAGTGCGGTCCCTGCGACGGCGAGCCTGCGACGGCCACGTCGACCAGACCCCGACCCGACTTGCGCAATGACGACCACCATGCCGACCACGAGCCTCGCCCATGCCGCATTGTCCGCCGCCGCCGTCGGCGTTCTGCTCGCCATGCTGCGCCGCGCCGGCCCGCGCGCCGCCGGCCTCGCCGCGGCGGTGCCGATCAACTCGCTGCCTGCCCTCTTCTGGCTGTCGCTCGAGCGCGGCGGCGGCTACGCAACGCACGCCGTGCTCGGCACCCTGTGGGGCACCGGCCTCACCGTCCTGCTCGGCGCCGGCTTCGCGCGCGCCGCGCTCGTCGTCCACGCCGGCTGGGCGGCGACCTTGGCGTGGCTCGCGACTGCGGCGCTCGCGGTCGCGACGTGGCAGCTCGCGATGCTGCCTGTCGCGGCCGCGTTCCTCGCCATCGTCGCCGTCGTCGTCGGCCGCGTCGCGACACCGCGCGTTCCGGTGCACGACAGCGAGCGCCGCGGCAACTCGGGCGACGCGACGCTCGTCGCGATGGCGACCGCGGGGGCGATGTCGCTCGTCGTGACCGAGCTGTCGCGGCGCAGCGCCCCGCACTTCTGCGGGCTCGTCGCCGCGATCCCCGTGATCGGCATGTTCGCGACGTGCGCCGGCTATCGCCAGGGCGGCGCGTCGCGCATGCTGCGCGTGCTCGGTGGCTACCTCGACGGCATGGCAGCGAAGGCGGCGTTCCTCGCCACGCTCGGCGCAGCGTGGGCGGTCGGCGCCGGCGCGTCGGCGTGGGCGATCGC
>Ga0070661_100001100_pt1 | contig 19048 bp, 15 predicted proteins | sample KBSC43metaG_FD_64663 | JGI IMG/M metagenome (GOLD analysis project Ga0070661, IMG submission 64663) | Corn rhizosphere microbial communities from Kellogg Biological Station, Michigan, USA - KBS C4-3 metaG | ecosystem: Host-associated > Plants > Roots > Rhizosphere > Soil ... | reverse complement strand
GAGCTCGATCGCCAGCCCGTCGAGCTCGAGCTCTTGGCGCCGGTTGGTGAGGTCCTCCCAACCGTCCGCGGACAGCAGCTCGCGCAGCTCGTCCGACCGGCCGCGCCGAGCCCGACGAGGTCTCCGCCGATGGGTGCGGACGAAGTACCGGAGCGGGTTCGTCGCGTGCGGGGCGTAGTAGTCGTTGGAGCCCAGCACGAACCACGAGGCGAGCCGTCCCCGCGTCTCGCGCACGGCCGCCACGGCGGTCTCGACGGCCTCGGGCTCGCCCAGGAAGTCGCCCGTCACGACGGTGACGTCGGCCCGCGGGATCGAGGCGAGGAACTCGCGCTTGCGGCGATCGGCCGAGACGAAGTGCAGATCCGACAGATGCAGGACCGTGACGGATTCGGGACCGTCGGCCGGTAGGATGGCTAGACCGCGACGCACGAGCCGGTACGCGCGGCGCTCGATCGCGACGCCGTAGGCGATGCACACCACGGCGATGCTCGCGAGCGCGAGCAGGATGTGGGAGAACACGGGAGGGGAGTCTACGTGGGCGACCCCACGCTGAAGGCACAGGTGCACGAGCAGATGACAGCGGCCTTGCGGGCCGGGGAGAAGGTCCGTCTCGGCGCGCTCCGCATGCTCGCGTCCTCGATCACCAACCGCGAGAAGGAGGTCATGCGCGAACTCTCCGACGACGAGGTACGCGATGTCGCCGGCAAGGAGGTCAAGCGGCGCACCGAGTCGATCGAGGCGTTCGAGTCCGCCGGTCGCACCGAGCTCGCCGAGAAGGAACGGGCCGAACGCGAGGTCCTGCAGCCCTTCGCCCCCGAACAACTCTCCGACGCCGCGGTCGACGCGTTGATCGACGAGGCGATGTCGGCGACCGGGGCGACCTCGATGCAGGAGATGGGCAAGGTCATGGGCGCGGTGATGGCCTCGGCCAAGGGCAAGGTGGACGGTTCGGTGGTCCAGCAGAAGGTGCGTGAGCGCCTCGCGGGCTGACCGCTAGACCGGACGTCGAGGGAGCGAGTCGAGCAGCATCGCCGGCGAGGCCTCGCTACCGCCGCCGTCCCCACCACCGTTCCCATTGCCATTGCCATTGCCATCGCCATCGCCGTTCCCGTTCCCCCCGCCGTTCCCGTTGCCCTCGAACGTGCCGACGTAGATCGTGACGGTCGCGCCGACGTCGACGACCTTCGAGCCGTCGCCGGTCGGGGTCTGGTCCACGACGATCCCGTCCAGGTGCCCGTCGTCGACCTGCACGTGTTCGATAGCCGCGACCAGCCCCCGCTTCTCCAGTTCGTGCACGGCCTGGGCTTCGGTGAGGCCCGTCAGGCCGGGGATGACGACCGGCTCGCCCTTGCCGTCGCTCACGCCGAGCGTCACCGCGCTCCCGAGCTGGAGACGGGCGCCGCCGCCGGGGGCCTGCGTCAAGACCGTCCCGGCCGGCTCGAACGACTGCACGTCCTCGCGGATCGGCGTGAAGTTCGCATGCGCCAGCTTCCTCTCGGCCTCCTCGATCGGCAGACCGACGACGTCGGGCACCGGTCCGCTCTCGGGCGGTGGGGGCGCCTCGAAGCCTTCCACGGGGAAGCCCGCCATCGCCTTGACCATGAAGTCGTGCCAGATCGGCGCGGCCACGGTTCCACCGAACACCGACCCTCCGTAGTACGAGTCCATCGGGATCTGGCCGTTCGCGAACCCGACCCAGACCGCCGTCGAGACCTGCGGCGTATAGCCGGCGAAGTACACGTTCGTGTAGTCCTGGGCGGTGCCGGTCTTGCCGGCCACGGGTCGCCCGATGTTCGCCGCGGTGCCCGTCCCGCAGCACACGACACGCTGGAGCATCGCGGTCACGAGGTGCGCGATCTCGGGCTTGATCACCTGCTCGCACTCGGGCTCGTGCTGGTACAGGACGCGTTGGGCCTTCGGGGCGTCCTTGGCGACGTTCGCGAACTCGACCCGCCGGACGGCCCATGCGTTGCAGCGCTTGCCGTCGTTCGCGAGCGTCGCGAAGGCGGCCGCCATGTCCATCGTCGGGACCTCCTCGACGCCGAGCGTGATCGAGGGGACTGGGTCCAGGGCGACCGTGATGCCCATCCGGTGGGCGGCGTCAACGATGTGCTCGGGCCCGACGTCGAGCGCGAGCTGCGCGAACACCACGTTCACCGAGTCCTGCGTCGCGCTCCACAGGTCCAGGTAGCCGCCGTCGCCGCCGCCCTCCGCGTTGCTCACGCACCCGCTGGCGCTGATCCACCCGGCGAGGTTGCACAGGGGCGACTTCGACGAGTAGACCTTCCCCGGCGGGAACCCCTGCTCGAACGCGGCCACCAGCGTGAACGGCTTGAACGCCGACCCCACCTGTCGCGTCCCTCGCCAGACGAGGTCGTACTGGTCGCGGTTGTAGTTCTTGCCCGAGAGCATCGCCTTGATCGCGCCGTCGGTCGCGCGGACCGAGACCAGCGAGACGTCGGGGCTGTTCCGGCCCGGGTCGATCGCCGGGCTCGCGTCGACCGCCTCCTGCGCGTAGTCCTGCCACGAGGGGTCGAGCGACGTGTAGATGTTCAGCCCGCCCTGGTACAGAGTGTGCACGCGCTGGATCCGGCGCTGTCCGAACGAGTCGAACTGCCCGTCGGCGTTGTCCAGGATCAGGTTCCGGATGTAATAGACGAAGAACGGCTCGACCTTCTGCTTGAACACCCCGGCGTCGTTCGCGATCCGCAGCGGCTTGGCCTGCGCCTTCGAGGCCGCGGCGGGATCGATCACCCCGAGCTCCGCCATCCGCTCGAGCACGAGGTTGCGTCGGCCCATCGCGGCGTCCGGGTGGGCGATCGGGTCATATGCGCCGGGGGCCCGGATCACGCCGGCGAGCAGTGCGGCCTGCGCGAGCGTGAGCTCTTTCGCGGTCGTGTGGAAGTAGGTCTCGGCGGCGGTCTCGATGCCGTAGGCGCCGTTCCCGTAGTACGCCTCGTTCATGTAGAGCTCGAGGATGTGGTTCTTCGAGTACTTGCGTTCGACGCGGATCGCGAGCGCTGCCTCCTGGAACTTCCGGGCGAAGGTCTGTTCGGGCGAGTCGATCAGCACGTTCTTCACAAGCTGCTGCGTGAGCGTGGATCCGCCCTGCTCGATGTCCCCGGCGATCAGGTTCGTGACGGCCGCGCGCATCAGGGACGGGAAGTTGAGCGCGCCGTGCTCGTAGAACGAGTCGTCCTCGATCGCGACGACGGCGTGCTGCGCCACCGGCGCGATCTTGCCGATCCGCACGTACCGCCGGTTCTCGTCCAGGTAGATCTCGGCCAGGATCGTCTTGCCGTCCGCCGCGTAGATCGTCGAGCTCTGCGGCAGGTGGGGGATGGCGGCCCGGCCGACGCCCGCCGCGTCCAGGCGCTCGCGGAACGCGTTCACGCCCGCGCCGGCGGCCCCGAAGATCGGCAGCAGTGCCAGCGCGAGCACCACGGCGAACCCCGCCATCACCACGATCAGCACGAACGGGATCAGCGGCGCGATCACCCGGCGTGGGCGCAGTTGGGGAACCCTCACCGTGTCGTCGGGGGGGCGGGTGGGCTCGTCGGACCTCGGGCGATGCCGAGGTGGTGCCTGCATGGGGGCCCAAAGGATAGCCCGTCGGCGCGGGTACGATGGGGCCCGCCCATGCGCCGCGTCGCCCCGTTCCTGCTGTTCAGCGCGCTGCTGTGCCTCCTTCCCGGCACCGCGGGCGCTCAGGAGACGCCCTCGTTGCTGGTGGCCAAGGTGGACGGTTCGATCGACCGAACGCTGGCCTCGTACCTCGTCGGCTCCGTCGAGGAGGCCGAACGCACGGGGGCGACCCTCGTGCTGCAGCTCGACAGCGCGGGGACGCTGGACCAGGACGCGGTCGCGCTGGCCGAACGGATCCACGACGCGAGCGTCCCCGTGATCGTCTGGGTGGGACCCGCCCCGGCCAAGGCCGCGGGCGCCGGTCTCCTGTTCCTGTACGCGGCGAGCCTCGGCGCGGTCGCGCCCGGCGCCGGCGTCGGCCCGCTCGAACCCCTCGACCTGTCGGGCGACGAGCCCCCGGTCTCGGAGCGGGAGGTGGAGGCGCTCGCGACGGGGTGGGTCCAGGATCGGGGCCGCGAGACCCCGCTCGCGTTCCCCAACCGTCCGGTGCCGGCCCGTGCCGCGCTCGACGGCAACATCGCGAGCGTCGCGGCGGTCTCGATCACCGACCTGCTCGCGAAGGTGGACGGTCGCACGGTGGGAACGGCCGATGGCCCGGTTACGCTCCAGACCAAGATCGCCACCTCCGCGGCCGAGCAGCGGGTCACGGTGCGGTTCACCGACCTCGGGCCGTTCGATCGGGTGCTCCACGCCGCCGCGTCGCCGACCTGGATCTACGTCCTGCTCGTCCTGGGGCTCGCGGCACTCGCGTTCGAGGCGACGCAGCCGGGGTTCGGGTTCGCGGGATTCGCCGGGGTCGGGATGCTCGCGCTGGCCACGTACGGGCTCACGGTCGTGCCGTTCTCCCCGCTCGGGCTCGGGTTGCTGCTCGGGGGCATCGCCCTGCTGACCCTCGACGTGCGTCTGCGGCGGCTCGGACCTCTCACGGCCGCCGGGATGCTGGCGTTCGTCGCGGGCTCGGTGCTGATCTTCGGGGGCGTCGCCGACGCGATCGACGTCTCGCCGTGGCTGATCGGCTCCTTCTCGGTCGCCGCGCTCCTGTATTGGGGGTTCGGCCTGACCGTCGCGATGCAGTCGCGCGACCGGCTTACCTCAACGCAGCGCGGCCTGGTCGGGCTGGTCGGCGAGGCACGGGGTGAGCTCAAGCCCGACGGGCCGGTATTCGTGAAAGGGGCGCTCTGGCGGGGCCGGAGCTCGGACGGGCCGATCCCGGCGGGGAGCCGGATCCGCGTGCGTGGGGTGGACGGCCTGATCCTCAAGGTAGAGCAGGAGCCCCCGGCCACCCCGGGGCCCGACCTCCCGAACGAGGCCTAGCCCCCGAGGCCGCCCGGCCCTCCCACGGCTGTTGCGATTCCCTGGCGGTTGCCCGTGTCGAGCAACCCTCGAAATCCCCGGGACGTTCAGTTACGAAAGACCTATCGAAGGCATCGGACCGAGGAGCGACCCGGTGGTGGAACGGATGCGCGCCGGCTGGACCTGGGGCTGGCAGTTCGACGGAGCATGCAGGGGCGAGGACTCGTCCCTGTTCTTCGCGCCCAGCTACTTCGAGAAGCGCGAGGAGAAGGCCGCCCGCGAGGTCAAGGCCAAGGCCATCTGTAACGCCTGCCCGGTCCTCGAACCCTGCCTCGGGTACGCCCTTCGGGTGCGCGAGCCGCACGGGATCTGGGGCGGCCTCAACGAGTACGAACGCCGTCAACGCCTCCGCCAGCAGGCCCTCCAGGCCGGCTAAGGCACCTCCACCCCCCGTTTCTGCCACCATCCCCTCGGCCGGCCGCGCCCGGCCGGTCGTGCGTCTCGTCGTGGTTCCTGGCCGAAGGAGGGTGGTCCCGTGATCGAGGAACGGCTCGCGGAGCTCGGCATCGAACTCCCGCCCGCCCCGCCGCCCGTCGCCTCGTACGTCCCCGTCAAGGTCGTGGGGGACCTCGCCTGGGTGGCGGGACAGGTGCCGATGCATGACGGGGCGGTCACCGTCTCGGGCTCGGTGGGTTCGGATGTGACCATCGAGGAGGCGAACGCGGGCGCTCGCCGCTGCGCGATCCAGGCGCTCTCGGCGCTCCGTGCGGCGCTCGGGAGCCTGGACCGGGTAACGGGGGTCGTGAAGGTCGACGTGTTCGTCGCCTCCGCGCAGGGGTTCACCGACCAACCGACGGTCGCGAACGGCGCGAGCGACCTGTTGGTCGAGGTCTTCGGCGACGAGGGCCGCCATGCCCGGGCGGCGGTCGGGGTCCCCGAGCTCCCGCTCGGCGCGGCCGTCGAGGTGGCGCTGCTGGTTCAGCTCGGCTGAGCCGGAGACCCGCCCGCACCGGTCGCGGCGCCGCGCGCGAACCGGAGGTCGCCCGAACGCCGGGTGACGCCGGTCCGGTCCAGATGCTCGGCGAGCGGGACGGCGTACTTCCTCGAGGTGCCGAGCCGTTCGCGGAGCGCGCTCACGGTGATTCCGTCCGAGCCCGCCTCGCGGACGATCGCCCCTGCGCGTTCGACGAGCTCGCGGGAAAGCACGAGTTCGGGCGAGATCCGAACGAGGGCACCCGAGCGCACCGCCGCGTCCAGGACACCGGCTGTGACCCCCGACGCGCGGAGCTCCGCGATCGTCGGTGGTGTCGGCTCGGCGCTGCGAACGACCTCCACCAACGCGGCGATCTCGTCGCCCCCCCCGGCCCGATGCGACGCGAGCCGCACCGCGGCGCCCTCCCGCACGAGCGTCCCCTCGGTCTCGAACCGATCGATCGCGGCGTCGGCGAGCTCGAGATCGCGCGGCGCTCCCGAGGCGGCGAACGCCTCCGCGACCGATCGCCGGACCGTCGCGACATCCTGCCCGGCCGCGGCGGGTTCCTCGGCGTGGAACGCCGCGAGCCGAGCCGTGATCGCCTCTGCGATCCCATCCAAGGTTTCCCGAGCGACCCACCACCCGCCCAGCCGGCTCGCGCCGTCCACGTCCTCGGGTGCGAGGCCCGTGATCGACCGGACGTCGTCGATCCGCACCGCCCGGCGTTCGGCGACCAGGAGGGCGGGGAGCTCGGTGCGCGATGCGCGCGCTCTCGCTTCGAGGCGCGGGGTCGGGGACGGGCCCGCGCGGCGCGGCGGCGCGGTGTCGAGGACGACCCCGCCGGCGATCGTTCGCCGACGCCCCGCCTCGCGCAGGACGACCCGGTCGCCCACGTCGAGTACGAGCGGCTCGGACAGCGTGATCCTGATGAAGGCCCCGTCGGCGGGCACCTGATTCACGTCGTAGAGGCGGATCCGCGCGTCGCGTTCGGCCGCGCCCGCGTGTAGCTTGAACGCGCCGCGCGACGTGATCGGACGGTCGAGCGATCGGACGGGTTCGATGCGTGCCTCGAGGACGGACGTGGCGGTCCACAGGCCGGCGGGGGCAAGGACCTCGCCCCGCGCGATCCGCGCGCGTTCGGCGGTGAGGTTGGCCGCGACCCGGGAGACCGGCGACGCGCTCCCGACGTCCCGGTGGTGCGTCTGGAGCCCGCGGACCCTCGCCCGGGTCCCGGACGGCAGGAGCTCGACCTCCGCGCCGGTCGTCAGCGGCCCGCCGGTGAGCGTCCCCGTTACGACGGTGCCCGAACCCTTGATCGAGAACACGCGGTCGACGTGTAGGCGGGGGCGCCCGTCGCGCTCGGGCTCGGGGGCGCCGGCGAGCATCGCGTCGAGCGCGACGACGAGCTCGTCGAACCCCTCGCCGGTCGCGGACGAGCACGCGACGATCGGAGCACCTTCGAGTCCGGTGTCCTGGACGCGTTCGGTCACCTCGGCTCGAGCGCGCTCGAGCCGCGCCGCGTCGACGAGATCGCGCTTGGTGAGCGCGATCACCGCGCCGTGCGCGCCGAGGACGTCGACGATCTCGAGGTGTTCCTCGGACTGCGGTTTCCAACCCTCGTCCGCCGCGACCACGAACAGCACCAGGCGGACCGGACCGACGCCGGCGAGCATCGTGCGGACGAACCGCTCGTGCCCCGGCACGTCCACGAACCCGAGCTCGCGTCCCGAGGGGAGCGTGCACCATGCGTACCCGAGCTCGATCGTCAGGCCCCGGCGCTTCTCCTCGTCGAGGCGATCGGGGTCCATCCCGGTCAGACGCGTGACCAGGCTCGACTTGCCGTGATCGACGTGGCCGGCGGTCGCGACGACGGAGGCTCCGGCGCCGGGCGGTGGCTCGGGCGCCGTGGCGCCCGAGCGTTCAGTCATCGGGCAGGTCGTCGCCCTCGAGCGCGTAGCGGACGGCTCGCACAAGGTCGGGCATCGCCTCGGGGGACACCGTCCGGAGGTCGAGCAGCACGCCTCGTTCGGTGACCCGGCAGAACACCGACGGCGAACCGGTGCGCAGGCGGGCGGCCATCGCGTTGGGTTCGGGGGCCCGGATCTCCACGCCGAACGACGGGATGCCCGTCCCCGGCAGCGCGCCGCCGCCAACGGCCGACTCGCACGCGATCACGTGCGCGCCCTCGAGCTCGCCGTCGAGCGCCATCGCGAGCGCGTCGGCGCGGTGCCGCACGTGCGCCGGCGGCTCCCGGATCATCGTCCACACGGGGAGCTCCGAACCCCGGCCGTGGGCGTGCTGAGCCAGGACGGACTCGAGCGCGGCCACCTGCATCTTGTCGACGCGCACGGCGCGCGCGATGGGGTGGCGCCGGAGACGCTCGACCAGCTCGGCGCGTCCGAGCACGATCCCCGCCTGCGGCCCGCCGAGCAGCTTGTCCCCCGAGAACACGATGAGATCGGCCCCGTCCGCGAGCGCGTCGGCCGCGCTCGGCTCGTCCGCCGTGGCGCCGGGGACGCGTTCGAGCAAGCCCGAACCGAGGTCGTACACGAAGGGAACGTCCGCCTTGCGCGCGATCGCGGCCAGGTCCTTGGCGCTCGGCGTCGAGGCGAACCCCACGACGCGGTAGTTGCTGGGATGCACCTTGAGGATCAGCGCGGTCTTGTCGGTCAGCGCCGAACGGTAGTCGGAGGCTCGCGTCCGGTTCGTCGTGCCGACCTCGACGAGCCGCGCGCCCGACGCCGCCAGGATGTCGGGGATCCGGAACTCGCCGCCGATCTCGATCAGCTCGCCGCGCGAGACCAGGACGCCCTTGCCGCGCGCCAGCGACGCGAGGGCGAGCAGCAGGGCCGCGGCACCGTTGTTCACGACCAACGCGTCCTCGGCACCGGTCATCGAGGTGAGCAGTCGCTCCGCGCGCGTCGAACGCCGGCCGCGAGCCCCGGACTCACGATCGACCTCGAGATCGACGTAGCCCTGCCCGGCACGCGCCGCGGCGGCCGCGGCCCGTTCCGGCAGGGGTGCCCTGCCGAGACCAGTGTGGAGCACCACGCCGGTGGCGTTGATCACGCGGACCAGGCCGGAGGCGGTCCCCGACGCCAGCGCGAGCGCACGCGCGAGGATCTCGTCGTCGGGCGGGGGCATCGCGCCCGCCTCGGCGGCCTCCCGGACCTGTTCGAGCGTCACCGATAGCGCGTGCTTGACTAGCGGCCGGCCGAAGGTGCCGATCGCGCGCCGCCCCGGTTCGGAGCGTAGGAGCGCGTCCACCGAGGGGATGCGTCGGCGGGGTTCTGGGCCTGCGTTCGGGGTGGCGTTCCCCGTGCGTTCGCGTTCGGCGCGGGCCATAGTGGGCCAGCCTACTACCGGGCCTGCCGCCGCCTCCGCCGACTCGTTGGTCGCTGCCGCCCCGTCCGTGGCAGGATGGAGACGGTGGATACCGAGGAACGCGCCGCCTTCACCGCCGCCTCCGAGAACTGGATGGTCCGGGGCGGTGGGGTCGATATCGAGATCGTTCCCCAGGGGACGCTCGGGACCCAGGAGATGATCCTCAACATCGGCCCTCAGCACCCGTCGACCCACGGCGTGCTTCGCATCATCCTCGAGCTCGACGGCGAGGTCATCACGCGCGCCGAGCCGGTCATCGGGTACATGCACCGCGGGGCGGAGAAGCTCGCCGAGTACCGCGACACCCGGCAGGTGCTCGTGCTGATGAACCGTCACGACTGGCTCTCGGCGTTCAACAACGAGCTCGGCTGGATCATCGCTGTCGAACGGCTCGCCGAGATCGAGGTGCCCGAACGCGCGCAATGGATCCGGACGATGCTCGCGGAGTGGAACCGCATCCTGAACCACCTGATGTTCATGGGCTCGTACCCGCTCGAGCTCGGCGCGATCACCCCGATCTTCTACGCGTTCATCGAACGCGAGCTGATCCAAGGGCTCATGGAGTCGGCGACCGGCGGGCGGATGCACTTCTCCTACGTCCGGGCCGGCGGCCTGAAGGACGACCTGCCTCTCGGGTGGCTCAAGCAATCCGCCGACGTGCTCAAGCAGGTACGCGCGAAGCTGAAAGACTTCGAGAACCTCGTGATGGGCAACGAGATCGTCTTCGCGCGGACCAAGGGCATCGGGGCCATCCCGCCGGAGACGGCGGTCGCGTACGGGTGCTCGGGGCCCGTGCTGCACGCGAGCGGCGTCGCCATGGATCCTCGCAAGGACGAGCCCTACGCGAAGTACGACGAGGTGGAGTTCGACATCCCGATCGGTCGCAACGGGGACTCCTACGACCGGCTGTGGGTCCTGGTCCAGCGCATGCACGAGTCCTGCGCGATCATCGAGCAGTGCATGGAGAAGCTCCCCGCGGGCGACTACATCGCGGGCAAGCTGCCGAAGAAGCTCTCGCTCGAGGGCGAGACGTACGTTCGGACGGAGAACCCGCTCGGGATGATGGGGTACTACGTCGTCGGGAACGGGAAGAAGGAGCCGTACCGGCTCAAGATGCGGACCCCGTCGTTCTCGAACATCTCGGTGTTGCCCGCGATGCTGCCGGGATCGCTCGTTCCGGACCTGATCGCGCTGCTGGGTTCGATCTTCTTCGTGGTGGGCGACGTCGACCGCTAGCTAGGTCTGGCGGTTGAACCACACGCCGCCCGGGCCGCAGTTCTCTTCTCCTCGCATTCGAACCTATCGGACCTTGGGGCGTTCGGCGTGGGTGCGCGCGCGCGCGAGCCACGGAGGCTCGGGAAGCCCCTCGGTCGCGAGCACGAGCCACCAGAAGCCGCCGAACCGCGAGGGGTCGGTCAGCAGGCTCGCTCGGCTTCGTTCCTCCCATACACGCACGGCCTCCGAGTTGCGTCCCGCCCGCTGCAGCTCGGTCTGCGCGGCCTGCATCGTCTGCTGCCACCGATCGTGCCCGAGTGCGCGCAGGGCCGCCTGCTGCGTCACGGGCTCGAACGCCGACAACCCGACCGAGCGCGCGCGGTCGGCGATCAGCGAGACGTCGACGCCCGCGGTGATGTCGGTGTCTCCCGGATCCGCGAGGACGTCGGCGACCTCCCGGTGCTCGCGGTACCCATGGACCGGCCCCGCCGGACCCTCCACGCTGCCGTAGTCGACCAGCAGGACGTAGCCGCGTCCGATCGCCCGCGCGAGCGCCCCGAGGAGCGCGAACGCGCCGACCGGCACGGTCGTCTCCTCGCCGGGTTCGAGCCGCGGGGGTGGGCCCCAGGCGTCCGACCACGGCACCTCGATCTCACCGAGCGACGCGCCCCGCGCACCGACTCGGACCTCCTTCGGGCCATCGGGTCGACCGCGGATCGGGACGAACGGCAGGTTGTCGAGGACCTCGTTCGCCACCACCACGCCGTCGAACGGATCGAGCTCGCCGAGCGCGGACGCCGTGGCGAAGCCGCGTGCGCCGAGCGCGGCGCGTGCGCCCGTGCTGATCTCGACGCCGATGTAGGCGGGTCGCGGTGCGGGCAGCTCGGCGAACGCGGAGGAGAGCGCCTCGGCGAACGTGCCGTCGCCGGCGCCCAGCTCGACGACGGGGAGCGGCTCGGGCTCGCCGAGCGTGAACCACGCATCGAGCAGCGCGTCGCGGACGCAGTGAGCGAACACGAATGGGTGTACGTGCGGGCTGGTCACGAAGTGCTCGTCGGCCCCCACCGGCGGGGTCTCGAAGAAGCCGTCGGGCCCGTACAGGGCGATCTCCATGTACTCGTCGAACCCGATCGGGCCGTGATCCTCGATCGCCGCCTGCACGCGTCGCGCCACCGGGTCGCTCACGGTCCAAGCCTAGTGACCCCTTGCCCTCCGCCGCGGTCCGCGGATGTCGGGGCTGCGGGTGCATGCGAGGATGCCGCTCGTGGACGACGAGATCCGTGAGGCGGCGTCGGCCGTGGTCGCGCGCGATGCGGAGGAGGGGCTCGAGGTGCTGGTGCTGGAACGGAGCGCCGCGAGCCGCTTCCTGCCCGGCTACGTGGCGTTCCCCGGGGGCTCGACCGACGAGGAGGACCGGGAGCTCGCGCGGCGGTGGTTCGGGACCCCGGAGGAGGCGCGCCGGGCGTGCGCGATCCGCGAGCTCGTCGAGGAGGTCTCGCTCGTCCTGACGCGGTCCGGGCTCGGGCAGGGCGACGAGCTCGCCGGCGTTGAGGCCGCCCCGCCGTCGGCCGACCAGTTGCGTGAGATCGCTCACTGGATCGCACCGCCGAGGGTCCCGGTCCGGTTCGACGCGCGCTACTTCGCGGTCCGGGCATCCGAGGAACTCGAGCCCGTACCCGACGGCGGCGAGACCGCGGACGCGTGGTGGGTGTCGCCTGCGCGGCTGCTTCAGGACTGGTCGGCGGGCCGTCGCCGGCTCTACTGGCCGACCTTCTTCACTGTGACCGAGATCTCCGGCTGCCGTTCGGTCGACGACCTGTTCGGGCTCACGATCGTGACGCGGGAACCCGACGACGACGAGCTCGAACGGCTCCCCCGCTCGACGTTCTGGCAGGACTGATCGCGATGCGCGTGATCCGCGTCCTGGCGCCGAACCCCGGGATCCGCGAGCTCGAGGGGACGAACACATGGATCGTGGGGGACGCACCGGCGCTCGTGATCGATCCCGGCCCCGACGATCGTGGCCATCTCGCCGAGGTCGCGCGGACCGCGGGTTCGGTCGGCGCGATCGCACTGACCCACGATCACCCGGACCACGCGCCCGGCGCGCTCCCGCTCGCGGCGATGACCGGCGCGCGGGTGTTCGCGGCCAGGCCGGTGGCGGGACCGGCCGAGGGGCCAACGGAGGCGATGGAACGGATCCGCGACGGCGACCAGGTGTCGACCGGTTCGGTTTCGCTGGGGGTTGTCGCGACGCCCGGCCACACGCCAGACCACGTTGCGTTCTTCGATGCGCGCACGGGCTCGCTGTTCACGGGCGATGCCGTGCTGGGCCGGGGCACGAGCGTGATCGATCCTCCCGAGGGCGATCTGGCCGCCTACCTTCGTTCGCTGCGCCGGATGCGGGAGCTGGGGCCGAGGACGATCTACCCGGGGCACGGCCCGGTCGTCCTGCGCGCGCTCGCCACGCTCGACGAGTACCTCGACCACCGGAGGATGCGCGAGGAACAGATCCTGACCGCGCTCGGCGACGCGTCGCGCACGCCGGAGGAGATGGTCGCCGAGATCTACGCGGACTACCCGACGGAGCTGCACGAGCTCGCCGCGCGCTCGGTACTCGCGCACCTGCTCAAGCTCGAGGTCGAGGGTCGCGCCGACAAGCGCTCGAAGGCCGGCGTCGTCCGGTGGTCCGCGATCGAACCGCGTTCGTGCGAACGGTGCGGTCGGCCGGTCCGCGGGCGGGTGCGGCTGTGCGGCTCGTGCACGGTCGCGGTGCTCCAGGAGTAGGTCTCTCCACGCGGCACCGCGCTCGCGCGTCACCGCTCCGCGGCGTCCCGTAGCGCGTCGGGATCGGTGATCACGAACCGTCCCCCGCCCGAACGGACGACGCCCCTCGCCGCGAGCGCGCCCACCGTCCGGTTCACGGATTCGCGCGACGCCCCCACCATCCGCGCGAGCTCGTCCTGCGTGAGCGGGATCCGGAGCCGGACACCGTGGGGCCCAGGCACGCCGTGATCGTCGGCGAGCTCGCGGAGGCGCCCGACGACGCGGCTCGGCAGGTCGGCCGCCATCGCGTCCTCCAGCGCGGCCGAGGTCCGGTGCAGCCGGGCGGCGATCAGACGCAGGAGCTCCTCCGCCGTCGCCGGGGTGCGTTCGAGCATGGCCCGCATCGACGCGATCGGCAGGGCGAGCACGGTCGTGGGCCCGACGGCCTGCGCACGGACGAGCGACGGATCGCCCAGGAGCGCCGACTCGCCGAACAGGTCGCCTCGGCACAGGAGTCCGACCACGATCTCGCGCCCCGAGGCCGTCACCGACGAGAGCCGAACGGCGCCGGCGGTCACCAGGAACAGGCTCGACACGTGGTCGCCCTGACGGACGATGACCTCGCCGTGAGGGAGCCGGCGGGTCACGCCGCCCTCCGTTCGGTCGAGCGCAACCCCCACACGGCGACCCTAGCGCCACCCGCCGACACGGCTCCGGGTCCGGGCGCGCCTTTCGACAGCCCCCGCCGGTCGGGGTAGGCTGCGCTCCCAACGCCGCCAGACCAAGGACAGGACCAAGGACAGGAGACGACGTGACGGTTCGGGCACGAGATGCGCTCGCGCAGGTGCCGCTGTTCGCAGGCATGCCGCCGCGCTTCCTGAAGCGGCTCGCCGACAAGATGGACGAGCAGCGGTTCATGGAGGGCGCCACGATCGTTCGCCAGGGGGAGCCCGGCGACACCTTCTACGTGCTCGTCGAGGGCGAAGCCAAGGTCAAGGACGCGAACGGACGCACGCTGTCCCGCCTGATCCCCGGTGACTTCTTCGGCGAGATCTCGCTGATGGACGGCGGTCCGCGCACCGCGACGGTCGTCGCCGAGACCAACATGACCGCGCTCGCCCTCTCGCGCAAGGACTTCTCGGCGCTGCTCCGGTCGGAGCCGAAGGTGACGGTCGGCCTGCTCAAGCACGCCTCCGCCCTGCTCCGGCGGCTCGAACGCCCCGCCTCCGGCTGAGCGTTGCGCGCCGAGCTGTCCCGTCCGGACGACCCCGGGTCCGTCGTCGCCCTCGCGACGTGGTCGAACGGGCGCCCGAACCTCGAGGTGCTCGACCCGTCGGTCAAGGGTCTCGACACGCTCCTGCGGCCGACACCCGTCGTGGTCGACGACCCGTCGCTCCGGCCACCGGGGACGAGCGGCGACGTGCTGCTGGAGCCCGGCTCGTCCGCCTGGTTCCGGGCGGCCCTGGTCGCGCGCGCCGAGCCGCTCGGTCTGCACGTCCGCTTCGTGGCCTCGCAGATCGTCGGCGGCTGGGATCCGGCCGCGTCGTACCGGTCGTTCGAGGAGCAGATCGAACGGCTGGCCTCGTCCTGACCTACGGGTTGGCGGCGACCCACTCCTTGCCCGCGTCGCAGAACGGGCGGAAGTCGCAGAACCGGCACTGCGTTCCCGGCGTGGGTTCGAACGCGGCCGCCCCGATCCCGCGGAGCCACACCCCGATCCGTTGTCGCACTCCTTCGACGTCGTCCACGGCATAGGAGCGTTCCTCGCCGGTCCTCAGGTAGAAGTACGTCAGCGTGAGATCCTCCGGGGTCTTCCGCCAAACCTCGATACACGCCAACGCGTACAGATCCAGCTGGACCCGGCCGAGCGGGTCGTCCTCCGGCGGCACCCGCCCCGTCTTCCAGTCGACGACCTCCCAGCGTCCGTTCGGCAGGCCGTAGATCGCGTCGATCCGCCCCTTGATCGCGATGCCCTCCAGCGGCAGGAGGAACGGCCGCTCCGCGAAGAGCGGGACCATCTCGCCGAAGCGGCTCTGCACGAAGGCCTTCCGGAGATCCTCCTGCCTGCCGGGGGTCCCGGCGAGCTCCTCGACGGTCACGTCGGGCTCGTCCTCGACCTCCAGCAGGGTGGCCTGGCCGCGCGACTTCATCTCGATCCAGCGGTGGATCTCGGTGCCGATCCGGGCACTCGGGCCGGCGAACCTCGGGAGTGGACGGACGGAGGACCAGTAGTAGAGCTTCGGGCACCGCGCGTAGCCGATCAGCCCGCCGACCGAAACGGTGGACGGTCGAGCCGGACGTTCGTCCACCTCCGCCTCCTGTGCTCGCAGATGCGTCGCCAGCGTACGGCGCGCGGCCGACGCCTCGTCGAACGCGGCGCGCTCGTCCGCGGACAGGGCCTCGAGCGAGGCGGCCGCGACGCCACCGCGTTCGTGCGCCGCGAGCGCGGTCCGGCGCCAGCCCTGCGGGAACAGCTCGTCGCGGTCGTCGGGTCGCGCCGGCCCCGGCCACGGCTTGACGAATCGCTGACGGTACCCCTCGAGCGGGTTGGTCCGGTCGGCCTCGGTGTCGTCCGCGTCGGGCTCGTCGGCGGGCCAGACCGTTCCACCGCCCTGGCGCGCCCACTTGAGCAGCTCGATCAGGAACCGCCCGATGCCCTTGGCCATCAGGTTCTCGCCGTACCAGTTGGCCGAGGAGACGAACAGGTGCTGCTTCGCGCGGGTGAGCGCCACGTAGCAGGTGCGGCGTTCCTCGGCGACCTCCTGTTCGCGCAGGGCGTCGGTGAACGCCTTCATGTTGTCGTCGAAGCTCGGCAGCAGGTCGCGATCGCGCCGGAGCTCGACGTCGAGCGAGCTCCCCTTCCGTGCCGGGTTCTGCTGCACGCGCGCGTCCGGGAACAAGCCGTGCGCGAGCCCCGGGACGAACACCGCCTCGAACTCGAGTCCTTTGGCCGCGTGCACCGTCATCACCTTCACCGAGTCGTCGTCGCTCGGCTGGACCGGGTTCCACTCGCGATCGTCGTCGATCGAGTCGAGATGCTCGAGGAACGCCCGGAGCGTGAGCTCCCCGTCGACAGGCTGGAACGCGTGCACCTGCTCGAGGAACGCCGCGAGGTTGCGTCGCCGCGCGAGCGCCATCGGCTGGTCCGCGGCCGAATCCAGCTCGGCCAGCAGCCCCGTCCGGCGGATGATCTCGGCGAGGAACTCGCCGACCGGTCGTCGCGCCGCCACGCGGAGCGCGTCGAGCTCGTCGCGGAACTCGGCCAGCCGAACGCGGCCCTCGTCGGTGAGCCCCTCGATCTCGTCCAGGCGTTCGAGCGCCTCGGCCATCAGGAACGGATGGTCCTCGAGCAGATCGTCGTCCTCGTCGAGCGCCAGATCGGCCAGCAGCTTTCGGAGCTCACCGCCGCTGGTCCGGGACCATGCGGCCAGGACGCCGAGGTCGCGCAGCCCGACGCGGTACCGGGGCCCGGTTAAGATCCGTGCGAGCGCGACGCCGTCGCGCGGATCCTCGGTCGCGCGCGCGTAGGCGAGCACCTCGACGATCTCGGGGAGGTGGATCAGCCCCGCGAGGTTCACGAACTCCGCCGGCACCTCCATCGCGCCGAACGCCAGTTGCAGCGCCTCGAACAGCCGGTGGGTCCGGCACAGGACGGCCATGTCGCGCCAAGCGACGCCCTCGGCGTGGAGCGCGTGTGCGCGCTCGGCGACGCCCTCGGCCTCCGCGATCTCGTGCTCGTAGCGGGCGACCTCGACGTGTCCGGCGCCGTTGCGGTCCCACGGGCGCAGAAGCTTGTCGGGATCGGGGCGCTGGTTCGACGGCAACGCGTCGATCACGCGGTCGGCCGCCTCGAGGATCCGCGCGCCGGATCTGAAGTTCGTGTAGAGCGGGAGCTGCGCGGACTCGGTCCCGTCGGGGAGCGGGAACTCCGCGCGGAAATGCAGGAGGTTCCACAGGCTCGCGCCGCGCCACGCGTAGATGTTCTGGTCCGGGTCGCCGACCGCCGTCACGGGATGGCCGTCGCCGAACACGGCGCGCATCAGCACCGCCTGGGCGTGGTTCGTGTCCTGGTACTCGTCGAGCAGCACGGCCCCGAACCGCTCCCGGTAGGCCTTGCCCACCTCCGGGTGGTCCGACGCGATGCGGACCGCGTGCGCGATCTGGTCGCCGAAATCGATCACGCCGAGCTCCGCCTTGAGGTCGCGGAACACTCGAACCGCCCGGGCGATCTCGATCCGCTCCCGCGCGGCCGCGAAGGGCTCCGCCGACTTCGCCTTGCCGAGCGCGCCGAGCTTGCCCTCGACGTGCTCGATCACGGTCTCGGGTTCGACGAGGTGGTTCTGGAGCTGCTGGTCCAGATCCAGGATGTAGCCGACGATCGCGGGCTGCCACCGCGTGTGGAGCGTCTCGAACGTCATCCGGTCGAGCACCCGGGCCGCGATCTGCGCTCGCTGCGCCTGGCTGAGCACCCGCTGGCCGGGTTCGAGCCCGATCAGCATCCCGTGGCGTTCGAGCACCTGGGCGGCGAACGCGTGGTAGTTCGAGATCTCGGGTTCCTCGCCCTCGTCCAGCTCGAGGGTGCGGAGCGCCTTGCGCATCTTGAGGATCAGGTTCTCGGTGGCCTTGTTCGTGAACGTGAGGCAAAGCACGTTGCCCGGCATCACGCCCTCGTGATCGGCAGGCCAGGCCCCCGTCGCGACCATCGCGAGGTAGATCACGCGCGCGGCCATCACCGACGTCTTCCCCGATCCGGCGCCGGCAACGACCACGCAGGGTTCGAGCGGCCAGGAGATCGCGGTCCACTGTTCGGGCGTGGGATCGCCGCGGAGGAAGTCGACGATCGGTCGAGGGTAGCGCTCGGTCATGAGCCGGCCACGACCTCGGCCGGCGCGGTCGCGGGCGCTTCGACCGGGAACACGGCGCCGCCCTGCGGGTAGCGCGTGCAGAGGGTCTGGAACCGGCAGAAGAAGCAGCTCGCCTTCGTGTTGGCGACGTACCGGCGCTGTTCGTTGAGCTCGCGGATGCGGTCGATCAGCTCGGTGAGCCGCTCGCGCATCCGCGCCTTGTAATCCTCCTCCACGTCCTCGGTTACCGACCATGCCTTGACGTCGAGCGCGGGATCCGCCTTCTTCCCGCCGAGGAACGCGAGCTCGACCGCCTGCACGGGCCGGTGCTCGGCCAACTCGTCGTCCTCGTTGACCGCCAGGTAGTAGATGCCGAGCTGCAGGCTCTCGGAGGGCTTGGGCGCGCTGTCCGAACGCCCGGTCTTGTAGTCGGTGATCCGCGTGCCGCCCTCGGGCACCGGGCCGATCCGGTCGATCTTGCCGCGGATCCGAGCGCCCTCGAACTCGAACGCGAACCCGCGCTCGGTCGCCGTCGCCGGCGGCTCCGCGTAACGTTCGAACCAGTTCCGGATCAGGACCGCCTTGGCGTTCGCGCGCTCGGCCTCGGAGATCGCGTACGACGGGAACCGGGTCTTCTCCCACCGCTCGTCCAGCGCGCGTCCGAACGCCTCGGGCGTGCGCTCGACTTCGCCGCGCTCGCACCCCTCGATGATCGAGTGCACGAGCTTGCCCACCCAGGCCTGGTAGCCGCCGCCTGGATCCAGCCCGAGCTCGCTGGACAGCACGAACTGCAGCTCGCAGTTCTCGAGCGTCGACAGCCGCGAGTACGACAGCGAGAGGGCGTCCTCCACCACCGCGGAGAGGTCGGTCCACTCGCGCTGGAACCACCACGAAGCCGGGTCGTCCCCGAGCGCGAGCAGCCCGTCCA
>Ga0070661_100001087_pt1 | contig 19204 bp, 19 predicted proteins | sample KBSC43metaG_FD_64663 | JGI IMG/M metagenome (GOLD analysis project Ga0070661, IMG submission 64663) | Corn rhizosphere microbial communities from Kellogg Biological Station, Michigan, USA - KBS C4-3 metaG | ecosystem: Host-associated > Plants > Roots > Rhizosphere > Soil ... | reverse complement strand
ATTTCGTCGACAATCCCGCCCACCTCGATCTGCTCATCGAGCGCATGCAGGCCATGCGGGGACGGCGCGAGTTCTTCAACCTTGGCAGCGGCTGAGCCCGCGGGCGCGGCGTCCTACGGCGGAGCCACGGCTCGCCGGCGGCTCACCGTGCCGGGCGTCGCGTCGCTCGCGCGCGACGGCGCGAAGATCGCGATGCTGACCTGCTATGACGCGAGCTTCGCCGCTGCATGCGAGCGCGCGGGCGTCGACGTGCTGCTCGTCGGCGACTCGCTCGGCATGGTCATACAGGGCCACGCGTCGACGTTGCCGGTCACGCTGGACGACGTGGTCTATCACACGCAGGCCGTTGCGCGGGGATGCAGGCGGCCGCTGCTGATCGCCGACCTGCCCTTCGGCACGTATCAGTCGACGCCGGGGCACGCGTATGCCGCCGCGGTGCGCGTGCTGCAGGCGGGTGCCCAGATGGTGAAGGTCGAAGGCGGCGCCTGGCTCGCGCAAACGATCGAGTTCCTCGTCACGCGTGGCGTCCCGGTGTGCGCGCACGTAGGATTGCAGCCGCAGAAGGTCAACGTCCTGGGCGGATATCGCGTCCAGGGCAAGGGCGACGACGCCGACGCCGTGATCGCAGATGCACGGGCGGTCGAAGCGGCGGGCGCCGCGTTGGTCGTGATCGAATGCGTTCCGCGCGCCGTGGCCTTGCGCATCTGCGAGGCCGTGCGCATTCCCACCATCGGCATCGGTGCAGCGCCCGAGTGCGCGGGCCAGGTGCTCGTGCTCTACGACGCGCTCGGCATCCAGGCCACGCCGCCGGCACGCTTCGTGCGCAATTTCATGCAGGGCGCGGACGGCATCGAGTCGGCGCTGCGCGCCTACGTGGATGCGGTGAAGGACGGCACGTTTCCCGCCGCCGAGCATTGCTTCTGAGGAGCCGCCATGGACGTCATCCAGACCACCGAGGCATTGCGCGCACGGCTCGCGCACGCGGGTCGCATCGCCTTCGTGCCGACGATGGGCAACCTCCATGCCGGTCATCTTTCGCTGATGCGCATCGCCCGCCAGCACGGCGACGTGGTCGTCGCGAGCATCTTCGTCAATCGCCTGCAGTTCGCGCCCAACGAGGACTACGACCGCTATCCGAGAACGTTCGAGGCCGATCTCGCCGGGCTGCGCTCGGAAGGCGTCGACGTGCTGTTCGCGCCGCACGAGCAGGACGTGTACCCGACGCCGCAGGTGTATCGCGTGCAGGTGCCGCCGCTCGGCGAGGACCTCGAGGGCCAGTTCCGTCCGCGCTTCTTCGAAGGCGTGTGCACCGTCGTGCTGAAGCTCTTCAACATGGTGCAGCCTGATGCGGCGGTATTCGGCAAGAAGGACCGGCAGCAGCTCAAGATCGTGCGCGGGATGGTGCAGTCGTTCAACATGCCGATCCAGATCGTGCCCGCGGAGACGGTGCGCGCCGACGACGGCCTTGCGCTGTCGTCACGCAACAACTACCTGTCGCGCGACGAGCGTGCGGAAGCGCCGCGGCTTTATCGGACGCTGCGCTTCATCGCCGACGCCATCGCCCAAGGGCGCACGGACTACGCGAACCTCGAGGCCGAGGGCCGCATGGACCTCGCGCATCACGGCTGGAAGGTCGACTACGTCGCGGTGCGGCACGGACTGGCCCTGCGCACTCCGCATCCCGAGGGATACGATCACCCCAACCTGCTGATCGTGCTCGCCGCCGCGACGCTCGGCAGCACGCGGCTCATCGACAACGTGGACGTCATCAGGAAAGACGGCGAGGACTGAGTCCGCCGCCCGGAACTCCCGCGCGCCGCGTGCCGCCGGGCCGCAGCGCGGTCCAGTTCGCGATGACGGCGAGCACGACGCCGAGCGCTGCCGTCCATGTCCAGCGGTAGCCTTCGAACAGCGTCGACAACGCGAGCGCCACGACCGGCACCGCGACCCCGACATACGCCGCGCGCGAAGGGCCGACGTGCTTCATCAGCGTCAGGTACGCGCAGAACGCGACGACACTTCCGAATACGCTGAGGTACGCGAGCGACAGGAGGTACGCCCGGCCCGTGTCGAACGTCCAGTGCACGCCGTGGAGCGTCGCCGCGAGGGCAGCCACGACGGCGCCGTAGAGCATGCTCCACGCAGTGCCCGGCAGCACGGGAATGCCGGCGCGCTGGTTGCGCACGGCCGCGAGGTTGCCCGCGCTCGCGATCACCGTCGCACCCAGGCCGAACACGATGCCGAGCGCCGCGCCGCCTCCGTCGCGGACGCGCTCGAGCTCGGGCAGGAAGAGGAGCGCGACGCCGAGCACGCCGAGCGCCGCGGCGAACAGTGTGCGCGCGGCGAGCGGCGCGCCGAAAACAATGCGGGCGCCGATCGGATTCATGAAGACGATGGTGGAGAACAGCACGGCGACGAGCCCGGACGTCGCATAGTGCTCGGCCCAGTACACGCCGACGTAGTTGAGTCCGAACAGCAGCCCGCCCTGCAGCCCGATGAACGTGTGCGCGCGCGCGTCGAAGCGCAGCGAGCGGCCGGTGAGCGCGCACCACGCGCCGAGGAGGACCGCCGCGAGTGCGAAGCGGTAAGCGACGGAAGCGTCGGGTGCGACGGCGCCGAGCTGGTACTTGATCGCCAGCCACGTCGAGCCCCAGATCACCGCTGCGGCGACGAACAGGATGCCGCTCGCCGGTGCGCGGTCGTTGCTCATCGAACGATTGTAGCGATCGACGTGCAGCCGGCCCGAGCCGGTCGCCCGCGGGGCGCGCGGACTGTCATGGCGACTCGACCGGTACGGTCCCGAGGAACGACTCCATGCGCGCGACCTCGGCGTCGAAGCCTCGAGCAAACGCCTTGCCATGCGGCGCGGCGGCCACGAAACCCGGCCGGACGTCCAGGCCCCCGCGCGTGCGCGCGACGTTGACCCAGCCGATCGCGCGATCGCGCCAGAGGAGCGGCAGCGCGTAATACCCGAATCGCCGCTTTGCGGCCGGCGTATACGCCTCGAACCGATAGTCCCAGCCGTGGAGATGCTCGAAGCGGCGTCGATCCCACACCAGCGGATCGAAGGGCGCGACGAACCGCACCGCGTCGTCCGGCTCGGGCGGCGGCGCCGCGTCGTCGGCCGGCCACACGTACGTGAGGCTATCGACGGTCGTCCGGGCGATCGCGTCGCGCGACAGGAATCGCCCGAGCTCGCGCTCGCGCGCGGCCGCGTCGAAAGCCTCGTCGGCGGCCATGCGCATCAGCTCCCTCAGCGAGGCCACCGGCAGCGGCGCATACAGGCGCATCAACAGGTCGGCGACACCGGCGAACCGCGCACGCGCGGAGAGCGCGCGCGGAAACGCTGGCGCGATCCGGTAAAGCCTGATGCCGCCGTCCCGGCCGGCGATCTCGAGGATGCCGCGATAGTGCAGGACCTGCAGCAGGCGCGTCGTGGCGGCGCTCTGGCCACCCCATCCATTCACCACCGCCGTTCGTCCGAACGCGCGCGTCAGGTCACGCGGATGGGTGGGGCCGTTGCGCGCGATGAATTCGACGATGCGCGCGGACAGCTTCGGATGCTCCTTCTCGACATGCCACGTTCGCGCGAGGGTCCGCGGATGGAGCAGCCGCCGCAGCCGCGCGGGCAGCACCCCGTGCACATGAACGAAATCCTCGATGAGGCCGCCTGCCTCGAACGCGCGGTCGAGGTCGCCGACCCTGTAGCCCGGCACGCGTGCGCGCAGGATGAGGTCCTGTGCGCGCGCCGGCGCGCGAAGGGGATCGATCTGCACGAATCCGAGCGATGCCACGGCGGCGGCGAGGTCGCGCGGCGGGAACAGCGTGCGCGCCGCGGCATGCCGGCGCAGCGAGGCGGTGGACGCGGTCGTGCGTGTCACCGTGAGGCAGCGCTCACGCTGCGCGCAGCGCGTCGACGATGCGCAGCCGCGCCGCGCGCGCAGCGGGCAGGAAGCCGCCGACGAATCCCATCACGAGCGAGAACGCGAGCGATGCCATCACGATCCCCGGCGTCAGCGTGAACCCGAACGCGATCTCGGCGAAAGTCTGGAAATTGGTCGTCGAGATCGACAGCGCCTGCATCGCGGAGGCGCCGAGCAGTCCCAGCACGCCCCCCACGAGCCCGAGCAGCAGCGCCTCGCCGAGGAATGCGACCAGGATGGCGGTGCGCGAGAAGCCGAGCGCGCGCAGGGTGCCGATCTCGCCCACGCGCGAGGCGACGCTCGCGTACATCGTGATCATGGCGCCGATGATCGCGCCAATGGAGAAGATGATCGAGATGCCCGTGCCGAGATAGGTCAGGAACTTGGCGAGGGCTTCCGATTGATCGGCGTAGAAGCGCGTCTCGCGCTTGAGCTCGACGGTGAGTCGCGGGTCGGCTTCGAGCTCCGACTTCACGGCATCGAACCGCTCGGGGTCGGCGAGCTTGAACAGGATCGACGAATAGCCCGTGCGGCGAAACGCTTGCAGGAGCTGCTCGGCGTCGCCCCAGATCTCCGAATCGAATCCGCTGTGCCCGGCGTCGAACACGCCGACGACGGTCCAGTCGCGCGACGCGAAGCGCACGGTTTCCCCGAGCCCTGCGCCCTGGAATCCGTCCGAGATCGCGCGGCCTGCGACGACTTCGGCGCTGCCGGGGCGAAACATGCGGCCTTCGACCAGATGGACCTGCGGCCGCAGCGCGAGGCCGGCCGGCGTCACGCCGCGTATCACGACGTTGGCGGCCTTGCCGTTGCTGCGCTTCGGGAGGCTGATGAGCACCACCGGCTCGCGCGAAACGAGCGGCCGCCCATCCTCGCCCGTCGCGATGTCGGGAATGCTGTCGACGATCCCGGCCTGGCTGCGATCGATGCCGCTCTGGACTTCGGTCTGCGAGCCGCGCCGGATGACCACCACGTTGTCGTCCTGGCCCGTCGACACGAGCGTCTTCTGCAGGCCCGCGGCGAGCATGAGCACGGTCGCGAACACGTAGACGACGAGCCCCATGCCGCCCGCGGTCAGCGCGGTGGTGAGCCGCCGCGCCACCATGTTGCGCGCGATGTAGCTCAGCGGAATCGCCACGGCGCGCCCTCAGCCGATCGTGCGCAAGCCGTCGACGATGCGGATGCGCGCCGCGCGCCACGCGGGCACGATCGCGGCGATCACGCCGACGAGCAGTCCGGCGCCGACCTGCATCAGCATGGTCTCGCGCGAAATCGCAAGCCCGGACAGGATCGCGCCCACCGCGTCGGCGAAGCCCTGCGCAACCGGGAACGTGAGCGCGATGCCCACGCCCGCACCCAGCATGGCGATGCCGAGCGACTCGGCGAAGATCAGGAACGCGACGAACCCGGCACCGAATCCGAGCGCCTTCAAGGTCGCGTACTCGCCGTAGCGCTCGCGCGCGGTCATCGCCATCGTGTTGGCCATCACCGCCATGATGATGACGATCACGATGAAGCTCACCGCCTGGATTGCGACCAGGATCGCCTCCGACATCGCGACGAAGCCGAGCTGGAACGCCTTCTCGGTCTCGGTCAGCGTCTCGGCGAGCGAGTTCTTGAACGTCGCGTCGATCGCCTGCGACACGGCGGCCGCCTCGTCGGGATCGCGCAGCTGCTCGACGAACACGCCGACCTGGTCGCCGCGGCGCGGGTACATCTGCTTCACCTTCTCGTTGAGATAGTCGAAGTGGAAGAAGAACGTCGACGTGTCGGTGCCCGACTCGGCGCCGTCGTAGATGCCGCGCAGGTTGAACGTCCAGGTGCCAGGGTAGATCGTGCCGCGCAGCGGGATCTGGTCGCCGACCTTCCAGCCGTACTTCTCCGCGAGCTTGCGCCCGGCAATCGCGCCCGTCCTGTCCGCCATGAACGCACGGTGCTCCTCGGGCGAGAGCACGAATTCGGGATACATGTCGAGATAGGTCTGCGCGCTGATCGCGAACTGCGGAAAGAAGTTGCTCTCCTTGATGTACACGCCGCCGAACCAGTTGGCCCACGCCACGCCGGTCACGCCGGACACCTGGCGCAGCTTCTGCGCATACGTCAGCGGCAGCGAGAACGTGAGCGAGACCGAGTTGCGCGTCACGAGCCGCGCGGACGAGCTCGCGTTGGCGCCGGCGTACCACGCATCGACGATGGTGCGCAGCACGCCGAATGCGACGATCGCGACCACGATGCCGACGACCGTGAGCGTGGTCCGCAGCTTGTGGCGGAACGCGTTGCGCAGCACGAACAGGAGGACGAACATCGCGAAGGCGCGGTCAGTCGACCAGCACGCCCTTCTCCAGATGGATCAGGCGGTGCGCCTTCTCGGCGGCCTTCGGATCGTGCGTCACCATGATGATCGTCTTGCCGAGCTCGCCGTTGAGGCGCTCCAGCAGGCTGAGGATCTCCTCCGCCGTGGTGCGGTCGAGGTCGCCCGTCGGCTCGTCGGCGACGATGATCGCCGGATCGGTGATGAGCGCGCGCGCGATGGCCACACGCTGCTGCTGCCCGCCGGAGAGCTCGTTCGGGCGATGTGTGGCGCGATCGGTGAGTGCGACGAGCTGCAGCGCGACTTCCACGCGCTCGCGACGCTCGGCGCGCGTGAGCGCGGTGAGCTGCAGCGGCAGCTCGATGTTCTGGAACGCCGTGAGCACCGGAATGAGGTTGTAGAACTGGAAGATGAAGCCGACGTTCGCGGCACGCCATGCCGCGAGGTCCGCCTCGGAAAGTTGCGCGATGTCGACGCCGGCGACGCGGATCTCGCCCGCCGACGGCTTGTCGATGCCCGCGATCAGGTTGAGCAGCGTGGACTTGCCCGACCCGGAAGGCCCCATGAGCGCGACATAGTCCGCCTCGTACACGTCGAGGTTGATGTGCTCGAGCACGGGTATGACCTGGTCGCCGCGGATGTAGTACTTCGCGAGCCCTCGGATCGCCACGAGCGGCTCGCGGCCCGTGTCTTCGACAGCGACCGCCATGGCGCCGGGAGTCGCCATGGCGCTACTTGGCGGCCGCCGTCTTGACCGCCATGCCGTCGGCGAGCGTCTCGGGCGGATGCAGCACGGCCTTCTCGCCCGACTTCACGCTTCCGGTGATGGACGTGACGTCGCCGATGCGTGTTCCCGGCGTGACCGGAACCGCGACAGCCTTGTCGTCGCGCAGCACGAACACCATCGTGCGTCCATTGCGCGTCACGACCGCGTCGGGATTCACGGCGACGAGCGGCTTCTGCTGCTCGGCCGTCACCTCCTGAGAGAGGAAGCCGACCTTCGCGCTCATCTCCGGCAGAACGCGCGGGTCGATGGCGTCGAAGCGCACCTTGGTCATGACGGTCGCCTTCGCGCGATCGACCGTGGGCACCATGCGGCTGATGTGACCGCGAAAGCGCATGTCGGGGAGCGCGTCGAGCATGATCTCCGCGGGCTGGCCCACGTACACCTTCGACAGGCTCGATTCCGACACGTCCGCCTCGACCTCGAGCGTGCTCATGTCCGCCATCGACACCACCGCGCCCTTCGAATCGGTCGCGCTCGAGAACGGCGTGACGAGATCGCCCACGTTCGCAGTCTTGGAGAGGATGACGCCGTCGAACGGCGCGCGTATCTGCGTGTAGTCGACGGCGACCTCGGCGTTGCGCGCGCCGGCGATGGCCGCGTTGAGCGACGCCTGCGCGCTCGCCACGCCCGCCACCGCACGGTCATAGCGCGCCTTGGCGGTATCGAGCGCCGACTGCGAGATGAAGCCCTTGGAGACGAGGTCCTGGTTGCGCTTCAGCTCCACCTGCGCATTGTCGCGCTCGACCTCGGCCTGCGCGACCGACGCGCGTGCGGCGCGAACGTTCGCCTCGGCGCTCTGGGCCTGCGCGACGACGTCGCGATCGTCGATGCGTGCGATCACGTCGCCCGCCTTCACGCGCGAGCCCTCCGCGACGCCGAGCCATTCGAGCCGACCGGTCGCCTTGGACGAGATCGCCGCCTTCCGCTGCGCCACCACGTAGCCCGTCGCGTTCAGCACGACGAACTGTTGCGATGGGTACGTCGTGACGATCGGCGTGGTCTGGACCGTCGGCACCTTGGGCTTCAGCGAATACACGACGATCGCGGCGACCACGATGGCGCCGAGGATGCCGAGCGTGAGCCATTTGCGCCGCCGTCGCCGGCGCACCGGCGCGAGGCCGCGCTCGATGCGCAGCTTGCTCAGATCCGGCGGTGTAGGCGTGGCCATGGCGCGTCAAACAAAAGCGCCGCGGCGAATGCGGCGGCGTGCGCGCATTCTACCGCGCGGGGCGCCTGCCTTGCCCGAGCGGGGTGGGGCGTGCGTCGCTGTGCGCCGCGGCCGGCGCTGTCCGCCTACGAGCGGTGGGCGCTGTGCACGCGCCGCGAGGGCGCGCTGACGGGCTGCTGCGCGATGCCGCCACGCCAGCGCAACGCGAGCGACACGATGATCCAATACGCGGCGAGCGCGACGAGTGGCAGCAGCGCGGGCTTGGCGCGGTATCCCGTGAACGAGGCGATCAGGCCGCCGATGCGGCTCGAGTCGTCGAGCAGCGCGGAGGTGTTCCACACCGGATCCACGATCGCGGGCAGCGCGCCCAGCGCAATGAGCTTCTCGATCGAATTGACAAGCAACGCGCCCGCCAGCAACAGCAGGAGCACTTCGCTCGTGCGGAAGAACTGCCGCCACGACAGCCAGCGCCCGCCCTGCTGCAGCAGCCAGAACGTCACGTATGCGAGCGCGAGACCGAGCACGACCACCAGCGGGAAGTTGATGCCGCCATCCGCCTGCGCGCCCATGCCGTAGAGGAACACCACCGTTTCGGCGCTCTCGCGCCCGACCGCCAGCGCTACGACGATCAGCAGGCCCCACCAGCGCGCGGCGCCCGCCTCGCGCGCCATCTCGCTTTCCAAATCCTTCTTGAACGTGCGGCCGTGCTTGCGCATCCAGAAAACCATCTGCACGATCAGCGCGGCGGCCACCAGCATCATGCCGAGCTGGAAGTATTCGAGTCCTTCGCCGGACAGCATGGACGCGATGCCGAGCATGACGAGCGCCAGCATGAGCGCGAGGCCCGCGCCCAGCGCGACGCCGCCCCAGAGATAACGCATGCCGACGCGTGCGTCGGGGCGACGCCGCAGCCATGCGTACAGGATGCCGACGACCAGCATCGCCTCGGCGGTTTCGCGCCAGACGACGAACAGTGCGTTACCCATGGCGTTGCCTCACTTCGCGACGACCTTGCCGTTCGCGGTGGCCTGCTGGAACTCGTCGAAGAACGTGTATTCGCCGGCTTTCAGCGGATTCACGGTCACAACGGCCTTGCCACCCGGCGGGATCACCCGCTCCTGCTTCAGGTCCTTGCTCTCGAACTCGATCGCCTTCTTGTTGGCGTTGGTCACCTCGATGCGGAACCGCTGGCCCGCCGGCACCTCGAGCACCACGGGCTCGAACTTGCCGTCGCGCGCGACGAGCTTGAAAAGCGGCGAGTCCTGGGCCCACGCGGTCGCGGCGACCAGCGCGAGGACCAGGACGACAGCGAGACGGCGAGCGTTCATGCGTGGCCTGAAAACGAGCGAAAGGAAAGCCCGAGCCGCCACGATAGCAGCCTGCGGCCGGGATGTAAATAGGAATGATTTGCGTTTGCGTTGGCCCCCCGGGCGGCCACGCCGGCGGCGCTCAGTGGGCGAGGAGGAAGGGCTCGATCAGGCGCGCGACGGCCTCGGGCTGATCGTGATGCAGCATGTGGCCGGCACCCTGGACGACCGAGAGCGCTGCGCCGCGAACCTGAGCGAGGCGCGCGCGCACGCCGGCGAGGCCGTCGGCATCCGCCTGGCCTTCGGGAAGACCCTCGAGCCAGCGGGGAATCTCGGACTGCGCGGCGGCCACCCAGAGGACCGGCGCGCGAATCGCTCCCCAGACCGCGAACACCTCTTCCATCCGGTACACCGTCGGAAAGGGCAGCTTGTGGCGCGGATCCGAGGCGAGCGCGACAGTGCCGTCCGGCAGCACGCGAGCCCAATGCGCGGCCAGGAATTCCGCACGCTCGCGCGCCAGGCGTGGATTGGTCTTCTGCAAGCGATCCGCAACCGCGGCGAGGCTCGGATAAGGCCGAAAGCCGACCGGCTCGCGCAGCGCCGCGAGCCAGCGCGCCATCTTGCGCGGCGCCGCGTCCGCGCGCTCGAACGGGATGCCGAAGCCTTCGAGGGACACGACCGATCGCACGCGGTCCGGCTGCGATCCCGCGTAATGCATGACCACGTTGCCGCCGAGGCTGTGTCCGACGAGCCGCACCGGCGCATCCGGAGAGAAGTGCGCGACGAGCGCGTCGAGGTCCGCCACATAGTCCCAGAACCAGTAGCCCTGCGGCTGCCATTCGGATCGACCGAAGCCGCGCAGGTCCGGCGCGATCACGAACCAATCGCCGGACAGCGCATCGACCAGAAACTGGAACGACGCCGCGACATCCATCCAGCCGTGCAGCATGAAGAGCGCGGGCGATGACGGCTCGCCCCACGTCAAAACGTGGTGCCGCATGCCGCGTACGTCGACGAAGTGCGGCGCCGCTACTTCTTGCGGCACAGCGTCGCGCCGTCCTGCCAGCCGGTTCGATAATTGGGATCGGAGGCGAAGCGCGCCGTATCCTTGCGCTCCGCGCCGCTCGCGCTCGCGCAGCCGTCCGCGTAGCCCTGACGATAGGGCAGCGGAAAGCCGGAGAGGTTGACGTTCGGCGGCGGCGGCTCGCGATTGGCCGGTACCGGCGCAGGCGGCGGCGCCGAGGGCATGGGCGTCGGCGGCGCGACGGTCGTGCAGCCTGCCGCGAGTACCCATGCGGCGATCGGCGCGATGCGACGCAGCCGCATCCATGTGCGCATGCCGGGAAATCCGCGGGCGAGCGTCATCGGCGCGATGGAAACGTGATGGACGGGTTAAAATCATACCCGTTAACAGATTCGTCGATGACCGAGCCGCAATACGTCCACCTGCGCCTCCACAGCGAGTTTTCGGTGGTGGATGGAACGGTGCGCATCGACGACGCCGTCGCGGCCGCGGCGCGCGACGGCATGCCGGCCATCGCGCTCACCGACCTCGGCAACGCGTTCGGCCTCATCAAGTTCTACAAGGCCGCGCGCGCGCGCGGCGTCAAGCCCATCGCGGGCTGCGATGTGCTCCTCACGCACGAGTCGGAGCGCGAAGCGCCGCTGCGCGCACTGCTGCTCGCGGCGTCGCGCGCGGGTTACCTGCGCCTGTGCGACTGGCTCACACGCGCGTATCGAGGCAACCAGTACCGCGGCCGGGCCGAGCTGCGGCGTGAATGGTTCGCCGAAGGCACCGACGGGCTCATCGCGCTCTCCGGCGCGCGCGACGGCGACGTCGGGCAGGCGCTGCTGCAAGGCAACCACGCGGGCGCGCTCCGCGCGGCACGCGAGTGGGCCGCGTGGTTTCCGCAGCGCTATTACCTCGAGCTGCAGCGCGCCGGGCGAAGCGACGACGACGCCCTGGTGAGCGCGACGGCGGCCCTGGCCGCCGAGGCGCACCTGCCCGTCGTCGCCACGCATCCGGTGCAGTTCATGCGGCGCGAGGATTTTCGCGCGCACGAGGCGCGCGTGTGCATCGCCGAGGGCCACGTGCTCTCCGATGCGCGGCGTCCACGCCGCTTCACCGCCGAGCAATACTTCGCGACGCAAGCGGAGATGGCGCAGCGCTTCAGCGATTTCCCGGAAGCGCTGGCCAATACGCTGGCCATTGCCCGGCGCTGCAACCTCACCATCGCGCTTGGCAAGAATCATCTGCCGATCTTTCCCACGCCGAGCGGCGTGTCGCTCGACGATCATCTTCGAAGCGAGGCCGCTGCAGGACTGGAGCGGCGACTCGCCGAGCTCTATCCCGATCCCGCGCTGCGGGACACGCGCCGGCCGGAATACGTCGCGCGCCTCGAGTTCGAGACCGGGACCATCGTGCAGATGGGCTTCGCGGGCTACTTCCTGATCGTCGCCGATTTCATCAACTGGGCGAAGACGCACCGCGTTCCGGTGGGTCCGGGGCGTGGATCCGGCGCGGGCTCGCTCGTGGCCTATTCGCTCGGCATCACGGACCTCGACCCGCTGCGGTATCAGCTCCTCTTCGAGCGCTTCCTCAATCCCGAGCGCGTGTCGATGCCCGACTTCGACATCGATTTCTGCCAGGACGGCCGTGATCGCGTGATCGAATACGTGAAGCAGAAGTACGGCGCCGACTCCGTATCTCAGATCGCCACGTTCGGCACGCTCGCGGCGAAGGCCGCCGTACGCGACGTCGGCCGCGTGCTCGACCTGCCGTACTCGTTCGTCGATGGCATCGCCAAGCTGATTCCCTTCCAGCCGGGACGGACCGTCACCTTGCGTCATCGCGAGGGTGAGCCCGAGCCCAACGTCATCTACGCGCGCGACACCGAGCCGCTCATCGAGGCGCGCGAGCGCGAAGAGGAAGAGGTGCGCGAGCTCCTCGCGCTCGCCGAGGAGCTCGAAGGCCTGCCGCGCAACGTCGGCATGCACGCCGGCGGCGTGCTGATCGCGCCGGGCAAGCTCACGGATTTCTGCCCGCTGTACGTGCCCCCGGGCGCCGAAGCGCCGGTGTCGCAGTTCGACAAGGACGACGTCGAGGCGGTCGGTCTCGTCAAGTTCGACTTCCTCGGTCTCACCACGCTGACGATCCTCGACTGGACGCTGCGCTACGTTCGCAAGCTGCGCCCCGAGCTCGAGCTGTCGCTCACCGCGCTGCCGCTCGACGACAAGGCGGCTTACGAGATCTTCCGCACCGCGAATACCGCGGCAGTGTTCCAGTTCGAATCGCGCGGCATGCGCGACCTGCTCGTGCGCGCGCGTCCCGACCGATTCGAGGACATCATCGCGCTCGTGGCGCTGTACCGGCCGGGACCGATGGACCTCATCCCCGACTACGTCGACCGCAAGCAGGGCCGGCAGCGCGTCGAGTACCTCGATCCGCGCCTCGAGCCGATCCTCGGTCCGACGTACGGTGTGATGGTGTACCAGGAGCAGGTGATGCAGATCGCGCAGGTGATCGGCGGCTACACGCTCGGCGGCGCCGATCTCCTGCGCCGCGCCATGGGCAAGAAGAAGCCCGAGGAGATGGCGAAGCATCGCGACATCTTCGTCGAAGGCGCGGTGAAGAAGGGCCTCGCGAAGCCGAAGGCCGAGCAGCTCTTCGGGCTCATGGAGAAGTTCGCCGGGTACGGGTTCAACAAGTCGCATGCGGCCGCGTACGCGCTGGTCGCCTACCAGACCGCGTACTTCAAGGCCCATCATCCGGCGGCCTTCATGGCGGCGAACCTCTCGCTCGTCATGGACGACACCGACAAGGTCAAGAGCCTCTACGACGACACGCTGGCGCAGAAGCTCGCGATACTGCCGCCCGACGTGAACGCGTCGAACTACCGCTTCGAGCCGGTCGACGAGAAGCGCATCCGCTTCGGGCTCGGCGCAGTCAAGGGCACGGGACAGGCGGCAATCGAGGCGATCATCGCCGCGCGCGCGGAGGGCGGTCCGTTCAAGGGGCTGTTCGACTTCGCGCGGCGCGTCGACAAGCGCCTCGTCAACCGGCGCGTGGTCGAGGCGCTCGTGCGCGCGGGGGCGTTCGATGCGATCGATGCGCGTCGCGCGACGCTGCTCGCGTCGGTCGGCATTGCGCTCGATGCGGGCGAGCGCGCGGCAGCGTCGGCCGCGCAAGTGTCGCTCTTCGGCGAGGAGACGGCGACTGCGGCCGATGCGCTCATCGCGACCCGCGAGTGGACCGAGGCCGAGCGGCTGATCCAGGAGAAGACCGCGCTCGGCTTCTACCTGAGCGGTCATCCATTCACGAGTCATGCGGCCGAGCTCGCGCCGATCGTGCGCACGTCGCTCGCCGCCCTCGCGCCGCGCAACGACAAGGTGCTCGTCGCCGGCATCGTGACGGCGCTGCGCGTCCAGACCGGCCGCCGCGGCAAGATGGCGATCGTCACGCTCGACGACGGCAAGGGTCGCGCCGAGGTGCTCGTCTACAACGAGACGTTCGACGGCGTGCGCGGTCTGCTGCGCGAGGACCAGCTGGTGATCATGGAAGTGCGCGCGACGCAGCGCATGTCCGACGACGGCGAGCTCGCCGGCATGCGTGTCATCGCCGAGAACGTCTACGATCTTGGAACCGTGCGCAGGCGCTACGCCAAGGGCCTGCGACTCGCGTGCAACGGGAATGCGTCCGCCGCGCGCCTCGCGGAAATCCTGCAGCCGTTCCGTCCGGGGGAAAAGGCGATCACCATCGCGTACCGCAATGCGCGCGTGGGCGGCGAGGTGGAGCTGCCGGAGGAGTGGCGGGTGAACCTCGACGACGCGCTGATCGAGCGCCTGCGCGACTGGCTCGCGCCGGAGAACGTGCAGGTCATGTATTGAGGGTTCCCGCTCGCGCATGCTGAGCGGCCTCCTCGCCGGCTACCGCGCCTTCTTCGCGCTGCCGGATGTCGGGCGACTCGTCGCAATGGCGATGCTCGCGCGCATGCCGCTCGGCACGCACGGCCTCGCCCTGCTGTTGCACGTGCGCGGCCTGACCGACTCCTTCGCCACCGCCGGCAGCGCGGTCGGCGTTTATCTCGGGGCGGGCGCGGTCACGGCACCCATCGTAGGCCGCATCGTCGATCGCATCGGGCCGCGCATCCCGCTGCTCGTCATGGGCACGGTGTGCCCGGTCGCGCTGCTCTTCGTGCTCGCCGCGCGGCCGCTCGCGCTCGGTGCGCCGCTCATCCTGCTCTTCGCCGGCATCGGGGGAGCGTTCGCGCCGCCGATCACCGTGGTCACACGCACGATGTGGCGGTATCGATTCGAGCACGACGGCGAGGCGCGCCGCACCGCGTTTGCGGTCGATGCGGTCCTGGTCGAGCTCGCGTTCACGCTCGGTCCCGCGCTCGTCGCGCTGGTGGTCGCGGTCGCGAGCGCGACCGTGGCGTACGGCGTTGCGATCGTCTTCACGGCGCTCGCCGTTCCCGTGTTCCTCGCGTCGCCCGCGCTGCGGTGCTGGCGCATCGACGCCGGCGTCGAGCGTCACTTGCTGGGGCCTCTCACCGCGCCGCGGCTGCTGCTCGTCTATCTCGTGTGCACGCTGCTGCTGTTCTCCCTCGGATTGGTGGAAGTCGCGTATCCCGCGTTCGCGACCGCCATCGGCGCGACCGCGCTCTCGGGCGTGCTGCTGGCCATCAATTCGACCGGGAGCGCGATCGGCGGCCTCGCGTACGGCGGCCTGCGCATCGCCATGCCGATCGAGCGGCAGCTGCGCCTGCTGCTGGTGCTCCTCGCGATCTCGCTCGGCCTGCAGATGTTCGCCGCCCATCCGCTGCTTCTCGCCGTGCTCGGGCTGCTCGCCGGCCTATTCATCGCGCCGGCGCTCACCGCCGTGACTCTGCTCGTGAGCGCCAATGCGCCGCCGCGCTACGCCACCGAGGCGTTCACCTGGTCCGCGACCTGCATCGTCGCGGGCGTCGGCGCCGGCATGGCGGTCGGCGGCGAGGTCGTCGAGCGCAGCGGTGCCGCCGGCGTGTTCGCTGCCGCCGCCATCGCCTCGCTCGTCGCGGCGGCGTGCGCGCTCGCGTTGCGCGTGCATGCGAGGGCGTGACCGCCGCGAGGACCGTTGCGGTCGCAGATACGTCACGCTTCGCGGCTAGTAGGTCGCGCGGCCACCCGAAAGGTCAAATACGGCGCCCGTCGAGAACGAGCACTCCTCCGAGGCGAGCCAGCACACCATGGCCGCGATCTCGTCGACCGTGCCGAAACGGCCGAGCGGAATCTTGGAGAGCATGAAGTCGATGTGCTGCTGCGTCATCTGGTCGAAGATCGCAGTGCGCACCGCAGCCGGCGTCACGCAGTTCACGCGCACGTTGGTCTTCGCGAGCTCCTTGCCGAGCGACTTGGTGAACCCGATCACCGCGGCCTTGGACGCGCTGTACGCCGAGGCATTCGGGTTTCCCTCCTTGCCCGCGACCGAAGCGAGGTTCACGATGCGCCCGTAGCCGTTGCTGCGCATGTGCGGCACCACCGCGCGGTTGCAATGGAACACGCCGTGCATGTTCACGTCGAAGACGCGGCGCCACTCGTCGACCGGATATTCCCAGACCGTGACGTTGGGTCCGGTAATGCCAGCCGAGCACACGAGCACGTCGATGCGCCCGAATGCCGAGACGGTCGCATCGGTCGCGCGCGCGACGGCCTCCGCATCCGCGACGTCGACGGCGTGCGTGATGGCATGCTCGCCGAGCGCGGACGCCGCGGCTCCGAGCGCCCGGGCGTCATGGTCCCACAGCGCCACGCGTGCGCCACTGTCCGCGAGGCGCCGGGCAGTCGCCAGTCCGATGCCCGCCGCGCCGCCGGTCACGACGGCGCAGCGTCCTTCTAGATCGAGCCGATTCATTTGATTTCTCCCCCCGGGGACGGGCGCGCAGCGCGATGGCATACGCGTTGCTAGATGGTGGACGGGTCGAAACGCGGCAGGGCCGTCGAGCGGTGCTCTCGTTGATATCGGGACATTTTCGGCGACCTGCCAGTCTGGCGCGGTAATTCTTACATGCGCGCAAGTGTAATCCGCGATGGCATGTACGGTTCCGCTCCTACGGCAGCGCCAGCCGCTTTGCGCCCGAATGAACGGAGGAATTCATGTCGATTTCGCTGATTGTTCTGATCGTTCTGGTGCTGCTCCTGATCGGCGCGCTGCCAACGTGGGGCTACAGCTCGGGCTGGGGTTACTGGCCGAGCGGCGGTCTTGGGCTGGTCGTGCTGATCTTGATCGTGCTCATGCTGATGGGCAGGATCTAGGTCCATGCACCGCCGCGGGCCGTCCTTCGGGGCGGCCCGCGGTGTTTCTGGAATTCGCCTCGGGCGCCCTCGTCAAACGCACATCGATCACGCGCCGGGAGACTTCCATGCGCACTGCCGCCAGTATCGCCGGGCATCCCATCCATGTGATGCTCGTCTCGCTGCCGATCGGGCTGTGGGTCTTCTCGCTCATCTGCGACGTGATCCTCATGACCGGTCACAATCCCGATTTGTGGTTCACGGTCGCGTACGTGACCATGGCCGGCGGCATCGTCGGCGCCTTGCTCGCGGCCGTGTTTGGTCTCATCGATCTGGTGTCGCTGCCGCGCGGGCACACGCGCAACCTCGGTCTCGCGCACATGGCGATCAATCTCGTCATCGTCGCCGTGTTCGCTTTCGATCTCTATCTGCGCACCGGCGATCTCGAAAGCATGACGCTACCCTTCGTGCTGTCGATCGTCGGCATCGCCATGCTCAGCGTCTCGGGCTGGCTGGGTGGCGAGCTCGTTCACGTCCACATGGTGGGCGTCGATCCCGACGAGGCGGTGCGGCGCGCGCAGCATGCCCACCGCGAGCTCGGCCCTCGCAGGACCGAGGACGCGCGCTCGCATACCTGATACCCTGCGGCCGGCGCCGCGGGCGACATCTCCCGCGGCGAACGTCCATGCCGGCCACGACCACCACACGCCGCCGCAAGTTCGTCGATCGTCGCCAGGCGCTTCGCGGCTGGTTCGACGCCGGCGTGCTCTTCAAGGGCGCCGAGGGCTTTCTGGAAATCGTCGCCGGTGTCTGGCTCGGATTCGACCCGGCGATCCTGCAGAGCGTCGTCTTTCGCCTGACCGCGAAGGAGCTCCTCCATGATCCCGACGATCGGATCGTCGCGACGCTGCGGCACCTCGCGGAGGACCTCGGCAGCGGACGGCATACGTTCGCGACGGTGTACCTGATCGCGCACGGCCTCGTTAAAGTCGTTCTGGCGATCGGCCTGCTGCGCGAGAAGCCGTGGGCTTTCCCGGTGGCGCTATGGACCCTCGGCGCGTTCGTGATCTACCAGCTCTATCGGTACACGCACACGCATTCGCCGATGCTGCCGTTGCTGGCTGCCATCGACGTCGCGATCATGTGGCTCGTGTGGCGCGAGAGCCGCGTGCGCGCACACGAGCGGCGGCACGGCCGCTGACGCGAAGGCTACGAGTCGAGCGCGCCGTCGACCAGGCGTCGCGCGCGCTCGAAGAGCGCGAGGCCGAGCTCGTCGAGCGGAAACTCGGCGCGACGCACCCACAGCGCCTCGAGACGCGCGCGGAGCTCGTCGCGTTCTCCCGGCGACAGGCTTCCCGTGACCGGATCGCCCATGGTGTCGATGTCGGCGAGGATGCCCTCGAGGGCCTCGATGAGCTCGTCGGACTCTTCCGTCATTCGGCTGCCTCCGTGCGCCGCTCGGCGCGCCACCTCCGCAACGTCGTGCGACGCGGCAATTTCCAATGGTGCACGGCGCCTCGTGCGCGCTGTGGCAAAGTGGGTGCGTGACGCTCGATTACACGCGCTGGTTCGCGGAGCCGATGCGGCATCTGGGTGACGATGACCCGGCGCTGCGACAGATCTTCGCGCCCGTCGAAGGCGCCGACAGCCTGCCCATCGGCGTAACCGCGCAGTTCCTCGATCACGCGCCCGACTATCACGCGCGCTACGCGAACGTCGCGCATTTTCGCGTGCTGATCGACGACGCGCTTGCGACCCTGGATCCACCGCTTGCACCGCGAACGATCCTGGACATCGGCTCCGGCTCCGGCAATTCGGTGATTCCGCTGCTCGAACGCTTCCGCGACGCATTCGTGGTGGCGACCGATATCAGCGCGCCGCTGCTTGCGATCCTTCGCGACGAGCTCGCCGCGCGTCCCGACTGCACCGGGCGCTATGCGCTGGTGCGACTCGATGCGGACCATGCACGATACCGCGCCGGTGCATTCGACCTGATCGTCGGTGCCGCCATTCTGCACCACGTGCTCGACCCCGACCACATCGTCGACGACTGCGAAGCCGCGCTGCGGCCGGGCGGCGCCGCGATCTTCTTCGAGCCGTTCGAGCTCGGGCACGCGCTTCTGCACCTCGCGTATCGCGACATCCTCGCGGAAGCGACGCGTCGTGACGATCGCGCGCCGGGCTTCGCCATGCTTCGACAACTCGCCGAGGACTATGCCGCGCGCGCGGCGGTCGACGCGGTCGAGGCGCTGGACGACAAATGGATGTTCACGCGCGGCTTCTTCGAGCAGGCCGCGAAGCGCCGCGCGTGGAGCGAATGCCGCATCTACGCCACGCACGACACCGAGGCGCCGCTCACCCACCAGACGCGGGTGAACCTGCGGCTCGGCATGGGCCTCGAGCCTTCCACGCTTCCCGATTGGGCCTGGCTTCGGT
>Ga0070661_100001078_pt1 | contig 19314 bp, 26 predicted proteins | sample KBSC43metaG_FD_64663 | JGI IMG/M metagenome (GOLD analysis project Ga0070661, IMG submission 64663) | Corn rhizosphere microbial communities from Kellogg Biological Station, Michigan, USA - KBS C4-3 metaG | ecosystem: Host-associated > Plants > Roots > Rhizosphere > Soil ... | reverse complement strand
TATCATTAAAACGTCGGAATCATCGTGGGCTGTATCGGCGCGGCGTTTATAGCGTGGCAAGCAGGCTGGCCGGTCCTGATAAGCCCCGAAGCAATCCTCTTGTCATGTTCGTCCGCTTGTCTCGTAGGCATTATTTTTGGTGTCTACCCAGCATACCGGGCGTCGAGACTTGATCCAATCGTGGCCTTGCGTTTTGAGTAGCCAGGAAAATCGGGACTCGCCCACTTCAGTTCGGCGCCATGCCCTTATCATTGAGCTCTTGGATCGCCGTCTCGTTTTTCGATAAATGCGTCAATCCCATGCCGCGAAGGACGTTTGGTGCCTTGGTGAATTGGACGTTTTCATAACTGACAATCTCGATCCGGTTGCCCCATGGATCGCGGAAGTCAAGAAAAGGGCCGGGCAGGGGTTCGATTCCCGCTTCAGCCAGCGCTTTGTGGACCGCATCCTTGTCGTCGACCACAAGTCCGAAATGGCGCCCGTCGTCTGCAGGTTGGGTACGACCTTTCTGAACCGCCAGGAATTGATCGCCCAGATCGATAAAGGCGGAAGTAGCGCTCTTGCCCCGCAGTTCAAAGTCGAACAATCGACGATAGAAGGCCAGAGCCTCGCCGATGTCTCCGACTTCGAGCGCTACGTGGTTGAGACCAACCGCACGCGCTTTTTTTGCATTATCCATGGTACTTTCCTTGGCTCACCCGACGAGAAGAGGTGTGGCACCGATTAGTGCGCGGTCGTCGACCTGCCGCACGATGAAGTCCGCAACGTCGGCCCGACTGATGAGTCCAAAGCGCCAGTCATGAGCCGCCGTCAGTATGCGGTAACGGCCAATTACTGGGCGATTTGTCAGCAGTCCTGGACGCACGATGGTCCAATCGAGTCCCGAGGATCTAACGATCCACTCCTGCACGTCCTTGTCCTCATAGACGCGCTTCAAGAAGAGCGGAAAGACCACTGCGTCGTAAAGAAGACCACCATGACCGCGACTGTCGCCTGCACCGAGGCCGGTTACTGCGATCAACCGCTTCACGCCCGTAGCCTTCATCGCGTCGACTAGGATGCGGGTTGATTGTGAAAATAGCGTTGTGCGCTCGAAGATAGACCGAGGCGCGATATCAACACCGAGCGTTTGGACGACCACGTCTACGCCTTGGAGGGCGCTCCGGATCGTGCTGCTATCGAGTGCGTTCCCGGGCACCTTCTCCAGCCCCGGATTTTGAATGGGTATAATCCAGGCCGAACGCGCCAGGGCGCGAACGCTGTGACCGGCGGCAAGGGCGGCCTTCACTGTTTCCCGTCCGATGCCACGGCTGGCCCCTATAATGAGAAGCTTGGCCATGTTCTTCCTAGTCATATTTGTTTTCGATCCAATGTTGGCAAGCAGGGCACTTGCCGAGAGCGCTGGCTGACCAAGCGGAAGTCGCTTGGGACACTCTATGACTAGGTCGAGATGATTAGGTCGAGGCAGGCGGGAGCTCGCGGAGCGCAAGTTCGAGACTTTTGACGAGTTCCGCCATGAATGTGAAATCGAGAGTATCGATCGTGTCACTGGGGAGGTGATAGTTGGGATTCCGGAAGAAGGCGGTATCCGTGACCATAAGTGCTGGCAGACCAGCGTCCCAGAAAGAGGCATGGTCGCTCAAACGCGTTTCCGGCAAAATTCGCCCATTGAAAGGAAGATAAAGCGACTCGACCGGTAGCTCTGTGTTCTTGCGGAAGCCTCGCAGAACCGCACGTCCGAAGCGCCATGACCGCCAATTTGCGATGATTCCTATAAAGTTTCCTTCTGCAGGATAACCAGGCCAACGAGCGAGATATGGATAATGCTGCCGCGGTGCCGTGAAGCCGACCATCTCTAAGATAATGGCACCGAGCACGTGGTCACCGCTGGTCTGGCAGCTTCGAACAAACATCCGGCTGCCTTGATGACCCGTCAAATAGGCGGGCGGCTCTTCAAGCGTGAAGGCACCGAAGAGAACCTGGGCCTTAATGCGCTCATGCCGTAAGCGTCTGGCCAATTCGAGCATCACGGCGACAGCGCTCGCATTGTCGTCTGCACCCGGAGTGCCGGGGACGGTGTCGTAATGAGCGCCGACCACGTAGTATGCCGAGGCTTCGGTGTCTACAGGAAGCGTTCCAAGGACATTCGTCACTCGGTGGTCATAGTATTGGTAGTCCTGCCTTGTCACAGAGAGGCCGGCCTCCTCGAAGACTGAATGGATGTAGTCGGCGGCGAGAACTAAGCTGTTGCCATCTACCGTCGTACGAGGACCAATGTCGATCGCGAGAGCGCTGACATGTTCGCGCAAAGCGTCGCGAAGGATTTCTAGCTCATTATCTATCAAGTAGATTCCTTGCGTCGCCGCGGAAAAAACTGACGGTCGCGGAGGTCGCTCAGCTTAATAACATCGGCCGCCGACCGTCTTTTGTTGGAGCGCATGCCGACTTGTAGGCGACAGCACTGATTATGATCGATTGCGAATCTATGTCGAGGAACTGATTCCAGCGCGCGCGGGCTTTTAGGGCCACCTCCGCCGAGAGCCGCCGCGAAAGGCGAGCGGGTCCTCAAAATCGCAGCGTCCTTATGGCGGCTGGGTTGGACTCCTAGTTACGCTTAGACGATCCAGTCTGCCGCCCATAATCATCCGCAGTCGAAGGGCCATAACCCCGGCTAAAATGCCGGGGTTGAGGAGAAAGGATTTCACCGCCAATGAGGATTGGCGAAAGGGCAAGTGCCACCCAACGCGTCTGGATGCCCAAAATCAGAAATATGCCACCGACTACCTCGGCAAGAAAAGTTGCGTAGGCAAGCCAACTTGGCAGTCCGATCGAATTGAAGAAGTCGGATGTGCCGGACAATGTCAGCGTTAGAAGCATATAAATGACGCTGTGCGCTAGAAACATCGTACCGAGAGAAAGCCTCAGGAGAAGCACGCCATATGATCTCAGGCGATCGTCGGTCATGGTGCGAACTCCAGTACTCTGCGCTTTTCTGTGGTGGCGGCTGCAGGCCAGTTTGCCTTCTTTCAGCGGAGTCGGATTTTAAGTCTGGCTGCCGGTTGGCTACCAAATTTCTCGTTATTTGGTTCAACGAATCGAGCTGAGCTCTTCTGAGCCTTTAAACTTTCAGATCGAAAGAGGCGCGTCGATGAGTGATGTCGACAATCAGTTAGAAAAACTTCAGGCCAAATTGGCTGCAAAGACTCGAGAGATCGAGATGCTTGTAGCAGAGGAACGGCATTTGGGCGATCCAAAAGCCATGCAAACCAGCGACTACACTCGGATACGGAGCTATGTTGAGGAGCTGATCTACGAGTGGCAGGAAGCGGTCGTTCGTGGTGCGGAGCCTAATGCTGACACAGCACTCAACAGACTTATCGCTGAGCGCGAGGAAATCGAGCAGCAAATTGTGGAGCTGCAAGTACGATGAAGAACAGTTCTCTTGCGACACTTGCCAGGCGAGATAGTCGGCAGCCGCGCCCGTGGCAGCTGCTCCTTTCTGCTCTCAGCGGGCGCGCCGTTTAGTGGAACGTCCACGAGCTTTGGAGGTCCGCGCTTTCGAAGTGCGTCGCTTCGCTTGAGGAGACTTGCGGGCTGTTCTCGCCGTCGCAGCCTTTTTTCCAGATCTGCGAGTCGTAGCGGCAGAACCAGTTCTCCGTGTGCCGGATCGCTGCCTGGCAGGAGATTTTCTCGTAGCTTTGCGACCTGCCGCAACAGGAGACCGTTTGCGACCAGCGGAACGCTTTGCCTTGCGCTGCGTGCTCGCGGCTCCCGTGGAGCTAGCCTTCTTCCTTCTAGAGCTCCGCTTGGCGGTGCGTGGCTTCCTCTGTTCGCCAGTGAGAGCACCAACGAACGACCCGACTGCGCTCTTTGCGACCTCAAGCGCAGCGTTCACATTTGCTTTGGCGGCGTCGCCGATCGCCTCTTGTGCACTGGATGTGAGAGTGCCCTCGTTCGCTTTATTACCTTCTGCCTCATTGTCCATTCTGTCCTCCTTTCAGTTTCTGTGAACGTCATACCGAGTCTGGGGAGGGGTCAAGGGCATGGCATCTAAAGCTGTGGAGGTCAGGGAACACTCCCATATCGTGCTATTTCACAAAAGCGACAATCCTCAAGAGCAGGACCGTGCCGGCTTGAAACTATCTTCCATCCGCTCCACCACCGGATTGTAGAGGTTCCTTTCTCCGCTCGGGTAGGTGACAGCCATGACATTGACCACTTGCCCACCGCAGGAGAACATCACCTTCTCATAATAAATGTCATCACCGCGGTAGCCGCTCAAGACAAACCATGAGCGACCACGTGGCCGGTAGGTCACCTCGTCGTAGCCGCCGATATTTGTCATGAGCCAGCGCTTAAATTGATCAGGGGTGCGGCCTTCGCGATTGTTCCAAGCTCCAACCATGAATTTCGCTTCTGAGTTCGGCGACATGAAATAGTGGAAGGCCCGCTTTCCATCTCCCTCGATCTGGCTAAACAAGGCGCGCGGATATCAAAAGCGAAAGCCCAGGTCGCGGTCCTGCTCGTGTGACCAAGGGGTCGTTGCTGCGCTGGCTGCGACGGCGCAAAACGCGGCGGCCAAAAACGCACAAATTGAAACACGAATTTTTTTCATGCCTCTCTCCGCCAGACGACGGGACTGTAGCCCTTCGTCATCATCTCGACACTTGTTGTGGCGGCACAACCCTCCACGCATCACCGTGTTCCAAATGAGTACGCACCCTATGGAGGACTTAGCCTCTGGCGTGGGTTTCCCGTGCCTCACGAAGCGCTGAGAGCTGATTTAATTTTTCGAGTGTTGTCCGACAGCATTTGTTTGCGGGTACCTCATTCCCTAAAAATTCGACCTGGGGCGAGACCCTCATACGCTAGAGGAATAGTAAAGGCGCTGGGGCTCCCGAGGGAAGAAATGGGACTTCGCATTCTTGTGGCGGCATTCCGTTCGTACCTGCGCAACAGCGCCGGCAGAGGGTTGCGCTCGGTCTGACCATAGCGATTGTCATTCTGCTTCTTTGAGCGCGAAGACGACACGATCAAGCTTGGCCTGAACGTCTACCGGGGGGTTGAGACCAAACTCTCATGGAGAGGTCCGCGCTGGCACTTGGCGCCGAACGCATGCCGGTGTTCGACAGAGCGGAAAGCAGACATTGGCGACACAGACCTCAATGCCTGAAACGAGCCAATACCGACGTTATCATCCGGTCAAGGCGCTCGACCTCCGTGCCGGATAAATGATGGTGCCATCGGGCTGCGGAATTGCGCCAGGGGTAAGCCGCGCCTGATCGACATGGTTCGTGTTAAGAATGTGGAATACGTCTTCGCCAGCGCGAATAAGATAATCGGCAATGATCCACCGGTGGCACCTCCACCAAACGGCTTCTGCACACATGACCGCAGTGCACCGATCATGCCCGCAATCCTTGAGCTGTCTCAGACCCTGATGGAACTCCTGCGTCATTGCGTAATCCGCGTAGTTTCGGAAACTGAGGTTGTCCCAGAAAAGGTTGGGCGAAACATCGACTCTCGACCGATTTCGCAATCCGCCAAGCGCAGCCACGTGGGCATACCCTATTTGAACCATAGCCAACTCTTCGGCCAATGTTTCTCGGTTGAATTGCGGGTTGGTGCGTGAGCGCGGTATGTGGCGAACATCAACCACGAACTCAATTTGTGACGCTTGAAACAGGTCCACGAATTGAGACACGGTGCGCGTGGAATGTCCGATAGTGAAGAAGGGATAGGCCATCTCGCGTTGCGATCTCGATCGGAATAAAAAAGGGCCCACCTTTTACGGGGGCCCTCGGACACCTGCTTTCGCAACCTTGGGGGCGGCGCATGAAGGATGATTGTTCGTTACAGAGGTTAACACGGACAGCTTAGGGCCTTGGCAAATCTTTTGCCGCACCTCGGAAAAGACGCCCAGTTGCAGGTTTTCCAACTTTGTAGAGGGACAACAGTAGCCGATCGGTTGCTCTTGCTTCGCCTAAGATCGCGTGGCCAATATGAGGTTGCGAGACACACACCGGGGGGCTGTTCTTGCAACACACACGCATCCTTTGTAGCGCGACGCTCGCCGCGGCAGCGGCCATTGCGCTGCCCACGCACGCTCTAGCCGAATTCCAAATCCAGGAAGCGACCATTGAGAAAGGCGAGACCGAATTCGAATATCGAGGCGCCTATCATTGGGGAGTGCCCGAAGTTACCCAAAACAACGAGAATGCAAACGACCTCGTCCAGAGTCATGAGTTCGAACTGCAACACAGCTTCACCAATTGGTTCCTTTTGCAATTAACCGTCGGTTTGGAGCAGCCTCTGCACGAGGATTTAGAGGCCAGCAGTGTGGAGTTCGAACCCGAGTTCGCCTTGATCAAGCGAAAGGATGACGGCATCGCTCTGTCCTTCCAGGGTGGCTATGCGAAGTCCACTAATGGTGAACCCGACACATTCGGCTTTGGACCCATCATGGAACTAGCGAACAAAAACCTGTTGATCACGCTCAACCCTCTTTTCACAGGTCAGGCCGGCCCAAACCGGGAGACAGATGATCTTGGTTTCGAATATGGCTGGCGCGCTGAATATGATTTCGCCAAGCATTGGGGCATGGGCGTCGAAATGTTCGGCGAGATCGAGGACCTTTCCCATGCGGGCTCGTTCAACCAGCAGAACCACAGCATCGGCCCGACCCTGTTCTGGAAGCCCGGGAAGAAGGAAGAGGAGGGTGAGGAGGAGGAGGCCAAGGGAGACAACGACAATGAGAAGGCGTCCGGCCCTTCGGAGATGCAATTGTCGTTCAATATTGGCTTGCAATTCGGTCTGACGGACGCGACGTCCGACACGGCGCTAAAATTCCAGGGATCGCTTTCGTTCTAGACGCAGGAAAGCTTCAGTTTCCGCATCAGGGATGATGCCCCGGGGCGTCTGCGGTCCAGGTCGATTCGTCCGGTATAGATGGTCGCGATGCGGGTCTTACGCCTTTGACCACTTCCGCATGAGACGTTGCAAGGCGAGTAACCGAAATTGGACCTGCAAGGGCTTGGTGGGAAAAAATCCCGCCAGCCGTAAGACATTCTCTCGTGTGATCTGTGGTGGTTTGCTGGGCTCTGGCGACGCGGCAACGACCGGCGAAAGGTCGATATTCCTGTTACGCAGATTGGCGAAAGTGACGCCAAGCTGCGTAGGCGAGTTTGCCGCCTGAAAGGCGGGGGCAACTGGGGCGGCCACGTTCTCCGTTTTGTGGTGGTAGCCCCGGTCACGGTGAGATTGTCGCCGATGGTCACGTTTCTGGTCGAATTGCTGATGGTGCTTTGCAGGTCGGAGATGCTGGTGACGACAAGATTGTTGCTGATGGTCACGTTTCCGGTCGAATTGCTGATAGCGCCTTGCGGGTCGGAGGTGCCACCTACGGTCAGAAGGTTTCCTCCCAAGGCGGTTAGCCACACCTCGCACCAATCCGATCAAGATATACCAACGGTGCAAGCGAGTCGGAGGCAAAAAGCGGCCAACGTCATTCCTCGTATGCTAGATCGATGAATCGAGCGGCCGCTTGTGCGGAACAATCTCTGTCAGCGCCTTGGGATGGAGCTCAAATTGCGTGGGGGTCTTCGTCACGAGCTCGCCATCAGCATCGACCGGACGCGGTCTATAGGTGCGCAGTGATACGCTGACAGCAGTCAGCCGCTTTAACACCGCAGGCTCGGAAATACCGAACTTCAAATGGATTAGGGACGTGGCGAGCTGCCAAAGCCGGCCCGGATAGATGAGATATAGATCGAGCTTGCCATCATCTATCGCGGCATCTTCCGCAACCTTAAGGCCACCGCCGTGATACCGACCATTGCCAACGCTCACCTGATAGACCCACCCCGACCAAGTCGGCGAGGAATCGAGGTCGAGCTGTACAAAGAAAGGCTTGAGGTCGCGCACTGAGCGCAGGAGAGCTATCGTATAAGCCAAAACGCGCCACTTCTGCTTCAGGTCTTTTGATTGGCGCGCAGCGACCCTGGACGCAATTCCCACGCTTGCAACATTGAGATAAGGATGGCCGTTTGCCAGGCCCACATCGATTCTGTGCTTCCGACCTGAGGGCGACTTCGGCTGCCTGGATCGGGTCCATTCGCAGCTCGATAGTATCGAGCGAAATCGTTGGCTGTTCCGAGCGGTAAAACCGCGAAAGGCTTGCCGAGCTTCAGCAATTGGGGAAGGGCTTTGGAGATTGTTCCATCGCCACCCCCGATCACAATCAGCTCTGCCTTCCTGCCGCGTACTTCAAGCTCACGCTTGCGATCCTTCTTAGACTTCGCCACGACAATGGTGGCGTCGCTGTTCTATGAGAACCACGAGGACACGGCCGGCAATGCAGCCTCCGCTCTCGAGGCGCCGGGGTTGATGATAACAAGCACACGGAACAACCTGCTCATGTGAGCGAGACTGCGTTTCTTTGAGAAGCTGGTATGGCCAAATTGAAAGAAAATCCCGTAATTCGGCCGAACAAAGCTAGGCCAAGCCCGCGGTCAGGACTCCTCGGCAGGCCCGAGATTCGGATTTTGATCTCACTATTCGTCATCGCCGGCTTGATTCTAACATTCGGGCATATCGCGGAGGAGGTTATCGAAGGTGACTCCGCCAAGTTCGATCAGACGGTTGTTCTACTCTTTCGCCACGCCAACGATCTGTCGAACGCGATTGGACCGCCATGGATGGAGGAGATGGCCCGCGACATCACAGCTTTGGGCAGCTACGCAGTGCTCATCATCATCACTGGTGCTGTACTTCTCTATCTCCTGTTGGCACATCGGCGCTCCGCCGCGCTTTGGGTCTCACTCGCGTTCCTAGGAGGCGTCCTTCTGAGCAACTTGCTGAAACTAGCCTATGAGCGTCCCCGACCTGATTTTGTGTCTCACGCGGCGCGCGTGTTCACCTCAAGCTTTCCCAGCGGACATGCAACACTTTCAGCGATCACCTATCTGACGCTGGGCGCTCTTCTCGCCGGTCTGCATGAGTCCTTTTGGTTTAAGGTCTATTTTTTGGGTCTGGCAATTGTGCTCACGATCGTGATCGGCATCAGTCGAATCTATCTTGGCGTTCACTATCCAACGGACGTACTCGCCGGCTGGTGTATTGGTGCCGCCTGGGCAGGGCTTTGCTGGAGTGTCTTCACTTGGCTCCAGCATGGGGGTCGCGTCGAACGTAGTCGCTGAGAACGCGTCTATCGAGTTCTTGCGCAATATGTGTGCGCCGTGTCGGCTAGCCATTTAGGCTGCGCACAACGCGGATTACCGTTTCGAATTGCTCATCGAGAACGGGACCGGCAACGAGTACGCCATTCTCTCCGGACAAGGGGATAATGAGGACCCACCGAGCAGCGAACTGATCTCTGCCGTCAATGGAAACGAATCGCCGGGTGTCGGGGGTCTCGAGGCAGGCGCTCCCGACCAGATTCTCCCTCCCGATCTGCAAAAAAGCTTCATGAAGCAAAATGACGGCCCGAATGCCGAGGGTTACCTGCCGAGCGGAACTCCTTGGCACCAGATGGCCCCCGGCTCAACGACTGTCGTGGGTCCAACCCCAGGTGCGACCGTCGGATATGTCTGGAAGGTGATTGGTACCGGCGATTGTGGAGGCAGGGACATCTCATGCTCGAAGGCTTCCGAGCCCAGCCCTCTGAATGCAACGCCGAGCGGGCGGGCCAAATAGCCGTGTGCTGGACCGCAGGTCGCAATAAGGGCTATCCCGGCTTTGCAGGATGCCAAGGGAAACCCAAGAACTGGTGTACGTATAAGAACGTGGCGCCCGAACGGTGCCGGGGTGGATCACATTCTGGGCAAATGTGAGTCTGCGTTGAAGACGCTGGCTAAGCGCGTTGGCCTACTCATAGTTGCCGCCTGACCGCATCCCACTCAGCGGACGCTTGCCCAGCAGCCTGCGCGCCGCTTGGCAGGAATCCGACAACAGCGTCATTCGTCCATGTTAGAAAAGGACTCAAAGCACAAAGAGAAGAACTCGGCATGAAGGCAATAATAGGTTTCGTTGCATTTTTGATGTTGGTGACAACGCCTAACCTCAGCAGGGCGAATTCGGCTGAGGAGATCAATGACGCCGCTAACGCAACTTTGCACAGGTTCGTGGAGCAAAATCCGAGCGCGGAAGAACTGGGACGAAAGGCTCCTGGAGTCCTCGTGTTCCCCTCCGTGATCAAGGCGGGGATGCTTCTGGGGGGTCAATACGGAGAAGGCGTTCTCATCGCCCATGGTAATGCCGCCGGCTATTACAACATCATCTCGGCCTCATTAGGTTTTCAGCTTGGCGTTCAATCTCTATCTATCATCATCGTGTTCATGACCGAACAATCGTTGGCTGATTTTCAAAACGCTTACGGATGGAAGGTCGGAATCGACGGCTCAATTGTGGTTGTCACACTAGGTGCCGGCGGATCGATCGACACCCACAGCCTTACCAGCCCTATTGTGGCCTTCGTCACCGATCAAGAAGGCCTGATGTACAGTCTCAGTCTAGAGGGCTCGAAATTCAGTCGTATCGAGCGATGATGGTCATAATCACTTCTAGAGAGGACTCGTTGAAAGCCCGCGATGAGGGCCCTGAAGTTGGCTTCCAACCCAAGCAAAGTCGCGCCGTCAGGCGTGCGACCTGAGGCGCAAGGGCAGTTAGGTCGTTCGAGCGGACTCGATCTACAGGCGCGGCTGATCGCCAAAGGGCTACGCATACCCACTATTTTTGTCACGGCATTCCCCGACGCAACAACGCGCGCTCGAGCAATGAACGCCGGCGCGCTCTGCTACCTGACGAAGCCATTTAACGATGAAGAGTTGCTAAATTATCTAAGGATTACGGTCCCGGATTCGTCCGACGGGACAGACGAGGGTCCCAAAGCGCCAAAGTCGAATTGACTACGGCAAAGACATGAGGTCGACCAAGCCAGTTGCTCAGTCTCGCCTATCGTAAGCAATTCCCAAGGCAGCTGCGACAGCCAATCCTGCAACTCCCAACAAGAGCTTATCGCGAAAATCTTCGTCGCCAGTAACCTGGTCGAATTGCGATCTTGCATACGCCGCGGCTTCACGCCCGTTTTCAATCCTCTCGGCTGCTTTCTCGGCCGCTGAGGCAGCTAGCCTCTCGATAGTGTCCCCCGCAGACTTTGCATAAGTACCAGCTTGTTCTCGAGCAGCGACGGCGGTTTCCGCGGCGTACTCCTTTACAGTTTCTACTGCCTCACCAATCTGCTCCCCGAAGCGCTGTTGCGCCGCCGTCAAATAATCCTCCTCGTCAACAGCGATCGGAGTTGTTCGCCAAAGGCTAAGCACGCCTGCGCCGACGAGCGCCGTTGCAATTGGTGGGTGCTTTAATAGCCTCCAAGCGAGACCCGCTCCGATAGCCAAAGCAGCACTGGGATTGGCGGCAGCTCGCGCCTTCAGATCGGCACCCACGCGTTTAACAACAGATTGCGCTTCGGATTTCAATCCCGCCGTGAACTTCCGATATGTTTGTGGCGAGCGCAGAAACGCCAAGTCTCTTGCGAGCTTGGCTCGAGCCTCCGCAACTTCAAACTCCAATTTGGATATGTTGTCGGTCACCTGCGTCCTCCGCTCGGCGTCGTCCCGGGAGACCTGCCGGTCGAACCACTGCCTTTATTGGAGTGCTGCCGCCCAGTTCCTGACTGGACCCGAGGGACTTCCGTTTGCGATCCAGAGTGCGCACCAGGTCGCGTCTTCTGCGCGGCTTGACCCGAACTTGGTTGCTCACCAGTAAGCGCCGAACTGAAGCTCTCGCCCACTTGGCGAGCCGCTTCCTTAAGCCCCTCGCTGGTCAGTCCTCGTTCTTCCGCGACTTCGCTGAGCCTTTCACCCGCTTGCATTCCGGCTTGCTTAAGCTGTTCGCCTGCGCTTCCGACTGCGGATCTTAAGCGCTCTCCCACTCCGCCCAGCGTTCGCTTCTCAATTCGCGTCGGGGGAAAGGCTGCGGCAATTGCAGCGCCGGCAACGACGCCTGCCAGCGCGACTGCCCAGGGTTGCTCGCGAACGACATAGTCTGCCTTATCGAGAGCCTGGTCGGCCACTCGCCTGGTTCGTTCCGCCGCAAGCCGCGAGGCCTCATCCGCGTACTCCGCCGCCGCCGAGGCATAGGAGCGCGCTGTCTCGGATACCCTGTCGGTCGCCTCAGAAACGTATTCTCCTGCTCGTCGAGCCGCTTCCGCGACACGTCCTCCAGGCATGCTGTTTTCACCGTGGCCGCCATTTTGACGGCCACTCCGGCTCGTCGGGAAAGCTTCAGTGTAATCGCGCCTCGGCGATTTGCCGCGGCCACTCCGCATCAGCAGGGCACACCCAGCGGCTAAAAGGAGCAGACCTTCCGGATTGCGCGTCATGGCGCCCATTATCCACTTAGTCCCGCCCTCTCTCGTTCCATAGCTCGTCATGTTAGCTGCTCCTTAGCTGTCTCGATATCTTGCCTGACTTGATTCATGGTCCTTGCGGGGGCGATCTCGGCCCGAGCTTCACTGCGGCCAGCGTAATAGGCAAGAACCGCTATCACTGCGACTCCTGCAGCGACGATTAAGAATGCGAGATGCAAGCTGACTCCGAACGTGACGATCCATGCGACCAACGCGCCCAGAATGAGGATAAGAGCAAGCAGGCCAAGCAGGCCGGCTATGCCGAGCCAAATGCCGCCGCGGATCTTTGTGGAAATATTCGAAGAGAGCTCGGCACGTGCCAGCCGCAACTCTTTTTGAAATAGCTCCGCCAAGTCGCTTACGACGCCAGACAACGCTTCCGGCAAACTTGGTTGGTTGAACCGCTCATGAGCCATAGTAGTCCTCGCCGTGTAGACTGCTACCCGGCCTGTCTGCCGCGCTTTGCGACATCGAAGCGCGTGAACTGCTCTTGAGAGTGCGCAACGCAAAGAAGCCGGCTAGCGCGGCGACGCCGAACACAACTACAGGCTGACGACGAGTGAATTCAGAGGCAGCCTGGTAGATGTCGCTGACTGATTGGTCCTCCAGAGTGTGCGAGTACTCTTCGAGACGATCAGCCGCTCCGCGCACGAGGCCCGCTATTTGCGGGGCATCGCTGTCGAGCTCCTCGGCCGCCCGCCTTACCGAGTTGGCTACGTTGGTCATCATCCTCGCACCTTTGACGACCTGTTCGTCCAAGACGCCTTGGACCTGCGAGGTCAGCGTCGACGCAGCCTCGGTTGCTTTCTGCGCATACCGAGACGTGCCAGTGCTTGAGCCGGGCGTATTTTTCTCGCCGGCTTCTATATTCGGCGTTGTTCGGCGGCCGCGGGCGGTGCCGGATCCTTGATTGAAATTCTGATTGGCCACGTCATTCCTCCAGTTTCAGCGCTCAACGAGGAGCTAATCCCGGAGTTCCTTTTGCGAAGCCTCCGAGCGAAATTTTCTTCTTGGAGGGTCTCGGTCGCCGAGGGCGTGGCATTTGACGCAGCTACTTCACTGCTTCCGCTTTCCTGTTTGGAACGGGCTGCGTTTCCGAGGCGTTGAGGCCGCATTCCCAGTTCCGATGTGAGGGTGGTCCCTCCGATACGTGAGACTTCTGAGGGCCTGCATGCGCTTTGGATGGCGCTGGATGCCTAAGAGAGCGATGGTTTGCCGCAGCATGGCTCACCAAAAAAGACCGCAATCGTGGTCGCTTCGTAGCGAAATCGAGATCTCTCGGGGGGAACGAAAGTGTCAAGTTTAGGTCATCGGAATGCTGGCTTTTTTGGAAGCGACAAACACTCTTCCCCGCTGGGTTCGCATTGCGATAACGGGCTTCGCCATCGCCGCGGCCTATTTTTTTCAGATTCCCATCGAGACCGAGGTGCCGGGTGAGCCATTTCTGCTCTTCTTCGCGATCACGGTTGGCTGCACCGTGTTATTCGGCCTGCCCATTGGATTTTTCGCGGTAGGCCTTAGTTCGTTACTGTCACTGCATTTCTTCGATCCGGGCGGCTCGATATACATCTATCACGCAGCAGATCTCATTAAGATCGAATTATACGCGCTTTTCTCTGTTGGGGCGGTCCTGATAATAGCCGGCCTGAGCAACGCCGCACTCGCGACGAGCCGCACGAATCTATCGCTTGCCGCTCTTGAAAAACAAAAGTCGGTGTTGCTCTCTGAGCTCGTTCATCGCGTGGCGAACAATTTTGCCACGGTCGCAGCGCTCCTGAGGCAAAAATCAATCTTGGTTGTGGACCCCCAGGCGAAGTCTGCCCTTGAAGACGCAATCGAGCAGGTGAGCATCATGACGCGCATTCACGGTCGGCTCTGCGCCGGCAATAACGCTGGGTCCTTTGACACTCGGGCTTTCATGCAAGAGTTGTGTGATGACATAAGATTGTCCGTAGTCTCGGTGCGTCCAATCTCAATCGAGTGCGCGGCCGTCAGTCACTGTCTTCCCATGGCCGATGCCGTGCCTCTCGGACTCATCGTCAACGAGCTTCTGATCAATGCGATCAAATACGCATTTCCCAATGACCGCCCGGGTATCATCAGAGCCAGACTCGATAAATGCGGCGCTCAATTATGCCTGTCGGTGGAAGATAATGGTGTGGGCATCCAGAACGCGGTGCAAGGAACCGGTGTTGGACTTAAGCTCGTGCGTGCGCTTGCTCAGCAGCTCGGCGCTTCCTTCGAAATCAAGTCTGGCACGCGCGGAACGCTAATTTCGATCACTTTTGACGCTGCGACTCGGCCACCCGCCAGCGCCACGATGCTTGCGGCCAGAAGCAAATCTCAGATAGGCGCCGGATTGGCACGGCCCAGCGCGTCCATGATGAATTGAGGATGTCCGTTGTTCCGGTCGATTGATGCGGGACGGTAAGTGTTACTCGTTCCGCGGCGGCTACGCTTTATCGAATTCAAAGCACAGCCAGGGCGCGCCGCGCGGATTGCCGCCGGGCGCGTCAGGCAGCTCCGCCAGCGCTGGCATCCGAAATCCAACTTCGCGCGACTGCTTATGCATGGTTGATAGGTTCCAGTGGTAGTCAACGAACTGGATCGCCTTGTCCCGGTCAACGACCACCGAAGGAGGCACCATTCTGCAAGTAGTCCTCGTTCTTGAATTGGGTTTTGAGCGATGAATAGCTTTCCTCCCTGAAGCAGGGATGCGTGACGACGACCAGGACCGAAGCGGGCCTTAATCCGAGGATGATCTCGATCAGCCATGGGAACACGACCAAATGCCGGCTCTCCAGGATATCGCTGAAGACGTCATCGTCTTCTGCGCTTGAAAGCCATGGCTTCTTCAGTTCGTTTTCATTCATAGGCAGCGTCCCATCATTGGCACCCCTTATATGAGTGAGTATGACCAGAGGTCATGCTACGGTATCGGTATATTGAGCTGACGACGGAAAACGCATTTGCTGAAGGTTGACAGCGACCAGATCGTACGCCTAGGCCCACCGCGGCCTTCGGTCATCCTGCGCCCTGGAATACCGACCCTTGCGCCGGGCGAGGAGCGTTACACCGTGCCCGGCGGCGGCGCCATCGCCGTGCCGATCCATGCCGGCGACCGGGTCCGGGTCGTCGATGTGGAAGGCATGCAGCTCTGCGAAATGGTGGCCGCAGATGCCATGGGCGCCATTGATGCCTCGATCATCGGCGCCCGCGGCGACAGCGATGCGGGCGGCCTGAAGCGAGTCTTAAGTGGGAATAACGAGAGCGCGCGCTCGGTTCGCGCCGGGATCGAGCGGCGCGGCGTTGATCTTGCCGCCGCGCGGGCCGTCACGCTGTTCGGCGGCGAATCCCGGCCGGGAGACACAAGCGAGTTCACCGTTTCACGTGACGGCGTGCTGATCGTTGGAGCGCCAGGCGGGGCGATGGCCGCGGATTCGCAGGCCACGGCGACGCCGCTCCGCCTTCATATTTGGCGCAGCCACTTGCGTCCGTTGAATGAGACAATCCTGCCCGAGCCGCTCGCGGAGCCGTTGCAAGACATCCGCGTCAACAGCGCGAAGGCAAGGGCCTATTTCGTCCGCGCTGGTGAATATATTCAAATCATCGATGTCGCCGGGCGCCAGTGCACCGACTTCCAGTGCTTCGCCGCGCGCAAGTTAGAAAAGGGCGTAGAGCACCCGCTCGACGTCACCACAACGCGCTCACTGATGGGACAGAGCTATCCGCACCCAGGGCTCCGCTCGAAAGCTTTCGATCAGGAAATGGAGGCGCTGGTGGAGGAGGTGCGCGACACAGTTGGCCGCCACGACGCCTTCGGGCTTGCCTGCAACGCTCGCTATTATGACGATCAAGGCTATCCCGGCCACGTCAATTGCACTGACAATTTCAACGCCGAGCTCGCGCCTTACGGCATTGCTGCGCGCAAGGGCTGGATGGCGCTCAACTTCTTCTATAACACGCGCATCGATGACCAGAACGTGCTCTACTTCGACGAGCCGTGGTCGCGCGCCGGCGATTATGTTTTGCTGCGCGCGCTTACAGACCTCGTGTGCGTCTCCTCAGCCTGCCCTGACGACATCGATCCTTCCAATGGATGGAACCCCACCGACATCCATGTGCGGACCTATTCCGATAAGCAGAGATTCTCCAGAGGAGTGGCCTACAGGATGACGCCAGACGCCGAACCCCAGCTCACGCGCGAGACTGCGTTCCATCCGCGGTTTTCGGCGCTGACGCGCAACTACATCGATTATCGGGGCTATTGGCTGCCGAAGTTCTCCAATGCCGGACCGGTCGCCGAATATTGGGCCTGTCGCCAGCGGGCGGTAATCATGGATCTGTCGCCCCTGCGCAAATTCGAGGTGACCGGACCTGACGCAGAATCACTGCTGCAATACACGCTCACTCGCAATGTGCGGAAACTGACGACCGGCCAAGTCGTCTACACCGCCATGTGCTACGAGCATGGCGGTATACTCGACGACGGGACGCTATTTCGGCTTGGCGAGAACAATTTTCGCTGGATCGGCGGAGACGATTACAGCGGCATCTGGTTGCGCGAACTTGCTGGGAAACTGGGATTGAAGGCCTGGGTGCGCTCTTCCACCGATCAACTTCACAACGTGGCCGTCCAAGGACCAAAAAGCCGCGATATCTTGCGTGAAGTGATCTGGGCGCCGCCAGCACAGGCGGCGTTAGAGGAGCTTGGCTGGTTCCGCTTCACCATCGGGCGCATCGGCGGCTTTGATGGGGTGCCAGTGGTGGTCTCACGCACGGGCTATACCGGCGAGCTCGGCTACGAAGTCTTCTGCCATCCTAAGGATGCGCTTACGGTATTCGATGCCATCTGGCAGGCTGGCCAACCGCATGGATTGATGCCGTTCGGCCTGCAAGCGCTGGACATGGTGCGTATCGAGGCGGGTCTCGTCTTCGCCGGTTACGAATTTTGCGATCAGACCGATCCGTTCGAAGCCGGCATCGGTTTCACCGTGCCACTCAAGGGCAAGAACGAGGATTTCATCGGCCGCGAGGCATTGCTGCGGCGGAGCGAGCACCCGCAACGAAAACTCGTCGGACTCGAAATGGATGGTGACGAAGCCGTTGGACACAGCGATTGCGTACATATCGGCCGCGCCCAGGTGGGCGTTGTCACCAGCGCCACGCGCTCGCCCATCCTGCAGAAGACCATCGCGCTCGCCCGGCTCGATGTCGCCCATTGCGAGCTCGGGACAGAGGTAGAGGTCGGCAAGCTTGATGGTCACCAAAAGCGGCTACCGGCGCGCATCGTGCGCTTTCCGCACTACGATCCGGACAAGACGCGGGTTCGCTCCTGAGCCGGAAGCGGGCACCTATTCCGCGGCGGCCTTTCCCTTGACCGCGAGGAAGGTCTTCATCGAATCGTCCATCGCCTCGAACCAGGGCGTGTGGTAAACGGGCGCCATCGTTCCCGTGCAAGGTGATTTGAATGCCTTATTCCGATAGCCAAGGATCGAATGCTCCTTGTCGTGTTCCCACTCCTTGAATTCGTCGACCGTCATGTCGATGTCGAATTTCGGGTAGTCGATCGCAGCGCATAGGTCGCGGACATAGTCGGCTTGGAAGTCGATCTTCTCAAAGGCATCCTTCAGCGCCTCCTCGCGCTTGACCCAGGCGTCGTCGTCCTTTTGCATTTCCGCTTTCGACGGCAGCTTAATCCTTCCCATGATCACGTCCCGAGCGTACCAGGCTTGCGCGTCGAACATTGAGAAGGTGTAGAACTGGTCCTGCATGCCGAGATAAGCGACCTTAGGATTGTCGATCCAGAAGATGCCCTTGTAGAGATGCGGCGGATGCATGCGGTTGTGCGTGCGCAGCTTCAAGTCGTCCGCCAGAAATGGGAAATGGTGCTGATAGCCCGTACAGAGGACGATGGCATCGAACTCCTTGCTCGAGCCGTCTTTGAAGTGCACGGTTCTTCCTTCGATCTTGGTCAGCAGCGGACGCTCATCCATCCCCTTCGGCCATTTGAATCCCATCGGCTGCGTGCGCCAGCACATGGTGACGGATTTCGCCCCGTATTTGTGAGACTGCAAGGCGATATCTTCCGCTGAATAGCTCGCGCCAACCACGAGCAAATCCTTGCCCTTGAACTCGTCGGCGCTGCGGAAGTCGTGTGCGTGCATCACGCGTCCGGGGAACGACTCGACCCCAGGGAACTGTGGAACGTTCGGCACGGAGAAATGCCCGGTCGCAACCACGATCCAATCGAACGTGTCGGTCTTCCGCGTGTGGTTGGGCAAATGCTCGACGGTCACCGAGAACTTGTCCTTGCTCTTGTCGTAGGCGACGTAGCGCACGGCCGTGTTGAACTTGATCCACGCCCGAACACCCGCCTCCTTGGCGCGTCCGACGATGTAGTCGTAGAGCACCTCGCGCGGTGGGAATGAGGGGATCGGCTGCTTGAAATGATGGTCGAAGGTGTAGTCGGCGAACTCGAGCACTTCCTTGGGACCGTTCGACCACAAATAGCGATACATGCTGCTATGAACCGGCTCGCCGTACTGGTCGGTACCCGCGCGCCAGGTGTAGTTCCATAGGCCGCCCCAATCGCTTTGCTTCTCGAAGCAGACGATCTCCGGAATGTCCGCACTTTTTTGCTTCGCCTGCTGGAACGCCCGCAATTGGCCGAGGCCGCACGGTCCCCCGCCGATAACAGCAACTCGAACTGTCATGACCCACTCCCTCGCTCGTTCCGACCCTCATTGTCGGCAGTTGCGTGACGGCGGTGTAGCCAAACCAATTTGCCGCGTGAAGATGCCATTCTAGACCAGTGTCGGACCAATTTGTCAAAAGCAAAGCGGATTGGTATTGTCCAGCAACAGCAAGCGGTCTAAGCTTCTGGTGCTTGAAAATGCAATGGTGAT
>Ga0070661_100001077_pt1 | contig 19329 bp, 10 predicted proteins | sample KBSC43metaG_FD_64663 | JGI IMG/M metagenome (GOLD analysis project Ga0070661, IMG submission 64663) | Corn rhizosphere microbial communities from Kellogg Biological Station, Michigan, USA - KBS C4-3 metaG | ecosystem: Host-associated > Plants > Roots > Rhizosphere > Soil ... | reverse complement strand
CTCAAGGCGCTCGGCACGCCCAAGCCGGGGCGAGACGCGGCGAAGAAAGGCGACTGGCTGACGATGGAGCGCGTCTATGAAGGGCAGCTCCATCTGCCCGAAGCGCAGGCCCAGGCGGCGCAACTGCGTGACCTTGCCGCCGAAAAAACCTCGGCATTATTGTGCTTCGAGCGCGACCCCAAACATTGCCACCGCACGATGCTGCTGCGCGAAGAAGGCGAGGGGTTCGAGGTCGTTGACCTGCTGCCTTGAGTTCAGACTCCCTCTCCCCTTGTGGGAGAAGGAGAATTACATAATGTCAGCCCGCGACGGGCAGCTTCACCGTCCCATCATCGTCCCGCTCGAGTTCGCCATAGGCGATCACGACCTTGAGCGGCATGGCGCCATAGATATGCGGGAACAGCGCGCCGCCGCGCGATTCTTCCCACCGGACGCTGTCGCCAAGCGCCGCGAGGTCGATCGCCGCGACCCATAGATCGGATAGGCCGGCGAAATGCCGGTCCACCGTCTCGGTCAGCTGATCGCGGGTCGAGAGGTGGATATAGCCATCGGCGAGGTCGATCGGCGCGCCCTCGAAAGCATCGGCTTCCAGCGCGCGCATCTGATCGGCGGTCAGCACTTTATAGGCGGTGTCCGGCCGCGCGGTCACGCCTCGGCCTCGCCACCCTCTGCTTCACCAGTTCCGGTCTCGGTGACGCCGCTCTCGCCGGTTGCCGCTTCCCCGTCGTCGACTGGCGTCTCGGCGCCGTCCTCTTCCTCGTCGCTTTCGCCGATCTTTGCGGCCGAGACGACATGCTCGTTATCGGCAACGTTGAACAGGCGCACGCCGGCCGAGCCGCGGCCGATCACGCGCAGGCTGTCGAGCCCCATGCGGATCAGCTTGGCCTGGTCGGTGACCAGCATCAGCTGATCGGCCTTGGTCGCCGGGAAGCTCGCCACGACGAGACCGTTGCGCGCGATATTGTCGATATTGGTGATGCCCTGGCCGCCACGCCCGGTGCGGCGATATTCATACGCCGAGGACAGCTTGCCGTAGCCGTTGGCGCAGACCGTCAGGATGAACTGCTCGCTGTCGCTCAGATAAGCGAAGCGGTCGTCGTCCATCTCGCGCGGCTTGCGGGTGCCGTCGACATCCTCGCCCTTCCAGGGTGCATGGCGGAGATAATCCTCGCGCTCTTCCTGATCCTTCACGCCGACCCTGTGCAGGATCGACAGCGAAATGACTTCGTCGCCCTCGGCCAGGCGCATGCCGCGCACCCCGGTCGAATTGCGGCTCTGGAACTCGCGCACCTCGTCGCCGGCGAAGCGGATCGCCTTGCCCTGGCGCGTCGCCAGCAGCACATCGTCGCTCTCGTCGAGCAAGGCGACGCCGATCAGTCGGTCGTCCTCATCCTCGCCTTCGAACTTCATCGCGATCTTGCCGTTCGACGGCACGTTGGTGAACGCGTCCATCGAGTTGCGGCGTGCCGACCCCTTGGCGGTGGCGAACATGACGTGGAGCTTGCCCCACTCATTCTCGTCCTCGGGCAGCGGCAGCACGGTCGAGATCGTCTCGCCCTCGGCCAGCGGCAGCAGGTTGATCATCGGCCGGCCGCGCGTATTCGCGCCGCCCTCGGGCAAGCGCCACACCTTCATCCGATAGACGCGGCCAAGCGTCGAGAAGAACAGCACCGGCGTGTGCGTCGAGGTGACGAACAATTCGGTGACGACGTCCTCGTCCTTGGTCGCCATGCCGGCGCGGCCCTTGCCGCCGCGCGCCTGAGAGCGGAACGTGTCCAGGCTCGTGCGCTTGATATAGCCCTGCATGGTCACGGTCACGACCATGTCCTCGCGCTCGATCAGATCCTCGTCCTCGATACCGTCGGCGGCACCGGCGATCTCGGTACGGCGCGGCGTGGCGAACTCGGCGCGCACCGCTGCCAGCTCCTCGCGCATCACTTCATAGAGGCGCGCGCGATTGGCCAGGATTTCGAGCAATTCGGCGATCGACGCCGCCAATTCCTTGAGCTCGTCGCCGATCTCGTCACGGCCGAGCGCGGTCAGGCGATGGAGGCGCAGATCGAGGATCGCGCGAACCTGAAGGTCCGACAGGCGATAGCTGTCGCCGGTGACTTCGACATCGGTCGCCTCGACCAGCCGGATATAGCCGGCGATTTCGGCGATCGGCCAGTCGCGCATCAACAGCGCGTGGCGCGCCGCGGCCGGGCTCGACGACCCGCGGATGATGCGCACGACTTCGTCGAGATTGGTGACCGCGATCACCAGGCCGAGCAACAGATGCGCGCGGTCGCGCGCCTTGGCGAGTTCGAACTTGGCGCGCCGCGTGATGACCTGTTCGCGGAACTGGATGAACGCCTGGATGAAGTCGCGCAGGTTGAGCAGATCGGGACGGCCGCCGCGGATTGCCAGCATGTTGGCCGGGAACGAGCCCTGCGCCGGCGTGTGGCGCCACAATTGGTTGAGCACGACTTCGGTAGTCGCGTCGCGCTTCAGGTCGATGACGATCCGCACGCCTTCGCGGTTCGATTCGTCGCGAATGTCGCTGACGCCTTCGATCCTTTTGTCCTTGGCGGCCTCGGCGATCTTTTCGACGAGCGCGTTCTTGCCCTGCTGATAGGGGATTTCGGTGAGGACGATCGAGCGGCGATCGTTGCGGCCCTCTTCGATCTCGTGGCGTGAGCGCAGGATGATCGAGCCGCGACCGGTCTCATAGGCCGACCGCGCGCCCGAACGCCCCAGGATGATCGCGCCGGTCGGGAAATCCGGGCCCGGCACATATTCCATCAACTCTTCGGTCGTGATCGCGCCATTGTCCATATAGGCAAAGCACGCGTCGATCACTTCGCCCAGATTGTGCGGCGGGATGTTGGTCGCCATGCCGACCGCGATGCCGCCGGCGCCATTGACCAGCAGGTTGGGGAAGCGCGCCGGCAGGACTGAGGGTTCGCTTTCCGAACCGTCGTAATTCGGAACGAAGTCGACCGTATCCTTGTCGAGATCTTCCATCAGGAAGCTCGCCGACTTGGCCAGGCGCGCTTCGGTATAGCGCATCGCGGCGGCGGGATCGGGATCCATCGATCCGAAATTGCCCTGGCCGTCGATCAGCGGCAGCCGCATCGCCCAATCCTGGGTCATGCGCGCCAGTGCCTCGTAAATCGAGCTGTCGCCGTGCGGGTGATATTTACCGATCACGTCGCCGACGATGCGCGCCGATTTACGGTATGGCCGGTTGTAGAAGAATCCGCTTTCCTGGGCGGAGAACAGGATCCGGCGGTGCACCGGTTTCAGCCCGTCGCGCACATCGGGTAGTGCGCGCGACACGATCACGCTCATCGCATAGTCGAGATAGGACGACTTCATCTCATCGACGATGGAGATGGGGGTAATGTCCGAGGGGTCGGCGAGGACGGTCTCGTCGGTCAAGTTCTGGGGTCTTTCAGGTGATGTTGCTGTTCGATGACGACCCTAGCCGGTCATGCAACCGATGTCACGCGCGCGCGTACGCGCGTGAGGGCGCAATTTGGCGCGCGAGGGGGTGCAATTTGGCGCGCGAGAGGGCGTAAATCGGTGCGCCAGGGTGCCATCCGCTGCCAACCCCTGCCCGAGTGGTGGCGCGGGTGCAATTCTCCATTCAATCCGCATTCAGCCGGTTTCGGCGATTTGCGCCGCTACGCGCCTTGAACCCCCGGCGCCCGCTGATTAGAGCGGTGGGGAAGGGTTCCCCCGCCCCCGCCCAGAGGAGAGATTGATGAAGAGCATTTCGACGGCCGCCTTCGCCGCGGCGATGGTCGCCGGCGCGACCGGGCTGGCTTTTGCCCCGCCCGCTTTTGCCAAGAAGAAGGAAGAGGCAGCGGCCGGCCCGCAATATACCCAGGCCGTGGCTGTCGCCGCGAACAAGGCGAAGACCGCGCTGCTCGCCAAGGATATGGCGACCGCCGAGGCGGCGGTTGGCGAAGCCGAGGCCGCCGCCAAGACCGACGACGACAAATATATCTCGACCTTCCTGCGCTACGCTTTGGTGTCGCAGAAGATCGCCGATTCCTCGGCCGGCACCAACGGCGCGTTCGACCCGGCGCCGATGATCGCCCCGCTCGACGCGCTGATCGTCAATCCCAAGACGCCGGCGGACATGCTGCCCAAGTTCGAATATAGCCGCGCGACGATCGCCTATGACGCCAAGGACTGGGCGCGCGCGACTCGCCTGTTCCAGCAGGCGCAGCAGCATGGTTCGACCGAAGCGAACCTGCCGCTCTATCTCGCCAAGTCCAAGGTCCAGGCCGGCGATGCCGCCGGCGGCATGGCCGACCTCGAAAAGGTGGTCGCGTCCGGCAAGCAGTCGGAGGACATCTATAAATACGGCATCGCGCAATCGGCCGCCGCGGGCCTCAAGCCGCAGACCATCATCTGGCTAAAGCGCTGGCTCGTCGCCTATCCGACGTCGAAGACCTGGCGCGATGCGCTCGGCTATTATGCGCTGACCCAGAATCCGGTCGCCAAGCTCGACAAGAGGCAGATGATCGACATCTTCCGGCTGATGCGGCAGACCAAGGCGCTCGCCGATCAGAATTATTACGAGGAATATGCGCAAAAGGTGATGGACGTCGGCTTGCCCGACGAAACCAAGGCGGTGATCGCCGAGGGCAAGGCGGCGGGCAAGATCCCCGGCACCGGCAATTCCAACATCCAGGCGCTGGTCACCAGCTCCAACAGCCAGGTCGCGGCCGAGGGCTCTTTCGCCGGGCTCGAAACCAAGGCGGCGGCGTCGCCCACAGGTGCGCTGTCATCGCAGACCGGTGACGCGTTCCTGGGCCGTGGCGACTATCCCAAGGCGATCGCGCTCTACAAGCAGGCGCTGACCAAGGGTGGCGTCAACAATGACGAGGTCAACACCCACCTGGGCATCGCCCTGGCGCTGTCCGGCGACAAGGCCGGCGCCAAGGCGGCGTTCGCCGCCGTCACCACCGCGCCGCGCAGCGACATCGCCGGCTTCTGGTCGACCTGGATCGACAGCCCGCCGACCAGCTGAGTCGAGGCGATCGAAACGAGAAAGGGGCGGCTGGCGACAGTCGCCCCTTTTTTGCGGGCCGTGCTCGTCGCATCTGCTTCAGTCATCGCACGAGCACAGGTTTCACTTCACCAGCACAATTGCGATCAACCTCGTGATCCGTCCGAAACGGACATGATTTGTTGGTTTATCAAATAGTTTCCATTGCCAAGTTGGAGGTTGTGAAACAGCCTCTGTCGAGTTGCGAATCAGGGGGCAAAAATGGCTCGATTAGCTACGGCGCTGACTGTCTGCGCCGGTTCGATAATGCTCGCCGCAATGGCGACCGGCATGGCCGGGGCATCCGAGACGGTCAATTACACCTATGACGCCAAGGGACGACTGGTGAAGGTCGCGCATACGGGCACGGTCAATAACAACGTGGTGTCGAACTACAGCTTCGACAAAGCCGATAACCGCGTCAACGTGAACGTGACCGGCGCGCCCTGACGGGCGGCGTGTCCTGCTTTCCATTTTCAGATCTACCCAGAGGGGAGGACGAACGATGTTCGGCCATAAGTTAGCGCGTGTCATTCTGGCGTCCACCGCTATTGCGGGAACCTGCTGGGCCTTGCCCGCGGCGGCGCAGAGCGGGGCGGTGCCCGATCGCACGTCGGTGGACGCTAATGGAGTCGACCTGTTCCTAGGCCGGGTCAATTTTAACAGTCCGGTGTTGAGCGCGGGCCAGGATGACCGAACGGGCCTGTCCTACCAGCGGATCAGCAATAGTGGCGCCGACAATCTGTGGGCGTCGATCTACATCGGCGGTTCAACCACGACGATTTCGTTCAGGGGGGAGGGCAACAGCTTTACCCTGTCCGGCGGCGTCTATACCCCGTTGGACGGAGACGGATCAACGCTGACGCTGGCAAGCGGCATCTACACCTATACCGCCCGCGACGGCTCGATAATCCATTTCGACACCGCCAAGCAGGGGGCCTATCCCAACCAGACCGCGATCGCGCTGGTCACCGACATCACCACGCCCGGCGGAGTGACGCTGACCTATACCTATGGCACGCTGAATTATTGCGTGAGCTTCAAGCAGACGGGAGACACTTATGCCTGTCTCCAGCGCGGCAACGCCTATCGCGCCAGCACGGTGACCAGCTCGGGCGGCTATCGGCTGACCGCCCAATATGCGGATATCGATCCGTGGAGCGAGATGGACGGCGAGACTCCCGATCTTGCGACCTGGGGCACGCAGACCGGCGTGGTGATGAGCAACACCAAGATTTCCGGATCGAGCACGCGCGCCCAGACCTTTTCCATCACGGATTCGGGCGGCAATACCTATATCGCGATCACTGATCCGATGAGCCGGACGACGACCTTCCGTTTCGCCAACACCGGCTCCGGCATCCAGCGCCCCGGCAAGAGCGCCGAGGACGTCACCTATGTCTATGACGGCTCCGGCAAGGTGCAGAGCATTACCACCCCGGTGGGCACGACGACCTACGCCTATTCGGATGCCGCGGGCGTGCGGACCACGACGGTGACCGACCCCGGCGGCCACGCCACGGTCTACACGTTCAACATCGCCTCCAACCGGATGTTGAGCGCGACCAACCCGCTCAGCAAGACGACGAGTTGGCAATATGACGCAAGCGGCCGCGTCACGCGTGCAACGGCGCCCGAGGGCAATTACACGCAATATACCTATGATGCGCGGGGCAACGTCACCGAGACGCGCAACGTCGCAAAGAGCGGATCGGGGCTGGCCGATATCGTCGCGACCGCGGGCTATGACGCGACCTGCAGCAACGTTGCCACCTGTAACCAGCCCAATTGGACCAGGGACGCCAAGGGCAACCAGACCGATTACACCTATGATCCGACCACCGGCAATCTGCTGACCGTGACGTCGCCCGCTGCGACTGCCGGCGGGACGCGGCCAAAGGCGACCTACAGCTATACCGCGACCAGTGGCGTGCAGTTGCTGACCGGCACCTCGACCTGCCAGACGACCACATCCTGCGTCGGCGCCGCCGACGAGGCGAAGACGACGATCGGCTATAACAGCAATCTCCTGCCGACCACGGTGACCAAGGCGGCCGGTGACAACAGCCTGACCGCGACCACCACGGTCGGCTATGACGATGTCGGCAACGTCCAGACCGTCGACGGCCCACTTGCCGGGACGGCGGACACGACGACCTATCGCTATGATGCCGATCGCGAACAGGTGGGCGTGATCAGCGCCGATCCCGACGGCGGCGGCGTGCTCAAGCGCCGTGCAGTGCGGACGACCTATAACGTTCGCGGGGTCGCGACCCTAGTCGAGACGGGCACGGTCAACGGCACGGCCGATACCGACTGGTCGGCGTTCAGTTCGCTGCAGCAGGTCGCCACCACGCTCGATGCTGCTGACCGCAAGGCGCAGGTCGCGGTGACCGCCGGCGGCACGACCTATGCGCTGACCCAGTATAGCTATGACACCGACGGCCGGCTCGATTGCAGCGCGGCGCGGATGAAGCCGAGCACTTATGGCTCGCTGCCAGCTTCGGCCTGCACCGCGACGACAGGGACGGGCGATGCCGATCGCATCACCAAGATGACCTATGACAATGCCGATCGCGTCACCAAGACGACCTCGGCTTATGGCACCGCGGACGCGTCGGACGATACGACGACAACCTATAGCGACAACGGGCAGGTCGCGACGGCCACCGACGCCAATAACAACAAGACCAGTTACACCTATGATGGGTTCGACCGGCTGTCGAAGACCAACTATCCGTCAACGACCAAGGGCTCGGGGACGAGTTCGAGCACCGATTACGAGCAGCTGGGCTATGACGCCAACAGCAACGTCACCAGCCGCCTGCTACGCGGCGCAACGCTGACGATCAATTATACCTACGACAATCTCAATCGGCTGCAGTCCAAGGACCTGCCGGGCACCGAACCCGATGTGACCTACGGCTATGACTTGCTCGGGCGGTTGAAGAGTGCGGTGACCTCGGCGCAGACGCTGAGCTTCACCTATGACGCGCTCGGTCGTAACCTCACCCAGTCGGGGCCGCTCGGCACGGTCGGATATCAATATGACGCCGCCGGGCGAAGGATCCGGCTGACCTGGCCCGATGCTTATTACGTGACCTATGACTATCAGGTCACCAGCGAGATGACGACGGTCAAGGAGAACGGGACGACGACGCTCGGCACCTATGCCTATGACGATCTCGGTCGGCGGAAGACGCTGACCCGGGGCAATGGGGTCGTCACGACTTATGTGTTCGACCCGGTGTCGCGGCTGTCCTCGCTGGCCTCCGACCTCACCGGCACGGCCAATGATCTGACCCTCGGGTTCGGCTACAATTCAGGGTCGCAGATCACGTCCACGACGCGGTCGAATAACGCTTATTCCTGGACGGGCGCGACCAACGTTGCGCGAAACTACACCTCCAACGGCCTCAACCAATATAGCGCCACCACCAGCACGACATTCGGCTATGACGCGCGCGGCAACCTGACCACTTCCGGCAGCGATATATATACGTACAGTTCGGAGAATCTGTTGCTGACCGGGCCGAATTCGGTCAGCCTGACGTATGACCCGCTGATGAGGTTGTTCCTGTCTAGTGGTGTGACAATCACGGACACGAAGTATCTTAATGATGGCGCCCAGATGATCGCGACCTATCTCGCCTCGTCGGGCGCGCTGATCCAACGCTACATCATGGGGCCGGGAACGGACGAGGAGTTGCTCGAAATCACTGCGGCCGGTGCCAAGACCTGGACGGTGACTGACGAACGCGGTTCGGTGATCGCCGGCACCGATGCGTCGGGCAACAGCGTAGGTATCAACACCTATGACGAATATGGCATTCCTGGCGTCAGCAACACGCTTCGGCGTCAATATACCGGCCAAGTCTGGCTGCCCGAGCTTGGCATGTATTATTACAAGGCGAGGATGTACTCGCCGACGCTCGGGCGGTTCATGCAGACCGATCCGATCGGATATGGCGATGGAATGAATTGGTATAATTATGTGACGGGCGATCCAGTCAATAATATCGACCCGTCCGGAAATGACCTAACAAATAACTGGACAAAATGTTACGGTAATTGCGGCCCAGGATATGCTAACACCCCCCAATATGTAGACGATTTCTTTTCGGGATTTTCTTGGAATAGTGATGGCAGCGATCCTGCCACTCCAACGGAAGCGTATAACTGGATAATAAGGCAAGGCGGTTATACCCAAATTCTTCCAGGGGGGGGTCAAATTTGGGTTGGCGTGAATACCACTCTTGGTGACCTCTATGAAGAATATGATAACGCCCTTACGATACAAGAACTTGGCCGTCTCGGGGAAGAGGCGTCGCTGAAGTCCCTTATTGAGAACGGCTATACGATCGTTGGCACGCAAGTGAGAGTCAAAACACCCATCGGCCTAAGAATAATGGATTACATTACGTTGAAGGACGGTCACTATTTGGGCGTAGAAGTAAAGGTTAATAGTGGCTGGTATTCTACTTTACAGAGAAAGAAAGACAATCTTATTTTTGGTGGAAATGGAATCAGTATCGGATATCTTAACCCAGAATTTCCTTACGAATCCCGAATACCTCCTATGCCAACTCAAGTGCAGCATGTACAATGTCGTCTTGTTCCTTTGCTATGTTGAGATTTGATTATGGAAAAACTTGGAATTTTCGAGAGCATTTCTGAGCCGCTGCTGATGCACGGGTTCGTCTTGATAGACAGTTTTGTTTCTCCAGCTGGTGCGTTTGTTAAGGATTTTGGAAATATCGCTTGGATTTATCTTCCAGAAATAAGTAAGAGAGGAAAATACGTTAGACTTACGGGATCAATGGGATTGGCGATATCTGATGAATCTAAAAATAATGGACTCAACATTCAAGAGGCGATTAATCCAATTAATAATTCCGTGTTGTTCGTTAGATTAGAAAATTTCATCGAGTTATTTATGCTTGGTGCTCATGGAGCTGGGGTGGCTTTCAATGAGAAAGATTTTGTGAATGAGCTAATTTCAGTGATGGATAACTTGTTTCCGGCGGCCCTAGAATATCTCAATATGCCTCGCCTTGCTCAATCTGCAGCAATAACCGCTCTTGCTGGCGTTTCGAGACGTGATGAAGATGGAAAGTATATCAATCTCGTATTAAGATACGCAAATCTATGATCGTACCTTCGAAAACGGTCAGTTCGCGGCGATTGCCGCGTTATTGGATTACGCGATTACGGTGATGGTGGAATTACGGTGACACGCGCAATAACCTCTTTACTCCATGCCAGGCAAAGCTGGCCTAACTCGATGGCCCGCCTTCCGCGCATCGTCCTCCCCGAATTCGAATTACGGTGATGGTGTGGACGGCGCTCTGTTGAGGGTTTGATTCGGGGTTACCCGGCCTCCACGGTGTGATTGTCGAGATCCACCAAGGGAATTACGGTGACAGGTGCAATAACCACTTTACTCATAAACTATGTTAACGTGCTTGGGAAACATGATGACACTGATACACAAGATTAACTCAATGCGATCCCTCATTATTCAGTTTGTCGCGTTTGCCATCCTGTTCCTTGCGCAACCTGCTGCCGCTCAATACGGTTTCGCTGACGGTAACTTCGATACCCAGGGGAGTACTCTCACCGGTTATTGCTATTTTCCAGCATCCACTTGCCCGAGCGGTGTGTGGTCGGGATATAGCGGTATCATCAAGGCGCCGAACAGCGACTGGCAAGTCTCGGCAGCCCCTTCGCCGCAAACAGTCGCCTTTGTGCAAAACGCCGGCAATGTCGCCCAAACGTTTACGGCCACCGCCTCGAAGCATGTCCGCCTCACCTGGGTAGAGGCAGATCGGCCCGTTTTGGGAGGCGAACCTTACACCGTGAAGGTGAATGGTGTCGCAATCGGTAGCTATACGTCAAGCACCTCGTCCTTCGTGACGCGGTACAGCGACTATTTCGACATCGTGAATGGCTCTACTTATACGATCAATTTCCAAGGCACATCGACCAGCGGAGATCACAGCGCGTTCATCGACAGCGTCCGTTTGACATCGGGTAATAGCCAAACGACATATACATACGACGCGCGGGGAAGATTGGTGGGCGCCGTGTCAGCCGATGATACGACCGCGACCACGTCGATCTATAGCTTCGATGCCGCAAGCAATCGCCAGTGGGTGAACGTGGCCCAGGCGGATGGCACGAAATGGCCGATCTTCAGATTTGTCGCGGGGTTGAAGCATTTTTACACCGCCTCATACATTGAGGGTCAGCAAGCCGGTCAGAGTTCTGAAGGAGTTGCATTTTACATGCTCTCGAGCGGTGGAGCGGGTCGCATACCTCTGTATCGCTGCTACGACGCAGGAGGTAACGAGCATTTCCTTTCCGGGCAGAGTAACTGCGAAGGTTATAGTCCGGAAGGCGTTATCGGATACGTCTACACGGCTCCCACTTCCGGTTTCGTTCCGCTATATCGGTTCTTTAACGCTGCCGTGAACGACCACCTGATCACCGTGAGTTACAGCGAGGGCAGCAGCTGTTGCACCTATGAGGGTACCCTCGGTTACGTGCCGCAGTAGAAATGCCGGGGCCCGGGCCGCTATCAACGTTCAGCCTAGTCCCATCATTCTCGAATTACGGTGATGGTGTGGACGGCGCTCTGTTGAGGGTTTGAGTCGGCGATGCCGGTCCTCCACGGTGTGATTGTCAAAGATCCACCAGAGGAGCACCATCCACATGAGCAAGAAAGGCAGTTGCCTATAGCGGCAAGGCGGTCACGATTTCCTTCGCCTAGAGCGATTTCGAAGCGCGTAGAATCACTCGCTGGCCAGGAAATTGCTCCAAACCAACGACCTGGAGCGGTAGGTCCGATGCAATCGGACCGTGAACCGCTCCAGTGAAAAGTACGACAATGTGATTTGCTGCCGTGCTTGGCTCGATCACTTCTTGCCGGCGCCCTCCAGTAGCGCGTCCAGGCCCTGCTGGTCCTTGATCGCATAACTCCGCCGATCGATCAGGTCGCCAGTGTCCCACAGGAACGGGAGCAACCCGTTCGCAAGAGCCTTTTGCGTGACATATTTCATCCAGTGCGCGCGCGAAGCGAGATGCAAGGAGAGGTCGAGCGGGGTAGTACGCCTGGGCGCGCCATATTCGCCGAGCAGCGCCGGAATGCCCTTGCTAACGAAGAGCTGGTTCGCCAGCGCCATTTGCCGGTCGACCTCGTCCTCCTCGCCAAAGGTGGCGTTGCGGTCCGGCTCGATGGTCGAGTGATAGTCCTTCCCCCAATAATAGAACATGCGCCCCCAGCTTGCGTCCTCTGTCAGGATGCAGAAATTGGGGGGGCTGTAGAAATGCGGCTCGACCATCAAACGCCCGGTAACCTGATCGACCGGCATGCGATTCCATAACGTCTTGGACAGGTCGACGTTCACGTTCGGCAATTGCAGTACCAGCACGCGATACGCGTTCCGGCCGCCGGTCGAGCGAACGGCGTCGATGAAGGTTTGGTGATAGGCGTATAGGACTTCCATCTGCTCGGCGGTGTCGCAATTCGGCTCGTTCGCGCTGGCGAACATCACTCGCTCGTCGAAATCGCGCAGATGCGTGGCGATCTGCTCCCAGAACGCCCTCTGCTTCGCTACGACGGCGTCCTTGCTGGCGAGGTTGACATTGTTCTCGAGCCAGCCGCCGTCCCAATGGATGTTGAGCAGGACCTGCATGTCCGCGTTCACGCAATATTGCACGACCTGCTTGACGCGATCGAGCCAGGAGGCGCTGATCTTGGCGGTAGAGGCGTCCGAATATTGATTCCATGCGCACGGCAGCCGGATTGAATCGAAGCCGGATGCCTTGGCGGTGTCGATCAGCGCCTGCGTTATCTGCGGATTGCCCCACGCCGTTTCGCTGCCGACGGCCTCCAACGTGTTGCCGATATTCAGGCCAAGCCGGATGCGGGCGGCGATACCCGTTGCCGTGCTCGGCATGCCCGAAATATCCGGCGCGATCGGGTTGGTATTGTAACTCGGATACAGGGCGCTCGGGGTCGGCGTGGGCGTCGGCGTCGGAGCAGGTGGCGGCGGCGGGGAAGGCGATGGCGCTGGTGCCGTATTGCCAGAGCCTCCGCCACAGCCCGCCGTGATCAATGCGATCATCGAAACAAGAATTTGACGCCTCGCAAGGGTCACGCGCACTCTCCCATTCGTCAATTTTCTGATGTTCAGCGCCGCGCCGCGCGGCGTTCCGCTGATCGATGGCTCAACAGCGCCTACCGGCCACCGACGAACGGTCGGTGCTGGCGGGCCCTCCTGGTCATTTCCAGCCATGTCCGCGACGGGCGCTCATCGCGGAGCCCGAGCCGTCGCTATCCCTTACCTCGAATTTTTAGACGTCATGATTGTAGCGCGTGACGATCGTATATGCAAATGATTTTTGTATTTGAAAAAAGCGTCACTTATCACTCTTACGGGAACGTCATAGGCGGATGGCGATTCGGCGGACGTAAATTGAAAATTACGGTGACACCGTAATGATAGGGGTGAGCAGATTACCAGGTTAATAGGTAGCGCTCCCACTGTCGAATTATGGATGCCCGGGCTTTCGAAAAGAAATACATATTATTCAATAATATAAGTGATGTTTCATGTGTAAAATTCAATTTTACACATGAAATTATAAGGTATATCAATGCTCTCCGCTGACTCACTACAGCGGCGCTCCTGGCCAGGAATGCCGGCTGCGGGCGTACCGCGGCGCGTCGTGCGCTGGCGAAGGAAAAACGAGTACGGAGAGGAATTCATGAAGAATATCCTGCGTTACGCCCTCCTTCGGGGGCTGTCCGTTGGCGCCGTCATGGCCTCGGCGGCATTTGCCACGACGTCGCCGGCCACTGCCCAAAGTTACACTTGGCAATCCGTCAAGATCGGCGGCGGCGGCTATGTGCCCGAGATCATCGCCCATCCTGCCCAGCAGAACCTGTTCTATGCCCGCACCGACGTCGGCGGCGCCTATCGCTACAATGCTTCGAACAACACCTGGGTGCCGCTGCTCGACAGCTTGTCGCTGGCGCAGCGCCTGTACGACGACGTCGAAGCGATCGCCATCGATCCAAACAATACGCAGAAACTCTACATGGTCGCGGGCGGCGGCGGCGATTGGAACGTCACCTGCTGCGGCGCGGTGCTCATCTCGAATAACCAGGGCGCGAGCTTCACCATTGTGCCGCTGACCTTCAACGTCAATGGCAACGAACGCGGCCGCAATGTCGGCTCGCGGCTGCAGGTGGATCCGAATCTCGGCTCGACTCTCTTCTACGGTACCGCCAATACCTCGGCCGGCGCATCGACCAACGGCTTGTGGAAAAGCACCGACAGCGGCGCGCACTGGGCCCGCGTGACGAGCTTCCCGGCCATGTCCAACAACGACAGCGGCGCCGGCGTGAGCTTCGTCGTCTTCTACAAACCTTCCGGTTCTTCGGGCCAGGCGACGCAGCGCATCTTCGCCGCGGTCAGCACACTGGCCGCCGCGAGCTCAGGAGCCACGCTTTATCAGAGCACCAACGGCGGCAACACTTGGTCGCAGGTCTCCGGTGCGCCGGTGGGCCAATTGCCCCAGGTCGGTGCCATCGGGCCGGACGGCAATCTGTACATCACTTATTCGCAATCGTCGGGCGGCGGCTATGGTCCTGACAGCCTGGTCAACGGCCAGGTGTGGAAATACAATATCGCCAATAACAGCTGGACCAATATCACCCCGCCGAACGACAGCCAGCAGCTTGCCGGCTGGACCGCCAATTACGGCTTCTCCGGCCTGTCGGTCGATCCGGCGCATCCGGGCGTCGTCGCCGCGATGACCATCGACCGCTATGATGGCTATGGCGAAGCGCTTTTCCGGACGACGAATGGCGGCCAATCCTGGGTCGATGCCACTGCCAAATCCGCCTACGACACCAGCTACGCGCCCTGGACCGGTCCCAAGACCAATATCGGCAATTGGGCCGGCGTGGCGCTCGATCCGTTCGACACCAACCATGCCTTCGTCACCTGGGGCGGCGGCATCATGTCGACCCACAATCTGACGGCGTCCCAGAGCGGCTCGACCGTCAATTTCGCGCTTGATGAAAATGGCGTCGAGGAAGATGCCGTGCTCAGCTTGATCTCCCCGAACACTTTCTCCTGGGGAGGATCGGTGCCGGTGGTGAGCGGGACAGGCGACAATTGCGGGTTCTACCATGCCAATGTGAACCAGGCGCCGTCGACGGCCTTCTCGAATCCCGGCTGCTACAATACGGATAGCCTGGACTGGGCCAAGAACACGCCGAGCCTGCTCGTGCGTGCCAGCACGGGCATTGCTCCGGGCGCCATCTCCTACAATGGCGGCTACAGCTGGAATCCCTTCACCAGCGTGCCGTCCAATATCACGACGGGCGGCGGTCATATCGCGGTGAACGTCGATGGTACCGCCATTCTCTGGGCGCCCAGCGACAATGTCGCGCCGGTCGTTTCCACCACGACCACCTACAATTGGAACGCGACGACCCTGCCGGCAGGATCGTTCGTGGCGGCGGACGGCTCCAACGCCAACAATCTCTATGCGTACGACCACCTGACCGGCAATTTCTACACGAGCACCAATCATGGCGCCAACTGGAGCCAGACGGCGACCCTGGTTTCCTGGGCCAACGGCATCACCACGCCGTTCGGCCGGAGCTGCGATATCTGGTTGTACGGCACCAATGGCGTATCGCACAACACCAACTGCGGCTCGGGAAGCTGGACCCAGATCTCGGGAACTTCGAACATTGAAGGCGTGGGTTTCGGCAAGGCGGCGTCCGGCCAGTCCTATCCGGCCATCTACATGTCCGGCATTTTGAACGGGACCTCCGGCCTGTTCCGCTCGGTCGATGGCGGTTCCAATTGGGTGAAGATCAACGACAACGCGCACCAATATGGTGGCTTTGCCACCGTCACGGGCGACCCGAAAACCTTCGGGACGGTCTATGCCGGGTCCAATTCCGGCCGCGGCGTGATCATGGGAACGTCACCCAACTGACCCTGGCGCCCGTGCTGCCGGCTGCGGCAGCACGGGCGTTGTTTGGTATGAAATTGAATTCTCGCTGGTCGCGCCGTCTTATGGCGACAGCGAGCAGTCGGGCCGTCGCTCTTAATCTGCCCCGACCGGAATTCCCGGCTGATTCTTCGACGTTCGGATGGTCAGCGACGTCTTGACGCTCGCCACGTTGGGGGCAGGGGTCAGGTGCGTGGTCAGGATGTCCTGGAATGCTTTCAAATCGCCGGCGACGATCTTCAGGATGAAGTCGATCTCGCCGTTGAGCATATGGCATTCGCGCACTTCGGGAATCGTCGCGATATGCGATTCGAACGCGGTCAGGTCGCGTTCGGCCTGGCTTTTCAGGCTGACCATCGCGAACACGGTGATCGGATAGCCCAGGGTCGCGGGGTCGAGTTCGGCGTGATAGCCCTTGATCGCGCCCGCTTCCTCCAGCGCCCGAACGCGCCGCAGGCACGGGGGTGCGGTCAGACCGACCCGGTCGGCCAGTTCGACATTGGTCATCCGTCCGTCGGCCTGCAATAAAGACAATATCTGCCGATCGATCCGATCCAACGCCATCGCCGGTTCTCCAAGAATTTTATGCGAGTTAGCCCGATGGCCAACATAATATAATTGCTGAATTGCGCAATCGTCCCACTATGCGACGCGTCAAAATGAACCGTTTGAAGCGCGCCGCACTGCGGTTAAGAAATTCCTAAGGCGCGGCGGTTCCGCGCGATCAGAGGGCGATCCTTGCGCTTCGACGACAGTCTCGACACCGTGCTCGGCGCCGATATGGCAACGTCGTTCGGCGCGCAATCGGCATGGCGTCAGCTGACTGATCTGATCGGCCGCCGCCGGGCGGCTCCCGACGCGAAGGCGATCGAGCAATTGCGGGCGATACGGTCGCGGGTGCCGACGCGGACCCGTGCGGCGAGCGCGCGCAGCCTGGCCTTTGCCAATCCGCCCGCCGAACTCGTCCGATTGTTCGCGGAGGACGAGCCGTCGGTCGCGGCGCCGGTGATCGCGGCGGCGCGGCTGACGCACGAGGAATGGCGCGCGATGCTGCCCGATCTGCCGCCGACCTCGCGGTCGCTGCTGCGCCATCGCCGCGACTTGCCCGCCGAGACGGTGCGCGCGCTCGACAGTTTCGGGCGGTCGGACTTCGCGCTGCCGCGCCCCGATAACGAGTCGGACCCGATGATATCCGCGATCGAGACGGTCGCGTCCGTCGCCAGCATCGTACCGGATCGGCCGGTCGTCAGCGAGATGCCGCAGCGTGCCGAAACGCCCGCCAGCGCACCGGCCAATGACGTGAGCCCTTCGCCCGCGCCGAGGGGCCCGTTCCAGATCGCCGATCTGGTCGCCCGGATCGATGCCTATCAACGCGATCATGGCGGCCTGGGACATCCGCCGCGCGCCATTGCCAGCGATGGACCGATCGATCATTTCTGCTTCGAGACCGACGCGACCGGCACGATCCGCTGGGTCGACGGCGCGCCACGGGAGCCGTTGATCGGCGTCCTGCTCGGCACCGGATCGGCGCAGGTCGATGGCGTGGTCAGCGGCGCGTTCCGCCGTCGCGCCTCGTTCGCCGATGCGCGCCTCGTCATTGCCGGCGCTTCGCAAGCCGCGGGGCAATGGCAGGTGTCGGCGACGCCGGCGTTCGATCCGGCCACCGGCCGGTTCATCGGCTATCGTGGCGTGGCGCGGCGGCCGCGCGCCGACCAGCGCGCCGAGCCGGTGCCGAAAACCGGCCCGTCGCCCGAGGCGTTGCGCGCCTTGGTCCACGAATTGCGCACGCCGACCAACGCGATTTCGGGCTTTGCCGAGATGATCGAGGCGCAAGTGCTCGGGCCGGCGCCCGATGCCTATCGCGAACGCGCCGCGGCGATCCGACACGACACGCACGACCTGATCGACGCGATCGACGATGTCGACACCGCCGCGCGGATCGAACAGGACGCGCTGGTCCTGCGTCCCGGGGTGGTCGAGGTGGCGCCTTTGCTGGCGCGTGCCACGCGCGATCTCGAGCCGTTGATGCTGCTCCGGCAATCGGTGGTCGACATCGACAGCGGCGCACCGGGGCTGGCCATTGCCGGGGACGAGGTCGCGGTCGCGCGCCTGATCAGCCGGCTGATGGCATTGGCGGTCGGCGCGAGCGGGATCGGCGAACGCATCGCGATCAGGGCGTGGTCGAAGGACGGCCAGGCGCGGATCGCCGTCGACCGCCCGCGCGCCTTTGCCGCCTGGCCGGGCGAGGCATTGCTGTCGCTGGAAGGCGAGGACCAGGAAGGCACGTTGCTCGGCACTGCCTTCGGGCTCCGGCTGGCGCGCAACCTGGCCGGCGAACTCGGCGGCAGCCTGAAGATCGGCGAGCAGCGCTTGACATTGCGCCTGCCAGCGGCGTTGGATCACGGGGTGGGGCAGATCTCTTCAAATTAAGTGGCAGACGCGTTTCGTCCGCAACCGCCGACCGTCGGCGATCTCGTCGCCTGGCCGGAGTCGTTCGGCACGCGCTTTGTCGTGTTCGTCGACACCGAAGAGGAATTCGACTGGAGCAAGCCGCTCGCGCGTGAGAACCGGTCGGTTGCGGCCGTGGCGGCACTCCCGGCCGCGCAGGCCAGGTTCGCCGCGGCCGGCGTGCCGCTCGCGCTGATGGTCGACCACCCGATCGCCACCGATCCGCGCGCGATCGACCTGATCGGGCCGTTGCTGACCGGCGGCACGGCGGTGGGGACGCAGCTTCATCCCTGGGTCAACCCGCCGTTCGACGAAGCGCTGACTCCGGCCAACAGTTTCGCCGGCAATCTGCCGCGCCAACTCGAAGAAGCGAAACTGGTCGCACTGACCGACGCGATCACTGCTGCCTTCGGAACCCGACCCACAGCCTATCGCGCCGGGCGTTATGGGCTGGGGCCGGCAAGTTTCGATCTGCTGGCGGCGCATGGCTATCGCCTCGACAGCTCGATGCGGCCCGGATTCGATTATGCGTCGGAAGGCGGTCCCGATTTCTCCGCGCTCGGCAACCATGCCTTTCGTATTGGAGGGATCGTCGAGCTGCCGCTGACGACAGTCTTCACCGGTGCGGCGCGATCCGGTGGGATTGCACTCTATCGGTCGGCAGGGCGGATCCCGAAGGGCAGGGCAGTACTGGCACGATCCGGGCTACTCCAGCGCATCCCGCTCACGCCAGAGGGTATTCCGGTGCGCGAGGCACTGGAAGCGGTTCGTGTCGCGATCGGAGAGGGTGTTCGCGT
>Ga0070661_100001075_pt1 | contig 19337 bp, 23 predicted proteins | sample KBSC43metaG_FD_64663 | JGI IMG/M metagenome (GOLD analysis project Ga0070661, IMG submission 64663) | Corn rhizosphere microbial communities from Kellogg Biological Station, Michigan, USA - KBS C4-3 metaG | ecosystem: Host-associated > Plants > Roots > Rhizosphere > Soil ... | reverse complement strand
TTTATCTGATCGAGCACCGCACCGCGCCGCATCGGCGCAGCATCGCGCTCAATTTCATCGGCCATTCGGCACAGTCCTAACGGGATTTACTTGGCGAATTCCTTGGTCGCCGCCACGAGCTCGTGCACAATGCCGGGCTCTGTCATGGCATGGCCCGCGTCTCGCACCACTCGGAGCTTGGCCTCCTGCCATGCGCGGGCAAGATCGAAGGCGATCTTGACAGGGGTCACCACGTCGTAGCGACCGTGCACGATGACACCTGGAATACCGCTCAAGCGGTGCGCGTCCTCGATGAGTTGGTCGTCGCTCGCGAAGAAACCTCGATTGAGGAAGTAGTGGCACTCGATCCGGGCGAAGGCGAGCGCATAGTGGTCTTCGGAGAAACGTCGCACCCGCTCGGCATCGGGCAACAGAGACAAAGTCTTACCCTCCCATGCGCTCCAGGCGCGCGCCGCTTCGATCTGCACTGCTGGATCGGCATGGGTGAGGCGCCGGTGAAAGGCTGCGATCATGTCGCCACGCTCGTCCTCCGGGATTACGCGGACGTAATCCTCGAATGCGTCGGGAAAAATCCAGCTCGATCCCTCCTGGTAGAACCATTCGAGCTCCGAGCGCCGCAAGGTGAAGATGCCTCTGAGCACTAGCTCGGTCACTCTCTCGGGGTAAGTCTCGGCATAGGCGAGCGCCAAGGTCGAGCCCCACGAGCCGCCGAACACCTGCCAGCGCTCGATGGCGAGGTGCTGGCGCAGCCGCTCGATGTCATCGACGAGGTCCCAGGTGGTGTTTTCTTCCAGCGAAGCGTGCGGCGTCGAGCGCCCGCAGCCCCGCTGGTCGAACAGGATGATGCGGTAAGTGCGCGGATCGTGATAGCGCCGCATCACCGGGTTAATGCCGCCGCCCGGGCCGCCATGCAGCAACACGGCGGGCTTGCCGATCGGCGAGCCGCATTCCTCGAAATAGATCTCGTGCAGGTCGGAGACCTTGAGCCTGCCCGTCCGGTACGGGACGATCTCAGGGTAGAGCGTGAGCCTCGTGTGCTTCGGTGCAAGCTGGTTGTCCATGGCGTGCTCTCCGGCAGGCTCACGAGGCCGAGACGGCAGGAACCGCAGGGGCGGACGGACCCCCCGCTGCCGCGGCGGCGGCGCGCTGCTGTGCGCGATCATAAATCGCCTCGCCATCCGGATTGCGCATGTCTTCGCAATAGGTCAGTTCGGCCTTGGACGAAGTCCGCCAATAAAGACTTATGGCCACGCCCGCAACGAGGCCGAGAGCAATGCCGGCCAGGCTCGCGACGGGAGTGGTGGGCATGGTCTGTCCGGCGGCGAAGCCGCCGCCCAAAACGACTTCAACGACCATCACGCCGAATCCCATACCCATTGCGGCGAGCGCTCCGGCAACCGTGCAGCGCGGCCACCATATTGCGAGCAGCAGGGCGGGGAAGAAGGTCGAGGCAGCAAAGGCAAACGCGGTCAGAGCCGCGCGGAGTGGATCGACGTCGGCGATCACTAGGAACATGGCTGCGGCAAGGGCCGCGGCCGCAATGGCAGCCCAAGCCGCGCCGAGCCGCGGCAGCGTCTGCCGCCGGTCGAGCACACGGTAAACGTCCTCGGCAAGGCTAGCGCCTAGGGTGAAGAGGTGTGAGGTTGCTGCAGACAGTGCAATCGCGATAGCGGCTGCGGCCATCACCACACTCAGCACGTAGGGAAGCTCGGCCGCGGCCGGGAGCGCAAGAGCGATGCCGTCGCGCGGGACGAGCAGCTCTTGCGCGCCGATCGCGCCATCGCCGTTGGCGTCGCCAGCCTGGATGAGATGCTGCTGGCTAAGTGCGGTGAACCAAGAAGGCAGGTCCGAAGCAGGAGCGAGGGTAATGCCCTTGAAGAGGATAAGCTTGGCGAACGCGGCCATCGCCGGCGCGGTCATTACGAACAGCGCCACGAGCATCACTCCCCACGCCGTCGATCGCCGCTGGTCGGAAATCGAACGTGTCACGCCGCTTCGGGTGAGAAGGCTCGGCAAAGAGGCGGTACCTAGAGCAAGGCAAAGGAACAACGTTGCGAAATCCAACTCCCGTAGGGAACCGAAGGACTGTTGGAACGGCTTGCTGCTCGCCGTGGGGGCGGGCGCGGGTAAGGGAGATGCGGCCACATCAGGCTGCACTGGCGTGAGGCCTGCGGTGATCTCAGCATCGTGCAACGGCGAGAGCATCTCGGCGTAGGTGAGCTGCGGCGCCGGAATATTAGTGAGCATGATCGACACAGTTGTCACCACCACGACAAGGCCGATGGCGCCGACGATGAACTCCGCGCTTCCTGTCCAGGTAACGGAACGCATGCCGCCGAGGATCGCCGTTATGGCGATGAGCACCGCGATCATGATGACACTGAGCGAGAACGAGACCGGGAGGAAGAGAACGGCAATGAGAGCGGCGACCTTCATCTCGGCGGCAAGCAGCAGTGCAGCCGGCGGCAGCAGCATCACGCCGACCGTCATGCGGACCGTGCGCGAACGGAAGCGATGGCCGAAGAAAGTCGGCAGCGTGTAGGAACCTGCCTTGCGCAGATAGGGCACGAACAGAACGCCGCCGATGAGCATGCCGGCGGTCCAGCCGAGCCCGATCGCCAGGGCATCGAAGCCGAGGAAGAATACGGTGCCGGTATAGGCGAGCACGCCAACGCCCCCGACAGCAGTCGCGGCGAGAACGAAGCCGTTGAACAGCGGCGGCACTCTACGGCCGGAGCAGAAGAAGTCCTCGACGTTTAGCGTACGCGAGCCGACGGCGATGAGAAGATAGAGCGCAAGCGGTGCGAGCAGCATAATTTCAGCGAGCAGTGTCTGGCGAACCCCGAGCTGCTCGAACATGGCGAGCATGAGTATGAGCGACACGAACGCGCTGGTGATGATCCCGTAATAGGCGCCGAGATGCGGGTTCGACGTGCGCGGCCGCGAGTGAACGCTCATCGCCTAGCCGAGCTCCTCGTTTTCGCTACGCGTCTGGTCGAGCCGATCCTGTAGGCGGATGAACCAGAATGTCGCCACCACGATGAAGATGAGCAGCCCTTGCGCGAGCAGATAGAAGCCAAGCGGGAAGTGCAGGAATCCATACTGGTTGAGCCATGTCGCGGCGCCGATGGCGAGAAAGGCGGCGAGGAGAACCGTCGACAGGATCGCGATGGCGAGAAGGAGGGTGCGGAGCTGATGCCGGTCGCGCGCCGGACGGTCGCTCAAGGGAGCCTCTGACGCCACTTCGCTTCCCCCTGCCTTAGAGGCTTGCCAAGGAGTTATCAGGTCGCGGCTTTGTTGCAAACTCGGTAGCACCATAGGCGTTCAAAGGTGGCATGGTAGTGACTGGCTTCGCAGGCAGCTCACAGGAGGGCGCCGATGCTGAAGGAATTCAAAGAATTCGCGCTCAGGGGCAACGTCGTCGATATGGCGGTCGGCATCATCATCGGCGCGGCCTTCTCAACCATCGTAAAATCGCTCGTCGACGACATCATCATGCCGCCGATTGGCGTCATCACCGGCGGCATGGATTTCTCCAACATGTTCGTCGCCCTGAACGGGGAGCATTACGATTCGCTTGCCCAGGCGAGGCAAGCCGGGGCCCCGACCATGAATTTCGGCCTGTTCATCAATAGCGTGATCAGCTTCACCATCGTCGCCTTCGTCCTGTTCATGGTGGTCAAGGCCATGAACCAGCTCCGCCGCAAGCAGGAGGAACAGCCAGCGACCGAGCCGCCGCCTTCGCGCGAGGTGGAATTGCTTCAGGAGATCAGGGACGCGCTGGTCAAGAACGACTCTAGCCGCCCCCGGGCGGGCAAAGCAGCGCACCCCGCACCATAGGCTGAGCAACGATTTTCCGTTTTCCAGGAGCTGCCTAACCGCGGCATTCCGCATGGTGCCCGAAACAGAAAAAAATTCTACTGTTTCGGCTCCACAGGAACCATTTTTCTTCTTTTCCGGGTCATTGCCTTTCTGGGAGAATGGATTTTCATTACACTCCCCATATTAAGTGGACCATTTTTCGGCAGGCGAGCGATGCAGGCCAACGAGGCTTCCACCGACGTAGTGGTTATTGGCGCAGGCCCCGTGGGTCTGTTTGCCGTGTTTCAGCTTGGGCTGGCAAGGCTCAAGGCTCACGTCATCGACATTCTCGACAAGCCCGGCGGCCAATGCGCGGAGCTTTATCCCGAGAAGCCTATCTATGACATCCCCGGCATTCCGGTCTGCACCGGGCAGGAGCTGACGGACCGGCTGCTCGAGCAAATCAAGCCCTTCGAGCCCGTGTTCCACCTTGGCGAGATGGTTACGGCATTGACGCGGACCAGCGACGGCAAGTGGCGCGTCGACACCGACGCGGGTCGTGTGCTGATTGCGCCGGTCATCGTCATCGCCGCGGGCGGCGGCAGCTTCGTGCCAAAGCGCCCGCCCATTCCAGGCATTGAGGCTTACGAAGGCACCGGCGTGTTCTATGCCGTGCGCAAAATCGAAGCGTTTCGCGGTAAGCGCGTCGTCATCGCCGGGGGCGGTGACTCGGCCCTCGACTGGACGGTGAACCTCGCGCCCATTGCGCAGAAACTGACGCTGGTGCATCGCCGGCCTGAATTCCGCGCCGCGCCGGACACCGTGAACAAGATGCGCGCGCTCGAGGCAAAGGGGCTCGTCAAATTCGAGCTCGGCCAGCCGTCTGATCTCAAAGGAAGCGACGGCAAGCTCGACGCGGTCGTGGTCAAGCGCCCCGACGGCACAACCTTCGACATCGCAACCGATGCGCTTGTTCCCTTCTTCGGTCTCACCATGAAGCTTGGGCCGATCGCCGATTTCGGCATCAACCTGCATGAGAACCTGATTCCTGTGGACACCGCGAAGTTCGAGACGAGCATGCCCGGGATTTTCGCCATCGGCGACATCAATTCGTATCCCGGCAAGCTCAAGCTGATCCTCTCCGGATTCCACGAGGCGGCGCTGATGGCGCAAGCCGCGCATCGCTATGTGCACCCCGACAAAGTCCTGCGTTTCCAGTACACGACCTCGTCGTCGGAGCTGCAACGCCTGCTCAAGGTCGCCTGATCATGTTCGTCACCGTGCGTATGCCAGACGGCGCGACACACCGGCTCGAAGCCCTGGAGGGCTGGCGAATCATGGAGGTGATCCGAGACTGGGGCATTCCCATCAAGGCCGAGTGCGGCGGCGCCTGCGCCTGCGCTACGTGCCATGTGTGGGTCGGTGAGGAGTGGGTCGGCAAGCTCGTGCCGCCCTCTGCCGAAGAGCTCGAGATGCTCGATGGCGCATTTCAGGTCGACGAGCGCTCGCGGCTCTGCTGCCAGATCATCATGACGCCTGAGCTCGACGGGCTTGAGGTCGAGCTTGCGCCTGAGAGTCTTGCCGATGCGCCGCCCGAGCGGATGGTGGTCGGAGGATAACGCTATGCGGACCTTCCCCATCCTTGTGAGCTTCGACGGCAAGCCGCCTCTTGTGGTCGGCGGTGGCGAGCTTGCCGCGGTGAAGGCGCGGCTTCTGTTGAAGCGCGCGGCAAGCGTCGACGTCGCTGCAGGCGGAGTGGTGCCCGAGCTTGCTGCCCTCGCCGAGCAGAAGCTGGTATCGCTTCTCCCGGCGCGGCCGGGCATCGATCAACTGCGCGGCCGGCCTCTCGTGATTGCTGCCACCGGGGACGACGAGGAAGATACGCGTGTCTCGGCCATCGCCCGTGCGCTCGGCGTTCCGGTCAATGTCCCAGACCGGCCGGAGCTTTGCACCTTCGCGCTTCCGGCGATCGTCGATCGCGGCGAGGTCACGGTTGCCATCGGCACCTCAGGTGCCGCACCAGTGCTCGCTCAGCGCCTGCGCGCCTGGCTCGAGCAGGAGCTTCACCCGCGTCTTGATGCGCTCGCCAAACTCGCAGCGGAGTTCCGCGGGCCCGTGGCCGACAGGCTGCCATCAGGTCCGCCGCGCCGGAAATTCTGGGAGGCCGTGTTCGAAGGCGCCGCCGCAGAGGCGATGTTCGAAGGCGATGAGGACAAGGCGAGAGCGCTCATCGCAGATGCGATCGACGAGGCAGCCGGCAAGCCACGCGCGCGCGGCCGCGTGCTTCTCGTCGGCGCTGGCCCCGGCGACCCCGAGCTTCTCACCATGAAGGCGGTGCGTGCGCTCAAAGCCGCCGACATCATTCTCTATGATCGCCTGGTCGGCGAGGGCGTGCTCGATCATGCACGCCGCGAGGCCGAGCTGATTCCGGTCGGCAAGGCCAAGAGCGCGCACAGTGTGCCGCAGGAAGAGATCAATAAACTCCTCATCGAGCGAGCGCGCGCCGGACACACGGTGGTGCGGCTCAAGGGCGGCGATCCTTTCATCTTCGGCAGGGGCGGCGAGGAGCTCGACGCCCTACGCGCTGCCGGCATCGCCATCGAGATTGTACCCGGTGTGACCGCAGGCATTGCCGCAGCGGCGAGCCTGCAAATCCCGCTCACCCATCGCGACGTGTCCCACACCGTGACCTTCCTGTCGGGCCATGAGGCCGGTGGCGAGGAGCCTTCCTTCAAGCATCTCGATCTTGCCGCGCTCTCTGGCGGCAAGAACACGCTGCTCGTCTATATGGGCGTCTCGACCGCAGGCGCGATCGCCAAGAAGTTGCTCGAGGCGGGCTTCAGCCCCTCGCTTCCCGTGATCACCGTTGAGAACGCAAGCCGCGATGACGAGCGCCGGGTATTCGCGACCGTCGCCGACCTTGCCGCCAACCCCGACCGCCTCGGCCTCAAGAGTCCCGCCGTCCTCATCTTCGGCGAGGTGGCGGGTCTTCCGGCCCACGGCCTGGTCGAAGACATCCTGGCGCTGGAGGAGGTCAAGCGTCTCTATGCCTAGCGTCGTCACAGCCAACCGTCTCACAGACGGCATCGTCGTCTATCTCGCCACCGACGGCAGCTGGACGGAGGACATTGCGCATGCGCGCCGCGCCGAGACTGAAGATGAGGTCAAGGCGCTCGAGGCCGACGCCGCGCGGGCCGTGAAGGAGCGCAAGGTCGTCGCCGTTTATCCCATGGAAGTCGCCGTCGACGACAGCGGCGTCCATGCCCTGTCCGTGCGTGAGCGCATCCGCGCCTCGCACCGCACCACGCTCACCGAGGACTGGTACGATGTACCGCTATGACGAGTTCGACCACGCTTTCGTGCGCGAACGCGTGGTCCAGTTCAGAGATCAGGTCGATCGCAGGCTCGCGGGCCAACTGACCGAGGACGAGTTCCGTCCCTTGCGCCTACGCAACGGGCTCTATCTGCAGCTACACGCTTACATGCTCCGCATCGCCATTCCCTATGGCGTGCTCAGCCCAAGGCAACTTCGCCAGCTCGCCATGATCGGGCGCAAATGGGATCGCGGCTACGGCCATTTCACTACGCGCACCAATCTCCAGTATCATTGGATCAAGCTGGTCGACGTGCCGGATATCTTGGACGCACTCGCTGATGTCGAGATGCATTGCATTCAGACCAGCGGCAATTCATTCCGCAACGTCACGGCCGATCCGTTCGCTGGTGCCGCCGTCGACGAGCTCGAGGACCCGCGTCCTTGGTGCGAGGTGATCCGTCAGTGGTCGACCGTGCATCCGGAGTTCAGCTGGCTGCCGCGCAAATTCAAATTCGCCATCACCGGTGCCGCCGAAGATCGTGCCGCCGTCTTGTTCCACGACATCGGGCTGAAAATCGTGAAGGGGCCGAACGGCGAGAATGGCTTCCGCGTGTTTGTCGGCGGCGGCATGGGTCGCACGCCCTATGTCGGTCTTGAGATTCGCCCCTTCCTGGAGAAGCGGCACTTGCTCTCCTACATCGAGTCGATCCTGCGCGTGTACAATCTCTATGGGCGCCGCGACAATCTCAACAAGGCGCGCATCAAGATCCTCGTCAATCAGCTCGGCATCGATAAATTCCGCGAGGAAGTCGAAGCGGATTGGGCCGCGTCGCCACGCAAGGACGAGATCGATTTACCGGAATCGGAGCTTCTCCGGATTCAGTCTTACTTTGCGCCGCCCGATCTCGTTCCGGGGCCGATCGTGGACGAGAAGGTGGAGCAGCGGCGGATCACCGATCCCGCGTTCGCCAATTGGCTCAAGAACAATGTCCGTCCCCACCGCGTGCCCGGCTACTGCATCGCCGTGATCGCGCTGAAGCAGCCCGGCCGCACGCCCGGCGATGCGACGTCCGAGGAGATGGAACTGGTCGCCGATTTGGCGGAGCGCTACAGCCACAACGAGCTTCGGGTCAACTACACCCAGAATCTCGTGCTGCCGCATGTCGCGCGGGCCGATCTCGTTGCGGTGTATGACGCGCTCGTGAGAGTTGGGCTCGCCGTTGGTAACAACGATCTCTTAGGCGACATGATCTGCTGCCCTGGGCTCGACTACTGCAATCTCGCCAATGCGCGCTCGATCCCGATTGCCAAGGAGATCGCCAAGCGGTTCGAGGATCCGAAGCGACAGGAGCTGATCGGTCCGCTCAGGCTCAACATGTCGGGCTGCATCAATGCCTGCGGCCATCACCATGCAGGCAATATCGGCATCCTCGGCGTCGACAAGAAAGGTACTGAGCTTTACCAGATCTCGCTCGGCGGCAGTCCCAAGGATGACGCCGCGATCGGCACCATCATAGGCCCCGGCTTCCGGGCCGAGGCCGTGCCTCAGGCGATCGACACCATCATCGAGACCTATCTCGCCAATCGCACCGGCGGCGAGGACTTCCTCGCCACGTGGCGAAGGATCGGGCCGGCGCCCTTCAAGGAGGCACTCTATGGCGCTGTTTGATCTTCATACCGGCTCCGTCATCGCCAATGTCAGCGAGCCGACAACGGTGCTCGAGCCGACCGCCGACGCCGCCGCGCTTGAGGCAGCCGCCGCGGCAGGCGGAGTTGTCGCGCTTCGCTTTCATGCCTTCGGAGACGGGCGAGGCTACTCTCTTGCCGTCTTGTTACGTGAGCGGCATGGCTTCAAGGGCGAGATCAGAGCCATCGGTTACATGATCCCGGATTTGGCCCCGTTCCTGTTGCGCTCCGGCTTCGATACCGCCGAGGTCGCCCACGAAGGGACGATCGAGACCTGGAAGGCGGCGCTCACGCGGCTGCGTCATGCCTATCAGCCCGGCTTGCGTAACCCTCAGCCGCTCCGCTGGAATGCCTCCAAGAATGAAGCCGATGAACTCAACCTCCGTCTCGTGAGAGTGAAGAACCTGCCCGACCGCATCCGGGAGATGCGCCGGAGAATCGAGGGACGCATCGCCTTCTCCACCAATCTCGGCCTCGAGGACCAGGCGATCCTGCACGCCATCGCCGAATCCGGCGCCGACATCGACGTGTTCACGCTCGATACTGGGCGTCTCTTTCCCGAGGTGCTCGAGACCGTCGAGATTTCCGAAATCCGCTACGGCATCCGCATCCGCCTGGTCGCGCCTGAGGCGAGCGAAGTCGAGGCTCTCGTCTCACGCGATGGTGTGTTCGGCTTCAAGAATTCAGTCGAGAACCGCAAGGCCTGCTGTGAGGTGCGCAAAGTGCGGCCTCTGACCCGCGAGCTTAAGGGCGCGCAAGGCTGGATCACCGGCATCCGGCGCGAGCATTCCGACGAGAGGGCAGCCGCGCCTCTCGCCGCCTGGGACGAGGAACGCGCGCTCATGAAGGTCAATCCCGTCGTCGACTGGTCCACGCAGGATCTCACCGCCTACATCGCCGCCAACAACATCCCCGTCAATCCACTGCATGCTCGCGGCTTCATCTCAATCGGATGCGCGCCGTGCACGCGCGCCGTGCAGCCGGGCGAGAACCCGCGCGCCGGGCGCTGGTGGTGGGAACACGAGGAAAAGAAGGAGTGTGGCTTGCACATGAACCCGAACCGGGAAGGCAAGGCCGCATGACCGCGCTTACCTCCCATCTCAAGCTGCTGGAAGCGGAGAGCATCCACATCTTCCGTGAGGCCGCAGCGCAGTTCCGCGCGCCGGTGCTGCTTTACTCCGTCGGGAAGGACTCGACGGTCCTGTTGCATCTTGCGCGGAAAACCTTCTGGCCGGCCAAGCCACCTTTCCCGCTTCTGCACGTCGATACGACTTGGAAGTTTCCGGAGATGATCGCTTTCCGCGACAGGACGGCGCGCGATTTTGGCCTCGATCTGATCGTGCACACCAACCACGACGGCTTGGCGCGCAACATCAACCCGTTCGACCATCCGCCTTCGGTTTATACCGACGTGATGAAGACTGTTGCGCTGCGTCAGGCCCTTGACACCGGCGGCTTCGATGCGGCCTTCGGCGGGGCACGCCGCGACGAGGAAGGTTCGCGCGCCAAGGAACGGGTGTTCTCGTTCCGCTCCGCAGGTCACCGCTGGGAGCCGCGCCGCCAGCGTCCGGAGATGTGGCAACTCCTGAATGGCCGCCTCGGCAAGGGCGAGACGGTGCGCGTCTTTCCCCTGTCGAATTGGACCGAAGGCGACGTGTGGCGCTACATCCAGCTGGAGAAGCTCGACGTGGTTCCCCTCTATTTCGCCGCCGAGCGGCCGGTGGTGTCGCGCAACGGTCAGCTGCTCGTCGTGGCCGACGAGCGCATGCGCTTCGAGCCCGGCAAGCGGCCGGTGCTCCGCAAGGTGCGGTTCCGCACGCTGGGCTGCTGGCCGCTGACCGCAGCAATTGAATCCGACGCCGACGACATCGAATCCGTCGTGGAGGAAACGCTCGCTGCGCGGGTTTCTGAGCGGGCAGGGCGTCTGATCGATCATGACACGGCGGGCGCCATGGAGATGAAAAAGCGCGAGGGCTATTTCTGATGCATGTGGCAGCGCTCAGGGATGAGGTTTCGGTCGGACCGAGGACGGTCAGGGCTACGCAAGCCGGGGCGCTGGTCAAGCTGCTCACCTGCGGCTCGGTCGATGATGGCAAGTCGACTCTGATTGGCCGCCTCTTGTGGGATGCCGCCGGCGTCACCGACGATCAGCGCGCGGCAGTCGCGCTTGCCTCGCAGAACCGTGCCGTCAACGGCGAGAAGATCGATTTCAGTCTGCTGCTCGACGGCCTCCAGGCCGAGCGCGAGCAGGGCATCACCATCGACATCGCTTGGCGCTATTTCGAGACGCCTGGCCGGCGCTTTATCATCATCGATTCCCCAGGGCATGAGCAATACACACGCAACATGGCGACCGGCGCCTCGCACGCCGACATCGCCATTCTCCTGGTCGATGCGCGCCATGGCGCCAAGCGTCAGACCCGGCGTCACGCCGCGATCTGCGATCTGGTCGGCATCAAGAAGGTCGTGCTCGCGGTCAACAAGATGGATGCGGTCGGCTGGTCCGAGGCGCGCTATCGCGATATCGAGCGCGATTTCCTCGCCATGGCCGGAAGCTTCAATTTTGCGCAAGTCATGACCATCCCCGTTGCTGCGCTCACGGGAGATAATGTCGTCTATCGCTCTACTGCAATGCCTTGGTATGCGGGGCCGACGCTGCTCGATTATCTCGAAGCCGTCGATCCCGTGGCTGAGCTTGTCGACGCGCCGTTCCGCCTTCCGGTTCAGCTCGTGCTGCGCGCCGCCGGCGACTTCCGCGGCTATGCCGGCACGGTCACCTCCGGCCGCATCAAGGTCGGCGACCGTATCGTCGATGCCCGCAGCGGTCTTGGCGCTACCTTGCGCCGTATCGCCAGCATGGACGGCGACATGCCGGTTGCCTCGAAGGGCGATGCCGTCACGCTCGTACTCGACACCGACCTCGATATTTCCCGCGGTGCGGTTCTGTCCGAAACCGCACGGCGCCCTGTCAATGCCGACGTCATCGAGGCGCGGCTGGTGTGGCTCTCCGAGACGCCGTTCGATCCCGAGGCAGGCTATCTGCTTCGGACCGCGACCGACCTCACGCCCGTCACCAGCATGAGCGTCTCGGCGCTGGTCGATTTCGAGACGCTTGCCTCCACTCCAGCGCATGCTTGTGGCGTCAATGACATCGCCGATTGCCGCGTTCTGCTCGGCCGCGCAACTGCTATCGACCTATTCCGCGACCTTCCGGGTACCGGCAATTTCGTTCTGGTCAGCGCCATCGACGGTGCCACCGTGGCCGGCGGCGTCATAACATGGGCGCAAGCAGGCGCGCCTGCGGTCGGCGACAACGTGCTCGTGCTGAACCGCGCGCTTCTCGCCCGCGGCGTTTGCGCCGATCTCGGTGACAGTCCGGCCGATGAAGCCGAATTCAATCGGCGCGCGCAGGAGGTTGCCGTTCTGCTCCGCTCGGCAGGAGTGCCGGTTCTGATCGAGCTCTAGGCCGTCTATAATCGAAGCGACCTAACCAAGGCTCTTCAAAGGGGCGCGAGGCTCGCCGCAAGGGGAGGCTTTCCAGGCATGGGTGACTTGAGCTCGGCAGTCGCCTTGCTGCCGCTCGTTGCGGCTGGCGCAAGCGTCGGCTTTCTCGTCGGCCTGACCGGCGTCGGCGGCGGCTCGCTGATGACACCTCTACTGATCTCGAGTTTTGGGATCAGCCCGCAAGTCGCGGTCGGTACCGACCTGCTCTATGCTTCGATCACCAAGACGGCTGGGAGCTGGCGCCACCATCTTTCCGATCACGTCGACTGGCCGATCGTGTTCCGGCTCGCGACGGGAAGTCTTCCGGCCGCTGCGCTGCTGCTTGCGGCCATCGCCTATTTCAACATCGATACTGCGGTACTCGGGCGCTGGATCAGGATGGGCCTCGTCGTTGCACTTCCCCTGAGCGCGATTGCCATCGTTGTCTACCCCTTCGTCACGCGCACGGCGCCCCAGGAAGACCTTGGCGACGTCCCGCCACGCACGATTGAGACCGTGCTATTTGGCGTGGCGCTGGGGCTGCTCGTCACTCTGACCTCTGTTGGCGCGGGCGCGATCGGTGTCACTGTGCTCGCCGCGCTTTATCCAGCGCTTCCGGCCAAGCGCCTCGTTGGCTCCGATATTACTCATGCCATGCCGCTCACGCTTCTCGGCGGCCTCGGCCATCTCGATCTTGGCAATGTCGACGGAAGCCTGCTGCTTGCGCTGTTGTGCGGGTCGATCCCCGGCATCCTCATCGGCGCGCGACTTGCGGGCGTTGTGCCTGAACGCGTGCTACGGCCGATCCTAGCCGTTACGCTGTGCTACGCGGCGTACGCCCTCTACAAGAAATGAGGGTTCAACAACCAGTTCTCACAACCGCGGGAGTCTGATCATGCTCTACGCCGTCATCAAGGCTTTGCTATCCGGCGTCGTGATCGCCGCGGCGTCGGAGGCCGCCAAGCGCAGCCCCGCCATTGGCGCCGTGATCTTGTCGCTGCCGCTCATCTCTATCCTCGCCTTCATTTGGCTGTGGCGGGACACCTCCGATACGGAAGCGGTTGCGGCACTGTCGCAATCGACCTTCTGGTTCGTGCTGCCGACGCTGCCGATGTTCCTTGTCCTGCCTGCGCTGTTGCGCAATGGGGCTGGCTTCTGGCCTGCACTCGGCTTGTCCTGCCTTGTGACGCTTTTGCTCTATGCCGCGATGGCGTGGACGCTCGGGAAACTCGGCATCTCCCTGTGACCGGCGACCGGGACTTCGCCGGCACTGGAACGGGGGCCGGAACCAAGCCGGATATGCGGTCGTTCATTCGGCGGTTCGCATTCGGGGGATTTCCGCAAAAATGGACAGCAATCAGCACTTCTATACGGTGTGGACGCACCGTAGCGCTCAAAGCATCTTTGGCGCAGCCTCTCATCCCGTCGTCCGGAACGGCGAGCTTCTTTGCTTCGCAACCGAGGAGCGCGCGCAGGCGGAGTGCGACCGGCTAAATGCCGGTGCTGGCGGCTCCCATGTGCATTACACGGTGAAACCGGCGTACGTGCAGCCGGCACCGGCGAACAGCTTGGCCTCGCCGGAAGACGGTCTGGCGCTACTCTCCGAAGCTTTCCGTCGGGCCTCTCAGCGCGGGATGGGTGAATCGGCTATCGGCGCTGCCAAGTCGTGACAATCGGCCCCCAGTAGGGGGAGTGCCGCTAGGCCTAAGTGCGTTGGTCATCTATTTGCCATTCCCCGGCGCCGGCTCGTAGAAAGTACGTCCATTCGCATTTCTCTGTCTTAGTACGCTCTCAGCTGCAGCGGCGCATATCGCGGCCGTCTCTATCATGGCGTCGTAGAAGTCGTCGGTGTCTTCTCGCGTCCAATTATGTGGGTCACGCATCCATCGGATAGCGCAATGAGAGATGTAGGTGCTCCAACGCCACGGGTCGTTCTTGGTGTCATCTACCTCGCGGCCCCACATCCTGTCCTGAACGGCTCGAGCCCGCATGATTTGGTCGAATACACTCGGGTCCCCGCGCAATGGGTACTCTTCGAGGTTCTTGCGCGACTCCAACAAGTCACCGCTCGCCATATCTTTGGCGAGGTTCAGCATATGACGCATGATCTGGGCTTGCAGGGTGAGTGGATACATCTCTGCGATCCATCTGACGTTGGAGGCCAATTCAAGTAGTCGATCGGTATCGTACACGAGGCTGCGCAACGCGCTAGTCTTTCCAGACGAAAAAGCCCCACCTGTGCGCCGGACTTTTTCCCAGGCAAGTCCTTGGGGAATGGTGCCGGGGGGTCGCCGGCGTCTACAATCGGGCGAAGCACGAAGCCGCTAAACGCTACGCGCTAGAGGTATGGGGCGCTCATGTCATGGCGCTGGTCGAGGGGCAGAAGCCCGGCAAGGTGCTGCCGATGCGGGGCAAGCGGTGACCGAAGATCGTCCCCTCGAGTTGGCGATCCACCTCGCCGAAGTTAGAGCTGCCTTTGACAAAAAAGATGAGTCTTGGCGGTTTGCTCTTTTGATTGCGTTGAAGAGATTTTTGCAAGCGGCTGGGCTTGACCGAGAACTTCTAGACCCTCTCCAACAGCTAATTTTTGAGCAAGCTGGCCGCAAAGGTGAGCACGCTGAGGCGGCGGTTATGACGGTGGCTGCCGCGGCCGTGACCGTATTAAAGCATCGAGGAGAGTTCGCCTCGATAAAAGATGCGCTTGCTAGCGTTGCGTGTTCCTCGGGCCTGAATGAGAAGCAGTTGCGTATTTTCCGCAACAATCTGAGCAGTAGACAAAATTTGCGAGCTGACATTGTTCCGAGTGCGATAGTCACCGCTGGTGGTCGGAACGTCTCGCCAAGTACGAAGCGGACCTTGCGCGCACCAAAGATCCCCACGACCGCGAGCGTCTTGAAGCTGCCATTGCACGCGCTCGTCAACGAGTGACGGATACCGATGAGGCGCAGGCATGAAGGGCGCGCTATTTTGTAGCGGCAGTTTCCCAATCGCACAGGGTCAAGCCGCGAACGATCAGCCGGTCAACATCGGTTTCTGGATAGGTTTCTTTGTTCCAGACGCGCTGAACCGGAGGATATTGCCCTCCTGCCATCCCGTTGACCGCGTAATCTTCACCGGCGATGTTGATTATCACAGCGCCAGCGCCTTCGCAGCGAAGCTCACCCTGAGACCGCTGGCTTGGTGCCTTAAATCCATAAAACAAGAACAACGAAATCGTGGCTGCGCTCACCCACATTGCGAACAACAGAATTGCTTGGATGAGCAGTTTCATGCGTACGCCCCACGCTCTGGCTTTAAGCCTGGGACTACGTACCTTGCCAATTTCTTAACGAACGAAATTTCTCGGCCAAGGGCGGACTAGTGAGCGGCGCCGGCGACGACCTTCTCGAGGCCGTTCTGATCGAGGTGCGTGACCTGCACCGCAAGTTCGCTCGGTCGCATTTTCCGGCAAATCGAGAACCAGAACTTTGACGGGCTCTGCATAATGTTCCCAACCAGCGCTTCGTAAAATTCGCCCGGTAGGATGTCGTCCACGACGATGTGAGGCAACGGAAAACAACTCAAGCTGGCATTCGCCAATCTTCCTTTGGATGTGCTGCTCGATCCGATCGTGATCGAAGTTGATTGAGGCTACTTGAGTTGGCTCATCCCCAAGTAGTTGTTCCAGTCGGCGTATGCGGCGTTGCACGTCCGGGAATTCATTTTCGTTACGCTTCTCTAGAAGGCGCATGCGCTTCCGCAGGTCAGCGAACGCCCGAGCTTGGATTATTTCGAGCGCGCCACTCTTGTTGAGTACATAGACAATGGCGCGACCTAGCAAGTTTGCCATCGGGCCCCCCCTTTCTTTCCTTGGCCCAGGCATTTTACTTATTGAAGGCGTGTTGCTCGAGCGAACGACGCCATTTCGGACAGTTGAGCAAATTCCCGGGGGGCTACATGGTGAAGGACGCTAACGGCTAGGCTCTCGCTTACGTTTATGGCCGAGAGACCTGGGCCAATGCCGACACGGCTCATGTATTCACGATGGACGAGGCACGGCGCATTGCGAAGAACGTCGCCAAGCTCCCCCTTCTTGGCGGCTAGTCCTGACGCGACGACCGAATAAAACGGGCGCCCGCTGAAGCGAGCGCCCGTGGAAAGGGTTGTCAGCGTTGTGCCAGGGTGGGCTGGCCCAACATTTTTAAAGCACACGGCAAAACGAAACGGGGCCCCAGGAGGCTAGTCCTGAGGCCGCTCGTGAAAATGTGGTGCCAAAAGCTATTGGCACTGGGTCATCTCAGACATGGCCTTTTTCGCCATGCTCCTTGAGGAAAAGGCCGTCCCTGGGATAGGGAGACGGCCGAGCCGCAGCTTCAGCTAAATCTCTTGCTGGAGGTTTACCGCGCAACCGGACAATCAATAATTGCGGTACCGCCTCGGCTCGTAATTGCCGTCGTCGTAGTCTCGATAGCGTCTGGGACCGTAATACCCAACGGCATAGTCCCGGTAACGCCTCGGCTCGTAGTACTCATCATGGTCATCGCGGTATCTCGATCCGTATTTTTGGTTGTCACACGGCACACAGGACCAGCTACCGCCACCATGGCGCTTTATGGCAAAGCCATACGGACAATTATCGCCAGACCTTGTGCAGCCAATCGTTTCCAGCAGTGAATGGTTTTGAGAAGTTGCGGGCGGAAGTCCGCTAAGCGGAGTGGCTTTGACAACCCAAACCGCCGAGCCAAAAATCAGCCCGACCGTCAATGGAACCAGCGACTTTCTCATAGCGTCTCTCCTTTTGACAGAGAGGTTTCGCTGCAATTATTAGCGAGATTCGCCGGCCCAAGCCGCCAGCCTTATTCTCCGCATATTCGATGATAGCGCCCTGTTCTGGCTTAACCCTGCCTAATTGCAGGAGCAGCTTCACTATGCCTGAAGAGGCTCCGATTCACCCACATAGAGGCCGCTCTTTTCTTCTCGAAAGGGCGGCCTCAAACTATCCAGCCAAGCTTGCGCGTTTTGTCCTTGGTGATGGCGCTAGTATGGGGGATTAGTCGGGGAGTGGATCTGCATGAAGCTGCAACGGATCCTTTTAATTTGCGCTCTAATAGTGGGATACCATTGGCGGCTTACGCCATTGGGGTTCCTAATAAGTACATCCAGGGTCTCTTCCTACTGCTCCTGCTCATTTACCTCGTTCCGCTGGCATTGAATACGTACCCGAAGCGCAGTCGCCAAGACCGCGATGAGTAGCACATTAGTTAGCAGAGGCTGGGAAAATTGGGAGTCGGCGACTTATGTCGTCAAATCACGAATGTCTACAATGCGGTGGCCGTCTCGTGGAAATCGACCACTATGGCGAGCGCCTCGGGCTGTCCCGTCTGCAATGTCTGGCAAAACGCGGCACGCATCCGCGTGATCGTATAAGGGTAGGGGCGGCCCGAAGGTCGCCCCCCCGTTGACGCTTTAAGAAATCCCCTCGGGGAAACTCTTAAGGTCACCGCCTCGCCGGAGCGAGGCAGGATCAGTTTTTCACTCTACAAAATGGCTGTCAACGCGGCGAAGCACTATCTTCCGACCTGTGACTTTGAGGCCACGAAACCCTGCTCCTGGCGCGAGAGCCTGCCGACTTGCGCCTGACGACATCGTGGCGTTGAGAGCGATCCAAGCTCAGAAAATCGATGCGAAGTAAGCCACTGGCAAGGTGAAGCTCTGGTAAGGCCCGCCTATCCTACAACCCTTCAAAGACGTTACCGGCAAGAAGCAGGACATAGGCGATAGCCAGAAGTACGAACCCGCCAGTGGGAAATTTGGGCGCTGGTATATCAAGAGAGATTAGAACGCGGGCCACTGCTGCGATGATGGCGAGTGTAACAGACGCTAAAAAGATCACAGTATTCGGTGGCGTCAGTCGAAAAGGCATCTGTCCCCCCTGATTTAACTTGAAGCGAGCCGCCGCTCGCGGAGCAATCCCGCGACCGCATCCTCACTGACGACGAAACCCGATGGCTATGGCTGGCCTGCGATAAGGCCGGATACCCGTTCGGCAGCATGGCAAAGCTGCTGCTTCTGACGGGGCAGCGCCGCAACGAGGTTGCGGGCATGACCTGGGCGGAGCTCGACCTCGACAAAGCCCTGTGGCGCATTCCCGCTGGCCGCACCAAGAACGATGAGGCGCACGAGGTTCCACTATCGGACGCGGCGCTCGCGGTCATTGCGTCCCTGCCGCGTATCAAGAGCGACAAGGGCTATCTCTTCACCACAAACGGTGAGACACACGTTTCGGGCTACAGCCGCGCCAAGGCAGTCATCGAGCATGCAATGCTCGAAATCGCGCGTGGGGAACGGGGCCAGGACATAGAAATCCCGCGTTGGACATTTCACGACTTACGCCGCACCGCCGTAAGCGGCATGGCACGTCTAGGCATTTCGCTTCCCGCTATCGAAAAGGTGGTGAACCATTCCAGCGGTAGCTTCGCCGGCATTGTCGGCGTCTATCAGCGGCACAGCTTTGCCGACGAGAAGCGCAACGCGTTGCAGGGTTGGGCCAAGTTCGTCTTGTCGCTAGTCGAGGGGCGACCAGCGAACGTAGTACCCTTGAGGGCGTAACGTGTGACGCAAGAAGAGGCCGAGGCCGCAATAGAGGAATTAAGCGCCTCGCGTTACGATTCAAACCTCTCTTCGCGCGCGGCGATGCCGCCGACCCGGACCCCGATACGCACATCCAGTTATATAAGGACGTCAACGTTACCGACGCTGATGTCGAGCAGTTCATTGTCGACGCCAACAACGGCAATGCGTTTGCCAAATCCTTTCTTTACCTTCTGGCCTGCGCGCGTCTTTCGGACGCTACCGCGCCACTTGATAGATGGATTTTGTCCGTCCTGCGGGACAAAGCGACCACACGCAAGAAAGGTAAGGGACGACGACGAAGCTCCCGTTGGTGGGTCTCATTCGTTTCTTATGCCGTGACCCGAGTGCGTGAATGCCATCCGGGGTTGAACCTAACAAAAGGCCATAAGAGCAAGACTGAGGTATCTGTATGCTGGATTGTGAGCGAAGGGCTCTCTCG